>Ga0116136_1000223_pt1 | contig 38519 bp, 31 predicted proteins | sample June2015DPH_20_5_FD_88972 | JGI IMG/M metagenome (GOLD analysis project Ga0116136, IMG submission 88972) | Peatland microbial communities from SPRUCE experiment site at the Marcell Experimental Forest, Minnesota, USA - June2015DPH_20_40 | ecosystem: Environmental > Terrestrial > Soil > Wetlands... | reverse complement strand
TCACGCTCAACAGAAAGGATCCGTCAGGCACTTTGACCGCGGCCAACACCACCACCACCGGCGCCAACGGCACTTACACCTTCACCCGCAGCGAATCCGCCCAGGGCTACTACTGCTACCAGGCAGTCTTCCCCGGCAACACCTACGGCTCCTTTGTCACCTCCTTGGTAGCCAGAGTCACGGTCGGCACTCTTCAAGAGTCCGTCACCAGTATTTTCGCAACAAATTACGCGCCAACCGTTAACCAGTCCTACACTCTCTATGGATCCTTACAAAACGGAGTCACTGGCGCGCCACTCGCCGGTCAACCGATCAATTTGATCATTTGCTGCCCCTCGGGCCAAAACGTCAGTGTGAACACCACAACCGACGCCAACGGCAGCTACACGTACACCCGCAGCGAATCCGCCCAGGGCACCTATTACTGCTATGCCGACTTCAACGGCAATCCAAGCTATCTTCTTTCCTGGTCCATGCTTGAAGTGACCGTAGGCAATCCTATACCGACTCTACTTTCTTTAAATATCACAAATGCCAACCCCGCGGTCAATCAGCCTTTCACCATTTCAGGATACCTAACGGATATAAACGGGACGAAGCTTTCGGGCATGCCGCTTACTGTGTTGACTCGGCTTCCTACAGGAAGCTGGGCGTCAACAGAGACGGCTACTAACTCAAACGGCTATTACTCTGTGACTTTCGCCGAGCAAGCCGCAGGTGAATATAGGTATGAAGTTCACTTTTGGAGCGACGGCACGCACGCTAACGGCGGAAACGTGGCACAAGTGGGCGTCGGCACCCTCCAACCTGTAAAGATTTCCGTGAACACCAATGTCACCAACCCCAGCGTCGGTGAATCCTACACGTTATTTGGAAACCTCACGGATGTGAATGGCACACCTCTCTCGGGAGAACAAGTATCCCTGTGCTGGAGCGTGGCTGGGCAGGTAACGCCGCAAAACGATTTTATAAGCAGATACACTGACCAAAATGGCCACTATTCTTTTGTTTTGAATGAAAGCACTGGTGGAAATTACACATACTATGCCCGGTTTTATGGGGCTCAGGCTTACGCATACGCTAACGCTACGACCAGCCTCACGGTCGGCACCCTCACCCCCACCGCGCTCCTCCGCGCTGCCCTCACCATCTCAGCACCCTCCTCAGCCAAGGTCAACCAGGCCTTCTCGATCACCGGCACGCTCACCGCCAACGGCACCCCCCTCTCCGGCAAAACCGTCACGCTCAACAGAAAGGATCCGTCAGGCACTTTGACCGCGGCCAACACCACCACCACCGGCGCCAACGGCACTTACACCTTCACCCGCAGCGAATCCGCCCAGGGCACCTACTGCTACCAGGCAGTCTTCTCCAGCGACGCCTACGCCCTCTCCACCTCCGTGGTGGTCAGACTCACCGTTGGATGATTTTGCTTCAAGTCGTGTCTGATGTCGCAAACCACGCCACAAAGCGCTGCGCTGTGAAACCCCCCAGCTCAAACGCGACAGAAAAACGCGGAGCGATTGGTAGCTCAGCGAATTCCCATGATCCGTTTGTAGTTCGCTAGTCCGGCCGGTAGCACTCCATCGTCACCGCAAGAACAACTGACGCGCTCCAGCTGCCACACAGGGCACATCAGACATCTCCGTGCTCTTCAGAGCGAAACTTCTTCCGCCTTCTCGCCGATAAAAGCGCGATGGAAAAAAACGTAATGCGGGCCAAGTTATCGGTGTGCTTATTATTTCTAGCGCTTGCATCTGCGATGATTTTGTTCGACAAGCCTGCTGGATGCGCTCACGCATGCGGTTGCGCTTACATACGAGTTTGATCGTAACGTCCTTCTAGACACTTGCTCTTTTGTGATAATATTGCACTCTAAGTCTAGTACAAGAAGACAAGCGCGCGTCGAAGTGCTTAAATACTTTCCGTGGTGAGCTCTATCGGAGGTTAGCGCTCGTAATACTTTGGGTTCAGAGATAGAAGGCGACGTTGAACTTCTGCCGGGTAAAGCGCAATCTTGAATAGTGGAATTTAAGTCCTGCATTTGTTATGACCCCCGTGAATGTCAAGGGATTTGATATGAACCCCTCGCGCGGGGAAGTCGAAACCGCGCTGAAGGAATATAACAGAGAGATAATTGCAATGAACATTATTAGCGTCGGCGCGTTCCCACTGGCGGCGTCTTCGGCTTACGTCAAATCATTCGACAAAGTGACACGTTGCGTCGTTGGCGCATCATTGAAGGAACATCTCTGTGAACTGAGGGACGTCCTTGACTAGTCCGACATGATACGCAGGCTTCACGATTCCGAATCATGTTCAGCGCATCGGGGTTTGTGATCAGTGTCAACAACAGGATAAGCAGCGGCTGTCCTCCCAGCGGCGGCATCATCGTCCCCGTAAGCAGCCGCCTTGAGCGACAGCGTTCAATTCGGTCCCACAACACCATGCGCATCGCGAGCAACTTCGACACTCTTATCAAAGTATGTACTGAGTCCTATTTACACCAATTCACGGAATCTTCGAACTCAAGGAGGGAGCGCGTATGAAGATCCTTCTCGTGCAAGACATGGACTGGCGGAAGAAAGGCCCTTGGCAACAGCATCACCTTATGGAGAAGCTCTCCCTTAAAGGCCACGAGATACGTGTGATCGTATACGAGCAGCTGTGGCACGAGGAGAGAGGCCCGTTCTTCGCTAAACAGGTCCGCATTGAGCGTTTCACTCGAATCTACGAGGGAGCCGCAGTCACCTATATCCGGCCGAGTTTTATACGTTTTCCCGTGCTTGACTACATCTCGTTTTTACTCACTTCTAGGGCGGCGATCAAAAATGAGATTGCGACGTTCAATCCGGACGTGATTCTTGGCATCTCTTCTGTATTAAGCAATTACTGGGGCATGCTGCTCGCAAAAAAGTCCGGAATTCCTTTCGTTTACTTCTGGTACGATATTATCCACGTGCTCAACGTGCCCAAGCCCTACGGGCCGCTGGCACTCCTTATAGAGAAACGCATTATCAAAGGATCGACGCGTTTGGTAACCATAAATGCCGCCCTGACGGAGTACCTGCTGACGATTGGAGCTCCGCCTTCGAAGACCGACACCATTCCTGGAGGAGTGGACTTGAAGCGATTCGACCCGCAGAGAATTGACCCGCACATAATGCGGCAGCGCTATGGTTTTGCCGATAGCGACCTGGTTCTGCTTTTTATGGGGTGGATTTATCCATTCTCAGGACTTCGAGAGGTTGCGACCGACGTCGTGAACCTTGCAGATTCACACCCGCGCATCAAGATGCTAGTAGTCGGTCGCGGACCCGGCTTGGCGTGGCTCGAAGAATTTGTGAAGGAACACGATGCCCAAAATCGGGTCATCCTCGCGGGATATCGGCCGCACGAAGAAATGCCGCAGCTGATTGCCGCAGCTGATATTTGTCTGCTACCCGCGTACGATAACGAAGAGATGCGCCACATAGTCCCGATCAAGATGTATGAGTTCTTGGCGATGGGCAAACCAGTCATATCGACCAAACTAAACGGCATCATGAAGGAGTTTGGAACCGAGAACGGCGTGATGTACGTCGACAAACCTGAGGCGGTAGTCGCGCAAGCGGCAGCTCTCAGCAAGACTCAGCTGCAGCAGGAGAGCAGGAAAGCGCTCAATTTCATCAAGCCTTACGACTGGGACGCGGTCGCGGCGGATTTTGAAGCACTGCTCGAGTCACTCATTTAAGAAAAACCACGAAAATACCGCAGCTCAATGCTTTCTAATCCTATTTGTACCGCGGCACGGTGCGAGTGGTTAGCGACTGCTCGCAAGCGCTTGCTAAGAACGGGCACGAGGTCACAATCTTTACGACGGATGAAGGTCCGGAACACCGTTTAATGGAAAGGGACAAGATCGACTTGGATCAACGGACAGTAATGTATGTATGCTTGGCGCCTTCATACGTTCCGTGCTCTTGATCAACTGCTGATTCTTTAAAGTCTCATGAAGTAACGACAAGGGCCTTGCCAGCGAAGGTGCAAAATGGCCCAAATAGTTGCTTCTCTTATCGAACCTCAGTGATAGCTACAGTTGTAAACAGCTGACTGCTTCGCTTTTGGAACAAGAAAGCAGTGCACTGACGGTATACAGTAAACACTTAAGCTTCATTAGCAACTTACCTTGTGTCTATGCCTTCGACAGGCAGCAATGCGAATCAAGACGCTTCTAAAGGGATAAGCATCTTTGAGCATTACAGATTGCTTCTTCATTATGCACCCAGACTGCTTCGAGGAGAATTAGGGAGGGGCAAAGGGGGAGGAGAATACTTACAGGCCCAGCGACATTATGCCGACTTAGTATACGATGAGATTCATGATTTTATGTCACTTCAAGGTAAGCAAGTACTCGAAGTTGGAGGAGGCTCGGGGGTGTTTTGCAGAGCCTTCACTGAAGACTTTGGCGCTGAACTAGCAGTAAACGTGGAGCCGTTCGGTCTCTACGATGTCGAGCTACACTGGCCTGACAGGGTCCGCGGAGTAGCGCAAGCGCTGCCCTTCAAGCCGAATCAATTTGATTTCGTATTCTGTAGGGAGGTATTAGAGCACGTAAAGCCGCAGGAATGCTTACAACGTTGCGTCAACGAGATGTACCGAGTAACAAAAAAAGGAGGGCTATGTTACATCTCTATCCCGCCGTGGCATAATCCTTTTGCCGGACATGCTTGCATGCCATTTCACTACTTACCATTTAAAAATGCAAAAAGACTCGCGTTTTTCTTTTACAAAAACCCAAATTTGAGTCGTGACTCAAGATCTTGGGAAGAGCTTAACGTATTCCCCATTACATTTGGAAGAATGAGACGCATTATCTCTAAAAGCGGCTTTCAAGTGTTGGCAACCAAAGATCATCACTTCCGATTGGATGTTATGACAAGAATTCCGTTTGTAAGGGAAGTTGCCGTGCCCGTCGTGGCGTTTATCCTAAGAAGATAGGAGAACAACGGAGCTCAGAGGGGTGCAAAACTTACCGCTATGTTCCTGAGGCATCACTTGGTAAGGCCTTGGCGATATCCAAAGCGAACTGGTATATGCTTGCAAAGTGACTTATCAAGCGACTTCGCGCTGTCTTTTGACGTCAATCCAGCGTCCAAACTAAAAATGCGGTCATATCAAGAAAGAGTTTAGGAGTCGTGCTCCGACATCAAATAATCTAGATCGAGCTAGAGAGAAGTGCGCCGGATGCAATGGCGGCGCCGGTTAAGATGTTGCTGAGCATCGTCGCTGACGTGGTCGTCTACGTGAGACTAATCATGCTTGAACTGCTCGAGGGCAGCGTCGACATAAGCGACATAACATTGCTGCACGCACTTGTTAGTATAAAGCTTTTTTTTGCTCTGCCCTCTACGCGGGTCGTATCGTGCATTATCTTGCTATTTTAAGACTATGTTGTCACGCTGCGATGCGCTCGAGCAAAGCGAGATTTAAGGACTCAATGCGGGAAGCAATGCTTTCATTTGCCACTGTGTAGCCGTGCGGCGGTACGAGAGGTCAAAATGGCGGCGTCAGCGTAAGCGCTCATTATGAAAAAAGTGGATGGAGCATTGGGCTGAAAGGCAGGCGAGCGAGCGATGGGCAAACTAGTCGTATCGACCAAGCTAAACGGCGTTATTGGGGAGTTTGGAACCGGAAACGGTGTACTGTGCGTCGATAAACCTTAGCTCTGGTGCAACTGGTAAAGGTCCTCAGCAGGCCTCAGAGGCAGCAAGAGAGCAAAAAAGCGTTGCGGTTTTGTCCAACGTGTCACGATTGGGGCACGATCACCGCCGGATTTTGAAGCCTTGCCAGCGTCAGTCATTCGAGAAAAAAAACCCGTAAGAATGTTGCTGCTGGCAATTGACCTCGACGTGGGCAACACGCTATGATCCCGCGCAATACTGTTTCAAAGTGCCAGAGACAAACTCGACGCTCTGCGAAAGACACTTCTTGCCCCGATTTTCCCTCCCTTGACGCGTTTCTTGCACGCTCCGCGCTTTGAGAAAGGATTACAAATATACCAGCCAAGAGCTATCAGTATGCGCGCTACGAAGAAGCTTTATACAACCGTAGCTTTTTTTAGACCTGATACTTCTGGTGAACTCGGATACTAGCGGTCGTGCCGGACTTGTTATCTATGCAGCGCAGTGCGAGGTGCTTGAAGTCTCGAGTTGCTCATGCGAATCTTACAAGTGGTTCCATATTTTTCCTGGGACTCTGGTGGCCCCGTTCGCGTCGTATATGACTTAGCTCAGGAGCTTGCTAAGAGAGACCACGAGGTGGTCATCTATACGACAGATGTAGGTCCACTGCATCGACTGAACGAACGTGATAAGATACGATTGGACAGCCGCGCAAAAATCCACTATTTTAGATGCGTGAACAACTGGATAGCGCAAAAATGGAGATTACAACTCTCAGGGCAGATGCTATCAGCGTTCAATACTGAGATCAAAAACTTTGATATCATTCATACCCACGAAGCACGAGGATTTCACAATGTTTGTGTGTGGCATTATGCGCGGAAGTACGGTGTTCCTTACTTGTTCCAGGCGCACGGGGCTTTGCCAACGGCACTCGAACAGCAAGCGAAAGCTTTCGTTCTTGCGAAACGGGTTTCCGACACTCTGGTAAGTAGAAGAATTATTCGAGACGCAGCTAGAGCCATCGCTTTAACTCAATCAGAAGCGTCGCTGTATGAGCAACTAGGCGTCGAAAGAAACAACATTAAGGTTATCCCGAACGGGATAGATCTGTCTCAGTTTGAAGAATTGCCAGCAAGAGGAGAATTTAGAGCGAGATACAACATCGCAAGCGATGACAGACTCATCCTTTTTTTGGGGAGAATCCACAAGACAAAAGGAGTGGACCTTTTGTTAACGGCGTTTTCCAGTCTTAGAAGGGAAGTCGACAACGTCAAACTAGTCATCGCGGGGCCCGATTCCGGCTATTTAGCTCAAGTCAGGGAAGATATAAACCATTTAGGAATCACAGATTGCACGCTGCTTCCAGGGCCCCTCTACGCAAATGCCAAACTGGAAGCCTACGTTGATGCAGACGCTTACGTCCTGCCCTCCTCATATGATATGTTTCCCCTATCACCAATCGAAGCTTGTGCGTGTGGTACTCCTACGATCGTTACAAACCGGTGCGGCGTTGCCGATGCGATTGAGCGAGTGGGGTGCGTCGTTGATTACGATGCAGGTCAACTGCAGTTCGCGATGAGCAACGTCTTAACCAATGCAGAATTAAGAGAGAAAATGAAAAGACGAGGCCCTATAATGGTGAGACAGCGCTACGACATAGCGAAAATCGTTGACGACGTGGAAAAACTCTATCGAACGTGCCTTTGAGAGCAAGGATCGACTCCGACGCGACCACCAATGCAACGGCTTAAGATTCTCTTCATCCACAACGCAATAACGACATATAGGGCTCCTTTTTTCAAGTTGCTCGATGAAGAATTCAATATTGAGTTTATTTTTACCTACCTTGAGGCGAGTGATATCATTTACGGACAGGATCATCGGAATACTCTTAGCGATTTGAAGCTCAAGGATGCTAGGGTTTGTAAGGCGTATTTCTCACAAAGAATACCGCTCTTTTCCGAAGGAATTCCCCTCGGATTGGTGGCGCATCTTCTTACCGATGACTTCGATGTGCTTGTAGATAACCTGCAATCATTCAAGATCCTGCTCTCGCTAATAGGATCGGCATTGAGGCGCAAACCGTTGATCTTGTGGACGTTGCAATGGTACAACTTCGATCTGACCTTCTCCGGAAGGCTGAAATCGCTTGTATTGGCTACTGCCCTGAAGAAATCATCCGCAATTCTTGTGCCTGGAGTGAAACAACGAGAGTTCGTATGTCAATTCCAGATTGACCCTCATAAAGTGTTTTTGTTGCCGAATGCAAGCACCATAAAGTTCGACGAAGGTACTCTGCAAAAAGTAATTAAATTCAAGGAATCTTACGAGATTGCGGATAAGGAGATAATTCTGTATGTCGGAAGACTGGTTGAGCGGAAAGGCGTGGAGTACCTGATAAAAGCGTTCGCTAAGTTACGAAGCGAGAGGGATGATGTTGTGTTGGTGGTTGCGGGAGACGGCCCTCTCAAATCAAGCTTACAAGAGCTCGCGAATGATTTAGCCATTTCTGATTCAGCGATCTTCCTGGGCCTAGTCGATAGAGCGGAACTCCCGGCCTATTACTGCGCTTCGGCCGTTTGTGTTGTCCCCTCTGTCACCCATGCAAAAAAAGAACCGTGGGGCTTGGTCTTAAATGAAGCGATGCAATTTGGAAAACCTGTGATAGCAACTGAAGCCGTTGGCGCTGCTCACGACTTGATCAAAGATGGACGAAACGGCTTCGTGATTCCAGAGAGAGACGAGATTGCGTTGTACGAAAAACTGAATCTTCTTTTTGATGACGGACAGCTCAGGCAGCAGATGGGGGTTGCATCAAAGAAGATCATCGATGAGCATTACCAATACGCGGACATGGTAAAGGGGTTCAGTGCCGCAATGCGCTATGTTTGTAGAGACAATGAAAAAAAAGAGTCAACGCACTCGCTGCGAATTTGTGGGTAACCAAACAGCTTCGACTGCGTCTGAATATTGCGCGAAAACAGCCATAAGAAACCCGCTAGACCTAGAAAACGACAAGGCGGTCACCTTCCCTATTTGAGCAAGTAATGTGGCTAGGACTTGCGGCAAGGAGTTTTTAATGATAATGCATCTTTGCGAGAGTCCATATCGGCCTGGGGAATTTCTCGTTATGCCTCACAATCCGTCAAGAAAAAGAACCGGTTACAGTCGCGACTCACCAAACTCTGAGAACACGCAACTTTGAATATTAGGCCCGAATCCTCACAGCGCGGCAACAAGAAGCACGTCAAAACGAATTCGACGAAAAAAAGCGTTTGACGGTGTTGTGAGAAGTAAGAGTACGGTTGCAGATTCGAGAAGTCCCTCTAAAAGTGTTTGGCACAATATCCGATGGCTTTCAAGAAATGTTTCAGGCGCGACTCGAACCAATATTCCGACGGTGGTGGTCGCCCACGTGGCGCCAAGCAAGCTCAACTGACGCTTACGCTTGAAACGCGTAAGAGCGCACTAACAAGAGAGAAAACGAGAGGCCATAGCCTCATGGTTTAGAAGCGAACTCAGTGTGGCAGGCGCGCCGTTATGCGATTGCGGATTGCGTAATGTAGCATACAAGGTTATCGCATTAAATAAGCTCGTACGCACCTACTCGCATTGCTCTATGTGGTATACGCTTTTAAACCCATCGTTGAAAAAGTCCTGAAGCCACAAGCTGTGGTTGGAAGTAATCGACGGCGTAATAATTTTCACCTTTTGCCCACAATCATGATATCAGAGGATAGTAACGAACCCCTTATGTTCCTGATTTTTCTAAACGGTCCTCCTGACGTAATTTTCATGACGTTAAACCCTTCTTTTTCAAGCAATTGTTTGAGAGATGAGCGGGTGAAATAATGGAGGTGTCCGCCATCCCATCCGCCTCCCCGCGACGTAACAGGAAGCTTGCCACCTGCTAGGCGGAGTCTGTTCGTCACGTAAGCGACATTTGGCACGTAAACGATCAACGTTCCGCCTGGATGTAGCAGCCTATAACACTCCCGGATGATAGCCAAGGGATCGAAGAGATGCTCGAGAACAGCTATCATCGTCACACAATCAAAATGGCCACTAGTAAAATCTAAAGGCTCATTTATATCAGCTACCTTGAAGTGAATTTTGCTATCTCCCCCTGTTTTTGTTGCGATACTGTCAATACATTTTTTGCCGCAGTTTTTGACGATATCGACCCCCCAGACCTCGTCATACTTATTGATCATTGTGGGGAGGTACTTACCATCTCCGCACCCGAGATCCAGCCACCTCCCTTGTCCTGGCAGGTTCTCTTCTGTTAACTCGTATCTGTCTAGCATAAAACGCTGCACGATCCGATGAAGAATCCGCTGTGTCGCTGGAACTCGTTCGGCGCATTCTCCGCCGCACCCTAACTCGTAGAATTCTTTTGGATTCATACGTCACATCGCCGCCCTTACGGATACGCTACCATTGTGTACATCTTAAGCTTATGCACAATCGTCTCGATGTGGAACGGTGCTCTACCAGCCCGATACTCGCATTTCTAAATTGTGTCGAGCGCGTCATGAAACTTTGTAGCGCACCTCTTACCTAAGCATTCACAAATACTATGAGGGTATCCTCTTGACGCACCGAGTTAAGGAACAGCAACTAATTTTAGCAATGAAGGTTTAAAGTTCAGCAGAATGGAAGAGACCGCTGTAAGTCAAAAAAATGGCTCGATAATTACGATAGATTCTACAAAGAAAGAAATGACGCACTGGATCTGTGGCGACATCTTGGCGCGTTAGACAAAGCTGGTAGCATCATAACTTGCTGCAACTCGATACCACATGACACCGTCTTAGAAGTGGGATGCGGATCAGGATCATTGCTGAAGCGACTCGATGACTCGCAGTTTGCAAAGCAGTTATACGGACTAGACATCGCAAGAGGAGCGATAGAAAGCACTATAGAAAAAATATCAGTACACTTGCTGAATGTTCGCAGTTCGATGGAAGCACGATCCCATATGCCGATAAAACGTCCGATTTCGCAGTCATAAGCCATGGCGTCGAGCATCTCGAACATCCGCGACGACTTATATATGAAGCGGCTAGAGTGGCGAACCGCGTGTTTATCGAGGTGCCGCTGGAAGACACATTGCGGCTCAAGAACGACTATATTTTCACTTGCAACTGGGCATATCAATCTTTATTCATACAACACGTTTCGCCAATTGATACAAACGTGCAACTTGAAAATCGTTTCACAAATGGTTACTATACCATCATCAAAAGAGTGTCAATATAATCTCTGAAGAAAGGGCATTTTTGCACCACTTCTAATGAAGTTCTGCTTAAAAAGAGTTCCGTCAATTGCGCTTGTGCTTTTTTCATACCAGTGTTTTATCTATGCAAATCTGGGCTTAGCTGAGAAGAGTATCAAGTTGAAGAACTCGATCGCGTGCCGCAGAAGTCGGGCGACAGAATCTTCAACAACGCCCATGCCAACGCTTTGTTGCGATAGCATCGTTGCTGCAAAAGGCGCGCACATCGCAGAGTTACAACAAAGCTTGACGTAATCGTTATTTGCGCACCTCGGTCCTACAACCGGTATTGTCCATCTTTTGGGCGGGCTTTCCGGGCGATTCAAGTAAGATTCGTAGCCGCCTGCAGCACCAAAGGCCGTTACAGAACAGGTGACTTCGAGATTAGTTGTTCGCCGGATGCTTGCTTTAGACTCGGTACGAACGAACGACCGATCAGGACAGTCGCGATCAAGACTTGACGCTACATCAAGCATCCTGTCGTCTGTAAGAGTACCAAAGAAAGCACGGACTAGAAAACAGCGCAACACCGCACCTAGTTTGTTGAATCGAATGGTGGAAAAAATAGCAGAACCCATAGGCAAAATCAGTAGCTCAGACGGGGACGGTTGCTCGTTTCAAACAAGCAGAATTGACACTATATTTGCGTTGGAATCTGAACTTACTGGCAACTTAGAGTGCGTTACCTTTACTAGAAAGCGGGAACGTCACCTGCAATTAGGGGGCATCTCCTTCTCTATCATAATGCTTCCTTCCCGCCGGTGATCGAAAGGTAAGACTTAAGCCCAGTTAAACCGAAAAAATCCGTTGGATTACGTGAGCAATATTCGGATTTAAGGATGAGCCTGCGTTGGAAGACGTCCGATATGCAAGCTAAAAAACACTGCCAATGAACATCTTGTTCGTGTCTCAGGGCAACATAAACCAGCCGAGAGGGGGCGCTGGGAACAGAGCGCACTACCTAGCCTACTATTTGCAACAGCTCGGGAACAATATGATAGTGGTTGAGCCCGGAGATCAGAGCAATAAGCGATCAACTGACGGTTTTAGCATTTGTCGTTATTTTGGAACGATTGGCAAGAGGTCTTTCTGTTCATTTTGTGATATCAATCCCTTCTTTATCTTGAAACTTCTCGCTCTGCTTATTGGTCAAGAAATTGATCTAATCCACGTAGAGCTTCCATGGGGGGTCTCAAGCGCGAAAGTATTGACGATGTTGCTTCGCAAGGACATACCGGTCGTGTACAACTCCCAAAATCTGCAAAAGAACGTTCAAGCTGATGTCAAGAAACATTTCAGAGAGTCGGATCGCTCAAGCTTTGAAGATCTGTTCATATCAACGTTGCAATCGCACTACACTAACATAATTGAAAAACTGGCGGTGAAGTTGTCCGACCTCGTGTTGTGCGTAAGCTCGGACGACGCAGGTCTGTTTGTCAGCGAATATGCAACCTCACCAACTAAATTGAAAGTAGTTCCAAACGGGACGGACTGTCAAAAGATTAACGCCGCCGTCAGAGACAGGACAAAATATGGACTGGATGACACCAAAACTGCAGTCGTTTTTCACGGCCATTATGAGTATCCGCCTAACACGGAAGCTATCGGTTTGATAGAAAATGTCATTGCGCCCGCAGTACAAAAAGATCACGCGGACGTTCAGTTCGTTATCGCAGGAGCAGAAACTGCACGAACGTGTACCCATCCCCAAATAATCTGTTTGGGCTACGTTGAGGACATCTACTCTCTGCTCAAAAGTTGTGATATAGCAATTGCTCCAATGATCAGGGGTGGAGGGACCAGGCTGAAAATACTTGACTACTTAGGCGCAGGATTGCCAGTGATTGCAACTAAAAAAGGCGTAGAGGGCATTGATCTAGTTAGCGGTGACGATGCTCTCGTCGTGAATAATGTCGATAACGAATTCATTCATGCTCTCACTTACTTAATGGGCGATAAAGACGAGCGAAAACGCATTGGGAAAAACGCAGCTGCTTTAGCCAAAGAATATGACTGGGCAAGAATCGGTTACAGACTCGACAGGCTGTATAAGAATCTCCTCCAAAAAAGTGGGAAACCAAACACATGAGTGTTTTGATTTAGTTTGCTAAATCGTCTCATGAGGAAGATCAGATGAGATTTAAGATCCTAGTCTCTAGCCCATTCCTTGGTGCTGTTGAATTTCCATAAATAAGAATTACGGTAATCCTCTGTATAATTAATTAGGCCGAACGTCGACGTAACTATTTTCTCTCCAAGCTAGATAAGACGTGCCCGACTGTCACATTGGCGGCGGAATGTGGTATCGGGACGAAATAGGTATCTACGCGAAAATCACAAAATGCAATAAACCTTGGCAACAACGTAAGGGCGACGTCTGCAGCGCGAACACTTGCAGTCCCAGGCCGTATACGGTGCGAATAAGCAAGTCCTTACAGACGAACGGCTGGGAAATCTAGAGCTGTCTAAGGGCTATCATGGGTGTACAAGCAGCTGCAATAGGGTCGCTTTTTTTGGGACTTTTAGGCTTTACTGGTCCCATCATGGCCGCTCATAAGTTTCGTCTATCTCGTGTTTTTACGAGAAATCCTTCTCTAAAGAATCCTTAGAATTCACAACCTGAGCAATGCTGAAACACTATTGTACTCTGTTGGACTTAGTATCGCTCTCGTGATGTTTACTGGGCTCTTGATTGATTTTGTTCTCCCCTTAGTCGGGATTAACGGATCCATATTTCAGAGCGTCGTTCAAGTACGATAAACATTTACGAAAGACTCTTAACTAATGTCCTTAATCCTAGCCAGACTCAAGGACTCGCCGTCGTTACACAACAGACCAATTCTGTGCTGAATGACGTTACTAAGTATGTTCATTTGATAGAGCAACTCTTTATTTTTGCAGCTATAACGGTGAGAAGCGCCGCTTCGCCGCCGACGTGATCGCTGTCGCAGCGAATCCTCAGTAATGGCTCAGCGTCACCGGTCCTCGAGTGGCCATTTGTGGCTGCTAATCAAGTCGTTAACGGTTCACAACGTGCGACGACATCTGTGCTTAAGTGTATCACAAGAGGTAGGGCCTGCTGGTTTGACTGTACAAATCAGCCAATTAATAGGCTCTTCCCGATAACAAACCAACTTGTGGCAAGCGACGATACTAAAGCATCGCACAAAAGTATGTTGCTTGAGGCGACTTATGACGAGTTATGTAATAGCCCGTCAACAACTCCCTTGCACGATGCTCGGAAGCCTTTCAGGTTTTTGTTTCGAAGAAGAATAACGATGCTGCGCTGCCAAAACGTGAAAAAGAAGAAGGAAAGCAGAAATGAAATCAGATGCTTCTTGGTGGCGTGGGTTTTCCAGAACCAAAACTGGTTTCTGGTGTATTGATACTCATAGAATCCCTCCATTTTTCTTGCGGTGAATGAATGTTTATGCCAGACTTTGGCGGCGGAAACGCAAACTACCCTGTAACCTGCTTTTTTTAGGCGGAAACATAGATCAGTGTCTTCCCAGTATGCAAAGTACTTCTTGTCAAACAATCCGACACTTTCAAGAACTCTCGGGTCCGCAAAAAAAAAGCTTATATAATCCACATCCGATATCTCAGGCAAGAGTCCGTCAGTCTCCCCGGCATTTGAAAGGACTACCGTTCCTTTCTTCCAATCTATCTTTCCACCCGCATTTTCGATCGTCATCTCATCTGTCATTGAGTAAAGGACCGGTCCTGCAGCTCCTATCGTCTTATCTTGCTCGAGAGTTTTGGATAGCTCTCGCAAAGCGTTGCGATCTAGGATAGTATCATTGTTTACTGTGAAAACGTAGTCAGCTCCGCTTTGCAATGCAGCTTGAATGCCAATGTTCAGTCCTTCAGGAACTCCCTCGTTGTTTTTGTTTTGAATTAAGTGTACGCTCGGAAATGCATCCGATACAAATGCCTGAGAGCCATCAGAAGAGTTATTGTCCACCACAATGACGTCGTAGTGTGGATAATTCAGCCCCTGTACAGAATGGAGGCATCCCCCTAACACCTCTTTCCCATTCATGTTAAGAATAACAATAGCAATCTTGGGAATATGCATGTTTTGGGTCGCTGGATCGCTAAATCGCATCATATTCGTGTGGATTGAATATCTGGTTGGATCATTAGATTATTATGACGCATCTCACGCTATACAACGTTTTACACATACTGTGAAGTCTATAAAAATGTCGGCATCACGATGCTCTACGACAAGGTAGAGCGCTCGCTTTCTTTTCCGTGGTTTGTAACGCAAAATTGTTTTCGTTTTATGCAATGAACCATTCTTTGTCAATCAGTATCGTGAATTATACGGGGTTTTTGATCGAAGTTCAAAACTTATAAGCTATTGCGCAGTTTCAATGAACTCGACGCAAAATGACTGATAAGATCGCCATTTTTTATTTCTCGCCCATCTTTTATGACTCCCTATATCAACGCCCGCAACAACTGTTTAGAGAGTGGAGATCACACTTTGAAGAGTCGTACACATTCTATTACGTAAACCCTCCAGAAATCTTTCGTTTCGCCATCTTCACTTTGCAGAAAGGTCGGAGATCACTTCAAAGACGAATCTTCAATAGGCAAGAAGCGGGTGAGGATGATGCGCGCATTTTGACGTCGATGCCCCTTCCGTTCACTTTGCGGGGTCACCGATTGCCCGTCATCCAAAACTTCCTGCTTCGAGCATTCGACTACCGCAAAACACTCGAAAAATGCTGCGGCAAGACCCAGAAAAAGGTCGCAATTGTGGCCGACCCTCTGTGGGAGCCGTTCATCACGAAAGCTGAATTCGACGTTATCTGTTACGATTGCCTCGATACTTTAGAGACACACCCCACGTCTGAGCTAACTGCTATGAGAAAACAGCAAAAAAAACTTATCAGTAAAAGTGATATTGTTTTTGTGACCGCTGCGAAGTTAAAAGAGGATATCCTGTCTATTGCAAGAGAAAAACAAGTGATCACAGTATCAAACGGTGTGGACACCAACTTCTTCGAAAGTAATAAGGATCCTAAAAAGATAACCGATTATGAGCGCAGGAATTCGAAGATTGTGGGGTTCATCGGTACGCTGCATTTGTGGGTGGACATTGATCTCATCTACACCGCGGCCCAACGACTCACTGGCGTTGATTTTCTTTTGATTGGCCCGTTCCGCCCGGAACTTGAACGTTACAAGCACGACAAGCCGGAAAATGTATTCACGCTGGGGGCTAAGGAGTATAGCAAAATCCCGGCATACATCGATATGTTAGATGTTGGACTTATTCCATTCAAGCCCGGTCCTATTTCCGAATCTACTGATCCAGTAAAACTGTACGAGTATTTTTCGCTTGGGAAACCGGTAGTAACCACCTACTTGAGACAATTAGAGGAGCTTGACAATGGGTCCCTTCTGAGAATGACCAAAACGACCGAGGAATTCATTGAAGCGATAGCTTTTTTTTTGAAGCACGACGTCGAGCCGTGGCAAGTATCAAGGAAACTAATTGCGCAGCGGAACTTGTGGTACAACAAAGCGAGCACCATTATAAACTGCATTGAGTCTCGGATACGCGAGAAACCTTGAGTATGCTGGTGAGGCAGGGCGCAAACGCCGCCGCTTACGTGTGATCATTCAAGAATCGGAGTGGGACCATTAAACTGGACAGATATCTCGGCAATGACATTGGCGTGACGAGCTGCGGAGCCAATTCTTGGAAAAAATTCAAAATTAAGAATTTGAGTTTCAGAGTATCGAATGCCGCTGAAGTTTATGGCGTTGGCGAACTTCTTGATGCTGTTATGTGTTGCTTAATAAGGAGCATTTGGAAGCCCCTAAGTCGGTTCTATTTGTAGCATGCTCCGTCTTGAAGCATGGCGGTTTACTGATCGCTACGGGTCGAAATGGCTACCGACGGAGCTTTCAGTTACGTAGGACGCATATCGGACGGATTCACATCAAAGAATGCTAGTGCGGCAAATCTTTGCTGATCGCTGTCCGCGCTGACCACGCATCTTTCGTATCCGCAGAGTTGTGTCAAAAGTGTCACTACTAAAGAAGAAAGTATGCAGATCCTTTTTTCACCAGAAAGCGGTTACGCCAATTCGTTGCAGCCAGCTTTAGAATTATCACTTCTGGTTCAGCGGATTTCATCACCCACGCGCCGACCTTTTAGTGCATTGATTTCGAAATCAAAGCTACTTTGCACGATCACTTTCGCACGCAGACATATTGCCATCAGCAGCAGCAAGCGGATTGTAGTTTTGAGACAGAAAGACTATCGTCAACAAACGTAGTAGAGATCAGTCTCGAACTGGATCAAGTGCGCGAATCAACTAGCGGAATAGAGACACAGTTCAAACTTTGATGTGTCCGCACCGCAGATCTACTGACCATTTTAGCTGAGAAACACGTCGGACTATCACTTGCCGCGTGTGGGGGATACAGCGAAGTCTTTTATCTCCTTTCGCAACACGCCTAAACCGCCTGATTTCCTCTGCCACTCACAGATGGAAGCCCATATAAGTCTGAAGTCTATCTCATGGTGCAAGCGATTTCATCGAAGCCGAATTTATACGTCATCACATTTGTAAGATCATGAGGTCATTCAGGCCTGTCATCGCACAATCCAAAAAGGTCATCTTTGAGTCTCTTAAAGCCATAGAGGACGTAATTGTATCAACGTTGCCTGGAATTGCAGGCTTGCTGACTGGAGTCATAACGGCAGCGCTAATAGCCAGAGGCTTAGGACCATTTGGAATGGGCCAATACGCTCTCGTCATAAGCATCTCAACTTTTACTGTTGGGATTTCTGATATGGGTATTGGACAAACTGCAATACGCTACGCTTCGCGAGCTGCTTCACAACACGACGAGGAGGGACAGTTTGCAATTCTGCGTTGGACGTTTCGCCTACGCATGCTGTTCATCCTGGGTTGGTCTCTGGTTCTTTTTGTTTTAAACCCTACCATAGCAGGCACAATATGGCACGATAGCAGTTTAACCCCAATACTGCAGCTGAGCCTCTTGATAGCCATTTTCACCACAATTGCGCACGTCCCGACTATTTACTTACAATCAATCAGGCGTTTCAGAATGAACAGCATTATTCAAGTGGCACAAGCTTTGATTTCATTTGCAGGCATCTTGCTTGTCGCCTTTTTCGCCCTTTGGCACGTGGAGTTTGTCATCCTCGTGAGCGTGATTGTTGCAGCTATTGGTGCGTTGGCCTTCATAACGGTCACTCCAAAAGCCGCTTTTTTCAAGTTCGACACGTCCTGGAGATCAATTCATTTCAAATTACGGGGGGCACTCACACCTCCAGCGATTAAGGGGGGCGAACCGTCCGCTTTAGATTCGTCAAGCATCCGTTCTTTTGCACGCTTCAATTTCGTAGATCAAATGATTAGTGTGGTCGCACTCAATGCAACCGTATGGATTCTAGGGATTTTCCTGGTCAAGAGCCAAGTTGGCATTTACGCTGTAGCTGTTTACGTCACGGTTCCTCTTTCCGTGCTGACAACGGCCGTAACTACCGCGTTTTGGCCGCGTGTAGCTGCCGCAACGACGCTTGGAGGGAATAAGAATCTCCTGCGTAGAGCTAATCTACTAACGATCGTTACAGTTGCAGGGGGTCTGATCTACGCCGTTTTTGCGCCGCTATTAATACCATTCGTCTTCGGAGCGGGATACGCAAGCGGAATTCTTATTGCGCGGCTATTATGTTTAGGGTGGTGTGTTTTGCTGCTCACGCTCCCAATTAGTCTCGTAAGCTTAAATTTCGGAGCAGTTCGGATTAGCTGGCTGATAAACCTACTCACGTTGATCATAATCGTTACCGTCAATGTTTGGTTGCTTCCGATAGTAGGGCTGTTGGCAGCAGCTTCAGCATTTTTTATTGCGCAAATATCCAGCGGCGCGTGCAGCGGGATCTTCCTCTGGAGTCGGATGAAACGGTTCGCTGCGCAAGACGTAGCTCCAGGTTAGTTTTGGAGAAGCAGCTAAAGGATGCATCAATTCCCTTTTTCGCTCCGTTATGGGCCGCTAACGAAGTGCAAACGCTTCCGCATGCGGCTTTCGGCCACAAGCGGATAGAACCGCTTTATAAGCGGCGCGATTCACTGCTGATGAATCCAATACTTAAGTTTTTTTGGGAGGTTTACAAAATGATTACGGAATAATTGAAACGCCAAATTTAATAACATGTATAAACCCCAATGTTGACACTTTGAACAAGCACGAAGTAGCGTCAAAAAAGCATATTCACCACAAAGCAGATCATAAAGTTTAAAAAACTGGAAAAGGAGTTGAACTGCACAGAGCAAGGAAACCAAGCAGCTTTTTGCTTAACAAAGCGAGGCTACACAGCTGAGAAGCATTAGAAACCGGGTTCCTGCAACGTTTATAAGAAACAGGTTTAATGTAAACTGCACGCTGAATAGCAATCGCAAAGTGCCCTTTCAGTGGATATTGAGTATCTGCGGGGAACGACATGGAAAGTACTAAGAACAGAGTACTAAAACAGGTGGACAAGTATCATCTTAAGACAGGTGGATAAGCATTGTCTCTTACCCGTGAAGCGGACAACGCTCCTAAGGTATCTATAATTCTCGTCAATTGGAATGGCTGGCATGATACTATTCCGTGCTTGGACTCTGTTTTCCAGATCTCATACGGCAATTACGATGTTATTATGGTCGATAATGGCTCAGAAGACGAATCTATAGAGATGATACGCGCCTATGTCGATAGCGAGGTCACGCCAACGTTACCCAAGGATAGGGGGGATCTGGTAGCGGAGCCGATCAAATCCATCCAATATTCGAGGTACGAAGCAGAGCTCGGTGGCGTTGCCAAGAAAGAAAAATCCCTGTCTACTTTTCCATCAAACCGGAGGTTGCGTATCATCTTAAATGATACCAACGCGGGATATTCTGACGCAAATAATGTGGCTATCAGGTACGCCTGTAAAGCGCTCAGCCCAGATTATATCCTTCTCCTGAATAATGATACGGTTGTGGAAAAGCGTTTTTTATCCGAGCTCGTTTCCGTCGCAGAAACTGATGACACGATTGGCATGGTCGGGCCAAAGATCTACTACTACGATTTTAACGGGAGGCGCGACGTGATCTCTTTCGCAGGCGGAACTTTCGACATGCGCACGGGATTGCCAATTTTTTTTAATTTGCCTGAGATCGACTGTGGACAATATGACGTAGTTAAATCCGTTGATCAGCTCAGCGGGTCTTGTCTGCTCGCAAGACGGGAGCTGCTCGAAAAGGTGGGATTGTTAAGCACGGATTATTTTCTATATTGGGAGGACACCGACTGGTGTTTCAGGGCCCGGCGGTTCGGGTTTAAGTTAGTCTACGTGCCCCGTGCGGTAGTGTGGCACAAAGTCTCGGCCTCTGCCCGCAAAATGGGATACGAGCAAGTTTACTACTTTACGCGCGGACGCTTCCTCTTCATCAAACGGTTTATGACGAAAAGGCAGTTGCTCTCTTTTTTGAGCTATTTCTTTTTTTACAGGTTTTGGATTGAGGTCAGGTCGTTTTTGGAACTGGGAGAAACACGTAAGTTGAAAAAGTTTTGCGAGGGCGTCTTCGATGGTTTGTTTACTCACACGCGCGACGGATAAGCTATGATGCCCCGGTAGATCGTGTTTCGGCTGGAGATCCGGTGAGTGCTCCGAAACGAGTCCAGGCTTCATTTTAGTGCGCGTTGTTGTATTTCGCTACGTGGTGTAAATAGCACAGCCGCTATCGTATACCTTGTTCATGGTGCCGGTAAACTGCGGGCTGTAAAGACCATCCGGACTTATCAGCTGGCTGTTGTCGTCAGGGTTTTTCAAATATGCAACGTCGCCAGAACTCACGTATATGTAATACGTCGTGTGTTCTGGTGGCCCGTAAGGATAAGGATATAGCTGCTGTATCTTCGCTACCGGAACATTGCTATAAGCGAGCAATGCCAGTGCGCTAAAGTAATCGCCGTATACTGGATCCCCCGCGGTAGCCGATCCCAACCACTTAGCGCCAGCGAGGTCCGGGCTGTTCACAAAGAAACGAGAAAACTGGACCTGAAACAACGACGGGATGGCCCACTGCGCTGGCTCTTGTGTGAGCGCGGCAACGAATCCTACATTGACCAGCAGACTGGTTACTAAAAAAACTGAGGCAACGGCGTAGGTTTTGCGTCCAGGCGCAAGGCTTCCGCCACTGGTCTGAGTTATCAAACGTGGCACGCTGCAGAGCGTCACGATACCGATGATGCAAAATGGTGCTAGGATAATCAAAGCGAGGTGTTGTAATCTACTATAGTTCCACGCTGCAAAAACAACTGGCACGAACTTATCAAGTAGTAGGATACCGCAACTCGTAAGGGCAAACGCCAGATACCCGCTATCAAATCTCAGCCTTTTTCGCTGCACAAAGGCAGCGCCTACGCCTAAAAAAATTAAAACAGTCGCACACGTGGCCAAGTCGTTCGTAATCGATATAAGGAGCGTAGGCGGTCCGGTGGGTATGCCCTGTTCGGACACGAAAACACCAGTTACGGTATTACCAAACGACCGTAAGAAGGTAGATAGCTCCAGTCCTCCAGCCGTGTAGGAATACCACGTCAACGTCATTACCGCGAATAAAAGAACAAATTGAGCCGTGATTACACTATTTTTGCGTACATCGGAAGCAGGCGGCCCTCCAATCATAGACCCTGAAGCACGGTTGATTCCTATGAGCTTTCGCCTCATATTATTGAGCAAGCCGCTTTCCGCTATAAACAGCAAAATGAAGACTAGGATCAACTGGACCATGAATAAGTCTGCAATTCCGTAATGCGAAACAACAAGGGTTCCGGAAAATAGTAGCAGTAAAATCATTCTTGTTGAAGCACGAAACGTCTTATCGAAGATTAACAGCAAAATGAGTACCAAGAATAGTTCAGCAATCTCTTGCCGTGGAAGGGAAATCATGTCGACAGAAAAGGTGAGTGCGGTAACAAAAAAGAAGCTCGATAGAAATGCGATGATGTCGCTCGTCTGCTTCCTGAATAGCTGATAAAGAGCAACAGGGACTAGCGCGTACAGGACAGGATAAACGATCTTGAATAACGAGGTAATGCTAATGTTGCCGATTTGAACCAGTATAGGCGCAAAAATGGCCGTGCTCAGTACCGAATTGTATGATGCGACCCCCTGCCCTATTCCTGACGTATAATTCACGTTATACGCGGGGTTCCAAACTGCGCCATTAACCACGTGATTTACGACATTAGCTTCAGCAAAGATGTCCCAACCCCACAAATATCGAGATATTAATGCGTTGCAAAGCAAGAGGGAGAGCGAAATTACAAAGACGGCGAGGGCGTACGTTGATCCATCGGCTTGATTGCGCAAGGTAACTACGAGTACCACGATTCCTATGCCAATCAGCATAAACAAAATTAGCCAGTTAATTGCATAATAGTTCACCAAATAGGCACCGAAAATGCTCAAGAACGGCAGCAACAGCAGGCTTAGTAGACGAGGCGACAACGTGTCTATCGGTAACTGAGTTGGCTCGGCAAAATCCTTGTCTCTTTTATAGCTAGCGATGCACAACGCGACAATGATCCCACTGAAGACAAGAATCAAATGAAAAGCTGAGAGTGGGTCATTAATGCCGACAAGAGGAGCGATGGTATTTAGCAACAATCCTATAAAAATAACGACTGAAATGCTTATTCCTATCGCGTAAAGCGGAGTCTCAATGCTGCCTAGCTTGTGCAAACGGAGACTTCGAAGGATCGCTATCCCCGGGACGAACAAAAGACAAATGCATCCGGCAACCTGCTGTAACAAGGGAATTTTAAATCCGCTCGAATTTAAGGAAAATGTAATCCACAACAGAGCGAGTATAGAAAAGGAAAAAAGCAGAAAACTGCTTATTCTCCAGTCATTCATTTCCAGTGGATTATTGAACTTCATGTTCGAATTGACCGGGTCTCTAATAGGAGTCTCTTTGAACAGTGCTAAATCGTACCAATGCCCTTACGTCTCTGACGAGTTATTCTTGCTGCCTTTTTAATGCTTTATTTTTACAGAGTTCTGCACGTTGTGGCTAATATTTGCGTCAATTCTTCGCACTGACGCGTCAAGTAATTAACCGTCATCTCGCAAATCAAAATGTGGATTGCACGCCTAATCAAATCCTGATAAAAATGTTGTTTCCGCCGTGGCCTTGGCTGCAGCGACGGTCGTGCCGAACCTAGCTTCCGCAGTTCAAACTCAAGGTGCAGCACGCGGAGTTACTTTTCAGTGTCGCAGGCAAGAGTACTTGATTCCAACTGCTTAAAAATTCAGAGGCGGAAACCCTTTTTCTCCCAATAATGCCAACGTGTAACTTTATTATTTGCGGAGTACGCCTCAACTGCCGCATTAAATGCAGCGCTTTTAGAATCGCAAGCCGGGGGAGTCCCAAGCTTCTGTCCCATTGCACCAGCGAACCTGAATGCTTGAATCTGTTTTTGACGAGGAGCTACCCACGACTTGAGCCTTTGCTTTATTCGCTCAATTTAGAAATAGGGCATTGATCAAGCTGTTCGACCCGAGATATACACAGTTTTTTAGAGTTTGTAAAATGAGATCTACTCTTTCAGTTTCTCGATGATAGGACGCTTCAAGGCACACATACCTACAAGTTTTCCCTTACCGTATGTTTGTTCATCATCTTTAAGATAAAAACAGTCAGGAAGTTTGAAATCTGTTGAAATATGACGCCGGCCGCAATGCAAATGGCGATGCTAGCGAGCGAGCTGCTTATAAGCAGGACGGTATCGTTGAGAATTGGCTGGTGAAGCGCCGTCATCAGTGCGACCCAAGCGCCAGCTCCTCCGACGCCAAAAAAGATAATCTGCACCAAAAAAATATGATATGACGCTCGGCCGAGGAAAGCGAGGCGACCAACAAATCCATGTGTTACGCGGTCAGGCAAATACCTAATGCCTAACAATACTAACAAGAGGGGATAAAAAGACGTCAATGCTTCCAGCACAGGCAACCTATTGAGAACATTAGCCGATAGTGCAATTACGATATAACAGGCGCTTACGGCTGCCCCTAACATCACTAAATGGTTTCTTTCTAGGCGCTCATTGAAATGATCCGAGAGCCATATACCTAAAGCGATTGTCGCCAAGTAGGCGAGAATGCATACATAAGCGAATGAAAAATAGTAGTCTGACGCAGCATATGCAGCTTGGTTGGGGTACTGAAATACAGTCACTAGCGTAACTATTGCGCTGATGGCAAAGCACGACCCTATGGTAACTAGAGGGCGTTTTTTGTACGCTACGTATAAGAAAGGCAATGCGACTATGGATTGAAGGACGATGGAAACGTAGAAGTTGCCTGGGCCAAGTATGGGAAGAAACCCAATGAGCGTGAAAGGCCCTATGTAGATTATGTCCATACCAGTTTTGAGAAAAAATATGGCTCCCACGAAGAGTGCCAATAAGAAGGCCATAAAAAACGGGCACAAGATCCTGAAAAACCGCCTGAACAAGTATGCTTGCGATAGAGCCTCTTTGAGGGACTTGCATCCCCTTCGCGTGAAAGAAAGGCCAGCGTTCAGTCCCAGTACGACAAGAAAAACAGGAACCCCCTGATATAGAGATAAATCGAAGACCGCCCGCAGCACAGCATCATTAGGTTCAAAACCTAGCGCAGTGTGCTGTATTAGTACAGCAGTGATCGCCAGCGCTTTCAATAAGTCAATTTGGAGAATCCGCCGCGGGTCCACAGAATCCGAGCAAACGACCGATGGATCTGTCCTAGTCTCTGTATTCACCGGCATCGATGGCACTAGAGCAGAATACAGAGATAAAGCTTTCCAAATCGGCCGTTGCTTTGAGAGAATCATATCGGCGCTAGTGCAATCGTTTCAAATCTGGCGAAAAAGGGTATGATGGCTGGCCGGCTACTGTCTATCGGCGACTAAGGTATGATAGTGATATCCGCGGCGGTGTGCAGCTAATGCCTCGACAAAGCCGAACGGCTTGAAGGATCGTATTTGCGAACGCTTGCACTCAAGTTGAAAGAATAGCTTGCCCAGACCTCGCTGCATTTGTGACATCGATTCTAGCAGGGCCGCGTGGACGCGCAGACCGGAAAGTGCTGCGGAGCCACCTCTCCGCCAGATCATTACAGTGATGCAGCAGGTAACGTGCACCCACGACATAGAAAAGCTCGTGATTTCTGTGCTTGAAATCTACAAACACGGTCAGCCGAAAGGCGATCATCAGAGATTCACCCCTCATAAAACTCAGACCTAAGTGCGACGCTATTTTCAAAGGATTGTGGCGCTGAACCGCGCCTCATGGTACTGCGTGCGTCAATCAAGTTACTCGCCGGCAGCGCGGTTTGAGCGGCGACGATCCACTCAACGGCAGGTGCTTGCGCGTCACAACTCGAACCCCGGAACCAATGCAGTGGACCCAACTCAAGGCTCTGCGACTGCGCGCTTGCAAAAGCGATCAAGATTGTTGCGGCTAATCTTGCAGGGCGCCGCTCCATACCCAAGCGCGTAATCGATGGCAGTGAGTTCCAAGGTTCTAATCGGCTGCGTCTTCTATTTCCTCCTCTTGCGAAAAAAGTAGTCGCCGCCTGCAGCAGAAGCCGCAGGTTCGTGGCCAAAATCACGCTTTTGGCGTCTGTGTCAGCTGATCTTCAGCCACCTTTTGTAGCTCCGCATGGCTACACAGTAGCAAATGAAAGTCTTGCTTCCTTCATTTAATCTCTTGCATTTCGCTTTGCTGATTGGGACGTAATATTGAAGAATTACAACAAAAAGCTTTAAAATGGCAATAAAATGCACGAGCGACCCACGCAGAAAGCAGAGCGAAAAGCTTTATACTTACGAGGCGCAGATTGAATGTTATGTCGCTTATTTCGACGTTGACCTCTAGCAGTTCGAGCATGAGTAGTGTCACGTCGACGACTTCGTCAGCGATCTCGCTGAGTCAAATCTTGACCGGCGCCGCCATTGCAATCGGCGCACTTATTTTCTTCCTCGCTTTAAATGAGATCATGCGGACGACAGACTCTTGGAACGCAAAAACAGCCGCAGCCTTGCGGATCTTCTATGCGCCCCTTATCGTGACCTTTTGCGCCTTTATCGTATTCAGCGCAGCGCACGCCCTCTAATAGTAAGGGCATTAACCTGATAGCTATTCTGGTCATTTTGTGAGGAAGCCGAGCACGCCAAAGAGGATGATGTTGTTAACGGCGTGCATCGTCACGACCAACGCCAGACTTCTCGTTTTGTAGAAGGCGACGCCCAAGACGATGCCGGCTCCGGTCGCAAAGAGGAGCTCGTAGACGTTAGCGTAGCCGGAGTGCATGGCGCCGAAGATCACGCTCGTGAGCAGGATGCCCGCTACCGCACCGCTTCGGTCAATGAGCTGCGGCTGTAGCAGGACACGAAAGAGCAGCTCCTCAACGAGCGCCACAAAGAATATCATTACGATACTCAACTGAATGAGCTCGGACACTGACGCATTCGGGATAAGCGCCTTATTCGCAAGAATGGCGTATTCGACAAACCCGAACCCTGTGCCGACGACAACGCCGAGCGGGACTAACAACACGGAGCGGCGTACGTCGGCGATGCCCAGGTCATACCGGCTCATCTTCTCGCGGACGATGACCATGATGAGGGGCACGTACATCACCCCGTAGATGGTGGCGAGCCAGTAGAGGGTCACGGTCGACACAAGCGCAAACGAGAGGTTAACGACACGAAACAGTGATAGCAGAGCTAGTACTAGGACGAGCTCCACCCGCTCTCCGTGCAGCGCCACCACGATAACGCCGACCGCGACAATGTTGAGCGTTTGCACGCCGACGCCGAGGACCGCGTAGCCAGCAAAGATGAGACCCTCACCGATCAGGAGGAGGAGGAGGGATACAGCCTCGTACCACGCAAGACGTACTGGAATGCGTGCGTGGAATCCGGCTAGATGGCTCCTGACGCTCACGCGCCTTGATGGACGTGGCTGGGCGCTCACGTATATGCCGAGAACTACGGCACCGGTCAGGAGGCCCACGATGAGGTATGCCGGCGCCTGATTGACGGGAATGCTAGCGATAGCGCTCGAGGCAGTGGCAAATGTCGGATTGCCGAGTTCGGCGACCGTGTAGACGCTCGCACTGCCCGAGAATGCTTCGGGAAGGTAATTCAAGCCGACCGGAACAGAAAAGGAGTACGCGCCGCTCTCGTTCGTCTGGGTGCGCGCTACAATAGCGCCCCCTACGTGCAGCGCGATCGGCACGAACGGAAGCGGACCTAGCGGTGTGGTGACGGCCCCCTCCACGTGCAGAACGCTGCCGAGTGTGAGGCGGTCGGAGAGCACGGTGACGTTGTTGTTCACCGTCGTGTTGAGCGCCGCAGGCGAGGTTTGCGCGGCGACACTGAGCACAACGCCGTGCGATGGACTGTTCGATGCTGATATCGCTCCGAGCACGCTCACGAGCAAAAGTACGATGCATACGAATCGCGTTGTTCTGCAGGGACGACGCACGACTAACACCTTTCTCGTAAACGCTGAATACGTTTGAGCCAGACACAAAAACATACGCAAGTCGATATAGAAGACTCTTCCTGCCATGTGTCGAAAACTACGCTGCATGCTGGTTCAGTTTCGCCGTAACGCGGGCACAATGTCATATCGCGCCCATCTCAAACACAGCTAAAAGAGAAGACTTAAGCAACTACGCCCTGTTACAATCTCTTGATTTATTTTTCCGTCAAGGCTGGATACGCAAATGGAGGAGCAAAAGCATTGTAAATACTGTGGAGCGGCTAATCCCACCAGTACCTCATTTTGCATAAAATGTGGTAAGGCTTTTGCCAGCGCGTCAACATCGCCTCTGCCCATACCATCGACTACGAAAGAAAAAAAGAGTCCCGTGTGGCTCCGAATACTTGAGATAAGCGCTGGTCTTACGATCCTTATCTTGGGCGTCGCTGCCTTTTATCCAGGCCTGTACTGGGGGTGGGTATTCATTGCATTCCTAGCAATCGCGCTAATTATTCTTGAAATTGCATATATCATACGAATATTTACAAAAGGCGTTTCGGGATGGCGGCGACTCAACTTGATTCTGTCACTGCTAGCGGCCCTAATCGCCGTCTTTGTACTCGCTCTGTCTTTCTATGTATCTTTCTCTGGATTTTTGTTGACCCTAACCTACCTGTTAGCCTTAGGATTGCTCGTTGCCGGAATCGCGAGCACAGCACACGGCACAGTGGGCGACAAAATCGTGGGGATCTTCGGCATTTTCGTGGGCATCTTCGTGTTAATATTCCTACAAATCCCGGGCATCCTCGCCACGTTCATTGGCCTCGCCCTATTAGTATCTCCAAATCTCACCTACCCAGGAAACGTTGCAGCACTGATTACACTGTCCTTGATGATCTTCGCGCTGGAGCCGATAATGTCCGGGATAATGGGGAGATGGATCTAACCCACTCGTTGGGGGAGTGAGGTTGACTTGATATCGCAGCAGTAGCTCAGTTTGAGATGGAGTGGTGTTTGAGTTTTCCCTTGTTTGTCAGGAAATGATGTGTTCAACGTCCTTCCAATAGTTCACGTAAAGATTATAAACGGATCCAACTGGATAATGTCTCCGTGCTGTTCAGCGAATTTCATCAAATCATTGCAGAAGAAATGTCCGCCACACTAAAGGAATCATTTTCATCCTCGCCCAATTTGTCGATTCGTTCGCGTGTCGCCTCGTCGCTTAATACATAGGTAAAATCGCAGCCCACGTAGCCCGCCATCGTCCTATCGGGGTACAGTCGGTGGCCGACGACAACCATCTCGTCTGGGCTGTACTAAGAGGTCGCGCTCCAACAAAAAGCAGGTTAGACTTTCCAAAAACCGTGTCCGGGGGTACGGCAGGTCGCACGTTCGGGCACTGACAAAACACAACTGCTATCCGGGACAAAACCGTGCTCAGTGGGACATTCGAGATCGCCGTGCGTCGTGAGAAACGTCAAATGTGGGTTCTATTGCAGCTGCAGGGCCGCGTCCCTGAGCTTGCCGTACGTGAGCTCCGTGTCATAGGTCACGATGGGCCCTTCGCACGCCTCCGGACCGGCGGCAGAAAGAGGACGTCGCAGCCCATCACCCGTTCGCCGCACCGACGCCCCGGTAGATAAACCCAAGTTTCGCGGCAGTCTGCGGGTCGAAAAACCGCCGGCCGTCGGTTCAGTTTCGACGTAACGCTGGACGAATGTCATATCGCGAACTGACCAAACTCAGCGACCTCAAAGAAAGCCCGAACCAGCGAGTCACCGGTCTGATGGTCACTTACTCGCGCGGCAATGCCATCGTTGACACACGTAATATTCCGCAATTGTTACCCGTCTGCGTAAATTTGAACCTCGCGCTGCCCCGACCTCATCGCCACGACGAACGTGACCTCGGGACATCGCAGTTCCGTCACCCATTTGGCGCCAACACCTCTGTAGATAAACACAAGCTGCATAGCGCTGTCTGCGTCGAGACATACCGCCCGTCGACGATTATTAAGCACGCACGAGATCCTTGATTTTACGCAGCCGAGCCCAGCCAAATCGCGGTGTGTCGTCTTGAGCACGAACGCATCGGCAGAAATCGGGCAATAAAAAAAGGGAGCCAGCCTTTCACGCGCTCGTGGTTGGAGAGCAGGGGAAAGGTAGACCCCAACAAATCTAATGTCGCTTACGACTTTGGACGATGATTCGACGCGCTCACCCGAGAGTGCAATGTGGGCCCCGACTGGCTCACCGCGACAGGGTCGCTCACCCACTGATTGGAGTGCGGGCCTTAGCGTGAGTACACTAGAGGGAGGTTGTGCCACATCGCGTCTTTACGAGCTGCAATGCCGACCAAAAGCCAACTGAACGACTTTGTAGATTTACGAAAGCCGTCAGCCCTCGCAACTGCGCGGAAGCGGCAATCGAATCTTCGAACTGGAAGGACCCACTACTCCGCTTGGGCGTTGCGCTCAGCGTCTCGTTCAACCGTCGGCCGGCGCGCGTTTTTGCCCATTCCCTCTTCTTTTAGGTTCGATGACGAGGTGCGTCACATCGATCAGGTTTTGTCTCGCCTCAGAGAAGATCTCATCATCGCAACCGAGAGGCAGCGAGCGGTGGACAGGCGATATTCTGTCGACCTTCGCCTTCTTGAGCTCCCGCTCGCTGCGAATGCAAGCGCCGGAACACTCGTTTTCTAGCGCCTTACGCGCGTCTTCCTCGAGCTCGAGAAGCTTCTCCGTTGGGACGTCTGCAAAGTCGCGTTTTTCAATCGCGTCCGTGATTTGCGCACGTCGCGCTGTCAGTTGCTCCAGGCGCTTTCGTTTCGAGATCAAAAACGCCTCACGTAGCGTGTCGAGTTCTATCGCCTTGAGGTTAGCGACCTCTTCTTCGCAATCGATGAGCCAGTCTGCGACGGTCTGTCGTCGTACGCCGACGAGCTCTGCGATCGCGATGAGTGAATTACCCTGCGCGCGAAGCTCAATAGCCCGCAGCTTCGTGTCTAAGTTTTTCATAGCGCACCTCCCGCACGCCTGTGGAGCGTGCTCTGAAAATGCGCTGTTACAAAAGAGCCCGCAGCGCCGGGCTCCACGCTACTCAATGCCGCGCTGCAACTCATTGGATCGCGCGACGCATTCCGTCTTGGTTTCTTCATTTCTTACACTTCCCAATTTTCTGTTTCTGGTTGCCTCGCGGCATCGGCCGACGTGTCGACCGTATTTTTTCGAGCAGCGTACGAGTCGTACGCAAAACTGGTGCGGCGAGTTATGCTCCCCACTGTCCAGCTCTTTCGATGACCCGCAACCATCTCGCTTTTTACTGCGAGACATGAGGCGAATTGCGCCGAAAAGCGCTTTGTCGCAATCGTACTTGCGAGCGTATTTCGCCCTCAATCCGGGGATGTCATGTGCCTATTGATAAATCTTTTGGTAGCATGCTAAGAATTCATATGGACGTCGCAGGGCGTGTGCGCCAGCCGCGGATCTGAAAAGCACAAATAACGTCTCTGCCATTTAACGATCCTCATGGAATTTAGTTTAGTTTATAAAAATCTTTTAATAAAAAATTGGAGATGTAAAGCGAGTCTCCAATGGCGCGCGTGCGAATGCCATCACAGAGACTGACATTGACGTCGTCAAACTGGGAATGGGCAAAATAGTCGTGCACAGGGTGGTCAACGGCGTGCTTAGAACAGGTCCCGCTGTGAGGTCTACTCGCCCTGAAAGGCTCGATCAGCGCATTGACTGTCATTTCTGGACGGTTCATTCGCTCGCCAGTGAGTAAGATTTAGAATTAAGTATAAAAATAACTCAATAATATGAAAAAGTGAGGCACGGGGTGAAAGGAACGAAGAACGAGATCACTTCTTTGTGAGTGCACTCCACGTGAAAATGAAACGTGGTTAACTCTTGGTGCGGTTTTGGTGCGGTTTTGGTGCGGTTTTTATGCCGGTCGTCCGCGATCAGCGTGATGCACAATATCAAATGCGCGCGATTGAACTGGTGCCTACACGAGCTACGCGCGTGAGCGCAAAGTATCGACACTTCTGCTGCAGGGGATACGTGTTTCTGGTGCGGCACCGACATCCGGAAAATGCCGCCACGCGACGCGCTGCACCTTTGCGCCCCAACGAGGTGCAAACTTTTTTATACTCTCGCGAGCAGCTTTCCAAATGAACACCTTTTTAACTCTGTTACCCATCTGAACGACCGATTCGAACGAGTGGGGCTCTCGAACGTGCGCTGCCAAAAAGAGGTGATGGCATAGAGAAAGTACCCTCCAATCACACCGCCGACGACGCGCCCTCTGAGCTCTTCGCGCTGAGCGCGCGCCTCGCGGACCGAGACGGACGCCTCGAGGGCGGCGACATCACCGAGTTCGCGCGAACAAAGCTCAAGGAGTGCTGGACCGAGGCGAGAAAGGGCACACCGACCCCGTGGACCTTCTACCGCATGGGACTCACCTATTTGTACCTGAAAAAGCCCTATCCCGCGTTCGCCGCGTGCGCCAAAGCCATTCAACTGAGTGAGTCAGCGTCGGTGCTCGACGCCGCGTATCACGCCCTGCGCGCCCTTGACGAGTGCGAGGTTACCGGATGCGAATGGCTTCGCCGGCTGCTGCTTATCGGCGCGGCGGGCAAGTTCCGCTCACTGGCTGCGCTCTCACACATACGGGTGTTGGCTTCGGACGCGCCTCCGATCGCGCCTCCGGTCACGGTTTTCGCCGGCGGGTGCAAGGCCGACGACCACGACTACTTCGCACTCTTTCGCCCGCTCATGCTCCAGGCCTTCAGCACCTATGCCGGCACGATCATCTCGGGAGGGACGGCCGTCGGGGTCAGCAGCCTCGCCGGAGACGTGCAAGAGGCGTTTCCCGAAGCGATCCATTCGATCGGCTTTGTCCCGCGCGACACGGCGGAAGCCCCCGTCGACGACCGCTATCGTGAGATTCGCTTCACGCCCGGCGCCGACTTTAGCGCGATGGAACCGATCCAGTACTGGTGCGACCTCATCGCCTCCGGCGTCCCGCCCGCGCACGTGAGAATCTTTGGCATCGACGGCGGCCCCATATCAGCGAGCGAATACAAGATGGCCCTGGCCCTCGGCGCGTCCGTCGCGTTGTTGGAGGGAAGCGGACGCGAGGCAAAAGCGATTCGGCACAACCGCCAATGGCGCACCTCGCGCGGGCTCATCTGCGTTCCGGTCGATCCCTACGTGATCGAGGAGTTCGCCAAGCCCCATCCCGTGCACCTCGACCCCGCCGTGCGGGAGCAACTGGCGCGCGCCATTCACGCGGCGTATCGCGAAACTGAGCGCGACCTCACGACGCCTGATGACCCCGCCATCGCGGCCTGGGATGACCTGCCAAGCTATCTGCGGCATTCCAACTGCGCACAAGCAGATCGCATCTGCGAGAAGGTGCACCGCGTCGGGTACGTGGTGGACACGTGCGGAAGCGCGGCGCCCGTGACCACGTTCACGCGCGAAGAGCTTGATGTCATGGCGCAGATGGAGCACGGTCGCTGGGTGGTAGAGCGCCTCTACGGCGGCTGGACGCCCGGACCTGGCAGAGACGCGGGGCGGAAGATAAGTCCCTACCTAGTGGCGTGGCAGGCGCTGCCAGAGGACGTCAAGGACAAAGAGCGCGAGATGGTGCGCGCCATACCGAGGCTCCTCGCCGAGATCGGGTACCAGGTGTGCACAACGCGCGAGCAGTATCACGCTTGCATTTCATGAACTCCAGCGTCAAGAGGGCTATCCGTGCGCGGTGGGAAACTAACCGCCCTCTTTGTTCCTCCAACGCGTGTAGACTATATCTCAATACGTGTAAGGGCCGCGCCCCGATCGAACGATCTGCAGGCTCCGTGTAACAAAAACAAGTCACACAACTACTTTATAGGATACGCGTTCTTTGCTACAGACATTTGACATGCGGTGGCTGACCCCACTGTGCAAGGGAGGTACTAAATGAAGGAAAGTATGAGTGAATTGAAAAGCAGACGCGCTCTCGGAGCGCTCAGAGTAATGGTCGCATCGGTGATGCTTCTCGCTACGAGGCAACCATGCACGTAAACAAAATCGTCTCATCATCTGTAGTCATTCTTCTCATTACAGTGTTATTCGCAGGCGCTGTAACCGTTCCTGCAGCCGCCCAACCCATTGGTACGATAGGTACCAATCTCAGTGTCAGCTTCTCCACGGCCTACGCCAACGGACAGAACTTCACGATCATCGGCACACTCAACGACACGAACGGTAACCCTATCGCAGGCGCCACCATCCAGCTCCAGCAGAACGTCAGCGGCACGTGGACAGATCTCAGCGGCAAGACCAACACCACTCAGTCAGACGGCTCCTACGCCATCAGCACTGGTGAGCAAGCGGTCGCAAGCAGCTACGAGTATCGCACAACCTTCGCCGGCAACGCCACCTACGCCAGCGCCACGAGTAACGCCGTAGGGATCGTCACTGCCCCTACCACGTCAACCTCCACATCGTCGTCCACATCCACATCCAACACCTCAACCACATCCACATCCACCCTTGCCGTGACGACTGACAAGCCTTCATACAACGTTGGCGATACGATCACGTTTTCGGTGACCGTTCCTGCCTCCAATCAGACTATTCCGTGGACGGACACGCCACCATCCGCAATCACGATGGCTGCCACGTCTGGCAGTTTGCCAGCTTTCAGCAGCCCACAGACGTTCAAGATCACCGCAGCGGCGAACACCCCAGGGACCGGACTACAGAATAAACTGACGGCAGCGACCGTTTCCACTCAGGTTACCACTCAGGTTACCACTAATGTTACTACTCAGGTTACCAGTGAGTTCGTCCCTGTAACGGTCGGTTGTTTCACCCTCGGATACGTCGATGTTGTCAACACGAATACCAACACGAATACCAACACGAATACCAACACGAATACCAACACGGACACTGGAACGGGGACGGCAACGTTCAATATCGCAGCCCCGACCAGCGCCAGCGTGAAGCTCGATGTCTTTCCGACCCTGATCCTACCAAAGACCAATGAAATAATCGCCGTTACCATCGAGTCCAATAAGACGACTGGCTTCAACCCATCAACGGTCATTCCCTCGACGGTCAGGTTCGGTCACTCAGGCACCGAAGCATCCCCCCTAGCGGGGTCTATCACGTGGCACGACGACAACCACGATGGCATAAAGGACTTGACCCTCTTATTCTGGGCCAAGAATACGAAACTTCTCCCCACGGACACGCACGCGATACTGACCGGTAAAACGACCGCTGGCACGTCAATACAAGGGACGGTCAAGGTGCTGGTTATCCATTAGCTACCACGCAGCCGTCACCCCGCCGTAACGGCGTGCGTATCTTGCGCACGGAGGCACTCCCAATGGATCGTTTGAGGCAGTACGCCGTCACTTTCGCGCGACCAACGTTTTTAAGGCCGTCACTCCATCCGGCGCGACAGGAGCCGTTACTACGACAGCCCTGTCATCCGCCGTACCGGAACGTGGCTTGCGCATCGACCGCACTCGAAGGGGTTAGGTGTGATCTGCATGGCGCCATCATACGCTGAGACCGAAGATCAGGGCGCACTCCCGAGCGACTATCGTGAAGAGCGCAAAGAAGCGTCCGATGACATGCACGACACCCCCGAGGAGATGGCGCAATGGAAACCGCTTGCCGCCGCCCTCCAAAGCTGTCACGACGTCGTCGACCCGGCGTATCGTGCCGTGGACCTCCCCGCGATGCACTTTCAGAGACGGCGCCAGGTCATCGCGATTTCGGCTGCCATCGCCGGCACCGTCGCCGTGCTGCTTGCGACCTTCGATGCCCTCGATTTTTCGCGATTCATCGTGCCGATTCTCTACTTCAGCGTGGCGACAGCCATCGCGTTTGTCGCCGTCCTGCTCGGCATCGTCACGCTCCTGCACGTGCAATGGATGTTCCTGCGGCACAAGGCGGAGCGGTTCCGGTTTCTCAAGTTTCGGTTCCTCATCGACCCGCACCTCTGGGGCGACGACGCTGCTCAGCGGGAACGCACGGTGCAATGGCTGAAGTACGCGGCGGACAAGGTCACAGGGCTCACGAACGAGGAGTTGAAAACGTGGGCAGAGCGCGGCATTCTCCCCGAAGAGCCGCCTGGCTTGGCGGGTAGCCGCGCCGACGCCTACACCCTGTACAGCCTCGTGGACTACTACCTCACGAAGCGCTGCAGGAATCAGCTCCACTACTTTGAGCGCAGGGCTCGGCAGTTTTCGAGCACCGACCGCTATATCAAGGAGTTACCCCGCCTGCTGTTCTTTGGCGCCGTCTTAGCCGCGCTCGGGTATTTCTCGCTTAACCTCTTTGATACGTACCTTCAGCCGCAGGTAGCTGCGGCGCAGGGCTCGGCGCCCATGATTACCCTTGCAATCGTTTTTATCATTCTCGCCGCGTCGCTCCCGGTCATCAGTTCGGGCGTCCGGACGTTCCGCTCGGCCTATCAGCTCGCCCGCAATACGAGCCGCTATAAGGCGGCATTCGAGGCGATTAAGCTTCCTGCGCAACGGTTGGAACTCCATGCCGAGCGCCTTTATGGGCTCTACGCGGAGGGGCATGCCACCATCGACGCCTACGACGTCTTCCGCGACCTATGGCGCTGCGAGCAAATCCTGGAGGCCGAACATCGTGAGTGGCTCCGCCTCATGATGGAGGCAGAGTAGGTAGGCCGCCCCGCGACAGCAGCCGAAGCGCACGGGCGAGCGCTGCCCGTCCCCGCAAAAAGTCGAAACGCTTAAGAGGGGGAGCGTTCAAACATAAAAAAAATAATTGGTTGCTAATAATTAGCATGGGGAGTGAAGCACATGGGCGATCATATCTTCATAAGCTATTCGTCAAAGAATAAGGTCATCGCTGACGCCGTTTGTCACAAACTCGAAGAGCGCAAGATGAAGTGCTGGATGGCGCCACGCGACATCACGCCGGGTGCGAACTACGCCGAAGAGCTCATTAAAGCGATTGACGCGAGCACACTCTTCGTGCTCATTTTTTCCGAGGACTCCAATAAGTCGCCACACGTGCTCCGCGAGTGCGAGCGAGCCGTCTCCCGCGGGATTCCCATCGTGCCGTTTCGGATCTCAGACATTCTCCCCGGCGAGGCACTCCAGTACTTCATCGGTCCACAGCACTGGCTCGATGCGATCACCGCCCCGTGCGAAGCCCACATCAACCGACTCGCCGACACGGTGCACATCCTCCTGACGCAGGAGGACCTCACGAAAAAGAGCGCCGGTGAAGCGCTTGCCGACGCTGAAGCGCTTGCCGTGCAGCGAGAGCACCAGGTCGTCCGCATGCGGCGGACCATGACCGTGCTTGCCGCGGTGGTGGTGGTTCTTGCCGTGGTGGGCGGGGCGTGGTTCTACACGCAGCAGATGAATCAGGCGAGTCTGAACCTAGTGTCCTTCACGGACAAGGCGGCAGGGTTCCAGATGCAGGTTCCTCAAGGCTGGACCAAGGCTCAACCGAGCCCCGTTTCTGGCCAGCCCCCGATCGCCGTGATCGTCTACCTCCCGACGAATAATCAGTCAGAAAACGTGTTCGTGAACAACGTCTCCGCAAATGGGGCCAACTTTGACAACGTCACGAGTACAAACCTTAACACCGCGCAAAACCTGGTTAACAGCAACCAGATCACCATGCAAGAGTCAGGCCTCACGACCTGGGCGGGACAAAACGCGTACAAGCTCGTATATACGATCAACAGCTCAGGCCTCCAGTGCATGCAGATCTGGACGGTCAATCACGGTACCGTGTACCAGCTCACGTACAACGCATCGCCCCAGCACTACACCCAATACTTGTCAACGGTCCAAAGCATGGTTAACTCGTTCCAGGTCACCTGACGTAGGAGGTGCGCTGAAGGACGTCACGCATTCTATGGGTATAACCAGTGAGCTAAGGCGCCCCGATCGCAACGAGCGAGGAGTAAGCCCGTTGCTCGCAGATTAACGTGTTGTTGTCGGTCCGCGCCCGAAACGTGTTATGCCGCTTAGTTCAGCGCGATTGTGTGAACCGATAGTCAGCACACGTCAGAAAAATAGAAACGTTTATCGTGCTGAGCCCTGTCTTTTTTCTATCCTTATCTCACGCTCTGTGGCGAAAGCGCCACACTATAACGGGGTAGTTTCATAGTTTCACAAGGCGATAAAGATGCGTAACGACAGCAACGTAGACAGTCTCATTGCGGACTTGGGGAGTTCAGACTGGCACACACGGGGGGAGGCCGTGCGAGCACTCCGTAAGCTCGGCGACAAGCGTGCCGTTGAGCCCGTCATCAGCATGCTGAACGACAAGAACAAGGTGGTGCGCAAGTACGCGGCATACACACTCGACAAACTCGGTGATGCGCGCGCGGTTGGGCCGCTCATCAGCGCGCTGAGCGACGAGAGCACGAGCGTGCGAAGCATGGCCGCCCAGTCGCTCGGCCACCTAGGCGATACACGCGCCGTAGAGCCCCTCCTCAACGCCTTGAACGACGACGAGGAGTGGCTCGTGCGCGACGCAGCGGCGCACGCACTCAGTCACCTCGGTGACAAGCGCGCCGTGGAGCCCCTCATCGCCGCCCTCGACGACGAACACTGGTTCGTTCGAGAGGCGGTCGTGCACGCGATAAGTACGTTGGACGATCAGCGGGCCCTTGAACCGCTGATTTCCGAAGCCTTTGACGACGAACACTGGTTCGTTCGTGAGGCGGCGGTGCAAGCGCTCGCGTCGCTTGGTGACCCGCGTGCCGTTGAGCCGCTCATCACGATCCTTACGAGTCAAAAAAACGAAGGAGACTGGGGCAGCAGCGGCGACATATACGTTCGAAAGGCGGCAGCGCAGGCGCTGGGCGAGCTCAACGATACGCGCGCTGTTGAGCCGCTCATCGTCGCGTTGACCGACGAGTACCACGCGGTTCGCAAGGCAGCGGCCCGTAGCCTCGGTCAGCTCCACGATAAGCGCCCCGTTACTCGCCTCATCCGCGCGCTGGAAG
>Ga0116136_1000221_pt1 | contig 38817 bp, 30 predicted proteins | sample June2015DPH_20_5_FD_88972 | JGI IMG/M metagenome (GOLD analysis project Ga0116136, IMG submission 88972) | Peatland microbial communities from SPRUCE experiment site at the Marcell Experimental Forest, Minnesota, USA - June2015DPH_20_40 | ecosystem: Environmental > Terrestrial > Soil > Wetlands... | reverse complement strand
TTGCTCGGGCACGGAGACTCGTTCCTTGAAAATCCGGTAGAGGTGGGTATCCTCCTTATCCAGGTGGATATCGAGATGAAAACGGAACGCAGCGGTGGCCCGGGCGGTTGCTAACGGGTCGTCTGAAGAATAAGATCTACTCAACTCGTCAAATGCTGCATCCAAACCACGATGGTCCTTCACATAGGCTTCAGCAACCAACGGGGCGACATCTTCAAGTCGGGGGAACACAGCCTCCTCTTCGCCGTCTGCGTGCCAGACCAATGCTTCGTTGAAGAAGCGAAAACGCTCGACGGTGGCGGCAAGACCCTCCTTTCCCCGTGCTGCGTCCAGCGCTGCAGCATCGATACGCTCCATGTCATTCCTGAGCGCATTGTGAGAAACCCGTATCACATCGAGTGGTTGAGTCATGATCGTTGCCACGAAGTCCGCTCATAAAAAGCTTGCTCGGCCATTGCAGCGGATGTCACGCTTTTTACCAGCTAAAGCGATGCTTTACCGCTTTTCACAGTGGAAGCGAAGCGCGTAGAGCAGTCTAAAGAGAGAGTCGACTCGCTTCGTATTTTTTTCTGCCATGCATCCACCTCCAAACGGCCTTAAAAACGTCGTGCACGAGGGGCCTCTGAATTTTACTATACTTCAGCTATACTTTCGCTCTACTTTTAGCTAACAATTACCCAGGTAGACCCGTCATTTTGGCCCATGAACAACGATCGCGCAGAGGTCGATGAGCTCATCATTGAAATTGCGGATTACAAAAACGACTTAGCTGATATGGCCGCCGAAAGACTTTTTAGGAAGTGCTCGACCAGTTGGGAAGCTTATCAATACATGCGAGACCGCGTGCACGATGCCTGGCTACCCGATAGAGCACGCCAGCAGCTGCGGCAAATTCTCAAGAAGATACAAGTACAGATACATCAAGGTCGCGAATACGGCTACGTATAGTGCTCTACATCTTTTGCCGCACTCTGTTCATTCACTAGACCTCAACTCGTAGGTCTAGCTTTTATGCCGGTGTCTCCTCTGCCGCCAACACGCGCAATCGCTCAGCGACGAAATCGAAGATGCGTTTTCTCTCTTCGAAAGACACCTTCCATTTAATCAGGATACTCATCAGTTCGGTCGTGCTCCTGACCGACCACGCGTCCTTTTCCCCACCCATAAAGATGATGTCCGCTTTGCGTCCTCGTATATCTTTATTCAGGGCCACGCAAATCGCTCCCGTTTGGGGCTTGTTGTCGCGCACGTAGCGCACGTCAGTACAGCTCCGCTGCTGTTCAGTTTTTTGATTATTCATTTCAATGCACCACTTTACAGTTATAGCTTAATACAGCTTATTACAGCTTAATACATCTTGTGCTTGATCATTTTTAAGCGTTACGGTAAAATCTCGCGGCAAAGATGAGCGCATCCCGTATTGTGAGCATTACCGCCCCCGCGCTATATCAGAGACTAACTCCGCGGCCATTTTGACGCATATCGCCATTAGAAAAAAATCAAACAGTAAATATGACAGGCAGTCCCTGTGACTAGCACTTACTAGGAGGGGTTACCACGGAAAGAGGAGATGTAGCTAGAATCGTACTCGGTGTTTTGATAATCTTATTCGGCGTTTTGATAATCTTATTTGGACTGTTGTTCACGCCAGTTACAGGACTCGTGCTATTCATTTCCCAGCTGCTTTCTGTACTAATCATTGCTGCTGGTATTGTACTAATTAACTTTGCGAGATTGAAGCGAAATCTAGACAAATGAGGGTTTCCTTTTATCCTTTCCTCATCACGTCGGCTTCGCTGCTAGTTGATGAGTTCAACGCTATTACCGACTTATGACGTCTGTGTGAGCTGTGAGTTTTATGTCAAATGTCGGCGCCGTGTGAAGACGGAGGATTTAGGGGTTTTTGAGGCATTTTCTGTGGGCGATATCACAGTCGGAAAGGCTAACGATCCGTCGTGTATGCTGATAGATTCGTGTAGATAGGCCGGCAAGTTGCGAGAATGCATGCGGTAGCCGAATAGTCGGGTAGTTGTAACCTACTTTTGAACGGTGAAGTGAGATTTTGCTGCGATAGATTTCAAGCAGCTCCTGTTCTGGCGATCCAAAATCAAAAAGAATGTTGGGCAAAGGTTTAGTATCCGACATGACTCGAACGTCAGGCGCGGTATAGGTTAAGGTTTGTTATTCGGCTTTTCTGCCTGTTTTCAATGCCGTGGTGGGGGAAGCAGGTGTTTCCTCTTGAGGGTTACGATGTTAACGATAGTCGATGAGCGTTAGGTGAAGTTTGCAGTTCAACTTCAGAAAAAAGTCAGATCTAATCCTCGCGCGAATGCAAAACGTTTCGTATTGGATCGCTCTTCTCAAACAAGTCTGCGGTTATATGTTTGCGAGTGTTGTTCTCTACCTCTTGCAATCTTAAGCAGTTCCAGCTGAGATAGCCTCCGCTGCCCATTTTGTCCTGACCTTTAAGGAAGTTGACGTCAGTCTCATATATATCACAAAAGAAGTTTAACTTTTCGTCACTGCCAAGCAATCTGTTACGCGATAACGTAAGTGAGCATTTATAAACTCCAGGTTCTATCTTCGGCCAACCGATTGGCACATTGAGGACGTGGTCGCAACTCTTGTCCGTGACATCAGCTTCCTGTTTGGGCTGCCGAGGCAGCCCTACTGGGATTTCCATCTCTGGCGATGTCCCTGCCTTAGAACCTTGCACAGCCCTTTTGTCTTTTTTATTGTCAATCTGCGGTTTGCCGAGACTAGGACAGTAGAGGAGGTGGTTGGGCATGAAAACTAGTTCAATCTCTTCATGTGAGCGTGGGTCGACAATGATCGGTCGAAATTCTTCGTGCACCTTGAACTCAAGGCCTGCGGTTGCCGCTTGGGCCGTATCTTCTGGCAAAATACTTCGACCTAAAAACTTCAGGCGCCATCCAGCATCGTTCCATCTGTACTGATCAGTCTCATCAGCTGGACGCTGGTCAAACGGGATCAGGCTGCAGTTTTCGTCTGCAAAACGCACGCAACTGAAAAGTGCGCCTTTGACCATAAGTGGCCAAGGATAAGGATTGACGATTTGTCCTCTCAAAGTTACAGCCGGTACGTTGATATGAACGTTCCAGCCCTCTTGGCTGTACCTTCCAGAAGGATCTTGATGAACATACTGGGCTTCACACTGATCATCATCCCGGCAGCCAGAAGATTCCTTTTTTGTGCATCGCCGTATGACCTCACGTCTTGTCATCATAGGAGACCAAAAAATGAAGTGCCAAAGCTGAAACTTGTCCGCGAGCGCAATCCGCCACCAATAAAAGAAGACGAAAACGCCTGCGGCTATCACTCCAATGCCAAGAATATTGACAATTAATTGAGAGGAACTAACAATGTCTTCTGCTAAAAAGATTGGAACATAAAGCACCACATTGTCCCCCCTCGATCAAATATTCATCCCAAACGGTGGGCCATTTGCTTATGATATGCTGTTTATGAACTTAATGGGTTTGCTAGTGATAACAAAGCCGCGCAAAATCTTGTTGCAACTTGACCCAGGCTGTTTTCCTTCATTGCTTAACAAAACGAAAACCTATTTCTTGTTGCCATAAAAGACGCACCTACATTTGATAAACCGCTGCAAAAAGAATGAATCTAGAAACCAGTAAATTTAATCTAATACGTCACATTCGCGCACTACGTGAGAACTGGGGGGCCTTGGAACTTCCTCGAAGTAACTAGCTCCGTTAAATCGCGTTTAGTGTTGCTTTTTAATTTGTTTCTAGCTTTGAGTTCCCACACTGTAATAATTAGCTTAATTACTGTATTTCTTAGATATCTAAGGGCGTGATCGAAGTCTTGATCCTGTTTCTTCAATTTACCATGGACAATCTTGCTTCTCTTGCGATAGATTGCTGTCATGGTTTGACTAATCTCTCTGCGCTCCGTTTCCGAATTAGCGAGTAATATTGCGGCGGCATCTGCAATTGTTGCAGATATTGGGGCGTTGGGGTCGCTCGGAGTGAGGAGCACCTCCAGAATGATAGCTAAGCTTAAAAACTCACTTTTCTTGTCTTTTTGCGTCTGCGAGAGAGCGAACCAACTGATGCAGCGTTTAAACAGATCGTCTATCTCGGTCAGCGGACGATCATGCTGGCTTAGTAATTCAGCCATGTCGAATATGCTTGCATCTTCTAAAATACTGATGTGCTCCTTGATAATCTTCAACGGGGGATATTTTGCGCCAGTGCTTTTTACAGTTTCATAACCGTTACCAGCAGACGATACAGCTAACATGACTCGGTCTCCGCGTGCTATCTCCCCTTTAAGCCCTACTTGGGGGCCCTTCCCCTTCGCATGTAATACTGAGAGGGCAAAGCGAAGTAGATCAGCTAAAGATGCAGCGCTTTCCTCCGCGTATTCGACAGCTTTTCGTGGCTCGACTTTGTAGCAATAGCGAACGCAAAGCTGGTTTCTCAGCGTATTTAAATCGGATTGCCGTTTGAACAGTTCAACTCTTGCGTAGTCTAGAGTCTGCTCTCTTTCTTTCGCCTCGCGGTTTATTTGTTTATACGTTGCATCGACTTCCTCAATATGCTCCCCCATTGCTTCTACAATTTGCTTTTCAAATTCCGCATCAGATTGTGATCCCTTCATCCTGGCAATGTCTGGCTCTTCGGAGAGTCTTTTTTCGTAATCTTCGTAGGCTTTGGCATTATATTTTTTCAAAAAAACGCCAAACCGTTTATCGATTTCGTCTAATGGTTTTACCATTCTCATCGCTAGCACATCATCGATGTCCTTTTCTTCATCGCCGGACTTTAGGTCTTCGTCGCTTTTCTGCGCAGTTTCGCGTTTCCTGACGAGACTATGTAATTTCTTAAACTCTGTTTTCGATTCGTTAAGTAGCCCATCCACTTCGTAAGCCAGTATGATAATATCTCTCTCTCTTTGTTGCAGTGTGTCGAGTTCACGTTGTAGCCTTTCAATATGCTTACGGGGTACAGATAGCAACTGATCGGTCATTTGCATTAAGCAAGCGTCTCCAAATTGCAGTTCTTGTAAATCCTTCGCTAATTCAAGCCCTTCTAGCGGTACATAGACCAAATAGCTCTCGCCATAGGCAGCGAGATCTGTGACCATTTGACCGACACGTTTAGTGACATTTTCCCTAAAATTGCTCAAATTTGATTCTTCGAGGATTATCGACAGCAAGGGCGTGACCTTGGAACCGATGAAGTCTTCCGAAAACGTGTGTCGAATCCAGTCAATTTTAGAGATTTCTTTTATTAAGTTTCGATTCTCCGGGCGCGCTTCGAGAATCTTGTTTTCAATCCCAAGTGTCGGGCTTAGAGACAATCTTTGGAATTCCGTTTCGAGATGCTCTGCAATTAAAGAGGCAATTTTTTTGATAATTTGGCGTTTTGTTTTTTCACTTAATCCCTTTGATTCAGTGGGACGAGCCATACAGTCATCATAACCTTACCTAAGAATTAAAGGTTATCATCAGAGTTATTTCTCGGCAGTGCACGATGTATCTGAATCATAGCTGGTCTGCACCTTGGCTCAGCAGGAAAATTAAATCAGTGATTGAATTTGATGGCGAGATCGGCGTAGCGTTCTTTTAAGATGGCAAAGATATCCGGCATTAACAGCTTGTTAAAACGCCAACTAGCGGACGTTTTTTTGAACTTAGAGGTGATTGGCTCAGCCTGTGAGTCCGCACGCGCAACAGACTCACTGCGCCGAATCCGGTTTCGCAGCTCGGTTGCATAACGACTTCCGTATTTATCGTCGAGTTTGCCTCGAACATAATGCTTCTCACCTATGCGTAATGTCGGACGCCGCTCGTATCTCTCGTAAGCGATCTAGGATGCAGCTGAAAGTAGCAGAGCGATAGGCGTTCTTTGCTTGGTGGTTGCCTCTTTTTCCGTGACAGGCTGCACGACAAATCCTGGTCAGCTTTCACCCACGCCGCGCCACAGCGACGACGCCAACGGCTGCTATTAACGCGGCACGATCCTGTAGCCCAAATAAACGCTGCTTTTGCTCAACAAGGAGTGATTGTCACGCGTTTAAGAAAGGTTCTGCCGATGGCTATTCGACGTACGGGACCTTAAGCTAAGAGGTAAAGAAGCATAGAAACAAGCAAGTACGAGCACACTGCTAGATTTCGCATGGTGCTGTCTCGGACGTTCCAACCAAAAGCTTACCTCCTAACTCGCGCTTTTTGCGTGCGAACTGCATACGAGAATAAAGGTGAAGATGATTTGGAGACGTGCCAGCGAGGCTGATTATTGGCAAGGACGGTTTGACGCACTAAAAGCGCGGGTGCCTCAAGTTACGCAACTCATTGCGTCCGTGATACAGACTGCCGGGCAGCTGGCCGAGAGCGGACGCCCTACGGAAGCGTTAAAGCTCGCTACCGACGCGCAAAGAACCTTTGCAGATTTCAACAGCGAATTGCAGGAGGTTTCGACGCAACTCGCACGTCATAAAGGGCCCAAAATCTATGCCACGTTGAAGAACAGCGGCATAACAGATTCTATGGCAGCGTTGGAGGCGGACCTAGACTTGTTCGAGAAGACGCTGCGTGAAGGCAGTTACTAACAGCCGAAGTGCACAGTTCTTTGTTCTAATCGGAAGCCTCGGCACCGGCTCTTCTTCCAATGCTAATACCGGCGCTGCCTTCTCCTTTTCTTCTGGACGTGGCGAACCATGCGATAGGCCCTGCGTCCCAATGCCCAAACGAGCAGGCCGCGATATCTCCGTCTAGCCACGCAGCCACCGCATTAGATTGTGAGTATCAGCTATGTAAGCTTCATTTACGCGGATCTGACGCTCGGTAGGATCTCTGCCATTCGTGAGCGCCTCTCTCTCCAGTGTCTCAAAATTTCCGCGTCAGGATCTTATTGCATTGCCGAGTGGCAGCAATACCACAAATCCGACAAGCACGGCGAGCGGAGCGAGCAGGTGACGGCGCGTTTGTGTTTACCTTTATCTTTCCTATTTATCGATATAGTGACAATCCCCGATACGACCACGATATGGTGAGCACCAGTTTGGTGAAAAGCTATGGCGGCGGAAAATGTGGCACGACCTATCTTGACATGTCGTGGCACCAAAGGAGTCGTTCAGAGCGGTGGCCGAGTACTACGCCATGCATTAGGCTTAGCGGTACGTACGCGCGCAAAGAAAACAGCTAAGTCGGCGACGCTTCTTCGCGCGTTGGAGAACGCCGTTCGCCAATTGCTGCGCAGTAAAAATGTTAAAGAGCTGCGTCTCATGTCATTTTGTGGGAAAGCGAGTCAGAGCGTAGCTGTGGATGAAACTAAAAGTGAGACTGGCTTGTAAGTTGTTCAAAGCCCTGTCGAATGATGCCTGCTATAAGTTCACGCCGTTTCGCCAAAAAGTCCTCATATTCCATATGCTCCCAGCCTGCTGGCAAGGCGTGCCATTCCATCATTTGAGAAAGCTCGTCAGCACTAAATCGTTGAGCATAGTGGGGGAAGTAGTCTGACGGGGGTTGGTCTGCAATCGGAATATTATCTTGCCATTCAACAAGGGCATAATTTGCTATTTGATTGGTCTGGTACGTTGTGTTGTATCCTATCTTACTTAGATATGCTTTGGGAAAGAGATGATGGCGTTCCAGTGCAGATTTCTTTGATATAAGTGCTGGGTTAATCATTTGTGAAACCCTACTTTGGGAGAACAGGACCTTGGCATCCAACAGATTCAACGCTGCGACGTACGCAAATAGAACAGGCGATCGAGCGGACGATGTATTGAGGTCGTTCACCAATGTAATGTTCCAAAAATCTTCAGTGAGAGTGGCTCGCATCTGTTGTTCTAGAGCTTCAGTGAACTGTGCGCCTGTGTTTAATTGCCGCAATCGCGCAAGGTCGGATTCCATCTGAGATTCAGGGGACGCACTATACCTACTAGTCAGCGCGGTCAGGAAGAACCAGCGTGCAATCAAGTTCCTTAGTGCGAAATGTTCAATCCCAAAGCCATATTTTCCGATGAGAAACATCGTATAGGCGTAGAGAAGGGCCAGGTCCGAAGTGATCATGTTGCTGCCAGTGAAGCCTGCCTGTTGGAGTGTTACGATGAACTCTTGCCAGTTGATCAAATCGAGGGTCTTTTGCTGTGCAGATTTCAATACCTGAAACTGCTCTTCACGTCGTTCGTCGGAGAATTGGCCGGTCTCCAAATCCTTGCCTCTCAACAAGGAGTACACGTGTTTTAACGTCGCACGCTTGAATCCAAACCCTACACTGGAGCGGAGCATTTGGCTCGGGTGAGGTTGGATGAAATAATTGAAAGGAGACGGACGTCCGGGAAGAGGTGGCTGACGGCAATTAGCGCAAAATGCTTCGAGCTCCTTTCTTCCTTCGTCCCAATACACAGATAAAAGTGTTAGTATGAAGTCCGCTTGATTCAATATGACCCCTTTGCTGTTAATTCGGACGAATATCTCCGCAACCTGTTCCTCATCGACTGTTGATGCTACTTCCATAGCCGTAAACGGATAGTACTGTAAGTTAAGCAGACCCGTAATGGAATCCTCAATACTCTTCTTTTCTTCAGGAGCCAGAGTCACCTCACGCGCTTTTTGTAATCGGTTTAGATATTCAGAGATTGTCGCAAGGAGACCGGCATCAGGGGACCATAGCTGCGAGATATCGGGGATAAATTCAGGATTACGATCGGTAGCAGCGTCAGCCACTTCAAATCGGCCATCTAATGGAGAAAACGCAAGCGTAATATATCGCTCTTTGAAATCTTTAGTGATTACGGGTTTCCTCGTCATTACTGCGTAAAGCGACGTCAATCGTTGCTGACCGTCAACAATAAGGAGGCGCGGCGCGTTGTCCTGCTTTCCTAGTGAGCCTTCCTTATGCCGTTTCGTGAATTGAAAATTCGCCCAGAACAGTAGATATCCTACAGGAAAACCTCGATACATCGAATCAAAGAGGTCACGAACTTTTGTGGCATCCCAAACGAAAGGACGTTGAATGTCAGGCAGGCCAATTTCGCCTTGTTCAATATCAAGAAGAAGTTTGGATAGCTGGTAGTCATCTTTCTTAAATAGCATTTGAGCCATGTGATCCCGTAAAATTCATGTGAATGACTATATAAGATTTCTTAATTCGCTCCAATATGGCCCTTAGTCATTCGTCCACCTTAATTATCGCTTGCTAAGCTAAGTCGTCCGAGGTCACTTAGACCTAAATCTGCCAAAACTCAGCTTCCGGTGCTATACTCTTTAATTATGCCGGATCGGTTTCAGTGCGGAACTAAATTAAGTGAGACGGGACCTGTCCAGTGCCGCATGTAAACGTCGCACGTTTTCAGGCAATGAACGCTTGTGTGCTTCCGATCGATAACCAATGATGACGATGTTAGGATATTATCCAAGATCTCGCGAAGCAGGTTTGGCAGATGAAAATAGTTATGACTGCTCTTTATCACTGCTTTTATTCTTCATTACAACCGTAAACAGGCAACTGCACTGCTTTGACCAACTAATCCTTATGGCAAGTAAGTGGAACAAGCTATTACCTTACTCGCAGTCTTTATTCGCTCGAGAGCCCAAATTGAGAGATTCAAGAACCTTTTGAGGTTTGAAAAAAAGAAAGTCCGTGCGGGCGTCGACGCAGCTTGATTGACAAGTCTGTAATCTCACCTCAAATAGCCGGGCGTAACAGTTATGCGAGCGTTTGCGTGGCTCGCAGTTTGGCTCTAGTACCCCAATCTAGTGAAACTCCTTGTACACTTCGTTGAGGTTTATGCCAGCAATCGTCTTTTCACGATGCAACAGTTTCTTTTGTTGGACAGCAGTCTGCAATTGTGAATTCGAAATGCCGTTTTGCAGCGCTAAGTACGCTTCCAAGAAAGCCGCGAGATCGTCGGCTGCTTTGACGAGCTCTCCGTCGACCGGATTGCAGCGGTCCTGATTGTACGACGCGGAGATCGCATCAGAGGTTGTGTGTCGCACTTGGCCATCGATTGTCACCTTCGAGACAAACTCGTCCTCAGTAAACATGCGCATCTCTGGTTGCCACGCCTTTGGGATGAGCTCTGGTCCATAAATTCTGCGCTCCATCTCTTCTCTTTCAAGGTCTTTCACGAAGCGATCCAGGCCTGTAGCAGCGCTCTTGACGGGGCTGATGATGTCCTTGGTGAGGACTTCGGGCAGGTCGTGGAACAGCCCGGTGAAGTAGTTGTTCGTACAGCGCTTGGGACACGCGTCGATCTCGAGTGAGAACAGGTACGAAAGGATAGCTACAATGAGCATGTGGCCGAGCACTGAGGTGCGCGGGATTCGGTAGAGTTGCCCCCATCGTACTTGAAATCTCAGGCGCCCACACAAGTCTACAAAGCTCCGATAGGTCGGGAAAAGAGCGAGGTGGCGCAGTCCTTCGACGTCAGCGAGCGACTCCTGGCGCCGCTGCAATCCTTGTCGGATCTCGTTAAGCTCGTAATCGCCCGTGTTTTCGCGCTCGATGATATCAAACTCCCACTTGGTCGAATAGAAGTGGGCTGCGTCGAGAACCTTCCTGCTTATGGTGTCCGGTGGGCGGAATAGGTACGCTTCGAACCGGTTGTCGAGGCCGTTGAGATCAGAAATAAGGGGCGTAAAGCGCGCGTAGACCTCGTTTTTCAGCTCGTTATACGTCTCGTCGTTTGCCTTAATCCTCTCGAAGATCTGGGGCTTTAGGTCAGTAAGGGTGAGGCGCTCGAAGTACTCAAACAGGCCGCCCTCAATGATCTCGATCCAGCTGAAATCACTCTGGTGTTCGGCGAACTTGCCGAGTACGTATGCGATGGTCATCTTATGTGCCTGTTTGTCGAGCTCAGTTAGAGGGATGGGGCACAGCTTGTCGTTCCAGCGGCGCATTTCCGCGCCTTGAAAAAGCTCAACGAGCAGGTCTTTTCCTACCATTTTAGCGGTTCCAGCGTGGACTAATCCGTGACCTCCATCGCTTCGCACAGTTCGTGGTAACCGCAAAAGAGACAAGCGTCATATGAAGGCTGTGCTTGAAACGATTCGCTCAGAACCTGCTGGACAATCCCTGCTAATCTTTCCCGCTGCTTTCCTAACTGTTGTGGGTCTGGCTCGTAATCAACCATCTTCTTCTTCTTCAGGTACAGCAGCGAAGCTCGTGACGGGATTTGTCTGAACTTGTTTTGCACGGCCAGACAATAAACGTTCATTTGGATACTATCCCGGATCGTGCGCTTGCTCTCGGTCGACGAACCTGTTTTGAAATCGACCACGACGTAGTGGCCATCTGGTGTTCGTTCTAGTCGATCTATGAAGCCCTTCACGTTCCTGCCGATAAGGGGAAACAGAAATTCGACTTCTGCGCCGACGACCTCGTTTTCGTTCTGGAGGTTCCAGTTGACATAGGTTGTCAACAACTGTTGTGCCTCGATGCGCTTCTCTTCCTCGACTTGTTTCGAACTAAATCCGGCTGACGGCCAGAGGCGATCGAGTAGCTCGAAGGCTTCAAGTTCAGAAGGGGGTGCGCCTTCCACCTCTTGCAAGGTCAGCTGATAAATCACATTGTGAATGAGTGAGCCTAAATTGAACGAAATCTGGCTCGCTGAAGGGATGTTAAGCACGTACGCAAACTTGTAATGCAGGGGGCAATTGTAGTACGTATTGAGCGCGGATGCGGAAAAGCGATGATCCTTCGTGATCAAAGATACGGGCTCTGCTCGGAGCAGCGTCTCAAGCCAAGAGTGGTCGCTGCCGTACCCCTGGACGAATTCTTCAATGCTGAAGTCATCCATCTCTCCGCCCGTTTCTATAAGCCGAATCTTTTCAAGATCGATGAGGTGCTGTAGCGCCGTCTCGGTGCGCATTTGGTAGACAGCCTGGGCCGCTTGTTCTTGTAACTGCCTTTTTGTTTTTTCAACCGGGCTCTCCTGACTCAAGATGTGGGCTGCTTCTTCTTGCTGAACGTCAATACGTTCTATAAGGGGATTGTTTTCGTAGTCGAGCTCAAAAAGAAACGGCGACGCTTTGGATTTGTTTTTGTTGTCCCCATATTGCTCAGCATACGTCAAGTAGAGCTTATGCTTGGCTCTCGTCATCGCCACATATAAAAGGCGTCGCTCCTCCTGTTCGTAGAGCGAACTCTCGTCTGCTTCTATTTTGAGCCCGCGTGAAAGATCGCTCGGGACATAGAACGGTTTTGAACGGTGCTTCGAGGGGAACTTGTTTGCCGCAAGGTCGATAACAAAGACGACGGGAAACTCCTTGCCTTTGCTCTGGTGCACGGTCATGACTTTGACGCTATCCGTCTCTTCGTAGTCCTCCATTTCGACTTCAAAGCCAGTGAGAAGGTCGAGGTACTCAAGTAAATCGTTGACAGAGGGCTCTCTTGTTGAAGAGGCGTAGTCTTGCACAAGCTCGTAGAACCGGTTGAGAAGCGATATGTTCCTAATATTGCCTGCGTCAATATTGTTCTTATACAAACCTGAATAATGCGTGAGGATTTCGTGAACAAGCTCGGTTAAGCGTATCCTTTCCTTTCGCTCCAGAAGTTGATTGATCAAGTGCGCGATTTCTTTGATTGTGACGTTCTGGGTTGGCAAAAAGTCCTGTGCTTCAAGCATAGCGTAAAAAACGCCGTCACTCACATTCGCTATCTGCTTCTCTCGCTTCGCGTACGAGTTGATGAGGCTGATGTTGGTTTCAGTAATCCCGAGGCTTTTCATAACCCTAGCGAGCGAAATCCCAGCTACTAGGGGGTCGTCGAGAATCCGCAGATAGGCGATGAGGTCGCGTATCGCGGTTGCCGAAAAGAAGTCTACTTCACCTATGAACTCGACTGGGATTCCATTTTTCTGCAGAATGTCGTGTATCTTCACCCCGGCAACGCGCTGTCTGCTCAAAACCGCGATGTCTTTGTACGAAACGGGATGTTTTTCATCGTCAGAGCTATGGGCTAGACCAGTTTTGATGCAGTCTTGAATCTCGTTGAGGACGTATGCAGCTTCAGCTTGTTCATTTTCACATGTTGCAACAGCTATCAGTGCACCATCAGGATTGTTGGTTGTCAGCGCCTTCTCTTTCCTGTAAGGTGCGTGCTCCATGAGCTGCATCGCAAGCCTCAGTATGTTGCGTGAGTTTCGGTAGTTAACATCTAACAGAAGTTCTTTGGGCGCAAAATGATCCGTGAAGTCTTTGAAATTGGTAAGGTATGCGCCTCGAAAACGGTAGATTGCCTGATCATCGTCGCCCACGACGCACACATTCTCTCCGCCGAGCTGTTTTATTAAGCACAACTGCGCATAATTTGTATCTTGAAACTCGTCGACCAAAATGTGCGTGTATTTCTGCCGGTAGCGTTTGAGCAGCAGAGGATTTTCTGCAAACAGGCGCGACGCCTCTGCAATCTGGTCGTCGTAATCAAGAAGCTGCGCTTTGCGTTTATAGGGCTCGTACGCCTTATACACTTTAAGCAGGTCACTAAGCTTGTTCAGATAGTTTCGTTCTTCTTCTGACAGCTGCTGCGTTTCCTTTTCGTCGAGATATCGTTCGAGGTCTTCTGTGGAGATCAGTTCATCTTTAAACGCTGAGATCCCGTCAATTATTGACTCAACCAGCCTTGCAGCGTTATTACCGATTTTTAGATGTTCGAAGCGGAAGGAATCGATGTTTCTAAGTGCCCATACAAGTTGATTTGTTCTGTCAAGATGGCCAGAGGAGAAGCTGATGCCTGAATCGAGCACATTGTCTTGAAGAACTTCAAAACAGAACGAATGAAACGTTCCTATCGTTAGATCAGAGGGATCTATGCCTTTTTCAAGCCGTTCGACCATCTCTTGGGCTGCTTTTTTAGAGAATGTTAGAGCCAAGATGTTTTTAGATTGAATCCCGCTAGCAAGAAGATGCAGTATCTTTTCAGTAATGACTAACGTTTTTCCAGAACCAGGCCCTGCAAGGACTAGCTGCACTCCGCGCCCTACAACCGCCTGTTCCTGCGCTCCTTTGAGAGACATTTGTCAAGTAATCTGAACTAGCTCATTGAAAGCCTTTGTTGTTAACCGCCCATACAGAACGCTCGAACGCGCGATTTGTGAGCCGGGATTTGAATTTGATGGCGGATGGCGGTGGGAAGACAGATGGTCTCCCCTGCGTAAGGTGCAGATTGGGAAGCAAGCCAAATTCAAGGAGATCGCGTATGCCGTTGCACTTTCGCTGCTGCATGAACTCGTCAAAAAACTGGTTGGCAAGGAAGCTCATGCCGAAGTCGAGAAACAGTCGTTATTTTGATCCTCAAGGAGGCTCTTGTTGCCTCCAATCTCGTTGACGTCTCCATAAAATGTGAAGGAGGCTGTAGTATTGTTAGCTGCTCAGAAGAAAGTTGAAAGCGTTTCGGATTAACCTCCCGTTGATATACTGCCGTGAATCTCGAATATACTACGAGAAGCGCAATTAAGAAACTTTAGCTGCTTCTTTCAATCCCGCCTCAAGGAACGCAACTGTATCTGCTTCGATTTGGTTCGCTTCATCCCGCTTCGTGTACGCTAACGTCATCACTTCGCCTATTTTTTGTTGGACTTCATACGGGGGTAAAGGAATCCTGATTTGCTTTATCTGATCCTCAGTAATGTGATCGACAACCCCTCCAAATATTTCTCTTGAAAGCTGATATTGACCGTAAGAAGAAAGTAGGTATGTCAGTAGATAGCCAGCGTTGAGATCAGCTTTGGGCAATACTCGAGCGAAGTTGTTGCTTCCGTATAAGCCAGCAATAGGGGGGGTCACGATAGAAACCCAACCTATTGAGCCATCGGTCACAACAAGAATTTCACCCTCTCTCAACCGATATTTCTCATCGTCCGTAAACTCGGTCGCTAGATATTTTGGGTCAAAAGTTTTCATCACAGGCAAATCACTAGGTGTTAGGTATCTAATCCCCCCCTCCTTTTCGACGTAAGGTCGCTTGAATCTCGGTGGGACATAGATAGATTGAATCTTGGTGCCTAATTCTATAGTGTTCAGCCTAGCATCATCGAGGTGTTGATTAATCTTCTTGACTATTGGGACGTGATAAGAAGCGTCCAATCTCCAGTTTGACTCGCTCGCATTGATCTCAAAGCATCTCGTAAACATCTCTTCGGATTTGCCGATCTTCGGCAGCTGCAAGCTCGTGTGCATAAGATCTTGTGCTTGTAGCAAAAGCGCTTGTGCAGCTTCTCTGAGCTTGTGAGCTTTTAGAATTTCTCTAGCTACTTTCTGTGATAGATTTGGAATGCACGGCACTGGAACGGCTTCGACGTGGCGTGGCTCAATGTGCCTGATGCTCGCGCCATACTGGTTTTTAGAAAGAAAAGCTTGGCCCATCCACGTATTGAAATAAGCATAAAGGTATGCTGTGTGTTCCCGGCTCTTTGGAATTACCCTTATCAAGTCGTCAGACAGAATATGTTGCGCTAGAAGATCTGTTGCTATCAAACTCCTGCCGACGCTTCCTGACCGAGTTATCAAAAGCCATCCTTTCTCGATCAATACTTCAAGCGGATATGCCGTGATGAACTTCCGTGCTTTGGGGAAAAAAAGCATTACCTCGCTGGGGGTCAGGAACGGTTTTCCATCGTCTTTTGAAACAAGCAATCTTTTGAACCTACCCGGCCAGAAAATCTTTTCAGCCAACTCCTCTGCTTCCTTTATTGCTATTCCTTTCTGCTGGAGCGAACCTATAATGACTCGCGCGGAAACAGCGTCTTTGCCATAGTAACTCGCGTTAAGTCGCTTATCCTCTTCGAGTATCCACTGACTTTCTATGTCGAAGAAATAGAAAGGCGCTTTATCAGTGGAGATCATGTCATTCCTTTTTGTCTCACCCATTCCTTAAAAGCAGCAGCAACTAGTGGAAGATGATCATGAACTATGGGTTGATCGCCCTCGTCCAACTCCGTTTTGCCTTCAGGAGTAGTCTTGAATAGTACATTGCCTCTTCTATCGTGTCCCACTTTTTTCGGTATCGCCATAAAAATGGCATAATCCTCTTGGAGCATTTCCTGCTCGGGAGTCTTTTTCTTGAGAATCAAGACGCTAGTTTGGGTGCCTGTGTGTGGCTCGAAAGTTTCGACGGGCAAATCAATACTCGCTATAACGTAAGCTTTCTTCAGAATCCATTCTCTGATCCAAGTCAGCCCCGGATTGCTCAGGATACTGTCAGGGAGTACAATGCCTAAAATACCCCCTGGCTTCAAAAAATCTAAACAGCGTTCAATAAATAGTTGTTCGGGTGGAAGCGAATTTCTTGGAGAACTTGCACCAAATGTGCTCAGACCAAATTGTTGAAGAATATCTGGACTGTCGACAGGCAATTTTGCCCCGAAAGGCGGATTAGTTACAACTACATCAAATTCGTGAAGACGTACTTTTGTTTTTGCTTCATCATTCCAATGGCGGGTAGGCTCAAGCGAGTTTGCATGAACAATGTTTGAAGACCCATCGCCGTGCATCACCATGTTCATTTGAGCAACTTTGACTAAAAAAGGGTTAAAATCGATGCCGAAGTAGTTGGAGTTTGACACATTCCTGACGACATCCCTTAGTTGGTCATACTTAAACCCACGTTGCGAAAATAGCTGTTTGGTCTTTTGAATCCCAGAGATTAGAAATCCGCCTGTACCGATTGCTGGGTCGAGAATTCTCACTTCTCCCGGACTTGTTAGTCTCTCTTCGGGAACGAGTGAAAATAGCATCTCCATCACCATATTGCAGACCGTCCGCGGCGTAAAAAACTCCCCTCTATCACCTCTCAAGTTCGGGCCAACTAGCTCTTCGTATGCCTCGCCTTTTACGTCCGTCTCAGTATCGACAAAGCTAAACCGTTGCAGTTCGGAAATAACGTACGACAGAGCTGCATCATTCAATTCTGTGGTTTCATTTCCTTTGAAAATATACTTGTAGACTTGCTGGACCTTTTTAAAGATAGTCATTAATCTGTCTCGCGCTTGCGCGGGATCTTCCTCTGGCAATAGATAGAACTGCAACGTGGTAGGACTGTACTGCTCATCATATACTTTGATAAAAATCAACTTCAATAACTCTTCAAACGCCTTATCCTTCTGCAGCCCTTGATTCGCATAAATGTAGTTATGAATGCGTTTGAAGACGTGTTTCAAATTAACCGCTGGGACAAGGCTATCTCTTGTAGGTCGTGGTGACGAAGTCTCACCCCTTCTAGGAATATCGGGTATTTGGACCGAGACTCGCCTGCCTTTCTCGTCAGTCACTTTGAAAGCTAACCGCTCATAGCCAACCCACAATCCAAACTTGGTATTTGGACACGCTGCAACATAGCTCTTGAGTTGTGCAACCCCCTCTTTTTTATGGGAAGCTTGTACCTCCTCCGTTTTTGTCTCAACGATGAGGTAGATGTTTTCCTGCGTGTGATCGTGACTTTCAGAAAAAACAGCTATATCTACTGGCTTTTTTGCGCTCCCCATCTTGATGGTGAACTCAATCCCAATGTCACGTTTACTGTAGCCATACTCTTCAACAAGGCTTCTGGCAACAACTTGCCTAACCCTTTCTTCAGCTTTATCTTGCCTAAGCTTGCCAGTAATGAAGCACTTAATCTTCCCCGGTGGGATTGCGTCCGAGGTATGTGACAGCAGTGTGCCGTCAATAAACTTGTTCGAAGCCATAACACTTACCAGAGCCAAAATACAGATTTATCAGCCTTTTGATCCAGATGCGTGCATACAATTCAATTAAGGAGCCAATACTCTCACTTCATATTTACTGTTGTGTTTTGGCCTCACGATTCGACTGTTGCTCGAACACTCAGCCGTCTGCCGAACGAGTATCTAAACCCGCTGCCTATCTTCTGCACTTAACTAAGAAACAAATAAACCAAATCTAATCCTGAGTAAGCAGCGTCTCGAAATATTCACTATTCTATTACTCCTCGCTAGTTTTGTAGTAACACGCGCCAGCGTTAAGATCTCCGAAACTTGGTGATTACTTGTGGCTGTCTGAAAATCGTCGCAAAACCGGGCTTCGGTCTTGCTCAGTCATCTTTGCCCAAGCGCTTGTTCTTTAGCTTGTAAGAGTATGCAATCGTAATCATTTTGCGGAATCTGAACCATAGCCCTACCCCTGATAGGGCCAGTCCAGTTTGTCTTGTTCGGTAAGAAAGCAAGTTTTGGTATTAGTGGTTTAAACTCGAGGGGTGGTTTAAGGACGCTTACAGGTTCCAAGTGCAATCTCAACGGAAAAGTCTCATGCGGATTATTGGGGGGTGCCGCGAAAATCTTCTTACTATCTTCGAAGACTGTTGAAGCGATTTCATATTGCGCTACTATTTTCGGCGCGATCGTTTCGCCAGCGATAACTTCACTTTTTACATAAACTAAGCATTTGTCGCCTTGCTTGACTCTGGAGAGTGGTTTCTCGTGTCTTGCGGAAGCCCCCAGAATACTCGTCTTCTTTGTGACTGCCCAATTCTCTGAGTTTGTGACGTACATCCAGTGACTCATAAGCTATCAACCCGAACATATGCTGGCATAGCTATAAAAAGGCGTGCAATTTGACGCAATTGGGTCCCAATATTTCTTAGGTGTCAATGCGCTTTTGGAGTATTTTGTTCCAGTCCAGTTGCTGTCTCTGAAAGTAGATATTATCGCCGCGCTCTTGAATGATTCCGCGGGAAGGGATCTTGTAACGAAAGCCCGGATCATTAGAGCACTCCTCAAACGGGAGCTTTTTTGTGATCCTCATCGCATAGACCATTTCTCTATTACCGACCGTGCATGCGGAACCGTTTCCAACTATTCCGTCTTAGACGCTTACGTGCCTTCGAATCTGCGTTTTACAGCACACGAGCCTGCAATACTCACTGAAAGGGTTTGAGGCAAAGCCGCTGTCGCTGCGTACGACGTGGGAATAAAGTGCGCTAACATGATCGCCCAGTAATGTATTATCCCTACTTTTGAGGTAATAGCGCCGTTTTCAGATTAAAGAGACATACGGATAACAGTGTTGCGCGTGTGAGCAAGTTAGGAAAGCAACTTGCGTGTATCTCCGCCCATAAGCGCACCAGTCTGCGGCTGTATCTCTAAAAATAAAGGATATTGTGACGTTATCTTGCCAACCGCGATGCACTGCTGCTTTTCGAAGTGCGGCAGCGAGTCGTGACCGCCCTTCGCAGTCCAAGCCGACTATTCAAGCTGTTTAGCAATGAGTCCAGTTTTAGGAAATGGTTCGCAGCTAAATGTTTCAAGCTTACATACGAGCCCAGTGAAGACAGTGTAAGCCAAGAAAGCATCTCGCATTGCCGGCGGCTTTGATGCGCTACGCAGGAATTCGGAAAGTCCATTGCGGCGCTGCAAGATCATTTGAAAACTACCTCATTTTCAAGCTTGCTCCAAGCCTGGCTTGCGGGTACCGGCAGTTTGAGTCTAGCTTGTACGCGCTCGTTATAAATAAATATTTCATTAATCTCCGATCTGCTTAGCGCGAGCTTTTTGACTATACGCTGAATTTCTTTGACAATATCTGAAGTAGCGTAGCCTAGTTCTGGACGCCACACACCTTTAAAATCAGGTTCAGTTCCGTTTATATCTAAATAAAATACTTCTAAGTAGATTGGCAAAGCCTCAGCAAACTTGCTTTCTTTTCTTAATTGCTCGCCCATTTTAAAGCGCACAGTTCGGTAAGAGTCCCAACTGCCTCTTTCACGTAAATGAACATCTTCATTCCAACGACGAGGTTGAAAGATTCGGTAAGATTTCCAATTGGCTTTTGCACAGTATTCTAAATCACGATTGTACATTTGCCACTTTATGTCGCGTAACGCCTTCAGAAGGTCTTTCTGAGAAATAGATCCAGCAGTCTTCTTTAACGTCTCGAACTGCGTGAGCGCTAGCTCATCTAGGCCGTATGTCTCGCTCTTGATAGCCCGTTCGCAGTCAATTTCTTGGGCTTGCGCCTCAGTAACAAGCTTCTTTGCTTTGCTCCTCAACCTTATAAGAATGGTTTTTTTGCAAGAGGGACATTTTTTTTTGCTCTTAGGGAAGCTAGTTAGTGGTGCATTACAATATGGACAAACAACAATCTCGCCGTCAAATTCAACCACTCTTGAAGCTCCAATAAGAGGTTTGCCACATTGCCTGCAGAAATTAGCGTCTTGAGATGCGGCTTGACCGCAAGACGGGCAAAGTAGCTTTTTTAGTGTACACTCTTTCTTTACCGTATCCTCGCATTCTCGCAATGTCTTCTGTATTTCGTAACGCAAGGCGCGCTCAACAACCTTCGGAAGCTCGACTGATGCAATGGCCCCCCAAAAAAAAGCGATCTCAGTGATTTTTGATTTTGGATGACGTTGCCATTCTCCCTTTAGTCGTTCGAACTCTTTTCGGGCCCACGCATTCCCTTTTGGAAAATAAGATTCGAGTCTGTCTAGATCATCTTGGGTTACCCGATCAAGGTCAAATTGCCTGCTAAAATGCTCTATGCAGTTCATCCCATGCTTGCGATGAAAATCGGCCAACTTAGCAGTCGCTAGATTAACGATTTGTGCTTGGTGTGTGCGGCCGAATTCAGTTGAAGCCCCCCACATTTCTAACAAATCGCTTCCATCAATAGAAGTCTCTCTGCATTTAGCCCGTATATTCAAAACGTCGTTAACGCTCAGGAAGCTCTCTTTCCGGCGGAGTTGCCACGCTGCATCGTAATCTTTTACAAAAAGGTAAGCATTGGTAAGGTCGAAGTTCAAATGATGAACGAATTTCTCGTAATTGCTATAGCCTTTATTTAGCCGCTCGAAACTGGCGACAAGCGAGTCGATATCTTTGTCCCCTGCGAAGCGATGCAGTAATTCATTTTCATAAACGAACAAGTAGCCAAGATTTCCATCAACATCAACGAATTTTCCTCTTTCAAAATTAGCCTTCCAAAATGCGAAAAAAGCTTTTTGTTCCTTCGTGGCTCCAGGCGTCAAAGGCGTAGGCTCTAAGGTGGGATAATAAACATTCCATTCTGGCACCTTCGAACCGCTGTTACGGGACCCACCTGCAAATCGTCCGACTATCCCACTTTTCATACGGCGCTCCGCTGAGTAATGTGCCCACACGCGTTCAATATTATCAGCTTAATTTGTGTGTGACGAGTAATTTTCTTCTATCTGCAAGACGAGATCTGACACAGATCGGTTTTTTTGCAGCGTGGCATAGACTTTTTCCTCTTTGGTTTTTTTAAGTGAATCACCATAGTTTTGGAGGCCGGGCCGCAACTGAGACTGCATCTACGATTGCATTCCAGGGGGGGTGCCACAGTTCTTACAAAATTTTGCCTGAAGGGCTTATTGCACGGCATTACGGACAGATGTTTTGAATGCCGCTCAGGGCGCTCTGTCCTCTTTCGTGCTGCAAGTTTGCCAAAACACAGTACCGGCCCAGGTAAGTCAGTTCCACAGCAGGCGCATTTCGTTTTTGGTTCCATTGTTAACAGCGTCTTGTGGTTTTGACAACGCTAGCAGGCGGTGCTCGTCAACTAATCAGCTTCTTCGTTTCTCCGCCCATCTCAACACCGATCTGTGGGTTAATTTCCACAAATAGCGGATATAATGACGTTATATTGCCGATCGCGATGCACTGTTTATTCTCCAAATGCTTCAAAGTCGAAATGGAATCATAGTCAACAAAACCACACTTTGCCAGCTGTCTTAGATCATCCTCATTGCGAAACATAAAAGCAATCAAATTATCAAGCAACGAATAGACCTCATTAGGGAGCGCGCGCGGATCGTTAGTGATGAATGTCGGAAATATTCCAAGATGGCGCATCCTGGTCAAGATATTCTTTATCCTTTGACTATCTATGTAGAGCTGTGCCTCTTCCAAAAAAAGCGAAATTGGCTTGATCTCTTCAGATTGGCCAAGCCTGCTCATGGTCCTCAGCACAAATTCAACAATGATGCGCTTTTCCCATACTCCCGCGCGCGATAGGTCAAATATGAGAGCCCCGCCGTGTTCTTGCATTTTCTTTATAGTGGCTACGAGATCATTTGGACCAAACAGCTGTGAAATCTCTGCCGTCTTTATTCGGTCCTCTAATCCAGCTCGCACGAACGCGTTGCTCAACCCCCCCACATAGCTTTTCAAGTCATTTAAGTCAAATTTAGAACCACGACTCTCTTTCCAAAATCCCAAGAGCGCTGGATACATTTGTGTTTCGGGCGCTACATTAAGAAATGTGGCAAAATCGTCTGAACTAATTTCATACAGCGGAATTTTGAGTGGCAGCTTGTTCATCGTCGCGTTTCTCAAATGTGGTACGTATACCTTGATTGCACCGGCTGAGCCGTACTTGTTGGACCGATTCTCTTCATCGGATTTCCATAAATTGAGATACTCGCCGTTAAGGTCAAAGACAAGCGTAAGCACGCCTTTGTCAATGAGCCTTAGAAGCAAGCGTTTAGCCGCATAAGATTTACCCGATCCCTTCATTCCGGTTATTAGATTGATCCCCAGTTTTTCGGGCATTATCTCAAACGGCTTCGGCTGGCTTGACAGTGTCTTACAAAAATCACCGCTTTCTTGTGCTTCTAAGCCTAACGCTGAGAACAGATCTGTCTGATCTAAAACCTTGATATCGGCTTTCGCCCGACTAACGTTGAATTCGGTTAGTCCACTCTTGAAAATTTCCTTCGTCACTCCGCGACTATCAGTTTCGTCGGCCAGTCTCCCTCGTATTTTAGCTATCGCGACTTTCTGGTCGGCTAATGAATCGATGACGCTCTTGACTTGAGGGTGCATGTTTTCTTCAGTGTTTGATTCAGTTATCAAGGATTTTCGTAAGACGTGTTCAAGGACTCCTGGCACATCAGCAAATTGAATATTTATCACTTGGGAGACTATACCATCGACAAAGAGTGTGTCACCAAGCTTGACATGTTCATCCGGGCTGTATACGACCACCAAATCGTCAGCTTTCTTTGTAAGTAGGCGCATGTTTCGATCTCCTACAGATAGAACAACTCCTGTCTTAGATTCTCTTCCAAGGTCAGTCCGAACAGCTGCATTGCCGCTGCTTGTAGTTCTAGAATTTCTATACAACTGAGGACGCACGTCATGTGTGCGAGCCTTAGTTCTTCGGGATAACCGTGCTCTCCTGCTAAACCTGCTATTTGCGCGAAAATGTCGCTGTGGGAAACTGCCGTGTTCAGAGGGATATCTATCCTGAATATGTGCCCTAACGAAGTAAGGCGTGCAACGTAAATGTCCCCCACGTATTTCTCGATCTGCTGGATGATGTGCTCTTTGATACCCCCAACAAAACACGGCCCTGTGCTGTTATCGAGGAGCGATGTGATGCTCCTTTTTGAATTTTGAAGTGTTAGCCGCGTTGATTTTGACAAGGCAACGATAGAGTTCTGATTCAACGCTGCTTCGTCGACGAGTCGTTGTATAGTGGATCTTGGATCTCCAACTGTACTCGCGATCAGGCTTCCGTCCAACAGAATAAGGCTGTCTTTGTGGGCGCTCATTACTTTTAACTGAATAGCCCTTTCGATGAGCGCTCTGACGCGATTTAGAATACGTGTCAAATCGGGAGCACGATCAGGCGATTGCTTTTTGTGTACAACTTCATAAAGACGCCCGTAACAAGCGTCCTTGTTTTGATTCGTGAGAGGGAAAAGGTACGGGCCGTAGAGTTGCAAATGGCGATTTACCTCACCAGCCGGTCTTATAATAACAGATGCTCTAACTGCACCCACGAGCCCCTCAGGTAGTTGACCGAGCTGGAAGCTCGTGCTGTCAATTGCTATTACGTCCGTATCAGCAGGATAAACAGACGCTATTTGTTGAACTCGAGCCCAATTCGCTTGCCCCTCAATGTCGACTATGTCTGCATCGTCCTCATCACTTTTGGAGGGCGAGACGAAACACTCAGCCAAATCAACAGTTGATGGCTCAAAAATCAGATGCTCGCGGACGTCACCTTGTACGGCGGACAGTATATCATCCATCTGAAGCATCTTACCAACTCTTCGACTTGATTTCTGTGTATCCGCGATCGGTTCTCCCCAACATAAGATAATGATCCATGTATTGAGAGATATCTTCGTGCGCGATCACAAAAATCTGTGAGAAAGTATCACGCATAAGATCTAGGACCTCAAATATACCTTGTTTACGCACTTCGTCGCTGCTGGAGATACATTCATCCATAAGTATCGCATATTGGTCGGCCATTACTCTAGAGTCGAGAATGCTTTGGGTGAATGCTAGCCTTAACGCAATCAAAAACTGATCTTGCGTACCGCCGCTAAAGATCTCGCGGTCTTTGTAACCCCCAGCCTCATTCGAATATGCGGTGAATCTTAAGTCTTCTGTGATTTCGAAGTCTGAGTATCTCTGATCGGTAAGAGTCGGCAAGATGCGATTGATAATAAACCGGGCGTGCGGGATGACTTCATTTCTGAGATCTCTACTAGTCTCCGCAAACTCATTGAGCACTTGCTTCCTGAGCTCGACTTCCGCTTTTTCCTCCTCAAAATCCTTCTCAACCTGAGGATAACGCTCATAATCGGCCCTATATCGCTCTAAATCTTCATCAATCGTCTTTTTTCTGCCTTTTTCGTGCTGAATATCTCCCGTCAATCTGCTGATCTCTTCTTCAAGGCTCTCTAGAGTCTTTTGTGCTTGCTTATGTGCGTCCTTGTGGTACCCAATTTGGTCTGCGAGAGCTGGTTTTCGTTCCTTTAAGCTGTCGAAAGCCTCGTCTTTGGCACCTATTGCACTTTCCAACGTTTCTTTCTGCTTCAGAAGTTCTGATTCACTTAGAGCAGCTCTGCTCTGTCTTCTATTGCTGAGCAGAGCTTCGATCGCCTCTATCGAATCAGCATCTACCTCTCTTTTCATAGCATCTTTGCTATCATTCAGCTTCTTGTCAATCTGTTCAACAGAGACAAATGGAGCACGAGACAGTAGCTCCTGTTTCTCCTCTTTAGTGGAGGATAGCAACTTGTATTGGCTCTGTAGCTGCTTCTGTAACGCGTTGTATTCTCCCACTTCGTCACGCCTGCCGCTAAGGTATACGTCCGCTCTGTAATATTTGTTAAAGCTGTAGCCTGCGCCGATGAAAATAAGCAGCGCAACAAAGAGTAAGGGGGGGACAAAGACGCCGAAGAAGAAGCATACCAAGCCACCGACGAGCAACGTCAAGAAACGGACGAGCTGTTGGTGCTTCATTGCTGCCATACTGTCTGGTGTGCGCTCTGCGCCTTCATCGGCTGACCTCACTCTGAAGGCTTCTGTTTTCGATTTCACAGATGCGTAGTCAGCTTGAGCGGCTGCTAGGCGCCCGTCTACGTCTGAAAACACGTCACGCCATTTTTGTAGCGCTTCGATGACAGGGGAGAACTTGTTAAGGACGGCTGCGTAAGCTGCGATATCACTGTCCAAGTCCATTGTTGTCTTGATATCTCTATCGACAGCCCTAACTTGCTCATTGAGAGAGGCTACCAAATCTGTCGCAGCTTGAGCCTCTTGCAGCCATTCATAGCTGTCAAACTCGGTTTTTGCGTCCCGCCGCCGGTTACTAACCCCGTTCAGCGTGGTTTGGAGAGAATTGATGGAACGTTCGGTGCCTTTACGTTCGTCTAGCTTCTCCTCGTAGAGGCGCTTATTCGCAGAGATTGATTCCAGTCGGCTGTTCTTAACCTCTAGGTCTGCGTTGAGCGCTTTGATATCGTCCTTGACGTGTGAAGCAGCCACGTCAAAGACGTCGATGCCCATTACTTTGTTTATGAGCTTCTCTCGGTCGGACTTCTGCAAATCTCTGAGCGCATCTAAGTCTTTTTGCCTGATGTAGACGAGCTTCGCATATGAGTCTCTGTCCATACCAGTTATCTGTTCGATTTTAGCGCTCACGTCTCTGGTCGATCGAAGTCCAGACTCGTAATCTTCTCTTCCATCCTTTACGGGAATCAAACGTGCTTGATGTGACTTCGCGGAAAAAGTGCGTTTTAATACGTATCTTTCGTAGCCTGAGGTAAATTCGAGTCTGAGCTTAGCCTCGCTCTTACCCCACGTTATGAGGTCTGTCCTGTCGCCTTCGGAACCTGCGCGGCCTTTTTTCAGCCCGTAGAGCGCATACTCAATGAGCTGAAGGAATGTGCTTTTGCCGCTCTCGTTGGGACCCAAGATCCCAATTCTGCCTTTTTCGGGGAACTGAATACTCAGCGGATCTCCAATAATCCTGAAGCCTTCAGCATCAAGTGAATGGACTATCATCTGGCTGTTTCCAAGTATTTGAGGCCGAGTTTCTTCACCAACTCCAAGCGGTCTTTCTCATTCGCATTGATAGCGCTTTCACCAATTCGTCGATCTAGACGCTTTCTAAAGGCGTCTTCCGGGTTATCCACTCGCTCAAGAAATATCCGTCCGTATCCTTCGACTTCAAGGTCTTTCCTGTTGATAAGCAACTGGAAGAACTTGTCCTTGCACGTGTGAATGACTTCATTTAGCTTGAGTTGGCTATACTGTTCCTGCGACATTTGTCCGAGAAGATTGACCTTGCATAGTAGCGCATCGTCTGAAAAACTGGAAAGCTCCTCTATCAAATAATCTTGGATGTTTGGCGTATAGTGGCTATCTTTTGAGAACGTTAGCTCTTGTTCGTCCATTGGCCTGCTAGGAAGCGGTATTCGCTCTACATTTGCGTCAGCATCGTGCAGCTCTACCCAAGCAAACCCTTTTTCGTCCTGCCTCTCTGCCCACGAGAGCTTTTCTAATGAACCTGGATTCACTATCGCGCAGTCGTTATGCTCTCGAGTGAAGAAATTATGGAAATGTCCGAGAGCCAGATAATCGAGACCAGGGGCGATGTCGCCGGCTGAGAAGGGATTAAGGTCGCCCAATACGGTGCCAGAAGGGGCCACACTCAACCCCTGGAGAGACCCGTGTATGAGCAGGACGTTGTAGTCGCCATCCAGCGGCACACTGACGTCTTTAAGAGGGTTTGCTCCTTCAAACCTAGTATAATAAGATCGGCCGGAAACGCAGATAGACTCGCTACCTACTTGTAGCAGCCGCTTTTGAACATTGTTGGAGCCTGAAAAAACTGTGGCCAGCCCTGCAGAACTCAATACGTCGATTGCCAGGGAAGGAAACATTCCAAACTTAGGGACTTCGTGATTTCCTCCGATCACAAAAACCGGAATGCTTGCGTCGTGGAGTTGCTTGATCTGCTGCGTCAAATAAACCATAGCGGCATTTGCTGGTGAGATCTTGTCGAAGACATCGCCACTTATTACAAAAACGTCGGGTCTATTCTGCAGCGCAAATTCTACCACCCGAGAGAAAGATTTGTTCAAATCCTCTTTTCTAGCGCGGGCCCTTTCTAAGTTGGATATGTTGAAGTTTTTGTCTAAATGCAAGTCGCTGCAATGTACAATTTGAATTGACAATTAACTCGTCTCCCAGCAACCCTTGTTTGAAGGTTCAAGGCCTAATTGCCTAAAATAACTAATGTCTGCAAAATAAGCATATAAGATTACCTATATCGGCTCGAAAAACTGCTTAAAAGACTAATAGAGTAGGATTGCGTGTGAGGCTCTTTTTGTGTCGTGCACTCACGACTTTTTACCTTCAGCATTGGAATAAGGCCTAGGAATCAAAGGACTCGAAAAAAGAAATAATTAGCTAGGAGTTATAGACAGTTTGAATCAGCCTAGTTCTTGCGTTTAGTAGTTGACTGCCATGCTATCGCTATGGAGTCTTGACACAAAAAGGGGGTTAAAATACACGAATTTAGCCCCTTAGACTTTCATGGGCATTAATACGATTCATAACTTATTTTTTTCATAATTTAGGGAAATTTGTCGGTTAGAAATGCCCTGCAAATACATCGTTTCAAATTGGCCTAGTCCAATCAAATGTGCGGCGACAGAGGGCATTAACCAGGTAGCCGGACCGATGATCATCAGTATTACTTCTTAGCTAGTTTTCACGCAAGTACTCTTGGAGTTTTGCGTTTACTTATGAACAGGGCTCAGAAATTAAACGAAATCGGAAAAAGAAACAACGAGCAGGGAGCTACTGAATGGCGAAAAGAAACGCTATACTATCCCCCCCTATAGAACCAAAACAGATAAAAAGGCGCTGACCTAACGTAAGCGTTGTTGTTTTTAAGGCGCGAGCGCGAGGGCTTCAGAACGCTTTGCCGCCAGCATCTAGAAGTGAATAGATGTTCACGGCCCGGCTCTATTGTCAAGCGATCAGACGAGATTTTAAGCGCCACGTATGCGCTCATCGAAAACTATTACTTTTCCCGATAGTTGGCCTGTGATAACGTTGCCTTCTACATCTCTCATTACTCCAGCATCATCACAAAAAGCCAATGTGAAACTGGGTTCGCGTGGGCTCACTGCACGCTCGACTTTCGATAGACGTCGCTTTAGTGTCATTTTGTTATACTCCTAAACGCGCTTCTATCGCCGATAGTCTGGCTTCAATCTCGCCAACCTCTAACAGTTTAATAGAAGTCTGGACTAGCTGCGCGATACAGCGCCCACGCATGGCGGCCTCCATTTTCGCGTTCAGAACTTCGTTTATCACAACCTCAAGAACCTGAGTTAAGTCCTGTGCGTTTTCGAACTTGAAGTCTGGAGGATGTTTAAGCTTTTTCTCCGAACTAGCGTTTTGACGCTGTTTTCGAACCCATTCGCGCTGGTATTGACGAGCGCGAGCTTTATCCTTATATGGCATTTATCTAAAGTGATTATCAGCCGCTGCCGTGCAATCAGAGACGATCAGCGTGCGCGTGCGGGGTAAGACGGTTCGCCATAATATCTTGTCGATGCTTCCTATGAGGGGGGCTGCAGCTTCAGTCTTGTAAGTCGTCATTTTCTTTTCTTATTCTAAAACGTTGTAAAAATCGTTATTCTTTTCTTGCCTTTGCAGTAGTTCTTCTGCCGGTCGCAGATCATTAATGGAAATGCTGTAATATTCCACGCCATCGCGCAGCCGTATGTCTAGGCTTCAAAAGCCCCGCCTCCGCAGCTCGTTCTCTGCGCCTCTCTTGGAGAGCAATAAACACAAAACATTTCGTTCATTAGGCGACAAGAAAAAATCGTCGCAGATCCACAACAGCGCATCTAGCGAGTACTCTTCGAATTCGTTTAATATCTCACGCCATTCTGGTGAGGCTTTTTTGCTCCAGTCTGGCGCAACATATCTGCTAGTGCGCGCTCTGAGGTGCTCGATGTCTGCACTACCACATATCGAACGCCCCCGTAAGCTGGCATCAGATCTCAACTGTAGTTCCTTATAGAAATCGCCTGAGGTATCTAGCATCCCTTCAGATCTCAGAAAAAGAGTCCTTTTCTGGCCATTTTCATTCATTTTTACGCCTCCTTTTTAGGGTAAATGCACAAGCGCTTGCGTTATGTCACAATATGCGTCGGCGGTGTTGTAACTGGGACATCTTGGCTCGTTTTCGGTTGGATCGAAAGCCATTCAAACAGTCGTTTTGCTGCTAGAAAGGTTTGAAAGAGGGGGAATAGCTCAGCGGCCGTAAATACGTTCGCCTCTGTGAAGGCGAAGTTATTTCTGACGTGCAAGTTCATGCACACTTCGGGAAAATGGCCTGTCATCTCCCCCCAGGCAACGGCATAAGCAGCCAGTTGAAGTTGATACTCGGGGTACACACCGCGCCCCGTCTTTATATCGAATAAGGCTAATCTACCACGTGTAGCTCCGATGAGGTCTGCTGTTCCGGCATAACCGTGCTCACGACTGAAGACGAGCCGTTCGCTTGCGATGGGCTCAAATTGGGCCGCGCCTTGCCACTTACGAAAGGCGACTATGATTGGATCGTTGTGAGCGACATTGCTTTTTTCGCCGATATATGAAGCGATAGAGGTATGCACAGCAATGCCTTGATCAGCTGCAGCATTTCTGACCCTGTCGTGTTCTGCGGAGCTTTTTGCCAGCATATTATCAAGATCCAAATCCTTAAGTGAGTCTGTATGTCTGAAGGCTAAAAGCTCCTGCTTAATGTAATCGCGAGTGAGCCGCTCTGCCCAACTCACTAGCTGTGGTTTGTTGAGCACGCTGAGTATGGAGGTAACGCTCGGTACCTTTTTTCCATCGATAGTATAATACCGGTAAGCCATTCTCACCTGGAGTCGATAGACAAGTGATTGAAGCTCGTTAAGGCGATAGAAGAAAGCGGCGTGCTGAAATCCGGCAGCCTGCTTACTTCACTATCTGCGACACGACGCGCGGTTGTTGCGACTTGTTGCGCTTGATGGCGTCCACTATTCACTGTTAAGTCCCTCTTCGTGCAGCGCATTCGGCTATAATCGCCTGTGCTTCCTTATCGGTCGTGATAAGTTTTTTATAGAACTGCTCAACGGGATAGTCTCTGAGTTCGGGTTTGTCTGCCTTTATGGTCTCATCTACCCCAGCTGCGACCTCGTCTGTAGTTAGATCAATAGCCTCGGAACGCCCTTTCTTGAACCCGTTAAGTAGCTGAACAACATCCTCACGTAGTTCGACCTGGTCAATTTCAGACGCGTTCGCGAAGTTCGCAGCGGTTCGCAAATGATTTCCGAACAGGGAAACCCCGTTCTGAACTTCATTTGCTTTTTTATTTTCTTGCTGACCTTCTTGCTCTGAGGTTCGCAAAGTTCGCCCCTCAGGTACGCATGTACTAAAAGATGTGTTAGTGTGTGTACCTCCCTCGTATTCCTGCGAACTCTCCGAACTATAATATAATATATCCTTATTCTTTATAGAATCAAAAATAGAGAGCACAGCAGCCCCCGAATGGTTCGCAAGTTTCTTCCGAACTCTCCCGAACTCTCCGAACTCGCAGGGATCGCGAGGATAGTACGGCTTCGTGCCAACAACACACGAAGCTAAGCCGCCGACCTTCGGCACATCAGCAGCGCCGCTGGTCTTTCGATAGACGACTGAGTTTCGCTGTTGGCTGTATTCGCCATACACAAGGCCGCTTCGAACAAGCTTTCCCGATGCCTCCCCAGGTCTACCTGCCTTGAGGGCATCGCTTACAGTCCCCTTCGAGCGCCCGGTTCGCCTGATTATGTCGGCTTGAGTAGGGTGTCGCAAATTCTCAAGCTGATTTTTAAATATCTCACGATCCCGTTCTTTTGTTGCAGCCGAGGACCCGTAATAGTCGGGGTCGAAACCCACTTTGATAAGCTCATCATCAGTGAGCGGTTCAACGTTATCGAAGATGTGAAGGTCTGCAGGAGTCAGCTTTGTTACGGTCTCACGTGCGAAGTGATTGAGTAAGAACCAACTCTCTTGCACGTCTTCGACTTCAATTCGGCAAACATTCGGGGAGTCTCTATAGAAGCGCTTTTGAAACGCTGCACATTCGCATAAGCTGTAAAACTGTCCAAGCTGTGTGAGGTTAAAGCCAGCATCAGTGAACCGTTCGCGCAGTACCTCTATAAGGCCTCTCGCCTCATCTGTCGGCTCTTCAAAGACGACCGTGAAGCCATTGAAATAGATTATATCAAGGGCTGCTTTGACATATTTAACAGCGTCGTCATCGCGCACGTCGCTGTGCTTGGCGTAATTCTCGAACATGCGCTTTGACTTGGCTTGCTGATTGGTGGCGGTTTTCTCCTCAATGGGCGCCTGTATGAAACGGTTAAGCAGTTCAAGCGTCTCTGACTCGGGGATCCCCTTGACAGAGAGGATAATCACGCAGCGCGGACCTACGATGCTGTACGGAGTAAACTCACCATTGATAACGGTCACGTGCTTCCTTTGGCTGTATTCATCCTCCTCAGCAATTGCCTTGAGCCCGGTCCATCCTTGGGCATCGGCAACCTCGCTTATGGCGACGACCTTGCCGCTGTAAACATATGGATTGTCTTCGTAGCCAGTAGTTCTACCCTGCGCGTTCTTTATGGGCTTCCGCGTCGCATAGTAGGGTGCCTTTGAACTCGTGCTCGAGTAGCTCTCACCTACTCCGTCAGGAATAAACGCGAAAAACCGTGCTATGAGCTTATCCTTGCCGCCGCGTGAGTGTCCGGTAATGTCGATATGGATCAACGGCGCGTACGAGTGGTAACGGGCTCGCAAATGTCCTCTAAAGAGGATGCCCTTTAACATATCCTCGCCGTAGTGATACGGATCAATAGCGTACCTGAAGGCACGAACGACCACATTCGGGCCGTCGAGCAGTAATAAAAGCCCGTTATAATACGCGTCGAGGAGTTCGTCTTCGCTGACTCCCATCTGCTTCGCTCGCGCTGCTATTAGTTTATTTATGTGGTAGCGGTTGAGAAGAGCAACCCGAGTCTCACTCATCACCTTGATCCTCCACATACGAGGCGTAATGCGGCAGGGTTGGCGCTTTCTGCACATACTCGGCGCCGAGATCGTAAACTTGGGCTATAGTTTCGTCAGCGGCTTGGTCGCCAAGTGGCTTACGCCTACGAATTGCACGCAAAATCGAAAGCAAGAGCCACAACGGCAGCTCATCGGTATAGCAATCGTCGAACCATTCCCCACCGTCCTGATAAGAGACATAGACTCGGCCCACCGAGTCCTCGGTAAGAATCCATTGAACGGTTTTGTTTAAGTGAGTCGTTTCGCCGTGACGGATCAAGGAAAAATATTTGAAAAATAGTTGATCAACGGCGTCATACACGGCGTTCGTAGGTTCGTGCAATGCGGCTATAATTGCCTTGAGGCTCTTGCCCGTATCGCTGATAAATTCCTCCTCTGGATCTATCCACCGGCCTTCATCCTTGCTGAAGTAGCTTATACCTGCACCCCCTTACGGTTTCTACAGGGCTGGATAATCCACAGATGTAACGCGCTGTTTATTTCGCCAGCTTGCGCTAACCGTCTCTCGGATTCAGAGGGCCCAGCATGTTTCTTGGTTGGGGCATACATCGTCAGGCTTCTTCCAAAGAATAACAAATAAGAGCCCGTCTACTCCTCGCAAGGCGTATAAAGCCTTCCTGAGCTAAGCTGGAAATTCTGTAGTGCAAAGTGGAATAGGGAATCTTCCCTAGCTCATCGAGATGCTCGCGCTGCAGCTCTGATAGTGCTATCGCTTTATGTTCGTCGATACGTTCTTTAAGCATCTGATCGAGGCGATCTAAAAATACTGGCTGCCTTGGCCTTACGTTGCTACTAATCTCAATTTGTTTCATAGCAGAACATATTCTTTTTAATATTATTAGGACAAATTGATAGTATATCTTAGGGGATGTTTTTCATAATGTATTTAAATAAAATTCATCAAGGAGTCCAAAACTGTGAATCGCAAGGAGTTTAAAGAGAGACTCACGAAAGAACTGGGCGCGAACGTCACCATGGCTACCGTGCGGAATTGGGAAAAAAAAGGCCTCATTCCTAAGTGCACGAGGATGACCAAGAAAGAGCGCAAGCGTCAGCGCAAGCTCGAAATGAGCAGAAAGCTCATCTCAGAACTTCACGCCCCTACCATCCGCGAGCTGGAAGAGTTAGTTGCAAAAAACGTGCTAGAAGATGATCCGGTAGTTCCGTTCGGCTTCTTTGATGAGCCGTTCAAAATAAAACCTGTATCGGGTTACCTCGGTGATTCTGACGAGAAAATAAGGTCTGTTGGGAAACCAAAAAGAAAGAGAGAAAGATGCCAGGGCTATTTTGCTGACTGTTCGGAAGACGCACTTATAGAAACCGCGGCAGTATGGGCGCTGAAGAACTGTAACTGCGACTGTAAAGGAAAAAACAAGATCCCTCCGAAGGCAGTGACCCCAAAAATAATAGGCACTGTGCAGCTCATAGCTCGAGAAGTGTTAACGCACCCACACCCGTACTACAGGATCACGGAGCGCATGATTGATAATACTTGGCCAGATAATCCTTTTACGTACAAAGACGTGGAAATGAAGCTCGTTAGTGATGATAAATTCAACCAACTCACGCGCGCGTACATTGCTGCAGCGCTAAAGGCGAGGCATGGCTTTTCCGTAATAAAGCCAATGCGGACGATCCTTAAGCTGGAAATACTTGACAGGACCGCTCCTGATGAGCGGGCCTTATTAGCCACAAGGTTAGCGAAATTAGCCAAGGAAAAGGATCGAAAGCTTACCCCAGGAGAGGTAAGGCGTGCGAAGCAAGCTCACGAAAGGATTGTAAAAGGTACGTCTGATGAGGTGCGCAGTCACATGCGTTTTGAGCTCGAACGCACTGACGCACAATATGACGAGATTGAGCTTTGGGTGCGTGAACCTGGTGGCGAGTGGGCGGATAGCCGCAAAACCGCGTTCCGAGCGAGTGAATGAATCGCCGTAAGACAGTGTTCTTGTCCGAGCTGCGTTACCTTAGCTAAAGAAGCTCTACAACGATGCCCTGTACTCGATATTTTTTCTAGAGCCTTAATGAGTTGCAGAGCAAAATGCAACGCAATAAGCTCTGGAAGCCCGCTGTCACGATAACTTCAAATAATGTCCTCGAAAAAGATTGTGCTAGCAGGTACGCTTACGATTGCCCGCACGGTTCAAACGCCCAGCCGTATTCGCGGCTCTGATCCATTCGCACCTGCTCCCGTGCGCTATCGGGTAGCCAGGTATCGTGGAGGCTGTCTTGCAGGTATTGGTATGCTTCCCAACGGGTAGAGCACTTCCGTAAAAGCTTTTCGGCGGCCACATCCGCGCAATCATTCTTGTAGTCCGTTAGCTCCAGACTGCTCATCGACTTCGGCGCAATCGTTGTGCATAACATAATGTAATAAAATGGGAAAGTGTTTTCCTGATAGACGAAGAGCGGTGCGGAAGTGGTCAAGTGGTTTAGAAGATTACATAATCCTAGGAAAAAAGCAAGCGAAAACAGGCAGGGCCCGTCAAACAAAGTCCACAGAAACGGTGGATAGAATCGAATGGACGTTGGGGGCCCCGATTTTTACGTAGTGAGGTCGAAGCGGCGGTTACTGACCAACTTGAAATATTCGAAAATGGTAAGGATATTGGAAGGACTATACTAAAGACCATCCAGATCGTGTGATACCCTCACAATCCTTTCGAAAGCTTCATGGTTAGAGTGTCCATATCAAACGATAAACATGTCAAGGAAGACGCAATCCGTCAGCGTAAAGCCTGACGTACTTGAGTGGGTGAGACAAAGTTCAGGCCTGACGCCAGAAGAAGCAAGCACTCGCTTGAGCGTATCGGTAAGCTCTGTCTTGAGATGGGAGAACGGAGAAAGAAGTCCAACATTCAAGCAAGTACAGAAGATGGCGAAGGTATATAAACGACCTTCAGCTGCGTTCTTTCTCCCAAAGCCAGCTAAGGAACGCGAACTCCCTCCAGATTTTAGAAGGTTGTTTGGAGAACCTCGCGAGTTTACGAGTAAAACTCTTCTCGCCATTCGGAAAGCACGATACTTGCAGGCAATAAGTAGCGACCTTATGGTAAACCTAGATCACGAGACGGATGTGGATGCCAGAGGGGCGAATATAAGAATCAACCCAGAGCTTGTGGCCGACGCTGAGAGGGATAGGACGGGAATCTCAACTGAAAAACAAAAAGCGTGGAAAAGCTTTTCTGAGGCTCTGAATAAGTGGCGACAGTACGTTGAAGAGCGGAACATCAATGTCTTTCAATTCAGTATGGAATTAGACGAGCTACGGGGATTAACACTTATGGACGCAACCCCTTTTGCAATCGTCCTTAATTCATCAGATTTGATTCAAGCACGAATATTTACGTTACTCCACGAATACGGCCACATTCTGCTCCACGAACCTGCTTTATGCACGCCGGTAGATCCAACAACGAAAGGACATGGGCAGCATTTCGAGACTTGGTGTAATCGTTTCGCAGCCGCGTTTCTCATTCCGTCAGAAAGCGTAAAAGAAGATTGTTCCGAGTTAGGCCCTTCTGCATTTGTGCGCATTGCGAAACAGTACAAAGTCAGTTCCTTTGCTATGCTCACCCGTCTTGTTGAACTAGAACTAATATCTCGCCTTGAATACGAACAGCGAGTTACAGAGTTAAGACACAGAAGTGTTGACAAGAGACGATCAGGAGGCGGGGGCGAGACTTCGGCTCAGCGAGCGCGACGTGAAAGGGGCGAAGGATTTGTTTCGTTAGTGCTCAAGAATTCGGAGAGAGAGCATATCACATACAGCGATGCCCTTGATTATTTGGACATCAAAACGAAACACATGAAAGAGTTGACCAGTCCAATGTAAGGAAAGCATGGCAGATACTCTGTTCTATGTCATTGATTCCTCCTCCCTGATAGATATGAAACGTTATTATCCGATGGGCACTTTTAAAACCCTCTGGGCACGATGCCATGCACTGATCAACGAAAGGCGCCTAGGTGCCCCAGCAACTGTTTTTGAAGAACTTGCACGTTGGGACGATGAATTGCACCAGTGGGCAAAGAAGCATAAGAAACTGTTTCACGATGAATCGGCTTTTATTCAGCAACAAAATGAGATTATGAGTAGTTTTAGCGGGCTAGTCGATCCTAATAAGACTAATAACGACGCCGATCCGTGGATCATTGCAATGGCTCGTGAAAAATCAATTTCGACTCTGCTCGATGTATGCGTTGTCACAGAAGAGAGCAAACGCCAAAGCCCTGGTAAGAAAAGAATAAGAATCCCGGAAGTTTGTGATTACTACTCGATTTGTTGCTGCTCAATGGTCGAGATGTTTCAAAAGGAAGGTTGGGTATTTTAGCTCGTATGTAGATCATTCCTACCTTCAATGGGACTTCCGAACGGGCACACTTAGGGAATTGGGTCCTAAGTTCCTGAAACTCTTTTTCTTTCACTTTTAGGTGTGACAGTAGCACCTGTCTGAATATTAATCTGCAAGTTCGATATCTCGCCAGTGCCGCATGTAGGTGTCGTAGACGTCTTCAGGGAGCGGATGCTTATAGTGCTCCCAATCCACTCCGGTCATGCCATGCGCCAAGACATACTTGCGGTTCGTGGTCTCCCAGCCAATGACGTCTCCAAATTGTTCGGCGAACTTGCGGAAGTCGCTTAACCACAGATGCGCCTTGCTTGCATCTCGTACTCGCGGAAGGGGGATTCTTTGCCGTTCTAGCCACTTTTCAAACGAGTGGAACATAAAGAAGGGCTTGGCATCGTCATTTTCGTCAAAATCGCTAGCTAAAACCTCGTTAATTGCGCTAACAACAGATGAATGCAGCGGAACGTAATGTTCAACCCTGTTCTTTTCTTGCTCAGCAAGAACGTGAAGCACTGGCTTCTCTTCCTTGAGTGCAGCCTTGAATTGCCCAACAGTCAAGCGCTGGATTGTGCTCGGTCGTAATCCTGTGTATGATGCGAGGAGTGTGAAAGCGCGGTAGTTCCGTATCTTCGAAGGATCAGTTCCTTTCTCTTCCCTAGCGGCGATCCTCTGAAACACTGTCTCAATATCTTCACGAGTAACAATCCTCTCCGTAAGTGCCTTTTTAACTTTTACAGTCTTCGGTCTTTCCAGAAACAGCCTAAAAGAGAGGTAGCGCGGATCGATCTTTGTTTGAGCCAAGAAATTGAGAAATCCGACTGCGAAGCTCAGCACTTTCGAATGCGAATCTCGTGATTGATATTTATCAAGAACAAACGTTCTGAGGCCTGTAACGGTTTGGTGCGAAATCTCGCCTTTTGTCGATTGCCACAGAACCTCATAAGATCTGCTGATCCAGTCTTTTGATTTCTTCGCCATCCCTTCGCTACGGTATGCGATATATGCATCGAGCTCCGCCCTTGTGAAGTAGAGTGTGAGACGAGCATTTTTGTGATACTCACGTGCAACACCCACAGGCTCGGTAGCAGCTGAGCCGTCGTGAAGATGGATGATTACCTGTTTGTCCGCAGCCAGACCATCGCTCCGCCGCTGTGACTCTTCCTTTGTGATAAGATCTGGGACGACTTCACTGGATAGTCGAATGTCGAGCGGAGGTTCCCCTGCTTTCGGCGTTGGCAGCGTGACTTGCTGTAAGGGTTCGTTTGGTGCTTGGAGGCTGATTATATCGACTGCTCCAGGCTTCAGTTTTTGACGTTTCCCGCTTGGTTTTCTTTTTGGCGAGCCTTCGATTTCACTTTCGTCGGGAACGAGTTCCTCTGCAAGGAACTCGCGCGAGTGGATGTTGCCGTCTTCATCGGTGAAGTAGTAGATTTCCGAGCCGCCTTCAACTTCGTCTTCGGGCGATAGATCAGTCATCTCTTGCCACGTCAGATCCAGCTCTTCAGAGTTGTGCAACTTTTCGTCAGAGTTGTGCAACTTTTTATCCTTATTGTGCTTATTTCTCGTCATGATCCTCGCAAGCGAGAAAGCCTCAATGGACGGCTCCAGTGTGGCCGACCGGCAAAAGAACGATGGGCTCGGCCGGATTCGAACCGGCGACCTCCGCCGTGTGAAGGCGACGTCATAACCACCTAGACCACGAGCCCTGTTTTTCACGTCCTTTGCAAAACAGATAAGTTTATCGTTCGGTCATCGCTTGTTTTGTTACAGAAACTGCGAGGAAAGCCGCGTTCAGGCTCTTTCGCGCGCACACTCATGCCCGACAACCACAAATCAACCGAGTTTTCCGACATCGACCTCAGCCGCTGGAAGGACTACGATGACGTCATCCTCGACTCCCTGTGGCTCCTCGGCCCGCGCGATAAGACCGGGCCGCACGTCGGGGATTACTGGGGCAACTTCATCCCACAGATCCCATATCAAGTGTTGACCCGTTTCACGAAGCGCGGCGAGGTGGTCGTTGACCTCTTCAGCGGCATGGGCACGACGCTTATCGAGTGCAAGCGGCTCGGCCGCGCCGGACTCGGCGTCG
>Ga0116136_1000206_pt1 | contig 39710 bp, 33 predicted proteins | sample June2015DPH_20_5_FD_88972 | JGI IMG/M metagenome (GOLD analysis project Ga0116136, IMG submission 88972) | Peatland microbial communities from SPRUCE experiment site at the Marcell Experimental Forest, Minnesota, USA - June2015DPH_20_40 | ecosystem: Environmental > Terrestrial > Soil > Wetlands... | reverse complement strand
TCAGTTTAGCCAGCCCTACCAGGAAAATCACCAGGCCCAGCAAAACCCCCCTTTCCAGGGTGAACCATTTGTAGATCCGGTCCAGGGGGCTGGCGGTCTTAGGCAGCAATCCTTCGGAGATGGCGAATACCCGGGTAAATATGCCGAAGAAGAAGATTTGCAGTCCCACCACCTGGCACATGGAGCATACCAGCATAGTATTGGTGTCAAAACCAAAAGGGCCCACCTTCCAGGATCCCATCTGCAAGCGGGCACCGAAGGCAGTTCCTATCAGGAGGAGCAAGACCCCGGGTAACAGAAAGAGCCAGGTAGGGCTGTAAAGCAGCATGAAGCGCAGATGCCGCCAGCCATCCCGCCAACTCCTCAGATGAGGGGGCCGGGATCGCCCGTCCTTATAAAGGGTGATGGGAACCTCCGCGATGCGCAAGCCTTGGAGCGTGGCCTTGATAACCATCTCGGATGCAAACTCCATGCCCGTAGTCCTTGGAGTAATCTGCTGGTATGCTTCCCGGGTAAAGGCCCGCATGCCGCAATGGAAGTCGGTGGCCCGGCTTTCAAAGAAGAGACGGCCGATCCCCGACAGAAGCGGATTGCCGATCCAGCGATGCTTCCAGGGCATCGCCCCCTTCATGATCTTCCCGCCCCCCTTGGGAAGACGGCAACCCATAACCAGATCGTAGCCATCCTGCAGCTTCTTTACGAAGGGAGTAATCTGGCCAAAATCGTAACTGTCATCGGCGTCGGCCATGATGATCCATTTCCCTGTGGCCGCCTCGATCCCTCCCCGCAGAGCATTGCCATAACCCTTCTCCTTAACGTGCACCACCAGGGCTCCCAGATTCTTGGCTATTTCTAGAGAACCATCGGTGCTGCCATTATCCGCCACAATAATTTCCCCGTCAAGTTTGAGTGCTTCTATACTTTTTTGGGCTTTCAAAATACAATTACCGAGGGTTTCAGCCTCATTTAAGCAGGGTAAAATGATGCTAAGATCTCGCATAACTACCTCTTAAGCGTAGCCAGCCACATTAATATTCCCAGAAGGGAACTCATAATAATCATGTTAGCCGAGATTATGCAGCAGCCTTGGCCAGCGCCATCCAAAAAAGGTTTTTGGGACCTCTCGCCCGGAAAAAATCCCCCAAAGTTTCTGTCCTTGAAGCCGAATCCTCTCGTCGACGCCATGATAGCACAAGTTTCCTTGAAAAAGAAATTTTTCCGAAATTTTGGCATACTACTCCTCAGTCTCTGGATACCTCACTGCGATGGAGTTGAAGGACCCCAGGCCAGCACCGCCCGGTAATGGTGAGCCAGGGGAAAAGCGGAGGCCACCTGGATGGCCTCATCAGGGTAGGCTCCACAAACCTGGGGAACCATGCGCTCATAGCCCAGGAGCAAAACCAGGAGCGCCTGGCCGGCGGCGATCAGCTTATCCCGGGGAGTTAAGGCAACCGCAGGCTCCTTTACACCGGCAGCTCTAAACCTATCGAACCCTGCTTGGAAAGATAGTTTCATCTGAGATTATGCGGCAGCCTTTGCGCTTCTGTGAAAATAGAAAGATCGCGTTTATCAACAACAACTAAAAACATCATGACAATTGACATCAGTGATAAGCAATATACCTGGTAGGGCAAAACCAGGGTGTTCCACCACCATAACGACCCTATACTGGTAGGAATCACCCCTCTTGCCACCAAATTCTGCAAGAGTCCGGGTCCGGGTAGATATAAGGGCAAAAATAGAACCATTAAGAGCTTACCATACCTGGCGAATTTGGTTTTTAATGACAGAACTATTAATACCAAGAGAAGTATAAGAATAGAGGCATCTGCAAGGCGGTGATAAGATGAGATAATGACGATGGTTGCAATCGTGGTCAGCATCGTTAGATTTCCATATAATCCTTCATTATATTTATATACAATTAATAAGATAATAAATTCGATAAACCCTATAGTATAAGCGATTGCATTTGCAATGAATTTGCTATCAGTGAACATGTATAAAGGATACTGGATGTTCAGCAGAAAAATACTGTTGGGATTATTCAAGGCTGGTTTAGTTGTGGCCCATTCCTTTGACACTACTTGAAGATTGTCAATCCAAGAACCAAACCAAGAAAAATCACTCAGCCCCAATTTAAGGGCCCCTATCGATGTAATAGCCACCAGGATCAATAGGGAAACCCCCATAATCTTCCATCTCCGATAGATAATAAAATAACCTAAAAAAATAGCGCCGAGATTTAATTTCAGACTCAAGCTGAAGGCTAACCAAATCCCCGAGGATAACCAGCGGTTGGCCCTATTCTCGCGGAAACTGAGAACTCCGCAGAGCATTGATAAGATAACGGGCTGGCCCAAGACAATAGCAACCAGCGACGGCGTAAAAAATAAAGAAAATCCGAATACCACTATGACCTTCAATTCATTAAGCTGGTAATTTATCATTGACATTAATAAGATAAGTAAGCCAATAAATGCTCCGCAATTGATTAATGTCCAAATAATTTTAGCATAAGGCCATTTTAACAAGGTTAATGGCGCAATTAATGGGAAGGTGCAGATCGGATAAAAAGATGGCCATCCCGGAATCTCCTCCGGAGGTCCGCCGGCTTCAGACCAATAATTATAAAAAGGTCCGCGTTCATACGGATTTGTGCCATGTATCCAGGATATTGATGACAAATAGATTATGGCAAAATCCCGGCAATCTTTAGTGGCCATAATTGGCACTCTTAAAAATGCCACCATAATTAAACCTAAAATGGCAACCCGGACTAACTTTGCTAATGAAGTGTTATTGTCGATATTCATGCAGGTTACTCATTCAATCAGATCCCTTTAACCAGAAAAGACGAGGCCGCGCTTAATAGCCTTTCACCTTAAGGGAAGTGAGCGCTGATGGGTTTCCCCCGCATATCTGTGATAGGTAATCTTTTTGCCAGGTCTGACCGCAGGTACAGGGAATATCCGTCATCCTGATAGACGCGGGTCCATCTGGGTGAGTTACCGTTGCTTATCCAAACATCGTTCTTGCCCATAACTTGATCAAGCTTGCGCCAGCGGGGGACCAATATCGCGTCAGTCTTATATTTAGTAAGAGTCTTCTGCCAACCTTCTTGAGCAGCGTAAAACATTATGTTTTCCCTCACAGCTTGAATCGGATACGCAACCTCAAACCTGCTATCCATGCTTACCTTGACTTCCGGATATAGTTTCCAGGAGACGTACGCCCCCGCATCAAAAGGAACCATGAGGTTCCCGGAAAATTTGTTGTCTTTGAGATAGCTAACGGCTCCTGCGGGATAAACAGGCACTCCTTCCTTGTTTTCCTCTGCCTTGGTAGGGATACGGAGTTGCCATAATTGGTTCCGCACCGCATAGAGAGTTCCCGATATCCCAATAATAACAAAAATAGCAGTCAATAACCTGGAGTTTTGCTTACAAACCTTATTTATTAAGTTGCCCAAATAAAAGTGTTCTCTACATAGGCTGGAGTGTAGCACATCCAGGCGACAGCATATATCGATAAATGCCGATAATGCCATAAGGAAACCCAGGCGGTTGCCGCGATTATGAAGAGCCCCGGCATTTGTCTCAGGTTTTTTTGAGTCTTGCAATAGAGGACCAAACCGATTGAAAAAATCCACGCCAACAGGTCTGCCCAGTTTATTGCCCACAGAGGGCGCCATTCGGGAATAAAGGGCGTGCGGTCCAAGGTGACTGCGTTCCAGATGTAAGGAAAATAATCAGTTCCATATGGAGTTATCAGGGTTAATAAACACGTTGCCATCAAGAACAATATCTGGCGTTTCACCATCTGCAGCGATTTTAGAAAGTTTTTTTCAGCAAAGAAGTCCATGAAAAACCGTTCACTTATATAAACAGCCAACAATACAACGCCAACCAGGAAGCCGCCGTGCAGGTTGAGCCAGATCAGGTATACTGGCAGCCACGCCCATAAGGCCCAGCCCTTGCCTTTCCGGTCTTCTTCAACCAGGAAAAGTAAAATAATGGTAAAAAAGAGGGTGAAGAGTTGCGCCCTGATGGTTGTGAACCCGCCCAGCCCCATCGATATTCCTAACAACCCTAAAAAGGAAAAAACAGGATAACTTGCACCCTGGCGAGTTGCGAAAAATAAGCACCCCAGGGCAATGAAAGCCGTCAGTAAATATTTAAGAACCATTAATCCAGCGGCGCCGAGACCAAGTTGAACAGTGACGAGATATAAAATCAGGCCCGTGCCCCATTCGTGGTGGACGACAGGGCTAATGGTCGGAACATATGAAAAAGTATCGGTACGCGGTAAAAAGCCTACCCTGAAAGCTTCCCGGATAAGAGCCATTTCATGAAATAAATCCAGATCTAACACGTTAAGTCTGCTTATGGCAGCGAGAAAACTACCACCTAAACCGAAAAACATAGCTCTGCGCAAAGACCTTTCAGACACAGAATGCCCTCATCTATTTAGCAAGATCATACGGCGGTGGTAACGGCCTTCCTGGAAAATATCTTGACAGGGGCGACAATCATCCCCAAGCCAGAAAAATTGCGGATATCCCTCGCTGGTCACATCTGGCGGCCGTTAATAGTTAAATCTTGCGATAGCTTCCAACTCATCTCGCTCAAAGAAAAAGGGACCACGCAGGTCCCTTTAAAAAGTAACTATGGCATATCCCAACACTAAATTTTAACTGACTCCTGCCGTGGCATATATGCAAAAATAGTAATGTCAGAATTAAGCCTTGTCTGGATCTTAAAATTGAAAAGGCAACCTGGATTGGCTCAATGTTGGGCGGAATGGCTAAAACCCAAGCTGCCTTAACCAATTAACTATTTAAATTTGATAGATAAATCAAATGGTGCCGAAGGCGGGATTTGAACCCGCACGGGTATTCCCCACCACCCCCTCAAGATGGCGTGTCTACCAGGTTCCACCACTTCGGCACAAAAACAAGACGGCTCATTTGACCGGCGGCCTCGAAGCGGGCGGGGTAGCGGGAGCAGGCGGCGCATAGGGGTGGACCGGAGCCGCGGGCGCCGTCTGGCCGGCCCCGCGCATCACCGAAGCCTCCTTCTGGCGCCCCATGAAGGTGAGTCCCAAAGAGGTCACCATGAACAGAATGGCCGCCACCGCGGTCATTTTGGCCAGAAAGGGAGCCGCGCCGGTGGAGCCGAAGACCGTCTGGCTGGAGCCGCCGAAGGCCGCGCCGATCCCGGCGCCCTTGCCGTGCTGCAACAGGACGATGAGGATCAAAGCCAGGCAGACGATGATATGGACGGTGATGACGACCGTAATCATAACTTTTTTAATATAAACGACTTATCGGAGGGATGCAAGCCCGAAGAACAGCCTTCAGCCGTCAGCTTTCAGCTTTTGGGTTTTGGGTTTTTTCTTTTTGCTTTTGCTTTTAGCTTTTAGTTGATTTATTAGCTGTCAGCTTTTTGCTAATAGCTGATAGCTGATAGCAATGTCCTTATCCGGCCGCGGCCGCGATGCCCAGGAACGAATCGGCCTTAAGCGACGCCCCGCCTATCAGGGCCCCGTCGATATCCGCCTCGGCCAGCAGGGTGGCGGCGTTGTCCGGGGTGACGCTGCCGCCGTAGAGCACCCGGATCTCCGCGGCCGCGGCCCCCAGGGACTCCCGCAACAGGCCGCGGATAAAGGCGTGCACCTCCTGGGCTTGCTGCGGGGTGGCGGTGAGGCCGGTGCCAATGGCCCAAACAGGCTCATAGGCCAGGACCAACTGCTCGCCGCTGAGCCTGAGGCCGCCCAAACCTCTGGACAGTTGGCCCCGCACCACCTCGAGGGGCCGGCCCGCCTGGCGCTCCTCGATTTTCTCGCCAATGCACATGATGGGGATAAGCCCGGCAGCCGTAACCGCCAAGAGTTTCTTGTTGACCGTCTCATCGGTCTCGCCGAAATACTGGCGGCGCTCGGAATGCCCCACGATGACGTAGCGGCAGCCCACGTCCCGGAGCATCAGGGGGGAGACCGCCCCGGTAAAGGGCCCTTGCCGCTCCCAGAAGGTATCTTGCCCGGCCAGGCCGATGGCGGAGCCAGCCAACTCGGAGGCCACCGCGGCCAGGGCGGTGAAGGGCGGAGCCAGGACCACCTCCGCCCGCGCCCCCGGGGGCAGCCCCAGGCGAACTTCCCTGGCTAGGGTCCTGGCCTCCTCCAGGGTCTTGTGCATCTTCCAGTTGGCCGTGATCAAACGCCGGCGCTCAGACATCGGGGTGCTCCCTGGCCCACTTTTCCAGGGCCTGAATCCCCGGCAGCTTCTTGCCCTCCAGCAGCTCGATGAAGGCACCGCCTCCGGTGGAGACGTACGAGAACTTCTGGTACTCCCCCGCCTTGTGCAAGGCCACGTCGGTGTCGCCGCCGCCCACAATGGTTAAGGCATAGGAATCCGCCACCTTTTGCACCATGGCCATGGTGCCGCGGCTGAAGGCGTCGTATTCGAAGGCCCCCATAGGTCCGTTCCAGATGATGGTCTTGGCGTTTTGCAGGGCCTCCCCGAAGAGGGTCACCGTGGCCGGGCCGATGTCCAAGATGAGCCAATTCTTGGGGACCTCCTGCACCGGGATGATCTTGGTTTCCGCGGACCTGGCCAATTTGTCGGCGATGACGCAATCCACCGGCAGATAGAATCTCACCTTCTTTTTCAAGGCCGCGGCCATGATTTCGCGGGCGGCCTCCAGGAGGGAATCTTCCACCAGGGATTGGCCCACCTCATAACCTTTGGCCTTGAGGAAGGTGTTGGCCATGGCCCCGCCGATGATGACTTTGTCCACTTTTCCCAGCATATTTTTCAGGGCCGCCAGTTTGCTGGAGATCTTGGCGCCGCCGATGAGGGCCGCCAGGGGGCGGGCCGGGTCCTCCATGGCCCTGTGAAAATAGTGGACCTCATCCCGCATCAGGAAGCCGGCCACGCAGATGGGGGCGTATCTGGTCACCGCCTCCACCGAGGCATGGGCCCGGTGCGCCACGGCAAAGGCGTCGTCCACGTAGACGTCCACCCCCTGCATCAAATCCCGGGCGAAGCGGGGGTCGTTCTTTTCCTCTTCCTCATGAAACCGCAGGTTTTCCAGGAGGATCACATCTCCGGGCTTCATCGCCGCCTTCTGCCTGTCCACCTCCGGCCCTACGCAATCCGGGGACAGGACCACCTGCTTATGCAGCCGGTAGGCCAGGCGCCGGGCCACCGGCGCCAGGGACAATTCTTCCTTCCTGCTCCCTTTGGGGCGCCCCATATGGGAGGCCAGGATCACCTTGGCGTCGCCTTCCAGGCAATGATGGATGGTGGGCAGCACCGCCCGGATGCGGGTGTCGTCGGTGATGTTGAGGTTCTGGTCCATGGGCACGTTGAAATCTACCCGGATAAAGACGGCCTTTTCCTTGATCTCCACTTCATCGATGTATTTCACCGGTAACTCCTGTGAGCGGCGATTGGCAAAGGGTGGCGTTCACCACCGCGGCTTGGAGGCCGCCCTTGACCCTGGCACGGCCGCCCCGTGGATCGCGGCCCTAACCGGCATTCTACCCTCCTGCCGCAGACCGCCGCGGCCAGGCCTGGGCGACCCTGGTTGCCGCTTTAATGTTAATCAGAGTCGGTTAGGCCGTCAATACATTTGTCTCGCAGGGCGAATTTTCCGGAAGGGGCTTGAGTTTTCCTGAAACCCTGATAACCTTTTGAAGATTGCCTTTTATGATACATTCATTTAAGAAATAAACGGTATCCCATGGTCCAGTTCATTCGGTATTTAGGCTATCGGACCTTGGAGCTGGTGCGCGATGCCGGAGCCATGCAGCTCTTTCTCCTGGAGGCCCTGGCCCTGGCCTTCGTCCCGCCCTTCCGGCCCCGCCGCCTCTTGCAGGAAATTCAGTCCATCGGAGTCAAATCGACCCCGATCATCCTGCTCACCGCCGCCTTCACCGGCATGGTGCTGGCGTTGCAAGGCTACTATACCTTGAAGAGATACGGCTCGGAAGGGGCTCTGGGGTCGGCGGTGGCCCTGAGCCTCATCCGGGAGATGGGTCCGGTGCTCACCGGGATCATGGTCTCCGCCCGGGCCGGCTCGGCGGTCACCGCGGAAATCGGCATCATGCGCATCACCGAGCAGTTGGACGCCCTGGATACCATGGCCGTTAACCCGATGCAATACGTGGTGATGCCCAAGCTCCTGGCCGGTCTGATCGCCGTGCCCCTGCTCACTGCCATCTTCGACGTCACCGGCATCGGGGGGGGCTATCTGGTGGGCGTGGTCCTGCTGGGGGTGAGCTCCGGCTCCTATTTCTCCAGCATGGTCCAGAGCGTGGTGCCCCTGGACATCAATGGCGGCGTCGTCAAGTCCCTGGTCTTCGGCCTCACCATCGTCCTGGTTGCTTGCTACAAGGGATACAACACCAAACACGGGGCCGAGGGCGTCAGCCGGGCCACCAACCAGACCGTGGTCCTGTCCGCGGTCATGGTCCTGGCCTGGGACTATATCCTCACCTCCTTCTTTATGTAAACCAGAGGTTTGAGTTTCGACCAAGACTCGTTGAAAGCTGATAGCTGACTGCTAAGGCCCTATGATCCAAGTCATCGACCTGTACAAATCCTTCAACGGCCAAATGGTGCTGGATGGCATCAACCTCACCATCCCCACCGGCCGGATCACCGTGGTCATCGGCAAGAGCGGGGTGGGCAAGAGCGTGCTGTTGAAACACCTCATCGGCTTGCTGAAACCCGACCGGGGCCGTATTCTAGTGGACGAAGTGGACATCGCCACCTTGCGGGGCCGCGACCTGCTGGATTTCAAGGAGCACTTTGCGGTGCTCTTCCAGGGGGGTGCCTTGTTCGACTCCCTCAACGTCTTTGAGAACATCGCCTTTCCCCTGCGGGAGAAGACCCGCCTGCCGGAGGCCGAGATCGCCCGGCGGGTGAGGCTGCGGTTGGAGCAGATGCACCTGAGCTCCGAGGTGGAAACCAAACTCCCCGATGAGTTGAGCGGCGGCATGAAGAAACGGGTGGCCCTGGCCCGGGCCATGATCCAGGAACCGGAGATCATCCTCTTCGATGAGCCGGTTACCGGGTTGGACCCCCCGATGACCAACACGGTCTTTCACCTGATCGAAACGACCCACCGGGAGAGCGGCTACACCGCCCTGGTGGTGGCCCATGACATCCCGGAGGTCTTCACCATTGCCGACCAGGTGGCCATGCTGCATCGAGGCCGCATTGTGGCCTGCGGCACACCGGAGGAGATCCAGGCCGACCCGGACCCGGTAGTGCAGAGTTTCCTCAAGGGTGAAGTCGATTTCCTGGAAGAATAGGCGGAGGTTATGAGAAGGGGCAATCTGGAAATAGCGGTGGGCGGCTTTGTCCTGTTGGGTCTGGTTTGCCTGGCATACCTGGCTATCCACCTGGGCAAGATGGAGGTCTGGGGAGGCGGCTACCGGGTCGTCGCCAATTTCGACAACGTCTCAGGGCTTGGACAAGGGGCCCCGGTGGAAGTGGCCGGGGTGCAGGTGGGCCGGGTGGAAGCCATTCGACTCACGCCGGGAGACCGGGCCGTGGTGACCCTGAGGCTGGAGCCGGGTCTTCAGCTGCACGACGATGCCATTGCTTCCGTGCGCACCAAAGGCATCATCGGCGACAAGTTTATCCAACTCTCTCCAGGCAATTCGGAAAAACTCATTTCTGCGGGGGGCACTATCCACGACACCGAGAGCACCATCGACCTGGAAGGATTGATCAGCAGCTTCATCCACGGCAAGGTCTGAGTCCGTCTAAGACCTTTTTCTGCGGTGGCACAGATGTTGCATCGGTGCAGGGAGAGCGGCCGCATCCACGGCAAGGTCTGGAGTCCCCCGCGGCCACTTGAGTTTTGTCCGCTAATGACTTAAATTAACCTGGGCCGCGGTCGCGCCGGGAGAGGCGACCCGCCGATATGCGGCGCGGTTCCCCCGGTTTTCAGCGGCACCGACGATTCTATAAAGGAGTGGCTCGTGCCCAGATTGCTGAACCAGACCTTTGCCCTGCTCGCCCTCATCAGCCTCCTAACCCTGGCCGCCCCGGCGGCGGCCGAACCTCAGCAGGTGGTGAAGGAGGTCATTGACCAGGTGCTGAGTATTCTGAATAATCCGGCCTACGCCGGCCCGGCCCAAGAGCAGCAGCGGCACCGGTTGACGAAACAGCTCGTGGACCAGCACTTCGACTACCGGGAGATGGCCAAAAGGAGTTTGGGGGCCCCCTGGAATAATCTCAGCAATGCCCAGCGGGATGACTTTGTCAGCCTCTTTGCTGAACTTTTGGAGTATTCCTACGCCGGTAAGATCGAGCGGTACGTCCAGCACCTGCGCATCGAGTACACCGGCCAGAGTCTGGAAAATGACTACGCCGAGGTGCGCACCGTGGTGGTGCAACCCAATGACAGGATCCCCATCACTTACCGCCTGACAAACGCCTCCGGCGACTGGATGGTTTACGACGTGGTCATCGACGGCGTCGGCATGGTGAGCAACTACCGCTTCCAGTTCGCCCAGGTGATTAACCAGTCCTCTTACAATGGGCTCTTGAACCGCCTGCGCAACCGGGTAAACGAGTTGCGAGCCGGGGGGTAAAAGGCGGTTGGCGGTTGGCGGCAGCAGTGGCCGGCAGAGATTTTGCGTAAGCGGGCGGCAGTTTGCCAATGGAAATGCAGCCCCCTTCCTGAACCTTCCTTCCCGATTGATTCCCCTTAAAAGATGGCCGGCGGCAGAGGCCGCCATCCCCGGGAAAGATGCGGTTTCCTGGTGTCGTGTTTCAGAAATACCTTTAAAAATATCTGCATGTTCTTGTTAGCCGCAGGCTTTAGCCTGCGCTCCTGTTATTAAGGATTTTCGCACGCTGAAGCTTGCGGCTACATTTTAAAGGCCTAAAGATGAAGGACATTTTTTATTAAAGGAAAATCTGAGACCTGACCCTAGGAGCCGCCCAAAGGGAGCGATTGCTCCTTACGGTAGGCCAGGGCCTGGCAGGAGGCCACCAGACTCCCCCGGGGGTCGGTGACTTCGATGAAGTAGGTGGAGGTGCGCCGCCCGGCGTGGAGTTCCCGGGTCCGGGCCGTCAGGCGCTCCCCCATCTTGGGCGCGGCGTGGAAGGTGAGATTCATATTAAGGGCCACCGCCACCGTGCCGTGGGCGTTGCAGGCGGCCTGGAAGGCCTCGTCGATTAAGGCGAAGATCGCGGTGCCGTGCACCATCCCCAGGATATTAGCCATCTCCGGGCGGCAGTCCATCCCCACCCGGGCCCGCCCGGGGCCCAACTCCTCCAGTTCCAGGCCGAAATGGCGGCTGATCCCCTGGGCCTCCACCCGTTCCTGGAAAGCCGCTAAAAAAGTTTTGTCGACTTGACCCATTTCTCCCCCGCTGAAGAAGGTTTTCGGTTTTCGGTTCGCTGGAACTGAATTACGGCTTAGCAAGCCGGAGGTTACGAGTTAGAGTATCGTCGTCCAGACCAATTATTTACAAGGGTTTAGCTGGAAAAGTTGGCCCCTTTTCTTTTGCTCTTAAAATCATTCCCCACACTATTCCCCCCAAAGGCGGCCTGAATGGAGGTAAAAAAGGTGAGGTTGTGTCTTTGTGTGCCCTCTGGCAGAGGGGAAAGCAGATGGAGAGGTAAAGCTGTCCCGATGAGCATCAAGGCGCATGGTAAACCCTGGTCCTCCTCTCTTTCGGGCCGTGTAGGGCAACCTGGGAAGCCGTTTTGGGCGCCATGCTATCAAAATTACCCGCCAGGGTCAACTTGCTCCCTGCCATGGCTCAAATTTGGCGAAAATCATACAGTTATCCGGGCCATTTCAGGAGTTCCCCTCGGAGTGCAGGGTGCCATATGAAGGCGCACGGTTTCTCCTCACTGCTCAAACGGGGCCGAAGCCCCCGATGACTCTAAGAAGGCGGTTTGTTTATTACAAAAGTGGAGGGAAACCCTCCAACGGAAAACCTCATGTTGCTCAAAATTCAGGGGAAACCGAATGGTACACCCCCCCTGAATTTATTGGGGGCAGGTCAATTGGCGTCGGCAAAGGTGGAGCGGGGCACGGGCCGCGCCCCTAGATGATAGAGGTTCTTGAATCTGGCTTTCAGGCTGGCCACGCCATCCCGCAGGCTGGTCCGAGCCGTTAATTGGATAAAGACTAAATGCACCAGTTGGTTTCAACGCATGAAGGACCTGGCCTGGCGCCCGGTGCTATGTTCCTGCTCCAACCTGGAAAAATGTTGTCTCGGAATAAGTTTAAGCTCCTGCTGAAAGATTGTGTTACCATGGGCCATAGTCCGAATTCTCCTTGCTGTTTAATGAGTTATACGTTAACCCATTCTAACAGATTTAGGGAGTTTTCGGATTTTTTTTAATCAGTTAACCGGACAGCGCTGAGCTCAGGATGGATAGGATGCTCTAACTGATAGTATTCTGTATTAGTGTAGAAGCCCTTAAATCCCGGGGTGGGCACGTCCTTCCAGGCGTACCCTTTTCCTCCGGTCTTATATGGACGATTTACCCGGTTTAGGTGTCCAGATCGCTATAGCCCACGGGCCTCCTGACCATGTCCCAGGCAAACAGGCTACTTCCCGAGACATGCCCCGACTCGTGGTGATAGATCTTCACGAGGGTGACCCGCCGGAAGGTGCAGCGGTTGCAATCCAGGTAAGCAATGTCGAACTCCACCGGGCAGTGATGCCGCCGGGCAACCGCCGGGTCCACCCGTGCTCAAGCGCCACCGGGGCCGTCAGGCTGCGGCGGTCCCGGTCCGGTGGGCAAATTTCTATTGCATGGTAATCCTGAAACCCTTGGGCCCGATGTTCAACTCCACCCCCTGCTGCACCGCATACAGATTGATAATAACGCCCGCCTGGTTCTGCAGGGTCAGACCAGCGGTGCCTCCGGCCAGGGCGATGCCTGCCCCTGCGGCCGCATAGTTGCCGGCAAACTGGGAAACATCGCTCAAGTTGTAGACGTTGCCCACCGCGCTAATGGAGGCAATACCGACGGCGCCCACGCTGAGACCGTCAATCTTGAAGACATAGCTGTTGCCATTGAACCTCAAAACGCCACTCCCCGAGCTGAAGCCGATACCCACGCCCACGCTGGTCATATCAATAGATACCGTACCGACCGCGTAGTATGGGTTCTGGGCGCTTCCAGGTGTGACCGCCACCAAAAGCAGCACCACCATCGCCAGACTGAACAGAATCCTCTTTGTGCGCATCATCTACCGTCCTTTCTTGGGAAAAATTATATGATCTCGTGATTCTAAATTAAGGGCCTGCGGCACAAAGTCAAGCTCGCTATTCCCTCAGTCCAGATTTTTGGAAAGGCGATTTCCGAGGCCTCAGCAAAAATTAATCAGATAAGTGTTCAATTTAATGATAGATTTTTATATGAATATATGCTTCGCGACAATCTTTTGACATCCTAAATTTAATGGTTAACCGAAATGATGCCACAACCGGGGGCGCCGCATTCCCAAAACGATTTTGGCGACCTGTCTTTCCGGGGTTTAACCCCGGAAACCTTCCCCTTTTGCAGCCAAATTGCCCATGTCCTTTGCCAGCTTGAGGGCCTTTAGCCTGCGTATCCGGCTCACGATAATCAGTGGCTATTTGCGGCCGGGAAGGCGGGCGCCGAGGCCCGCCCTAACCATAGCCTATATCCTATGATTGAATTGAAATTAGTAGAAAATCTTAAATCTCCGGGGTGGGGACGTCCTTCCAGGCCGTACCCTTTGCCACCGGTCTGATATGGACGATTTTCCCGGTTTTGGTGTCCAGATCGATATAGCCCACGGGCGTCCTGACCATGTCCCAGGCAAACAGGCTGCTTCCCGAGATATGCCCCGACTCGTGGTGCTCGATCTCCACCAGGATGACCCGCCGGAAGGTGCAGAGGTTGCAATCCAGGTAAACAATGTCGAACTCCACCGGGCAGTGATGCCGCCGGGCCACCGCCGGGTCCACCCCGTGCTCGTCCGCCATCTGGGCCGTTGGGGGCCTGCGGAGATGTTCGAAGGGGTTTAAGACCCAAGCAGTGATCAGGGATAGGGTATGGTGCTGTTTAAAGAGATGGGAGTGACCGCCGGTATCGGCGATCATCCCCTGCATCACATAATCGGGAATCATCAAATAGCCCAGATAATCCTTGTCACTCCTGAGGAAGGGAACTTCCCCGAGCGCCGCCGCATTTGAGATGGCGCGGATCGCCGGGCTGCTCAGGGGACTGTCTTCCGGCAGTATGGGCACCATCGTCCGGTTGTATCCGGTGGCTAGGGGCAGCGAGTCTAAAGTGATTGACCGCAGGAGAAAGCCGCTGCCCATCACCAGGACGACCAAAATTAACGGTGCGACGACGGGTCTCAGGGAACCGGCAGGCAAGGCCAGGTTTGCCAGGGAAGCGAGCGGCTTCTCTATCAGCGGGGGCAGGAACATCCCGGTATGATCCCGGTATTCCCGGTAAGAATCTCCATATCGCTGCAACATCCGCCGCTCCTCGTCCCGGGCCAGAAAGTAGTAGAGGACGAACATCAGCGACAGGCTGGCCAGGACGATAAAGCGGGGCCAGAGGATGACCATGCCCATCGCCCAAATCGCCAGTGACAGGTATTGGGGATGCCGGATTTTTTTGTACAATCCTTTAGAGGCGACGCCCCAGTGAAAGATTTTACCCAGATAGACCTGAAGGGCGCAGATAGTAAACCCCAGCAAGCCGATGACCAAAAAAAGGGAGCCGGCGATGCGCACCGATTTCAGGAAGGCAGTCGGCGGCAGAATCATGTGGGGCAGAAAAAACGTGGTGGCCCAACGGGTGGCGGCGTGCTCCCCAAGAAAATTAAATACGGGGCCAAAAACCGAGTAGAAGAAGAAGGCGAAGGGACTGATCATGATCATCACTTCCAGGGCCATGATGAAGAAAACCGCGATGCCACCGAAGGCGGCAATTCTTTTGGCCAACGAGGTTTGCCTCTCCATGTAGTCCTCCTGTATCCCGGGATTTTGAGGGAAAGAACCGATGCCCTTACCTTATAATAAATCCTGAGACGGGCACAACCGGCGCTAATAACTTGCAGGCTATCTCAAACCCCCGCATCTTACAAATCGGTCATTCTGAGCGGAGCGAAGAATCTCGTCTTTTTATTCTTGAGACCCTTCGCTTCGCTCAGGGTGACAGGAAAAGGGGTTTTGAAATAGCTTATAGGGTAGGTTTTCCAGGCCAATTCAAACCGGGCGACCCAATCACCGGCTGGAAGCCTGTGCCACTGTCGCCCCTGCAGGGGATGGCGGATCATCCCTCCAGCCCGTCGGCCCCGTCCCCCAAATAGGCGTCTTTCAGGCGGGGGTGTTCCAGGAGTTCAGCCCCGGGGCCTTCCAGGACGACCCGGCCGGTCTCCAGGACGTAGCCGTAGCCCGCGATCTTCAGGGCGGCGGCGGCGTTCTGCTCCACCAGGAGGATGGTGACCCCCTGCTGGTTGAGCCGGCGGACGATGTTGAAGACCTCCTTGACCAGCAGCGGGGCCAGACCCAGGGAGGGCTCATCCAGGAGCAGCAACCGGGGCCGGGACATCAGGGCCCGGCCCAGGGCCAGCATCTGCTGCTCGCCGCCGCTCAGGGTGCCGGCGGGTTGGCTCTCGCGCTCCGCCAGGAGGGGAAACGTTCGATAAATCTCATCCAGGTCCCGCCCCCGGGACTCCCTTGAGGAAAACTCACGGCGGCTGTAGCCTCCCAGGAGGAGATTTTCGTGAACCGAAAGGTTGGCAAAAATCCGGCGGCCTTCGGGGACCACCGCCACCCCCCGGCGGACCACCTCATGGGGGGGCAGGCCCTGAAGGTCGCGGCCTTCCAGAAGGACGCGGCCTCCCTGGCGCGCCACCAATCCGGTGATGGCCTTGATGGTGGTGGTCTTGCCGGAGCCGTTGGCCCCCAGCAGGGCCACCAGGGCGCCCTGGGGGACGCTCAGACTGACGCCATCCAGGGCCTGGATGGCGCCGTAGGCTACTTTGAGATTGAGTATTTCCAGCAATTTACTTGCCTTAGTACTTGATTTCTTAAATATGGTAACGTTTCTTATCGACCCCCCTCACCCCAGCTCTCTCCCCCCGCCGGGGAGAGGGAGCATTCCAAACGTTTGGTCTATATCCCCTCTCCCCTAATGGGGGACGACACCGGGTGAGGGGGAATTAATCACTTACTCCCGCTGTTAATAAATCCGTTACCGTATTTATGAACCACTGCACTTAGCTGAACGCTGAATAGGAATTGGTGGGCAGTGCCCACCCTACCTTGCTGACCTGACCCTATTCTGACCGCTATTTCCCCAAATAAGCGCGGATCACTTCCGGGTGCCGGCGGACCTCCGCCGGTTCGCCGGCGGCGATGGTGAGCCCGTGGTCCAGGACCAGCAGGCGCCGGCAAAGTTTCATGACCAGCTGCAAATTATGCTCAATGACCAGCATGGTCAGGCGGTAACGCTCTTTGATCTCCTGGAGGAATTCCATCAAGTTCAGGGTTTCCTGGGGATTGAGGCCCGCCGCCGGTTCATCCAGCAATAGGAAACGGGGACCGGTGGCCAGGGCCCGGGCGATCTCCAGGCGCCGCTGGTGGCCGTAAGGGAGTTTGCCGGCGGGTTGGGCCGCGGCCTCTGCCAGGCCCACCTCCCGGAGAAGTTCCCGGGCCCGGGTCCGGTGCTCCCTTTCCTCGCCACGGTAGCGGGGCAGGCGCAGGATCGCCTCGCCCCAGGAGGCGTGGCTTCGGCAATGAAACCCCACCAGGACGTTGTCCAGGACGCTGAGCTCCTGGAACAGGCGGATGTTTTGGAAGGTGCGGGCCACCCCCAAATAGGTGATCCGATGGGGCGGCAGCCTGGTGATCTCGGCCCCGTTCAGGGAGATACGGCCGCTGCTGGGCTTCAAAAAGCCGCTGATCAGGTTGAAGACCGTGGTCTTACCGGCGCCGTTGGGGCCGATGAGCCCGTATAAGGCGCCCTCGGGAACCTGAAGGTTGAAGTCCTCCAGGGCCAGCAGACCGCCGAATCGCATGCCCAGGTTTTGGATATTCAGGAGCTTCATGGGCTGAGCAGCCATTTTCGGAGGCCCTCCAGGAGGTCCCAGGAAAATTCCCGGCGGCCCAACAGGCCTCGGCGGAAAAAGAGGATCACCAGCAGCAGGGCCAGGGAGAGCAGCACCAGGCGCAGCCCGGGGATGCCGGGAAAATTAAGGCCCCCGAGCCGGGTCGGCTCCTCCACCACCCGGAGCCATTCCCCGGCCAGGGTGAAGAAGACCGCGGCCACCACCGCCCCGGTAGTGGAGCCCAGGCCCCCCACCACAATGATGATGAGCAGGTTGAAGGTGAGGAAAAAGGTGAAGAGCGAGGGCGAAATGGTGGTGATCAGGTGGGCCAGGAGACCGCCTCCCACCCCGAGGAAAAAGGCGCTCAAGACAAAGGCCAGCATCAGATGGCGGAAGGAATCGACGCCCGTGGCCCGGGCCGCGATTTCGTCCTCCCGGATCGCCTGCATGGCCCGGCCGTAACTGGAATTGACCAGGGCCGCCACCATCGCCACCGTGGCCACCGCCACTCCCCAGGACCACCAGAGATTGGTGTAGGGGGCCAGGCCCTTGAGGCCCAAGGGGCCGTTGGTCAGCCCCTGGAGATTGTTGGCCAGTACCCGCACCACCTCCCCGAACCCCAGGGTGACGATGGCCAGATAATCCCCCCGCACCCGCAACACCGGGAAACCCGTGAGAAAGCCGAAACCCGCGGCCACCAGCCCCCCGGCCAGCAGGGCCGCCGGGAAGGGCAGGGTTAGCTGGCTCAAGGGGCCCCAAATGGGGGTGACCAGGAAGTTGAGGGTCTTCTCCGCCGGGGTCATGGTCAACAGCGCCGCGGTATAGGCGCCCAGGGTGATGAAGGCGTTGGGGCCGAGGTGCAACTGGCCGCACACCCCGGTGACCAGATGATAACTTACCGCCAGGGTGATAAAGATGGCCACGTTGTTCAGCAAACGCAACTGGTATTCGTCGCCCCAGCGGCTCGCCGCCCCGAGCAGCAGGAATAGCACCGCGATGGCGCCTAAGTTTAAAAATGACTTGCGAATGGCAAAAACTCCTCCGGAGTTATTTGGGGGAGGGATTGTAAGTGGCCGACGGCCCGCTGGCGATCCTCCCCCCGCCCATCCCTCTACAATTTCTCTTCCCCAAGCGCCTCTCCCAGCAGGCCGGTGGGGCGGACCAGCAGGAGGAGGATGAGCAAGGCGAAGGCCAGGGCGTCCCGGTAGCCGGCCCAACTGGGGAAGAGGGCGACGATCATGATCTCCAGCAAACCCAGGAGCAGGCCCCCCAGGACCGCGCCGGTGACGTTGCCGATGCCGCCCAGCACCGCAGCGATGAAGGCCTTGAGACCCGGCAGGATGCCTATGAAGGGGTTGACCTGGGGGTATTTCATGGCCCATAACACCCCGCCAACCCCGGCCAGCAGCGAGCCCAGCAGGAAGGTGAAGGCGATGATGCGATTGACGTCGATGCCCATGAGGCTGCTCATTTCCTGGTCCCGGGCGATGGCCCGCATGGCCCGGCCCGCCTGGGTGCGGTAGATGATCCCAAAGAGGCCCGCCAAGAAGCCCGCGGTGATCAGGGGAATCAGAAAACTGAGGCGGGGAATGTAAAGGCCACCCACAGAGACGGCGCCGCTGAAGACCGCGGGAACCGGGAAAGGCTTGGCCCGGCCCCCGGCGATTACCAGGACCAGGTTCTCCAGTAAAAACGAGGCGGCGATGGCGGAGATCAGCAAAGAGATGCGGGGGGCCCGGCGCAGGGGCCGGTAAGCGCCCCGCTCCAGCAGCACCCCCAGGAGGCCGGTTGCCGCGATGGCCAGGGCGAAGGCCGCGGGCCAGGGCCAGCTGAAGATCCCCACCCCCATGATCGCCGCGTAGGCGGACACCATCAGCAGGTCGCCGTGGGCGAAATTGATGAGGCGCAGGATGCCGTAGACCAGGGTGTAACCGATGGCGATCAGGGCATAGAGGCTGCCCAGGGACAGGCCGTTGATCAGTTGCTGCAGGAAGGTGATTAAATCCACAGCGGCATTATACTAAAAATTCAGAGGAGTTGGCCAGAAGAGCCTTGGCCCGGGTTAATTTAGGGTGACTTTTTGGGAGAAATTCCGTAAAACAGCGTGGATAGCTTTACGAACCTTGAACCTCTTCGCCCGAGGCCCCGGAGGCGGGCAGTCCCTCACCCGCGGCGGCGGGAGGGTTGCCAAAAGTGCAAGTCCCCATGTATCGCGGCATATGGCCCCCCATCCTGCTGATTTTCGTCCTCTTCAGCGGCGCTTGCGTCAAATTGGGGCCGGATTATGTGCGGCCCGAGACCAAGGTCTCGCAAGACTGGCTGGAGGCGGGCCATCAGCGGCTAAGCAGCGAGCCGGCAGAGTACCGCTCGTGGTGGCAGGCATTCAAGGACCCCGTCCTGGACCGGTTCATCGAGACCGCCTATCGGGAAAACCTGAACCTGCGGATTGCCGGGGTGCGGGTCCTGGAGGCCCGGGCCCAACTGGGCGTGGCCAGCGGCAACCTCTATCCGCAAAGCCAACAGGTGGTCGCGCATTTGGAGAAGGAACGCCTGAGCGGCAAGGGCGTCGAGGGATATTCAAACGGGCCCACTAATTTTTGGGAATCCCAACTGGGCCTGGCAGCCAACTGGGAGATCGATTTTTGGGGGAAATTCCGCCGGGCCATTGAATCCGCCGAGTCCGGCTTGTTGGCCAGCGTCGCCAATTATGACAACGCCCTGGTGAGCCTCACTGCGGACGTGGCCAGCAACTATATCTCCATCCGCACTTTAGAAAAGCGCCTCGACATCGCCCGGGAAAACGTCGAGACCCAAAGGGAGAGCCTGAAAATCGCCGAAGCCCGGTTCGGGGGCGGCGCCACCTCGCAGCGCGACGTGGAACAGGCCAAGACCGTCTTGGCCAGCACCCAGGCGACCATTCCAGCACTACAAACCCAGCTGCGCCAGGCCCAAGATGCCCTCAGCCTGCTTCTGGGAATGCCGCCGGAGCGGCTGACGGATCTGAGCCAAAATCAGGCAGTGATCCCGGCGCCGCCGCCGCAGGTGGCGGTGGGCATTCCCCTGGACCTGCTGCGGCGGCGGCCGGATGTGCGGGCCGCCGAATACCAGGCCGCGGCGCAATGTGCCCAAATCGGCGTAGCTAAGGCCCAACTTTACCCTGCCTTTTCGCTGACCGGCAACTTCGGGTTCCTGTCTACCGACATAAATCACTTCTCGCTGGGGGAGATGTTCCAATGGCAGAGCCGCGCCGCCAACGCCGGCCCCACCTTGCAGTGGAACATCTTTAACTACGGGCAAATCACCAACGACGTGCGCTTCCAGGACGCCAGGTTTCAGGAGTTGCTCATCGCTTATCAGAACGCCGTGCTCAACGCCCAGAAAGAAGTGGAGGATAATCTGATAGCCTTCTTGCGGTCCCAGGAGCAAGCCAGGTTTTTGGAGGAGGGCGCCGTAGCCGCCGCTAATTCCCTGAACCTGGCGGTTATTCAATATCGGGAGGGGATCACGGATTTCACCACCGTCCTCACCGCGCAACAGTCTCTGCTGAGCGCCCAGGATAGTCTGGCCACCGCCCGCGGCAATATTTCCGGCAGCCTGGTGGGAGTTTACCGGGCCCTGGGTGGCGGTTGGGAAATCCGGGAAGGGCAGGATTTTGTGCCTCCTGAGACCAGGGAAGCCATGGAGAGACGGACCAATTGGGGGAAATTGCTGACCCCGGCGGCCCAGACGCCCCCGACGCCGGAACAGCAAAAAAGGTTGATTCGGGCCCCCGATTGGTAAACCAACAGGGCAGGCGCCCGGCACTTAAAGGCAGTTCAAGATTCAAGGTTCAACGTTCAACGTTCAATCCCGATTAAAGGAGCATTTAACCTTGAACTTTGAACTTTGAACCTTGAACTAATGAGTCCCGGGAGGGATCACCATTTGGAGATCATGGCATGACTGCCGGTAAGCTCTGGTCTTTTCTGCGGGGGAAACCCCTGGTCGGGCTAGGGCTCGGCCTCCTCTTGACTCTCACCGCCTGCGGAGAGCGCAACGCCTACAAGCCGCCGCCGCCACCCAAGGTCACGGTTGCCCGGCCGGAGCGCCGCCCGGTTACCGGTTACCTGGAATTCACCGGCAACACCCGGGCGATTAATACGGTGACCCTCAGGGCGCGGGTGCAGGGCTTTTTGGAAAAGGTCTTTTTCCAGGATGGCGACCGGGTGAAAAAAGGGCAGTTATTGTTCCTCATCCAGCCCAACACCTATGAAGATAAACTGAAGCTGGCCGCGGCGCAAATTCTGCAGCAAGAAGCCAATTACCGCTACGCCTTGATTCAAGTGGCCCGCTACACCAAGTTGGTGCAACAGAGGGCCGGGGCCCAATCGGACCTGGACAACTGGCGGTTCCAGCGGGACTCCAGCCAGGCCCAGGTCCTGGAGGCGAAGGCCAATCGGGACCTGGCCGCGCTCGATCTCGGCTATACCAAGGTCACCGCGCCCTTCGACGGCCGCATCGACCGGCGCCTGGTGGACCCCGGCAACCTGGTGGGCGCCGGCGAATTCACCTCCCTGGCCCAGATCAATCAGATTGATCCCATCTATGTCTACTTCACCATCAATGAGGAGGACCTGCTGCGGGTCATGGGCAAGACGGGAAAATTGCCGGGAGAAGCGGGAAAAACTACGGTACCCTTATATCTCGGCCTCGCCAATGAAACCGGATATCCCCACCGGGGTTACTTCGATTTCGCCGCCATCAGCGTGACCTCCACCACCGGCACCCTGCTGCTGCGCGGCGTCTTCCCCAATCCGGATTTCAAAATCCTGCCGGGATTGTATGCCCGGATTCGGGGCCCGCTAGTGGGTTCGGAGAAGGAATCCTGGCTGGTGCCGGAGGTGGCCATCGGCTATGACCAGTTGGGCTCTTATGTCCTGGTGGTGGGTGAAAATAATGTGGTGGAACGCCGTTCGGTCAAGGTGGGAGCCCAGGTGGAAAGCCGCCGGGTGATTGAAACCGGTTTGAGCGGCAATGAAGCAGTGATCACCAATGGGCTGTTGCGAGCCATCCCCGGGAAACCGGTGACCCCCGCCCAGGAAACCCCGCCACCGGGTCCGGTAAAAGAAGGTGGTTCCTCGCCCCAGGGCAAGCCGGGAGTGAGCCCTAAATGATCTCCCGGTTTTTCATCGAACGGCCCATCTTCGCCAACGTCATCGCCTTCGTCACCATGATCGTGGGGATGGTCTGTTTCTACCTGTTGCCGGTGGCCCAATATCCCCCCATCGTGCCGCCCACCATCCAGGTGACCGCCAACTATCCCGGGGCCAGTGCCGAGGTGGTGGCCAACACCGTGGGGGTCCCCATCGAACAGGCGGTGAACGGGGTGGAAGGCTCCATCTATATGCAATCCACCAGCGCCAGCGATGGGAGCTACACCTTGACCATCACCTTTGAGGTGGGCACCAACCTCAATAACGCGGTGGCCCTGGTGCAGAATCAGGTGGCCAGCGCCAATGCCCAGCTCCCCACGGGCGTCCAAAGCCAGGGAGTTACGGTCAAGAAAGTCTCCACCGATATCATGCTGGTGGTCAGCCTCTATTCGGAAAAGGACCTTTTTGACCCATCCTTTCTTTCCAATTACGCGGTCATCAATCTGCAGAACCCCCTGGCCCGCATTCCCGGGGTCGGCCTGGTCAGGGTGTTCGGCGCTGGACCTTACAGTATGCGGGTCTGGCTGGATCCCAATAAACTGCATGATTACAGCCTGACAACCTCGGACGTCATGGAGGCCATCCGCAACCAGAATGTCCAGGTGGTGGCCGGGAAGTTGGGCGGACCACCGTCGCCGGCCGGGGAACCCTTCCAGTTCACGGTCAATACCTTGGGACGCCTGAGCGACGTGCCCCAATTCGAAGATATCATCATCAAGAGCGACCGGAGTGCAACCGCGCAAATCGTCCGTATCCGGGACGTGGCCCGGGTGGAGTTGAGCCAGCAAAGCTACAGCATTTTTGCCGGGATGAGCGGCCATAAGGCGACCCAAATGCCAATTTTCGCCTTACCCGGGGCCAATGCCCTGGAGACCGCCGCCAGGGTGCGCCAGGCCATGGCGGTTATGAGCAAAGATTTTCCGCCGGGCCTGACCTACACGACTCATTACGACACCACCAAGTTTGTGGAACAGGCCATTCACGATGTCTATATTACCCTGTTCGAGGCCGGTATCCTGGTGCTCATCGTCATCCTGGTGTTTCTCCAGAGTTGGCGGGCGATCCTGGTCCCGGCCACCACCGTGCCGGTGACCATCATCGGCGCCTTTGCGGCCATGATAGCTCTGGGCTTCAGCATCAATTTGATGACCCTGTTCGCCTTGATCCTGGCCATCGGCATCGTGGTGGACGACGCCATCGTCATCGTGGAAAACTCTTCCTACCATATCGAGAGGGGCCTGCCACCTAAAGAGGCGACCATCAAGGCCATGGGGGAGATGACCGGGCCGGTCATGGGCATCACCCTGGCCCTCACCGCGGTGTTTTTGCCGGCCGCCTTTCTGCCGGGGATTACCGGGCAGCTTTTCCGGCAATTCGCCCTGGTGATTGCCTCTACGGCCATCATCAGCGCCCTCAACGCCCTCACCCTGAAACCGGCCCAGTGCGCCCTGTGGCTGCGCCCCCGCGTGGAGAAAAGACCCAACCTCTTTTATCGGGGCTTCAACCGGGTCTATGGAGTCATGGAGGAAGCCTATGTCAGCCTGATCTCCCGGATGGTGCAGCGCCCCCTGCTGATGCTGCTGGTGTTTCTGGTCATTATCGGGGTCGCCGGTTTGGGATTTCTCTACCACCCCACCGGCTTTCTACCCACCGAGGACCAGGGCTATGCCTTCGTGATCGCCAAGCTCCCCGACGCCGCCTCCCAGCCCCGGGTGCAGGCGGCGGCGGAAGAAGTGAACGCCATCCTGAAGGAGACCAAAGGTCTCAAGGCCTGGGTGACCATCGGCGGCTATTCCATCCTGGACTCCGCCAACCTCTCCAACTTCTTTAGCATGTTTATTGTCTATGATGACTGGAGCAAGCGCGGCGCCGCCTTGAGCCAGGATAAGATCCTCGCCGGTATGCGCCCCCGCTTGGCCGCCATTGAGGATGCCACGGTAATCGTGACGCTGCCGCCTCCCATCCGGGGCCTGGGCCAGGCGGGCGGCTTCCAGATGGTGATCGAGGACCGCCAGAGCTTGGGCCTGGAGGAATTGCAGAAGGCGACCCTGGAGGTCATGGCCGCCGGCAAATCCCAATCCGGTTTGAGCAGCCTGAACACCACCTTCAGTGCCCGCAGCCCCCAGCTCTACCTGGACCTGGACCGGACCAAGGCCAGGTCGCTGCAGGTCCCCATGAACGATGTCTTTGACACCCTGCAAGCCTACCTGGGTTCCTCCTTTGTAAATCTCTTTAACAAGTTCAACCAGGTCTTCCAGGTCTATGTCCAGGCCGATGCCCCCTACCGCATGCAACCGGAGGATATTAAAAATCTCTACGTGCGGAACGCCCCAGGGGAAATGGTGCCCTTAGGCGCCTTCCTGGAAGTCAGGCGAACTCTAGGGTCCGAACTGGTAACCCGTTTTAATCTCTATCCCGCGGCCCAAATCTTCGGCGCCGCGGCTCCCGGGTTCAGCACCGGGCAGGCCATCAACCTGATGGAGCAGACCGCCCAAAACACCTTACCCCAGGGCATGGCCTACGATTGGACCGGCACCGCCTACCAGGAAAAGAAGGTGGGCTATCAGGCCTACTTCATCTACGCCCTCTCCATTACCCTGGTGTTCATGGTGCTGGCCGCCCTCTACGAGAGCTGGACCAGCCCCCTGGCCGTCATCCTGGTGGTGCCCATGGCCCTGGTGGGGGTGCTCCTGGCCCTCATGATCCGGGGTTTCCCGAATAATCTCTACACCCAGGTGGGGCTGGTGCTGATGATCGCCCTGGCCAGCAAGAACGCCATCCTCATCGTGGAATTCGCCCGGGACCTGCACGCCCAAGGCCTGTCCATCACCGACGCCGCGGTGGAAGCGACCCGGCGCCGTTTCCGCCCCATTATCATGACGTCCTTTGCCTTCATTTTAGGGGTGACGCCGTTATTGATCGCCGGGGGCGCCGGCGCCGCCAGCCAGCAGGCCATTGGCACCGTGGTCTTTGGCGGCATGCTCTCCTCGACTCTCCTGGCCATCCCCTTTGTGCCGGTCTTTTTCGTGATCATGGCGGGCCTTAGTGAGAGATGGGCCGGCCGCGGCTCCACACCACCTCCCCAGAAGGCCGGGAACCAGGGTTAAGGCCCGGGGGGCCAGTGCGAAAGCGAACCGCATTTGGTTATAGCCGTGAGTTCGCCGAGTTTGGCAAGGGTCGGGGCTTGACATCGGGGATTACTATGATAAAAATAAATAATGGTGAGCAGGTCAGACTGAAAGCAGGACCGCAGATGCTGGTCTCTGAACGGACGGGGATACCGAGTCCCGCCGATTTTTTTTGCCTGACTACTGCGCCCCTGCTTTTTGGGCAGGTATATCTTCAGCAGTGCCGGTAGGAGGTTTCAAGTGAAGGAAACTGGCAAAGTAAAATGGTTTAACGATTCCAAGGGTTATGGCTTCATCTCCCGGGACGGCGGCCCCGATGTCTTCGTGCATCACAGCGCCATCATGGGTGAAGGCTTCCGCACCCTGGCCGAAGACCAGGAGGTGGAGTTCGAGGTGGTCCAGGGTCCCAAGGGCGCCCAGGCTCAAAACGTGAGCAAACTCTAGGCGGTTTCACGCCTGCATTGGCCGGGACTCCGGCGTTCTTCAGAGCACCGGAGTCCCGCCTTTTTTAACCCATCTCTTTATTTACAAAAGTTCAGTAAGGTCTTAGAATACGGCTGACCGAGTTATTCGTTTCCTGGCGGAGTGAGTGGGGGCTGGTTAGTGAATTTGATTATCAACTTGGCGAGGTAAAGACTTGGCACGAAATCGTTACGGTTGGGAAAAACGGGCCAAAGAGATGGCCCGCAAACAGAAAAACGACGAAAAGATGAAACGCCGCCAGGGCAAGGCCGGGGCGCCGGCCACGGAGGAAAATCCGGAGGCGGTTGACGATCTCAACCAAAATAGTTCGCCCGAGACCGAGCTGGCCAACCTCAGCCTCCGGCAAGACTCATAAGGAGAAGAAATGAGTGTCAAATTATATGTGGGCAACCTGCCCCATGCCATGACCGAAGCAGATCTGAACACTCTGTTTTCCGAGGCCGGCAACGTGGCCTCGGCCAAGATCATTACCGACCGGCAGACGGGTCAGCCCCGGGGCTTCGGGTTTGTCGAGATGGAAACCAAGGTGGAAGCCCAGAAGGCCATTTCCATGCTCAACGGCCGCACCGTGGAAGGGCGGCCCCTGACGGTTAATGAGGCCCGGCCTCAGCAGAAAAGCTCCTTTGGGGGCGGCCGCGGCGGCGGCCGCGGCGGCTACGGCGGGGGCGGCGGTTACCGCTAGAGGCGGCGATCAATGGTGGTGCGCTCCGCACACCATCATTCATTTAAGATAAAACCTAGGGGCGACAGTGGTACAGGCTTCCAGCCTGTGATTGGGTCGCCCCTTTCATTGGTGCGCCCGCCAGGGCGCACCTGTCGTTGGCGAGATGGTAGCCGCAGTCCTTAGCCTGCGCCATTCAGGGGATGAGCACCCCTGCCCCGACCTCCCGGTAGCCGCTGGCGGTGATGATGGCGAAGTAGAAGGGCGGCCCCACTTCCGCGGTGGCGGCGGCCATTTTCACCAGGAAATCCCGGCTCTCCTTAAGCAGTTCTTCCGGGGGCGCTCCCTGGCTCAGGGCCTTGGAAAGGCGCATCTCCATCCCCAGGTTCCGGGGCATGACCACCAGGTTGGACACCGGGAGGTTGCGGAGAGGTAATTCGTTTTCTTCGCTGCCCAAAAGGTGGAGCGAGTACCCCGGCATTCCATCCACCGCTCCCGCCAGGATGAAGTAGAGGCGGCGAAAACCCTCCGGTTCGGGCCCGTGGCGCGCCAGAAACCGCTGGTAACCCTGGGAGAGGAAACCCAGGGCGAAATCCACCATGTCCTCCAGGTGGTCGAGGCCCCGCTGGCGCCCGATCTCCCGGCCCAGGGCCTGGGACAGGGGCAGGCTCACCCCGGCGCCGCCGCTCAGGATGGCCGCCCGCCTTCCCAGGGGCAACAGCTTCTTGACCCGGAAATATTCCGCCCGCCCCGCCGCATCGAAACGGCTGGCCCGGCTGTCGGTGGCCAGGATCACCCCGTGCTCATTGAAGCCCGCCAGTGCCTGGGTCAATAGGTCGCGCTCCCGGATTGTCCCTGGTCCTGCTCCGCCAGCGGCGCGGCCTCGGGGTTGTAAAAGATCCTAACCCCCGCCGGCGCCAGGTTGAAGGCCATCTCCCGCTTGAGCCGCAGGGGTTTGAGGTCGGGGGTCAGGTCACGCCAGGCCCGGGCCGGAGGCCCCAGCAATTCCGCCAGGTTGGCGAGTCTCACCGGGGCGCTTTCCCGGGTAGAGTTGATTATGGCCAGCACCCGCCCCGGCTGGCGCTCCCGGGATTTGAGGAGCAGCGCCACCGCTTCGCCCTGGGGGTTGGCCCGCACCATGGGACCTTCCTCCAGGAGCACCGGGCAGGATTTTTTCATCAGGTTCACCCCGGCGATGTAATGGCTTAAATCGTAGTTTATCCCCTCCCAATCCTGGGGCCGGGTCTTCACCACGTCCAGCCGCTTCCTGAAGCCGTATTCATAACCGATGGGCATCATCAGGCCGGCGGAGAAAAAGGCGGCGAAGAGATACCGCTGCCGGGCCACCTCCGGGGCGCCGCCGCTTTCCGCGGCCAGCCGCTCGGTGTCGTGGCTCTCCGGGAAGCTCACCGAAGGGGCCAGGCGCCGGAACATCCGGTATTGCTCCAGGCACCAGTCTTCCTGGAAATCCCACCACTTGGAGCTGTTGTAGAAGAAGTCAAATCCCGCCGTCGCCAGTTGGGAGCATTCCTCCAGGCGGCAGCCCAGGGTCTCGCCGAAGAACTGCACCCGGGGCTCCAATTTCCGTGCCTTGCCGATGAGGCGGCCCCAGAAGTCTCCCGGAATCTTGTAAGCCGCGTCGGCCCTGAATCCCAGGAAACCGAGTTTCAGATATTTGGCCAGCACCGCCTCCCAGTACCGCAGCAGACCCTCGGGGTCCGGCGGCGGCCAGTATTCCAGCTCCGCCAGATCGCCCCACACCGTGACCAGGGTGGCGTCAGCGGGGTCGATGGCCCCCGGGTGCTTAATGAACCCCTTCTCATCCTTGGCGTACCATTCGGGGTGCTCCAACACCAGGGGCGAGTCGATGGCGGTGTGGTTGATCACCAGGTCCAGCATCACCTTGAGGTTACGGCGGGATGCTTCTTGCAGGAAATGGCTCAGGGCCGCCTCCGGATACTCCCCCAGGGCGGGAAAAAAGAGGGGGTTGAGGCTGAAATAGTCCTTGACCGCATACAGGCTGCCGCTTATCCCCGGGGTGTGGATGGGATTCAGGAAGATCCAGGTGAAACCCATGCGGCCGATGCGGTCCAGGTGCTTCTCCCACCGGGGAATCGGCCCCACCAGCAGGGGAAAGAGATTATAAATCAAGGTAAGCTCGGGCATGGGGAATCCTCCTGTCAGGAAATCTTTCAGGGAGGGGGGGCAAAGCCCCCCACCCCCCCTCAAATTATCGCTCCCGGTACTTGTTTAACCGCGCCGCCAGGCGGGCCGGCGCGGGATCCCGAGCCATCTCCTCCAGGCTCCAGGGGAGGCGGCCGCGCCAGTTGGGGTGCTCCATATCAGTGCCCGGGAAGTTTTGCTGCTCCGGCCAGCCGAAGACCTCCTCCAGGCGCACTTCCAGAAGGGCGGCGGAGCTCTGGGCCAGGTACTCCAGGACCCCTTCCCTAACCTCAGCCTCAGCCGGACCCGCGGCCCGCGGCTCAACCTTGGGGTCGGGGTTTTCCGCCTCTTCGGGCAGCAGTCCCCGACTTTTCAGGGCCTCCAGCAGCTCCAGGCGGTCGCTCTGCCGGGCCGCCGCCTCCGCCTCGGCCAGGCCTGCTTCGGGATAGAGGTTGGCCTGCCGCTTGAAGGACAGGTCGCGGCCCTGCCAGAACGCCGTAAAGGTCGGCAGGTCGTGGGTGGTGACTGTGGCCACCGCCTGGGCCGGATAGGACTCCGGGGCCAGGAAATGGCCTGCCGCATCCCGCTCAAAGTAAGAGACCCGGTAGGAAAAGACCCCCAGGCGCCCCAACTCCCGGCGCATCCGGGGCGTCACGGTGCCCAGGTCCTCGCCGATGACCAGGATGCGGCGGCGCACGCTCTCCAGGGCCAGGACGGCCAGCAGTTCCCGGGCCGGATAATGGACGTAGGCCCCCTGGCCGGCCACCTCCCCGGAGGGAATCCACAGCAGCCGAAAGAGCCCCATGACGTGATCCAGGCGCAACATGCCGCCGGCCGAAGCGTTGGCCCGCAGGACGTCGATGAACAGTTGGTAGCCCGATTCTCGCAGGGCCTGGGGAATTATCGGGGAGATGCCCCAATTCTGGCCCTTGGGGTTGAAGGCGTCCGGCGGGGCGCCGATGGCTGCTCCCCTGGCAAACAACCGGGGGTGAGCCCAGGTGTCGAAGCCTCCGGCCACGGCCCCCAGGGCCAGGTCCTGGTAAAGGGTGAAGGGGAGCCCCTGTCTGTGGGCCGCAGCTGATATCACCTCCTGCAACTGACCGGCCGCCAGCCATTGGACATATTGGTGCAGGTGGATTTGCCGCGGCCGTTCCCGGGCCCAGGCGGCCACCACCGGGTTGCCGGGGTGGCGATACTCTTCGGGCCAGCGGCGCCAGTCCCCTTGCTGAAAATGGTCCGCCAGGGCGGCAAACTCCCCGAACCTTTGCAGGATCGCGCCCCCCTGTCGCAGAAAGGCGGCGAACTCCTCGCCCCGGCGGGAGCCGGGGGCCTCCGGCGGGCCATGCTGCTCCCAAAAGGCCTGGAACAGGAGTTCCAGAACCCGAAACTTCAGGCGAAAGACCTGGGAATAAGGGACCAGCGGCCCTTGCCGCAGGCGGGCCAGACTGGCCTGGAATTCCCGGTTGGCCAGCAGCTCCCGGGCCTCCGGGCAGAACTCCATTTCCGGGACCTGCTCCAGATCGAGGTAGAGAAAATTATGAAAAAGGCGGCTGGTGGGGGCATAGGGGCTGGGGTCGGCTGCCGGCAGCGGCGCTGGGGCGTGCAGGGGATTGACCCCCACGAAGGCGGCCCCCAGCGTGGCGGCCCAATCCAACAGCGCCGTCAGGTCGCGGAAATCGCCGACGCCCCAATTGCCGGCGCTCTTTATGGCGTACAGGGGCAGGTTGAACCCCCAGAGGCGCCGGCCGCCCGCCAGGCAGTCGGGAAAATAGACGTGGTCCGGGGCCACCAGCAGGCGGCTCCGCCCCGACTCCGCCCGGCCATCAGCCTCCACCCGCAGTTGCAGCTCATAATATCCCAGGGGCAGCTCCCGGGGGAGGCGCAGCTCCAGACGGTGCCGCACCCCGCCGGGCACGGCCCGGCTGGCTGCGGTGGCCGGGGAGGCGAATTCTTCTTGCCAATCCAATCCCTGGCCGGAGTCGCCCTCGCCCTGCACCGTTGCCTCGATCCTGAGAGGGGAAGGGAGGTTGACTGAGGGCGCCCAAAGAAAAAAATTAAGCCTTCCCGGGGAGGATGGCGCCAGGACCTGCACCGGCTCCAGAAAGCGGCCCCAGGGCCCCAGGCGCCGCCGGCTCAACTCTTGCCGGCGCCTCTCCGGTTCCTCCCAGGAAACGCCCATGGCGCTGAGCAGGGCCTGGGTAGTGGATAGGGGGGTGAGGTGGCGGCCGCCGAAGTTGTCGCAGTATTCCGGGGCGATGCCGCACAGGCGGCCCAGGAACGCAATCTCCGCCGCTGCCGCTTTATCAGTCATAAGGTCGCAATCAAACCGGTAGCCTGGGCGTCCCGCCTGTGCGAGCGCAGGCTGCAGCCTGCGGCTACCGGAGATAATATGGCATTATCGCGTTTGCCAAGAAAATCGTTTGTTGCAGGGACATAGTGCGCCGTGCCCCGTAACCCGCCCCAACGATTGATTACCCAATGGGAACAAACCTGTACCAACCATAAAATATATTCAAAGTCTGCAAATGTTAAGGGGAGTCCGCCAGAATCGGGCAAATTATTCGGAGGTTGCTTAAATTTATAGAGATTTCAGGCGTGATGGGGCCGCCCCAGGCGGCTGCTGGCTCGATCACACCGTTGACCAGATTTTTCCTGTAGGGTGCGCACTGCGCACCATAAGTTGAAACGGCTGAGCGCGGTCCGGGACAGCATAGGGTCCTGGCGTAATTCCTGCGAAGATCTCATGCGGAATTCCAGATTGCAGGACATCGGTGCGCCAGGCGAAGGGCATTGCCTTATTCATTTTTGGGCTCTGTGGCTGTTACTTCCGCCGCGGGGTCTTCTCCCTCATCTTCTTCGCCTGCTGCAGGCAAGGCAAGAATCTCCAGGGCTTCCGGCTCTGGCAGTTTCTCCACTGCACGGAGCTTTCGCTCTATGGCCCGGCTCCGCACCCCGGTCTCCTCAATCGTCCGGCTCGCGGTGTGGAGCTGGCGCTTGACCCTGTCCAGGACCTCGCCGAACCTCCCGAATTCTGTCTTGATCGCTGCTAAGACCCTCCACACCTCTACGGCGCGCTGCTCTATGGCGAGGGTCTGGAATCCCATGCGCAGGCTACTCAGAATCGCCGCCAACGTGGTGGGACCGGCCACTACCACCCGATACCGGTGCTGAAGGTCTTCGACAAAACCTGGCTGCCGTATCACCTCCGCATATAGCCCTTCCGTAGCCAGGAACATGATTCCAAAGTCGGTCGTACTGGGTGGGTCTAGGTATTTATCGTGGATATCCTTTGCCGCGGACCTGACGGTCCGCGCCAAGGCGTCCATTGACGCCTGAACTGCACCCGGATCGGCTCTCTCCGCGGCTTCCTGAAGGCGAAGGTAGTCTTCTTGAGGAAACTTCGAGTCAATGGGAAGCCAGACGCAGGCATCGGGATCATCCCTCGGGCCCGGCAGTCGCACCGCAAACTCCACACTCTCCGACGAGTCGGCCTTCACCCGGACGTTCTTGCCGAATTGCTCCGGTGTGAGGATTTGCTCCAAGATCGCGCCGAGCTGAACCTCGGCCCACGTGCCTCTCGCCTTCACGTTGGTCAGAACCCGCTTGAGGTCCCCCACGCCGGTCGCCAGATTCTGCATCTCCCCGAGCCCCTGGTGTACTGCCTCCAACCTGTCACTCACGAGTTTAAACGACTCTCCGAGCCGCTTTTCCAGAGTATCGTGCAGTTTCTCGTCCACCGTCTTGCGCATCTCGTCAAGCTTCTTCTCGTTCCCCTCTTGAAGCTCTTTGACACGAGAATCAAAGGTGCCGCGGATGCGATCGAGGGCGCGCTGATTTGATTCGGTGAGTTCCCCCAAATGCCTGGTCATGCCTTCCAACTGTGCGTGCTGGAGCTTGCTCATGCCCTCCAAAGTCTTGGACAGGACCTCGTTTGTCGATTTCAGGCCGCCTGATACTTCTTCACGAAGCTCCCTGCCTGCGTTCCGGGCTTCTTCCCGGCTTGCTCGCAACTCGTCGCGTACATCCCTCCCGGCGGCCTCGGCAGCCTTTGACGCCCGGACCAGGACTATGACGATCAGGACCAGGTTCACGACGGCGGCAGACAGGATTAGCCAAGGGAGAGCTTCATTCATGTGCACTCCAAGCCACATAATCTGAATAAGATTCAAGTGGTGCTGCTGCTGGTGGGACCGCCGGGTTGATTCACTTTTTTTCTCCGCGTCCTCTGCGTCTCTGCGGTGAATCTATCACCGGTGGGTCGATGACTTGGTCGAAGACCCTAAAAAACCGAAAACCGAAAACCGAATTTCACCTCTCCAGCAAGATCCCGGCGTAGCCCACGAAACTGTCCCCGGGCAGGATCTCGTAGCTGGTATAGTAGTCCCGGAGGACGGCCTTTTGGGCCCCCAGTTTTTTGGCGGCGGCCACCGCGGCGGCGGCCGCCCCGGCGCTGCAGGCGCTCCGGTCTTCCTGCGCCGCCCGCAGCAGGCCGGCCCCATCCAGCTTCAAAACCTCACTGAGGAAGCGCTGATCGTTGACCTCTCTGACCCATTTCACCGCCTCGGGACCGATCCCCTGGGGAGCCCAACCGTAGTTGGGGCCGTAGTGGGTCAGGTCGGTGGAGCCGAAGACCAACAGGGAGAGGTTCAGCTCCCGGGCCACCGCCACCACCGCCTCCCCCAGTTCCAGGGCCTGGGGGGAAGAGGGGGACCGCAGGGCCAGGACCTTGGCGTTGGGGAAAAAGTATTTCACCATGGGGAGCTCCACCTCAATGGTGTTGTCCCCGGGGTATTCTCCGGCCAGGGTGAGGCGCTCCTTTAAAGGCTGGTAGAATTCGGTGGCCAGGGGGATGGTCCCCAGGGGAGTCTCCCAGGCCTCGTCGCTCACCAGCAGGGGAGGAGAGTCGCCGCCCAGGTGGCCTCCGAACACCACCACCACCTGGGGCTGGCTCGCCCGCGCGCTGAGGTGGAACACCCGGGCCGCGGCTTTGCCGGAGAAATACCAGCCGGCGTGGGGCACAATGCCGCCAAAGACCTGAGCGCCTGCAGGGAGCGGCGCCACCCCTGCCACAAATTGCTCGATTTCCGCCCGGCAGCCGCTGGCACTGCTGGGATACCAGCCCTCCGGCAGCATCCGTTCCCGGATTCCCATGATCGCCTCCTAAAATGCGGTTATCGGTTATTAACGGGAGCATGAAAGGGGTTCCAGCTTTATCCCCTCTCCCCCGATGGGGGACGACACCGGGTGAGGGGGAATTTAATCTCTTTTCCGCTCCCCTTAATATCTGTTTTCCGTTTTCTGTGAAAGGCAAAATCAAAGTCAAAGGCCTGTAGGGTGGGCACCGCCCACCGTGTAGGGTGCGCACTGCGCACCATTTAGTCGTATGGCGCGTCTCTCGCACGCTCCCGCATGGGGCGGGCGTCCCGCCCGCCGACTGGCCTCCCGCCTTCGGCGAGGCCATCAGGGGCCGGCGGCGGCGGCCGGCGACCCATCCGGAAACCCTCAAAAATCAAGGTCTTGCCGCTCTAGTTAATCCGAGACGGCCCCCTTTGTCAAGGTGCTCGCCGGCCAGTTTCCTGTGCCGGGTGGGCCCTGCCCGCCCGTGTAGTGTAGGGTGGGCACTGCCCACCATTTTCGTAGGGGCGGGGTTTCCCCGCCCAGGGCGGCGAGACGCCGCCCCTACAAGCACAGGCTTCCAGCCTGTGATCCGGTGGCCCGGGTGACTCGCCTGCGCCTGCGCTTCCAGGAGGAAGGCGGAGGGAGCAGGCCGGAGCCAGGGGTCCATTTCTCCCCACTGCCTGCTCCCGGAAGCCCGCAGAAGAACTTGAATGTTTGCCGTTGATATAATAAATTGGACAGATGATGCCTGGGTGGCGGAATGGGTAGACGCAAGGGACTTAAAATCCCTCGGAAGTTACTTCCGTGCCGGTTCGAGTCCGGCCCCAGGCACCAGTATTAGCAAGTATTTAGCTTAGTTATTGGCATTCAGAAAAATCCCCCTTATTAGGTCCATTCAATAGCTGTCCCTCACCTGTCCCTCAAGGCCATTGCTAATCATTGACCATCTTTGCAAGCGCTTGCAACCTACAGGCACTCGTTTTTAAGGTTCCTTGTGGTCTTCCATAGACCATTTCTGCCCCTTATTCATGGTTTTGTGCTATAAGAAATTTTAGCGCCAGGTGCAAGGCCGGGCTAATTGCCCTATTGGTATAGCATGACAGACCCCTTTAAAACTTATCTCCAATCCCTGCAAGCTGATTTGGCCAGGGGGAACGCCTCAGAGCATACCCACAGGCCCGCCCTCAAGACCCTCTTGGAATCCTTGGGGGAACTTCTCACGGCCACCAATGAACCCCGGCAAGTTACCGAGTGCGGCAAACCGGATATAGCGGTTTACCAGGGGCCGGTGCTCCTGGGGTATGTGGAAGCCAAGGACGTGGGGATAAACCTGGACACTGAGGAAAAAGGCCCCCAGCTAAAACGCTATCGGGAAGCCCTGCCTAACCTCATTCTGACTGACTACCTTGAATTTCGCTGGTATGTGAAGGGCGAACGCCGGGCCGTGGTCTCCTTGGGGACCGTAGAACGGGACGGAAGGGTCAAGGCCAAGAAAGAGGCCCTGGCCGCCGTGGGGGAGCTACTGGCCCAATTTCTGGCCCTCAAGCTCCCTTCCATCGGCGCGGCCAAGGAACTCGCCCTGAGAATGGCGAAGTTAGCCGGTTTAATGCACAATGCCGCCCTCAAGACCCTGGAAATGGAGCCGGACACGGGGACGCTTAAGGGCTGGCTTGCCGCCTTTGAAAAGACCCTGGTTCCCAATCTCTCCCCAGAGCAATTTTCTGATATGTACGCCCAAACCCTCACCTATGGTCTGTTTGCCGCCAAGGTGAGCGTAGGGACAGGCCAGGACTTGCGCCGGGATACCGCAGCCGGGTTACTTCCTGAGACAAACCCCTTTCTTAAGAGGCTCTTTTATCACCTGGCCGGGCCAGAGGTTCCCCCTACCGTGTCTTGGGTTGTCGATGATATGGTAGCCCTGCTTAATTCCGCCGACATGGAAGCGGTTATGTCCGATTTTGGCCGGGGGTCATTGCAGAAAGACCCGGTAGTCCATTTCTATGAAACCTTCCTGGCCGCCTATGACCCGGAAAAGCGCAAAGTCCGGGGGGTCTACTACACCCCTGAACCCGTGGTGTCCTATATTGTCAGGGCCATTGACCACTTGCTCAAAGATCGTTTTGGCCGCCCGTGGGGGCTGGCCGACAGGAACACCCTGATTCTTGACCCGGCCTGTGGCACGGGTACTTTCCTTCACGGCGTTATCGCCCTGATTTACGACACCCTCTGCGCCCAAGGACAGGCCGGGGGCTGGGCCTCTTACGTCTCCCAAAGCCTCTTGCCCCGCATATTCGGTTTTGAGCTTCTCATGGCCCCTTACGCCGTAGCTCACCTCAAACTGGGGTTGCTCTTGCAGGAAAAGGGCTTTGACTTCCCGCCAGGGCAACGCCTGGGGGTCTATCTCACCAATACCTTAGACGAGGGGTTTAAGAAAGCTGAGGTCTTGCCCCTGGCCGGGTTCATTACTGAGGAAAGCAATAGCGCCGCCCGGATTAAGAAAGACGACCCCATAGAGGTGGTCTTGGGGAATCCGCCCTATGCCGGGCACTCTGCCAATGCCAGCGTGCGCCAGGAAGTGGGGTTGACCGGGGCGGTAAAAAACGTGCGGACCTTCATTGGCCGTTTGATTGAGGACTATAAGCAGGTTGACGGTAAGCCCTTGGGCGAAAAGAACCCCAAGATGCTTCAAGATGATTACGTCAAGTTTTTCAGGTGGGGTCAATGGCGCATTACCCAAACGGGCCGGGGTGTCCTTGCCATGATTACCAACCACGGCTATCTGGACAACCCCACCTTCCGGGGTATGCGGCAACAGCTAATGCAGACCTTTAGTGAAATCTACCTGTTGAACCTCCACGGCAGCACCAGAAAGAAAGAGGTCTGCCCGAACGGTTCCAAAGATGAAAATGTCTTCGATATTCAGCAGGGGGTAGCTATCGGTATCTTCGCCAAGACCCCCGGCAACCTTGGCCTCGCCCGTGTATATTATGCTGACCTGTGGGGGCTTCGGGATGGGAAGTATAAAAACCTGGCCGAAATGGGGGTAGATAACACCCCTTGGCAGGAGCTTCAACCTTGTCCGCCATTTTACCTCTTTGTGCCCCAGGCGGTTGATCTGCGGGCGGAGTATGATACGGGCTGGCGATTAAACGAGATTCTTCCTCTTGGCGGTGTGGGCCTTTGTACCTCCCGTGACCACTTCGCTATTAGATTTTCGCAAGACGATGTTTGGGTAACTGTCCAAGACTTCGCCAGATTGCCAGAAGAAAAGGCCCGTGAAAAATACAATCTGGGGGATGATGTTCAAGATTGGAAGGTGAAATCAGCCCAAGCAGACTTAACCAAAAGCGGACTTGACTATAAAAAGGTTGTGCCGATCCTTTACCGGCCCTTTGATGTTCGATCTACCTACTACACGGGGCAATCCAGCGGCTTCATGTGCAGACCACGGCCAGAGATTATGCGTCACATGTTGGCAGGGCCAAATATTGCTTTATGCGCTTCTCGTTCAGTAGAAGTCGGAAGTTGGGAACATGTTTTTTGTAGTGGGTTCATTATCCAGAATCATACAGTCTCCTTGAAGGAAGCCAACTACCTTTTCCCGGTTTACCTTTACCCCCAGGGCATGTTCACGGGAGGTGATAAGACCCCAAATATCAACCCCAGATTCATTGAGGATTTTTCTGGGCGGCTGGGGCTTGCCTTCACGCCAGAAGGGTGCGGCGATTTGCAAGCTAATTACGGCCCGGAAGATGCATTTTCCTATGCCTACGCCGTCTTCCACTCCCCCACTTACCGGCAACGTTACTCAGAGTTTCTAAAAGGTGACTTTCCCCGCCTGCCCTTGACCGGCAACAAGGCCCTCTTTAAGGTCCTGGTGGGCCTGGGGGCGGAATTGGTTTCCCTTCACCTGATGGAGTCCCCCCGCTTGGAAACCCTTATTACCCGGTTCCATGTCTCCGGTTCCCAGGAAGTGGAATGGGTGCGTTATGAGGACAGTGCCAGGCGGGTCTATATCAACTCAGAGCAATATTTTGAAGGTATCCCGCCAGATGTGTGGGCCTTCACCATCGGGGGCTATCAGGTCTGCCACAAATGGCTCAAGGACCGCAAAGGCCGGACCCTCAGCTTTGAAGACCTGCACCACTATCAAAGGGTCATTGTGGCCTTATCCGAATCCATCCGCCTTATGAGAGAGATTGACAGCTTAATTGAAGCCCACGGAGGCTGGCCGATTTGTTGATTAGATTCATTGAGGTCTGTGATGAAGGGGGGGCTTTATGAACAGAAATAAAGAAATTACTGAAAAAGAATACGATACTTATATTAATGAAAGGAATTTCTTAACTAATGCAAAGTTACAAGGGGCTACATCTTTTGCCAAGGCAATATTAACTCTTTCTGCGGGTGCTCTTGGTTTTTCAGTAAATTTTGTTAAACAGGTTTTCCCTAAGATTGAACCATATAGCAAGAAATATATATTAATTGCATGGATTGGGTTCGGCATGTCTGCAATCTTGATTTTAATATCGTATTTGCTTAGCCAATATGCTACATCAGAAGGGATAAAGGTATTAGAGGCTTATTATTATGACAGCAATGAAATAAAGAATAAATATAATGTCTGGATAAGGTTTTTAAATATAATGTCTATACTATCTTTCCTAATTGGAGCAGCATCATTAATTTATTTTAGCTTTATAAATTTATAAATAAAAAGGAGATTATGATGCCAACAAGAGATAAGGAGATACCCTTTAGAGAGAGCTTTGATGTTCCTCCACCACCAAAGAAGCCCCCGAGGGAACCTTTGCCTCCAAAAGAGCCTCCGGCAAAGCCACCGTCTAAAAAGGAGTAACCTTCAGACTGGTGTAAAAGGAGATTTTATGTCAGACGAAAAGGATGGGCTACCTCTGGAAAAAACCTTTGATGTGCCTCCCCCACCAAAGAAGCCCCCGGCCGAACCTCTACCTACAAAAGAGCCTCCGGCAGGGCCTCCGCCTAAAAAGGAATAAACTCAAGGGGGTTGCAAGGGATAGTAAAGTTCACGGGGTGCCTTGAGGAAAGACATGCCCCTGTTTGGGGTAAATCTTTAACTTATACGTGCGCAGGTCGAAAACCACACCATTTTCCGGCCCCTCTCCTGTGAAGACCTTCATCATTATCAAAAGGTTATTGTGGCCCTGGCCGAAACCATCCACCTCATGGGAGAGATTGAAGCCGCCATCGAAGCCCAAGGCGGCTGGCCGATTGGTGGGGCGGAAAATTTTCCTTCCTAATACTGGTAAGGGGATTTTAAAGATTAACTTAATCACGAGTCGTCGTCTGCTTATCCCCCATGCCTGTAGTCTTAAATCTCACCATGCCATCTGGCTTAGGTTTAAGAACCCCTTTATCGTTAAACCATAGAAATAACACAACCTGTTTAAAGTAAAAGGGGGAATAAGAGTATATTTCAAAATATTGATATGCCCAATGCGTACCCCCATTTAACTTATCTATTTCAATAGTTTTCGGGCTACCAATTAAAGAAGCGACTTCTTCTTTTGTCGTGGTACCGGGTTTTATATGCCCCACAAGATCATCATCAGAGATTAACTTATTACCTTCTACTTTAAGCGGCCCCACCTCTGCTGATTTAGTCGGTAGAAAGGGCAGATTTGGTGAACAACCGAATAAAGCAACAAATGAAATTAACATAGCCAAGAATCTTACTCTACTTTTTAATAATGATCTACCCATATATAACCTCCTATGATTTAGCAGGCTGTTGAAAAACTCTTTTGTTAAGAACCGCAAAAAATCGCTGTCAATGAGACTATGAAGGTGCTATAGTTAATTATAACAATATGTTATCTGGAGGCAGCGATTATGCGCGGTG
>Ga0116136_1000141_pt1 | contig 47600 bp, 69 predicted proteins | sample June2015DPH_20_5_FD_88972 | JGI IMG/M metagenome (GOLD analysis project Ga0116136, IMG submission 88972) | Peatland microbial communities from SPRUCE experiment site at the Marcell Experimental Forest, Minnesota, USA - June2015DPH_20_40 | ecosystem: Environmental > Terrestrial > Soil > Wetlands... | reverse complement strand
GGAACCTACGAAGTCTAACGCCACAAGTAGGTACATCTAAGCAGTTAGTATGGCTTATGGAGTATCAAATATGTCACTCATTTTTTTATAAGGTTGAATACCTGTTTTCCATAAGTTAAATGTAGAAGGAATAAATATTATTAAGTAAAATTAACATTTTTATTACACAGCCTTTTTGAAAAATCAGTTTTTGAAAGGCTGTTTTTCCATGCTTTTTAATATTTTGCTTAGGGGTAGCTGTTGGCTTGCTTGAGTATTTATATATCTATAAAAACACGCTCAATATAAACACCTGAAAACATATTTAAAGGCTAAATGTTGTCGTAGTCTATTACCGGCGTAGCATACTCTATTTTTGAGAGAGGGACCGAGTTTACTTCATGTTTTGCTTTGTAGAACAGTTTTCCGTTTGTTATATGTTGGATTTTTACGCACATTATTGTAGAGCCGTCGTTTAGGTGCAGGGTTGCTTTTTCTCCTATGAAGCCTTTTAGGTGTTGGTGTTTGGGTCCGGGATTCTTTTTCATTTATGTTTTGGTCTCCCCGGCTTACTAAAATGTTGATTCATGTTCATTTTTGGGCGCGTCCTATCTATCGCATAAATCCTTTTGCCATCCACATAGTAAACCTTCACCTTTCTTCTACCCCTGGAACCTGTGTTTCAAGGTTGACACGATAGGTTAAGTCGTGACCGCATTCAAGAATTAAATGCAGTTTATTAAATTCGTATGACATATATTCTACTTCCTTAAAGTAGCCGTGTTTGGGACACATCGCGTTTACCTTGAACTTTTCATTATATTTCTTTTTGGACCGCTGCCGTTCTGTGTAATACATTATGAAGGCTACATATTCGCTTGCTATGGCGAAGGTTACAATGTACCAAAGAATATCAATCACTTTCAGTTTACCCTCCCCTGCTCCCGGCGTCAGTAGACTTCTTCCAGGGGCATGTTGGGTCTGTTTTGCAGTTTCCAGGACACAAGTACAGACAGACAAATATCTGCATGAGTAACTTTGAGTTCTTCGCTTTTTTTGCTTTCTCAGTCCACTCTTCAATACGTGGTGCAAACCTACTCATTATGGCGCCTTCTCCTTCTTGGGCCAGAACTGTTTTAGGTCTATGTTCCAGCCGCAATTTTTTATGCTATAGCAGCGGATAGCTACAGGTTTCCAACCATCCGTATTAATGAATAAGCCTGATCTGCCGCATTTAGGGCAAACAGCCTGATCTACACCAATTCCCATGCTTAAGTCTCCTTTGCGAATGCTACGTGTTTGCTGAGGCTTTTATCCATGTTTGCCTGGACCTGCTGTTTTCCAGCGTCGGCGCATTTGGAGCACAGGTTCTTTCTTACCCAACTGCAGGTTTCAATCGCTGCGCCCGGAAGATAAGTAACACAGGGGTTTGTGTCGGTGCATCCGCAAACCTCACACACCCAAGCTGAAGTCCCTATGAAGAGGGGGGGTTCTCGGCTGCTGCTTTTCTTACGCTTACTCAATTTTTTCTACTCCCAACTTAGCCCTACGCTTCACAAGTTCCCTAAAACAAGTTATGCAGTCGTCAACTCCGGCTTCTTTGTTCCCGGTGTCCTGGTCCATCTCTCCCGGAATTCCGTAATTGCGGCAGAGGGACCGCCCTTCAACAAAATAGTGGAATCTTCTGCAGCAGCCGGGTTTAAACCAACCTTCCTTACGCTTCGGAGGCTGAGGCTCTTGAGGTTTCTTTTTCTCGTCGTCGCCATCCTGGAAGGCTCTTATGTCTATCCAGTTTTCCAAAGCGTCTACGTATTTTTCTAAAGCTGCAGTATATTCGTTTATGGTTGTGAAGGCTACTGTTTGGGGTCTTTCCGGTAAACCTTTAACCACTGGCACTAACTTCACCTTTTTCCAATTTACTATCTTTCAGACCTATTTTTACATTTGAGGATAGTTGTTGTATGAAGGCACCTGTAAGTAAGATGTCGTTTCCTTGTTTAATATCCAATTTCTCAATGTAGCAATTCATAAAGTTAACGTAGTGCATGTCTTCTATTGTTAAGTTAAAGTGGTTTGTTCTAATTTTGGTTACTTGAGTTATTCCTAAAGGTCCAATAAAGATTTTTCTTACGGCTTCTGTAAAACGCATACTTTTTCATCTCCACTGTTTTATGGGTGCTCTTTGTATTTAAGCGTTTATGCTACTCTTCTTCTCTGGGTTTAGTGAAGGTTTTGCAGCTTTGGAGCACTTTCTTAACGTTTTTCTTGCTGCGGAGCACTTTAAATCCTTCCAGGTCCTCATCTTTAATGTCGTTACCGCCCAACTTGGTCGCCTTTTTTCTGCTGCTCAACAATCATGCGCCACCCTTTACCTAACCGTTTCTGCTGCCGATGCGAAACCGCCCTCATGTGCTCTTTCGCTCCTTATGCGCCATATTCCAAGATTTTTCCGTGATTACGCCTTCACATTTAGGGCATTTTATAACAGCGTCTAAAGCATCCATAGGCATTCCTTCTAAAGTAAGATGTGTTCCACAATGTTCGCATATTAGGCTCATGTGCTCTTTCTCTCCTTGACGAATAGCCGGGTGTCTGCGTCTTTCAGCAGCATAATTGTGTTGCCATTTTCAGAATCTATTTTGTAGGCATTGTTTTTCAGCCAAATTATACGCTTCCATGCCAGGTCCTTGTCGTCGGTGAACACGGCGATCATCCATTCGAATTCAGGCCACCACACCGGATAAAACCGATATCGAAAAGTCGGGTCCTTCGCAGCGATCTCCAACATAACCTTTTCCAAATCGTCTTTCAGCTCCACACCGTTGAAGGTGACGCAGCCAACCCAACTTTTCTTATGGTACTTATCCAGCTCAGGAGCAATTTTCTCCGCTAAATCTTTAATCTGCTTGTCTGCCAATTCATACTTTCCTTCTTTAATGTTAATTGCAATTTGGTTACAATCTGGGGCATATTTGGACAAGATTAGGGCAAAGGGAACAGGGGTTTCGCATTTGCCTTCCTTCTCGTTGAACATGATGTCCAGATGTGCTTCATAGGGATTTAAGTAGAGTTTTCGCAGCGCGTACTGTGTCCTAACAGGATCAGCCCAGAGGAGCGCCTGACTCATAATATATTCGGCGTAGTCTACTTTGTAGTCTGTTTTTACGTGCCATCCGACGCCGCTAGGGGAAACGTAAACTTCGACGTTGGCGCCAGGGTAGAGGCGGGGTATGTTGAAGTAGACGCGGAGCAGCAGTACCGGGTAAGAATCATCCAGGTCCACATTAACGTAGGGCATGGTTTTCCTTCCTCCTTCGGGTAAACGCGCTCCAAGGCATTATGTACTCTATGGTTAAATTCTCATTAATTTTAACTGAATGTGCCTCGTGCCTATGCCGATTGCAAGCAGCTACAGAAGGAAAAGTTTTTCCGCAAATCCAGCAATCAAAAGCTCTGGCCATGGGTTTTTTTCTCCTTTTTTCTTTTAGCCTCTCGCTCGTAATGCTGCAGAACCGCAGCCATATCTTGAACAAATCTTCCTTTAACCAATTCAGGAGGCGAATCGTAGAAGCAAAGGATAGGCCAATTTCTTTCTTTAGCAATATCGTAAATGTACCATCGAACATAAAGAGGAATCCCACATTTGACGCATTCTACAAGCACGTTATCTTTGAAATAAAGGTCTAGGTAGCTGCCAAGTATCAAGCCTTTTTCGCCTTTCGGTTGCTTCGCCAAGTCCTTTTTTACCTTTTCAAACATGAAATCGTCAAACTCTTGCGGAGACATCCTTGTTCGAATTAGAGTTGGGTACTGCATCATCTTTCTACCTCTATGCCTATTTTTCTGGAGTCTACCCAAAACTTGATTTCCTCATAACTAATTCCAAAAACTCTTTTCAAGTAATGAATAACGCCATGACATTTCTTACACAATGGCAGAAACTCGTCAGGATGCTTCAAAATATACCACCAATAAGAAGGAGGGTGAGGTTTATAGTCTCTTTTGTGAAACTCTAAGGAGTTAGCCTTTCGAGGCTCATCAATACAAATTCTACCGCATAAATTACAACGATTCCCTAAAACACCAATTACTTTTTGACGCATCTTCCTCTGTCCTTTTTTAATAGTAACATTACGTTCTTTTGGATTATTACGATTCCAAGCAACTATTTTATCCATGTTTTTATGAGAATAACGGTCAACAATCTCTTTTCTACGCCCAGGATTATCTCTGTTCCATTTAGCAGCTCTGACAGCATCTTTTGGTGTAGAAACTCTCATCGTTCAACCTCAATATCTAATAATTCAAGAAGCTGCGTTAAAGTAAGATTCCACCATTGAGCAGGAACTTCCTTCTCCAAATAACTACGCAACGTTACAAAGTCGTAATCAAATAATTCGCATACCATTTTTACTGTTTTGTAGGCTTTTTTTTCGGAGGGGGTTTCTGAAGGTTGCACTCGTTTGTCGGCTAGGTTGTAGTTGATTTGGGCGCCGTATTGTATGCCCCATTGCCACATATTTTGTCCGGAGATTATTCTGCCTTCCCAGGGAGGTTTAGCCATTTCTTTGCGTAGCAGCGGGGTTTCGTAGCCGGGTCTTATTTCTCCGGCGACTAGGCGGGGAGCTGAGACAAACGCTCGGAGGATTTTATTGGCCATTTCCTTTACTTTGGCTTTCACTTCTTTGCTGTTAACGCATTTAGATTCTAAGTGAGCTTCTAAGTGCCGTTCCATTCCAGGAGAAGTATAAGCGTAGTAAATCACGTAAACGAAGTCTATCCAGGCAGCGGGTAGTTCTTCGCGTATGCGCCTAATCCACTCTTTTATTATGGGGTAGCGGCTGTGTATGCTTCCGATCCAGCCTTCCATTGTGGTTTGAGGCTTTGGATATCTGACTTTCCATTGGCGGTCTCGTGCCAGGTCTAATGTGTCGCGGAGTTCCGTTTCAATAACTTTTAAGCCGTCTTCGATGATTTCACAGTTCTTCGCTATAACCGTTATGTCCTGCAGGTGCTCATCTATGACTTCGCCAGCTTCCCAGGTGTGTAGAAGTTTTTTCCAGCCTCGGACCTGCTCAAGATAGGCTCGTGTCTGCCAGTCGGCGCGGCGTACCCGGTACCAATGGAACCAATAACGCCACAAGCCTGCAAGCCGGGGACGCTCCTGCATTTGCCGCAGGAAATAATCCATTCGGGCTTCTGCTGCTAATATGACTGCGCGTTTGGCTCCTATGGCGTCAATAGCCAAAAAACTTACTCCTGTTTGGTGATTTTGATTACTTCAAAACTGATAATTTGCTTGCCTTCCAGAATGAATTTTTCCCAATCCTCATAGGCTATAACAACTACTCTTTTCGGGTTATTGTTGTCGAGCACAAGTTTCATTTCTTTTCCGTCTCTAGTTATGTAGCCGTGGAATATTGTCGCTGTGAAAGTTAACTCATCAATGGGTTTAATTGCCAAAAAAAGTTACTCCTGCAACCACATTTCTTTTAGTCTGTATTTACCACAGTCTATACACCACTCTAATACGTAACCTTTAAAATATAATGTGGCTGCTTCTGGACGTTGGTACCATTTATGAATACCCAATTTACATCTGAGAGGTTTTTTAGCCAAAAAACGTTACTCCTCTTTTATTACTGTTCCTACATTGGGAGCTGGCTTAGCGCCAAGAAGATTAGGTTTCTTTTCTATGTCCTGCAGCTTACCTAAGTCTATGTGTCCGGCGCATCCACCTGCAACTGTTTGAGGCATAGAAGCGTTTAATTCATTACCGAACTGTTTTTTAAACCAATCTAAAACAGACTGCTGATCTACATCATATACAAATCCAAGAAACTCATCTGCAGCATCATCTAAAATATGGTCAATAGAATTGAGTAATGTTGACTCAGCACCGTCACCTATCCTAAAACGCTTCATGTTGCTATGAATTCGCTCTTTCAGTGTGCTCATTTGTTTTTCTCCATGTATTCTTTAACTGTTTTGCAGAAAAGCAAACTCCAATTTATTGATTCGAAATTTTCTTCCTTCTTAGCTTTAAAATTTATCATTTGTTCATGTAGCGCTTTAGGAACTGAAAGTGTGACATTAACTAAGGTGCGTTTAGTCATTGGGCGGCTTCCTGCTGCAGTTTTTCTACGGAGTCAAATTTGAGGGCAAGACTGTTTTTGTGGTAGCTACAGAGCACGATTGTTTTCCCTGCGAACATACGTGAATCTTTAGAAACCGTGACTTCCCATTCTGCTTTATTGATAGGTCTGGGTTTTAGGGAAATAGCTCGCATTATGCACCAATCGCAATCTTTCTTTTTTTCCGTTGCCATTAGGCGGCTTCCTGCTGCAGCTCCTTAAGCTGCGCCTTCCCCTTCTCCGTGATTGCAAACGGCTTAGCCACACGCTTAACCTCTTCATATTGGGTAAGTCCGGCTCGCGTTAGGAAAGATACTGTGCTTCTGACGGTGCCTAATGGTATTTTGAGGTTTTCGGCTATTTCCTGTGTCGTCTGGCTTCTCTCGCAAAGGGCTTCTAAAACGCGGGTTACGTTGGTTACTTTCTTTCTAGGACGTGCCATAATATTGTTCTCCTTATCCTTATTTGCTGTTCAGCTATATTTAAGCGTTTGTGATAACGATTTTTGAGGGAAAAAACATAATTCTATAGAGCACCTTATATCTTTTTGGTGACTGTATGGCGCCGGATATCTGGGAACTAAAACTTTTCGCAACCGCCCTAAAGATTGGAACCGCGTTTACAACTGTGGATAAACGTGCAAAAGAATGGATAGAAGACGGCTGGAGCACAAAAACATTGGAAAACCTCAAGAAAGAAGCGGCTGACTCCGAAGGCTCTTACACTTATAATGAGTTGAAAAACAAGTATCTGGACATGAAAGACGATTTTGAAAAATCCGTTAAGGACCTGCGGGGCAAACTTCAGCGGTTTTCTGAGGAACACCGTACACATGACATCTACGGCAGAAGCGTCAGTCCGATTCTCCGCTATGAACGCAAAATAGATAACTTCGGCGTCAAAGGAAAACTATTCCTGGGCCTAAACAGCCACCAAGCCAAAGGCTACCGCATAGTTGAGTTGGATTATCCGCGTTGGCTAGAAGAATTATTTAAAACGGACCCGGATGTGTTCTACTCAATGAATTTGTCGGAAGGGGAAGTTTACGCTTTAGTGCCTTCTCGCGGTATTGACCAGGAGAAAATATCTGTTCTAAGAAATGATTTCTGGGAGGAAATGGAGAAGTCCGGCGTTCCAGCGTTTGACACGTTCAGAGGATACAAGGAGTTAAAGCCGGAGTTTTCCAGTCGACTAGAAAAAACAATAGATAAGCGTTATCCGTTTGACACTAACGTTCTGCGTATAGCGGCGCTTGAAGAGGCGATTAAGCGGGAACATGCCTTAGCTGTGATTGGTCCTCGTGGGATAGCGACTGGGCCGCCTATTTCACCGATAAAGGTTGTTGCAGTTGTGCCTCCGGTTGCTCGTGAGGAACGTAAGCATATTGAGGAATGGTATGTCTTTCAGGCGCCCCATCTTGCTAAACAGTGGATTTTCGCGTATAAGTATCGTAGCAGTTGGGACCAGAAAGAATTCTTGACCTTTGATGAGCTGCGCGACTTTGTGAACCAGGGCGAAGGCACCCTGTACCTTCATGCCTACAGATTCAATGAACCTGCCAGGTGGGATGTACCGGTACCGATTACGCCGCCAAAAATAGATTACAAGCGAGCTATAGAGGACCATGTTAGTGCATGGCAATGGGAAAAAGGATATTTTAGCCTGCAGCAGCCACGGTTCACCGGGGTTCAATGGATTTGGAGCGTATCATCTTCAACGTACCCCAGACTTGAAGTTCCTGAGAACGGCTTGCTGAATGGCAGCTACGGTTATCCTGGAGGTAAACGGACAGGTACCCCTATTCCTGCGCCCAAGGCAGAGCAGCATAATGTTGAAAAAGAAGCAAATATTCTCGTTGAAAATTATAAGAGAGAGAAAGAAGCTGCAGCCGAGAAAAAACCTTTAGAGCCGGATTGGAGAAACTTTGAAAAAATATTCCATGACCTATACGACGAAGGATACTTCGTTAATAGCAACTACGCACGAAAAACATCAGAGGAAGCTATTGAAGCAGCTAAGGGCCTTACTGGAACAAATCTTGGCGAGTACAGAGCCATAAAAATTCCGATAGGTATTCCCCTTCACGAATTTAATTATTTAGATGGCAAACAAGGATTATGGATTGCATTTTATAATCATGCGCCCAAGGCAGAGCCGATAAAAACAGTCTCTACGCCACTCTATACAACTGCAGACGCCACGCCTAAAATTACTCCGGAGGAAGCCAAAGAAGAAGCCAAGTTAGAGAAGGAATCGGAAGAAGAGATAGAAGATACACGAGAAATGGAGAAGGAAATGGAAGCGGAGGAAACAGCTCCTTTAACTGAAGAACAGCCGGCGCCCACCCCTATAGTTCCACTGGAAAAACCAGCAGCGGTTACAAAGCCTACAGTGTCTACGCCGTCTACAGCTCCAGCGGCGCCAGCTCCTAGACCCACAAAAATCTTAAGCAGCGAAGATATGCGGCTGCTGCAAGACTACTGGAACACCCAATTCATACGCGCAATCGGAAAGGTTCCTGCAGGGTTCAGCAGCGTGTTCCGCATTGAATTCCAAGAAGTTAAAACGTTGCCTTTTGCGGAGGCGAAGAACGCGATTTTAGCGGCTGCGGATCGGGAGATCGAGCGCATTGAGCAGGAGCAGCGAGCACGAGTAACAATACGCCAGGGTGAACGCATAACGCCTGGTCCTTCGAAGGCGCCAGCGCAAAAAAAGCCTATGACTGACAGGGAAATTGAGGAGGAAAACGAAGAAGGTTTCAGGATGCCTGTTGGCGGTAAGGTGCCGCCGTCGTTTTTCCCTCCTAACCCGCTGAGTGTTGAGCAGCCGTTCCCTCGTGGGCCAACGTCGCTTGAGCAGTTGCGGCTATGGCAAGTCTTTTGCTATGAGATGCAGACGGAAGGCTACGACTGCAACCAATACGCCAGGGAATTCACCGAGTACATTAACAAGACGCAGTTTTATGATTGGGAAGACCTAAAAGAAAACTTTACTTTCTTTGTAGACACAATCATGGAAGGGGCGACGTTGCCGCCTTTGGTTCAGTGGCGCAAGGAGCTGACGGTGCCGAAGGGAATCGGCGGCGAATTGCGGGAGTTGGAGCCGTCGCCTGAGCCTGCGAAGTTGACGACGGCGCAGATTGAGATGGAGGAGCGCAATGCGGTTAAGCGGCAGCGGATTTTGATAGCGCAGAAAGCAGCCGGCTTAATCAGCTACAACAGCTACTACGTGGGGCGCAAACAGAAAACCATGCATGACCTCTACGAAGAAATGACCTCACGCGGCGTCATAAACGCAAGCATACCGGAAGAAATCTTTACTCCGGTGGCGAAGGAGGCTATAAGGGAAATCTACCATGAACCCCTATACACGCAGGAGTGGATTCCGATTGACGGCGAAGAAGAATTATCGGAGAAGCTGAACATCGGCAGATCAGCATTCGGCAACGTGACAGAGAGACAGGTAGAAAACTTTTTAGCAACATAAAAAAAACAGAAAACACATTATCATATTTGAAGGTTGAGTAAATGAAAAGTGAGACACATAAATGCGCTAACTGCGGTAAAACAAGGGCAGGAGGATGGGTTTTGGTGCCTGGCGGTGAAGCGTTTCTTTGTAACTACTGTATCGTTGACGCTGAGTTAAACGATGAAGAGGAAGAAGATGCAGAACAAGATAATAGCGCGCTAAAAAAGGAACTGACTACAAAATTAACAAATGTAAACTATCTTATCCCAAAGTTTGAGGCAATAAAGAATTCGTTAGAGCTGGCTCTTGATACATATGACACGATAGAGTTGGATACTACTCATCAAAGTAAACAGATTGCTAAAATGGCTATGGCTGTTGAGCTTCAGCGGAAAGAAGCTATGAATTTTCTTAATTTGCTTGATAGATACAAAAGCCAACTTCAAAATGACTTAGCACAGATTTAAAAAAAAAGAAAAAAGTTGGAGTGGAAGCATAGGGGTCTTTACTCTGCTTTAAACTCATTTACTTTTTTCTGGAAACTTTCCCATTCCTCACAAGTAAAACCAAACAACACCATTCCAGCGCCAGAACCTAATTTATTAACTATTTCTTTGAATGTACCCCAGTTTTCCAACTTAATAAAAGCCTCATAACTTGCTTTGTATCCCCTATCTGCACCTGCGAATGTAGTAATTTCAACATTAGACCCCGATTGTTCAACATTACTTACCTCATATATATCTCCGTTTTCTACCATGTTTTCCACCTCACATAAATTCTAAAGTGGAACATTCAACATTTCTATAAGTTCATGTGCTCTTCGGATAAGGCTATTTTTTCCTTTAATTACGTCGTCAACAAAAATTATTATTTCAGTTTCTCTTGCAGTATAACCTTTAAGCCTGAACCCTTTGCTAATTTGCCTAGCTTCATCAACATAATCAATCAGTTTTAGATACTGTTTTTTCATACCTTCTTCACGTTGAATCAGTTCTTCAATGCGAGAAATAGCACCTTTTGATAATATACGGTCTGATTGGATAGAAGCAGGTTCTTTGCCTCCCCAAACATCATGATAAGCCATACAGAATAACAATGTTAAAGTTACTTAAAAAAATAACGTAAAAAAAAGAAAAAGGATTTGAGTTGTTTTATGCTTCTGGCACTACTTGGCTTCTTCGGCGCCTTACTCTTTGCGCGCGCATTCTACCGCCCATGGCTGCACTAATGCTCGCGTTTCTAACTGCTCTATCAGGGTTTCCTTTAGTCGCGTGAGCTGCTTGAGTAAACCGGGCTTTGATATCTGGCGATCCTGCACCTGGCGCGCTTCGACTTCTACGGAAAATGGTTACGTGCTTAAGCCATTCAAGATGCGAGTGCAAATTGAATTTTGGCAGCCGTAGCCATTACCATAACCGACATTTTTCCAGTTCCGGGCATCATTAGCTGAGCGGGATATGAACGAGTTCTGGCGAGCAGAAACTCATAATTCTCATCCACTTAGCTGCTGTCATTTTTTTACATACTCTCCTTATGTGTTTTGTTGTATCAAAGTAAAGGTAAAGATATATAAAATCTAAGCGTCATATCACTGTCTAATTGGTGTCCTAATGATTGATGAAGCATTTAAAAATTGGTTTATCGGCTTCAGTGAAGGAGAGGCATCTTTTACTCATGCGTCTGGCGGGTTGCCGAGATTTACTCTAACGCAAAAAAATAAGAATATTCTTGAAGTGATTAGAGACACTTTGGGATTTGGAAAAGTTATGAGGCATTGGAGCAAACTTCCTGACACATGGCGATATGTTGTAGAGAAAGATGAAAACCTTAATGTATTAATACAGATTTTCGATGGAAATTTAAGAACTGATTTTAAACGAGAACAATTCCATTCTTGGCTTGGTTTATGGAATTATAATAATCCTATTAGGATTGCAGGACGCGAGAAAGAAAGAATGCGCAGGCAAATAGCAATGTTAGACCCTTTAAAAGCTCAAAAGGCAAGAGAATTAACAAAAAAATGGAACCGTAAAAACCGCGTTCAATTCAATGCAAATAAGCGTAAATCATGGTTCAAACATCGAGAGAAAAATTTGGTGAAACATAGGGAAAGAACCATTATTGGCCGTGAGATGCAACGATTTGTGAAGGAGAGTATAGAGTTATGTCTAACAAACGATTGAACGTCATTGACGTAAAAGGATCTAGAACTGTTCTAAGAACCTACCGGGTTGTTCCTTATCCCGAAATTGAAGCTATCCTGAAAAAAAATGGTGAGGCGTTTGTTGAGGGCATAGACCACAGGACCGCTTTTTACGCGAAGAATACTTTATCCAAGAAGCTCCACATAGCAATTAAGGCTGAGAGCCGATTAATTTTTACTGAAGAAAACAAGGATATTCCAATGAAAGGTTACTTATTCACGGTTGCTTAGATTATGCCTTTTGTGGTTAGGGCGCCTTTTAGACCCCTGACTTCTTGCAGTATGCAGTCTGCTTTTCTTGTTTGTTCCAGGTTCAATGCGAGTAGGCTTATCATTATTCCTTTGTCGTTGATTTTGGCTTTTTCAAGTTTTTCTATAACTTTTGCTGTTTCTGGGGCTATTTGAGATATAATTTCTACCATTGCTGCTGAAGCCATTATTCAGTCTCCTTTAGGGGGCATCCTGCTAGTTCATTACTCATAAATCGTTTATTAGTGTTTTGTAGAAGGGTTATTATTTCGGCTGCATCCAGGTATCTTTTTTTAGGTTTTTCCATCGGAAGCGTAGGGGTGTCGGGTTTTTCTGTTTTTTTAGGTTCCTCTATGGGAATAGGTTTTGGGGGGTCGGGGATTGTTGGGGGTGCGGCTGCTGAATCTTTCTTTACTCCTATATGTTTCTCTGCCATGTGCTCTCTAACCGATCCTTCGATTTCTTCTCCACACCAAATACAACGCATAGGTTACATCCCTGATGATCCGGCGTTATACATGCCGGCTATGTACTGTTGAAACTGTTCGCAGCCCTGCCTCAGCTCCTGGGCTTCTTTACTGTTTAAGCCGTTGGTGGCGTCTACAAAAAGTTTCGCTAAATCTACCGGGTGCCTTCCAAAGTTTGTGTGCGCCCACTCGAAAAAATGTTTAAAACTCATCTGTCCACCTATGACTTTCTGCAGGGCTTCCCTGATCCGTTGCCGGTTAAGGCGGCTGATCCGTTTCACTTCTTCCGTGTAGTCCGGATAAATTATAACTAGACTTTCAGCTATTTTATTCATGTATTTTTCCATGTCTACTTCTGCCTGGCTCTGCATCAAGTCGCCGCTTTGAGGCGTAAACTTGTTAAGAAGTGGGGTTGCTTGTCCGGGTTTAAAAAGAAAACCACATATAGAGCATTTGTATAGGCCGCTTGGCTGCCTGGTTGTTGGTACTCTGCAGTTGGGGCAATAGGACATTTTAGTACACTTTGCCTAGTTTCATGTTGCTGAACATTTCTTGCATAGCGTCTATAACGTCTAGGTGTACTCTTTCTTCGTTAAGGTGTTTGTTGATTTTTCGTTCTAGCTCGTTTAGCGGTACTATGGCTTCCTGGTAGCTTTCCATGGACATATTCTTTTGCATCCTTGCATTAATTAACGCTGTCGTGCTGGACTGCACTTTTACTAAGAGTTCCTGGTAGCTGTTGACGGATTTTTCTTCTTCATCTCCGAAGCGGTCTAATATGGTTTCGTAGAATTCTCCTAGAGCCTTCGGGGTTAAAGTTACGCTTTGTTGTGATGTTGGCTGCATTATCGGTTGAGCTGCTGCAGGAGAACCTAGCTTTTTTATCATGCATAATAGTATCTCCTCGTGCTCGTGCTCGTCGTTGCGTATATAGAGTATGTCGGGTACGAATTTGCTTAAGTCTGGGAACATAAGCAGCTCGTCGTATTGGCGCCTAGCTACTCTTTCAGCCGTTACCAACTCCATTAAAACGCTAAGTATTGTTTGAGTTTTCTTAAATTGTGCTGCGGGAGAATAGACTCTTGGCGATGTTATTTCTCCGTAGGGACCTATGGTCTCCGTTATGACGGAGTTGGGGTTTCTTACTTCTTGGGCGCTTATGTTTGGTCGGGCGTAGTATTGTGTGCTGAGTTGTTTTCCCTGGTCTTTGCAGCTTTGAGCCAAATGTTTTTTTCTCCTGCTATGCGGCTATCATGGCTATTACGGCTGCTGCCGTGGCTACGCCTAGTAGTATGCCTGGCGCTGATGAGGGTGCGGCTGCGGGTGTGTTTACGCCTGCTTGCTGTGGGGTTCCTGTGGCGCTGAATAAGCCTTTGGTTGTGTTTCCTGCGTAGTTTGCGCGGAATTGGTAGGTTCCTGGTGGGTAGGATGCGAGTGTTATGGCTAAACTTCCGCTGAAGTATCCTGGTGTGGTGCCGTTCATGGCTGTGGTGACGGATACGCCGGTGTTGGTCCAGACGCCGCCTATGAGTTGCTGTATGGTTATGGTTTCTCCGTTAAGTGCTGCTAAGTCGCCTACGGCGTTGCTGTAGTCGCTGAGGTAGCCGCTGAAGTTGATCGTGAAGGGTGCGTTGCCTGATGTGGGGGACATGGTGAAGTTGTAGAAGTAGGTTTGAATTGTGTTTACAGTGATGGTTATAGGCGAAGAACTGGATAGTTTCCTCATTCCTCTAAGTGCTTGTCGGCCTCCTTGATAGGACAAGGCATTAAGTTGATTACTCATACTTTCACCTATTGATAAGTACCATTTCTGGAATTTAATTTTTGTGTATGTCTAAACTTTTAATAAGAGAAAAAAGAGGGTTTTATGTTACTGTTGCTCTCAGTGTGATTGTTTGCTTCTTTTTTCGCGGCTTAATTAGGTTCCAGTAGAATTTGAAGAATTCTTTTATCCAGTACCATATCGTATTAAGATAGGTTGACATTGAGGGTCACTGTTTGGTTCGCTAAGACCGTTATAGTGAATGGTACTGCGGGGCTTGCTGCTGCTGCGTATTGTGTGTCTGCGGGTACGTTAGCGATCGCTGAATATGCCCCTGCTACCGTGTATGTTTGTGTCACGGTGTAGTTGCCTGAAGTGTCAGTGGTTGCTGTTAGGGTGTCTGTGGTTCCGTCGGGTTTAGTTACCGTTACCGTTACTGATATATTAGGGCGCGGTACTGGCGGGGTTGCTTGAGTTGCTACGGTTCCAGAAAACGTTACATTTGCCACTTTACCTACTCCTTATACTCCTATAGTATTAGGGCGTTCACCCTGCTTAAATCTCTTGTTTTTCCCCCTTTTACGCATCCGAACAGGTATTTAGTTGTGTTTCCGGCGTAATAAGCCCTGAACTGCCAAGCTCCAGGATAGATGCCTGGTTCAGCAAGTTTCCAGGTTCCACTGAAATAACCGTTTCCAGATGGCCCTGCTCCGGTTGTTTCTGATATGCCAGTGTTTTCCCAGGTGGAACTCCCAGGAGCCAACACTTGTATCTGGATGGTTTCACCGTTAACTATTGTTCCTGTGTCGGGAGTGTTGCTTTGTCGGCTGAGGTAGCCGCTAAAGCTGATTGTAAATGGGAGATTTCCGCTTGTAGGGGTTATGGCCCAATTTACTATGTAGGTTTGTGTTGGAGTTATAGGCGTGGTAACGTAAGTCATTCGCATGTTTGCTGTGGCGGGGTAAGGCGATAGTGTTCCTGTTGATGTTGGAAAGTTACTGTATGTGGTGAGGTAATAGTAGTATCCTGCGCCTGAGCTTGATTGGTACCAGTAGGCTGAGGGGCTGCTGAACTGGAAAGCGATATAGTAAGTTGTTCCCGCGACTATTGGAATACTGCCAGGTATTGCAAGGTCGTTCCAGCCAGCGACCATCGGGGCGCTTGCGGATTGTCCGAGTAAGCCGCTTAACACGTTTCCGCTGAGGGTGCTGTAGATAGCTACTGACAAGTTTCCGTTAGCTGCAGGTACATTGACTCCTACTGTGCTTAAGGGTCCTGATTGGCTGGCTGTGACTGGAAAAGCTAACATGCCATAAAGGTCGTTATGTGAAGCTGTAGAGTCGCCTATTGTATCAGTTGTTGAAGTGCCGCCTGAGCTGCCAGAGGGATTAAGGTAAAATATGGGGTTCCAAGCGTATGCTGTACCTGCTTCATTTATACCTAAGTTATAAGTAGTTCCTAAAACTGTAATCTGAGGTGCAAAATAAGCTGGAACTACCTGTTGCCCCGCATAGAATCCACCTTGATAACCGTCTGCTGCAATGGTGGAGGGAACAATGAAATCAACCGTTATTAAAGTCCATGTTGACGTTCCCCATGGAACTACAACGGAAGTATCATGACCGTCTGCAAAATAATAGTCGCTTTGACCGCTTGTACTGCCTGTTTCACAAATACCTTGATAATGTGAGTCGTAGAATGCTCCACCAATCATTATTCCGTCTAAAGGGTTTGTATCACCGTGGCTACTTGCAGTTGTCATTAACCAACATGAAAAAACAATGTGATCTCCTATATTTACAGGGTAAATTGTGCCGTCAAGTTCGTTAATAGCTGAGCTACTGTATTTTTGTTCTGCTGGTGGATTATTCACAAATGATACACAGTTGCTTTTACCGTTTTGAGTAACTGGGAACGCGGTGTAGGGGTTCTGGTAGGGTGAAACATAAAGTTGATTAGGTTGCGGATTAGAAGGTGAACCGCCATAATTATCCCAGAATCCGCCAGGAGCATTGCTGAATGGTGCTAAGTTGGTTCCAGTGTACCCAGACATACTTAATATCTTTTTAAAATAAGGTAAGTTTCGTATTCTTTTGCTGTACTGTTCAGGCGTTGTTAATGTTTTTTGAAAAGATATGTATAAGCCAGGTTTCCTTTCCATAAAGAACTGTTTTAGTAAGCTGTTAGACTGCCGTAGAATTCTTTTTATTCTTGACATTTTTTCTCCATCTATAGGTATAGAGGTTTAGGACTAAAAAGTTTATGCGCGTTTATTTTGGTTTTAATTGTTTTTCTTATTACTGTAGCATGTCTTACAATAAAATATGAATTCAACAAAGCCTTCTATAGGGTTGTATGATTTTAGTCTTTTTGTGTTTGCGTCTGCTGATTCAACTATTTTTTTACATCCGCTACAAATAACTTGAACCATATTAATCCAATCCTTAAAGACTAAATTGTTTCTGTTTCAATTTAAATGCTTCTATCTCGGCTTTTTTCACCGTTACACTTTGAAATTTCGGCATCCAGGTTGTTTGCGGCTTCTTATAGGTGATTTTTAGGGGTCGGTTGCAGTTTAAGCACCATGGCTTACCGTTCATCTTGTTATTTCTGTTTGGTGCGCCGCAGTTCTGGCAGTAGCTTGTTTCTGTTAGCAGGGATTCTTCTTGCAAATTAGGATTTTTAGGTGGAGTATTTTGGAGGGAGGATATATTTAGAAGTGATATTAGTTCTTTATGTCTATTTACTAAAGAATGAAGTTTTCCATTATTCTCTGGTGTAAGTGGACCGCTGTTTAACAAAGCAGATATTTCACTGTTGTTATGTAGAAGTTCTTTGCGGATTTTCTTTTTATTCTGCTTGGGAAATTTTATTCACCCATTACAACTACTGTTGGAGCTACGCTGAAAGTTATAGAGAACGTGTCTGAAGGCTCTAAATGAACCGGAATGGCGCTCGTAGCTACCGTTATTGTTGCCAATGTTGTGCCATTTCTAGTTATTGCTGTAACTGTTCCTCCTGTTATGTAAATTGTTTTAGGTGAGTTCCAATTCGTGTATGTTGTGCCGCTTACCAATGTTGATGTTGAGCTTGCGCCGACATCCAGAATATTAGTTCCTGAAATCGGCAATGCAATTACGCCAAGCGGATTCCACCCAGAATTATTTTGGATGATGTCTGTAGCTGCTGGAGATTGGACCCCATAAGTAAACATGCGATTGCCAATTATTTGACTGTATGTTTGATAGGTGCCGAAGGTAACGAAGTAAAATTGTGATCTGCTGGCTCCTTGATTATCGTTTGCCACAGAGTTTGAAACAGTGTTATAGCTGCTTGTGTAAGTTGCGCTGCCGACAATATAAAATCCGGGGTAGTAGAATGCTTTGTTTCCATAGCCGTTGTTTACGGCGGTACAGGCATCGAAGGTATTGTAGCTTCCTGTGTTAACGCTGAATCCTGCGAATCCATTGAGAACAGCTACAATATTGGTGCCAGAGCAGTATTCAGTTTGATAAAATAGAACTCCTGTTGATAACCCCGAATTGCAGCTTCCGCCTGTAACCGTTACAAAACTTGTTATAACTCCCCAGATCGCAGGGTTATAGCCTATCTGAATATTTGCTTGTCCAGCACTGTAACTTATATTTCCCGTTAAGGTACTGTTGCAGTTGCCGCCCCAAAACAAAATATTAGTGTTGTAGCTTCCGGTTACTACGTTATCTGCTACCAGGTAGTTTGTCGGGTATCCGTTTCCGCATTCGATTCCGCAGTCGCCTGCATTGATAATGGTGTTGCCTAATATTTTGTTTCCGTAGATTATGCCAAATACGCCCCAATAACTATCGCTGAATATTCCATCCTCAGTACAGCTAACAACCAAATTACCCTCAATAAGATTAAATGAAGGAGCACCAGGGCTTAGGTACTGCACAAGAATACCCATTCCAACCGCGCTTGTAACGGTATTATTCTGCACTACATTGTACGTTGAAGCTCCACCCAAGTATATTCCTGCACCCAAAGGAGTATTATATACTTGCATACTTTGTATGGTACAGTTAGTTGCGCCTGCTAAATAGACGCCGTATCCCGAAGTATTATGAGCAGAATTTCCGTTTAGATAACCGCCATAAATTTGCCAGCCTGAAACAGAGGTAAGTGAAATAATCGGTTGATTTACACCGTCATTTAGGTATAATGTAGTACCGTTCTCAAAAAAAACAGTTACATTATTGACGGTTGTGGCTGCGATGCTTCCGCTTAAGTTATAAGTACCTTTTCTTGTGAAGATTTCACAGTTACCGCCAGAAACGCTGATGGCGTAATTGAAGGTGGTTTTTGCGTCTGAGTTAGAGTAAACTGCGGCGGCGGCTCCTGCCTGATAAAGACTTGTTTTTCCACCGCTTTGATTAATGATATAAGTTGGTTGCTGTTGACTACTAACGCCGCTTGATGCGGATTCCTCAATTACTTTGCTAAGTATTGGCATTTTTGTTTACCTCTTTAAAACTAATATTCGTATGGTGCTGTTTGCTGCACTTACGGTTTGCGCCCAGATGCGAATAACGCCTTTAGATGTGATGCTTAGGCTGCCTCCATTGAAGATTTTTGGGCTATCACTACTGATTTGGTCATTAAAGTCTACATAATGGTCGGCGCCGTCTGCGACAAGCAATATTTCTTTTGAGTCTGTAGTGATAACGTCATAGTATACTGGTGTTGTATTGTTTGTCGTTAGGGCTTTGCGTTCGTTGACTTCGTATTGTTCTTCTACTCTTATCGGGGTGGGTCCTGGGGTGTAGTCTTTGGGTCCTTGGGCGCCCATTTTATCTATGTTTTCTTCTAATGTTTCAACTGTGGATTCCGCTAAAAAAGGGGTTGATTGTGGTTGGAAAGGCTTGTAGGGATGTGTTGAAGTTTCCGCCATCAATGACGCCTATTGCCTTGGTATCGATTTTGCTCCAGGTAAACCTAAGTTTGTTGCCTGTATGTTTGCGGCTATAGCGTCGGTTGCAACGTAGATGCCTGCGCCGTTACTGAGTAGTTGCCAGTAGGGTTGCCGTGGTGTCCCTGCGTATGCCACTATTTCATATTCCACTATGTCGAAGTTGTAAACTTGGCTGACGTTGCCTTGGGTCACGAGTAGCCTCATGGATTGGTCGTAGCTCCATCGGTCAACTTCAATCGGGTTAGTAACGCTTGCGAGGGTAACGCTTAATGTGTCGGCTACGTCTTTGCTTTGCAGCGGTTGAGTTCCCCAGATGAATTCAGGCGTATCAGCCACAGTTAAGCCGACGTATTCGATGTGTACTATGCGGTTTTTGTTAAGGTTTCCAGTCATAGACTCCAAAAACGTGCTTGAGGTCCCGGCTGTGCTGGCGTTATCTAAGGCTAAAATGTAGTTTGTTTGGGTTCCTGTAACTGCGACTGCTTTTCTGTTGTGCCGCACCTGGATAATCATATAATACTCTTTTTGGATTTTGAAGAGTTCCCCGGCTTTCAACTCCGGGTATGCAGCCTTCCAAATTTGATATGGGGCGAATGCTGACATTTATTTTTGCTCCTTTAGAAATACTATAGTTGTTCTTCCTTAAGTTTTTTGTGTAGAAATTATTTCAAGAGACCTAAGATATCGCCTTTAATTGCTGCTTTATAGGATTTTGCAAACTTCTCCGGCTCTAATATCTGCATTACAACAAATCCGTAATCTACTGTCGCAGACGCCTGGGTTGTTCCAGGGTCTAATGTAAAGTCAATATGAACTACGTTCTCCTTTTTAAAAGGCAAAGGATACACTAAGTTCATAAATATATTTCCAAAACCTGCGGAGCTGCCGGGTAAACCTGGAAAATCAAAAGCAGTTAAAACCGTTAATTGGGCTAAAGGTTGAGTTAACCCAATAATTGACAACTCATATAACTGTGCTGTTAATACAGAAAAAGGCTCAGGCGGCATAGTTACATTCATAGTAGTAAAAGCGTCTGTGGAATCAAATTGTGCATAAATTAACCATCCTGGAGTTTTTTTAGCGTAAATCTCATTAACTACACCCGGTACAACGGTTATTGTTCCCTCAATTTCTATATAGTCCCATCCGTCTAATAATGCGAGAAGGTCTATTATTCCGCCCATGGTGTCACCTTTTCATTAATTATTATAATATACTTAATACTATTAATACTATTAGAAGTAAACACGCGCTGGTCGGTGTTTAAATGACTAACGTTCCTTCACATGTTGCAGGGCAATCGGGAAGAGGCACGAATTCAGGAGCTTCAATTTCTGTAACTATGACTTTAAGACCTAAAACTGGAAATATGCTTGTGGTTGGTTGTGGTGGCGTTTCTAATCCAGTAACATCTGTAAGTAGCATATCGGGCGCTGGAGCAAAATGGGGGTCATCTGCTGATGCTTTTAAATTATTTGCCTCTTTTCGTTATTCATCTATTTGGCATGGTGTAGTTGGAGCAAATCCCACCACTAATATAACAATTACCCTTTCTGGTATTCCTTCATCTGGGTATATAGCTGATGTTTATGAGTACACAATAGGCTCTCCTGCTACTTGGAGTTTAGACCAAATAGCTACAAATGGTGGTACATCCACAACAACCTCAACAGGGTCAACCTTAATAACAACTCAAGCGAAAGAGGTTTGGGTTGGATGTGTAGCTGTGGCAGAAGCCCAGTCCTCTGGGATCAGTACAGGGAGTTTTAATTTTTACGATGGCGTAGTTTTTAATTCTGACTCTGTAGCATTTTTAGATTATGTTGCAAACGCTAATGGTGTGGCAGTTTCAGGTACAAGTATTTCTTCAGCAAGTAACTGGTCTAGTTGCATTGCCACTTTCTTTGCAGTAAAGATTGCGCTGAACATGTATGGTGATGGCTTGTCGTCATATACATGCTAAAACATGTTTAAGGCAGATATTGACCCATTACAGTGTATGTTACGAATCCTCCTGCTGCAGGAAACGGCCCTCCCATTACTTCAAACGTGTAAATATAAAGTCCTATGCTTGTCGGTCCTCTCCAAGTGCTATTAATAAGGTTTGCCACAAATCCTGTACTTGGGTTAAGGTTTTTTAGAAAACGAAACTGCCCATTTGCGCCAAACCGTAAGGCAACTGTTTCAGCAACGCTATAAACATTCCAGATATCTATAAGACTAGCTGAGAAACTTAAGTTTGCTTGTGGAGGTACAATTTGAAGATTTTGATTGGTCCCTGCCCCTATTAGGCCGCTGAAAACTTGGTTTGTATCTGAGAAGACTTGTGTATCATAAACACTAACAGGTGCGAGTCCTACTGCTCCGTAGACGCTAATTGGTTGAGCTACGCCGACGTTACCGTAAACTTGTACGCCTTGAGCTGAACCGTAAATTTGGAAGGGAGGCTGAGGCTGATTAGACTCAGTGATTGACTGCGGCGTTTGAAAGTAGACACTGATCGGCTGAAAAACCCCAACATTACCATAAACATTTATAGGTTGAGAAACCCCAACGGTCCCATACACACTAACAGGCTCAGGAATGTTAATGGTTTGCGGAGTCTGGAAATAGACACTTACAGGCTGAGCTACGCCAACGTTACCGTAAACTTGTACGCCTTGAGCTGAACCGTAAATTTGGAAGGGAGGCTGAGGCTGATTAGACTCAGTGATTGACTGCGGCGTTTGAAAGTAGACACTGACCGGCTGAAAAACCCCGACGTTACCATAAATGTTTAGAGGCTGAGGTACTCCCACGGTTCCATAGACGCTCACAGGTTCAGGAATCGTAACAGCTTGGGGCGTGTTAAAATAGACGCTAACCGGCTGAGCAACCCCAATATTACCATAAACTTGGACCGGATTTGGAGCAACCACATTTACCGGCTGAGTTGAAGCAAAGTAGACACTGACAGGCTCAGGAACCGTAACAGCCTGCGGAGTGCTGAAATAGACGCTGAGAGGTTGAGGTACCCCGATGTTGCCGTAAACTTGGATCGGCTGAGTTATTAAAACGTCTTGAAGGGGAAGGGAGCCTTTAGTGCGGAAATGTTCAGCCATTACCTTGCTGTCACCACTCTAAGGATTGTTCCTAAAGCACTATAAAATGTAACTCTTGGAAAAGATGGACCGCTAGCGCGAAAAGTCCGGTCTCCGTTAGCAACTACTGTTATGCCGTTTGGTAAACTTGAATCGTTAATCATTGCTTGTGCGTCGTTAGCTCCTATATTGAAAATTTCAATATCTTGCATTTTGTAAGGGAAGAATTCAAGGTTATAGCTCTGTCCTGGCACCAATGTTATTGTGAATTCTGTGTAAATGAGGCTTTTTTGCATTTGCATCTCCTATCTCTTCAAGTAAGCTAATAGGGCGATTACGCCGAGCAACCCGATTATTCCAACTATGGCGATTATGGCTGTGTAGTCAATTTTATTTATAACTATAGGTAAAGTAGTTGGGGTTTGTAGCGTTTGGAGTTTCTGAGGATAATCTTTCGTTTGTATTGAAGTTTCTTCGTTGCCTCCTTCTATGAGACTTACTACTTGCGGGTTCGCCGGACGCATTGCGAAGGAAGGGAATACTTCCATGTTTAACCTCTCCTAACCATAAGTGCGAAGGCGAGAAAACCGAATAACCCTAACATTATTGCTACGGTGCCGAAAATTATCAGGTTATTGTTGTTAGACGGCTGCGTAGGCTGCACTATGGGAACATACATCATAGGCCGCTGAGGCGCGCTAGGAGGGTTTTGGTCGTAGTTGCTTTCGATAAGACTTATAACTTGCGGCTGCTGCGGATATGGGTATTGAGTTGGGAAGACCTCCAATTACGTATTCACCTGGTCTAAAGGTTATATGGCGCTTTAAGGATTTTTAGCTTGTGTTTAAGGATCTAGAGCTTTGCTAAGATTCTTTCAAGTTTTTGTTCTGCAGCTTCCCAATTAAATATTTTAGCTCTCTCTAAGCCTTTATCTGCGAGTTGTTTGAGTTTTTCTGGGTTTGTTTTAGCCCAGATTATTTTTTCCGCTAAGTCTTCTACGTCTACAAGGGCAACTTTGCCGATTGTGATATCTAAGTACCCGGTTATTTTTGCGTATAAGCCGCAGTCTCCTACTATTTCGGCGTTTGCGCCGTGGTCCACTACAAGGGGAACGGTGCCGGATGCCATAGCTTCGACGTTTGGCAGTCCGAAGGCTTCTGTTGAGGGTAGCATGTGAATGTGCATTTGGTTGTAGAGCATTGCTATATCGGGCTGTCCTAATGCTAGGTTCATGTAGGCTACGTCGCTTATTTTTGCGTTTGATTTTGTTTGTATGATGTAGCTTTGTAGTTCTGGCAGCCAGGGTGAAGCGTCGTAGGTGCTTGATACGAATAGGCAGGGGATTTGATAACCTCTCTGTTCAGCTATATGGTGCGCGTCAATCATGCGTGTTATCTGTTTTCGCCAAACATTGCTTGATATTGAGCCTATGCTGAATACATTGGGTTTAGGTTGCGGCTTGAACATGCCCATGTCTACGCCATGGTAGAGAACTTCGCTGTCTAAGTTGTATTGTTTTTTTAGGCAGCTTTGGCTCCAGAATGAGGGAACCATCCATAGTTTAGCTTCTTTGATAAAAGGAGTTATGTCGGGTTGGCAGGGTGTAGATTCCACAGGTATATAGAGGACTAGCTTTGTTTTTTCACCGATTAAATGGGCCATGGAGTTAAATAACGAAATGTACGGTTGCGATTGGTACATAACGGTTATGTCGGGTCTAAACAGGTTTAGCCAGTACAAGAGCTGATTGCCATTAGTGTATGATGCCAGGGTATAGTTTCCCATTCGCCGGGGGCTGCCGTAATAATTCTGCCCTAAATAAAGAATGTCATAGTTGTCGAGCCTTGATAGTAATTCATGGCTGACTTGTCCGAAGCTAGCTTGCATAAGGGGGCTTGGAGCTACCCACATTAACTTTTTTTTCTGCTGTGGCTGTGTCTGGGCGCCTATGAAGAATTTTTCAGCCAAAAAAAATTATACTTCCTTGGGTGGCGGATTCACCAAAATAAGGTTCGGAGTCATAGGACCATTTGGGTTTGGTAGGCTGTCGGGTTGTGCGGGTGCGCCCCATCCGCTTTCTGCAAGCATATATTGAGCTGTGATTACGCAGTCGCCATTTAGGATATAAAGTATTGTAGTGGCGTTGTTGCTTACGCATTGGCCATTAACTAGCCAGCATTTGAAGGCGTAACTTACGTAGGGTGCGTTAGGGTCTGGTATGCCGCTGATCGCGCTGAATTGATGATGCCCTGCACTAAGCCTCAACGTTGTCGGCGCCATGTAGAGTTTGCCATCTACAGTTATTTTCGCCGGCAGCAAAGGGTTAGTTTGCAGCTCTACAGAAATAGCGAATGCTTGTTGAGCTTGAAGGGAATTCATGGTTGGAGGACCAAACAATAAAGCGTCATTTGGCATTATAGGTCACTAAATCAATTATAGCTTTTCTGTCTTAAAAGGTTAATTAGAAATATGTATGGCGGGTGCCTCGTTACTGCCTTTACGCATACCTACTTTGGTTGCAGACCATTCCGTTTATAGCCTTGAGCTTTAAGTTCGCTGACTTGACCTGGATCTTACTTGTGCTACGGTTCGCGCCGGGGTCTCCCGTCCCTGAACACCGATTAGGATTTTACGGCTCTACTTGGATATCCAGGTAGATTGTCCAGGAGTTTAGCCTTACGCCATTTCAGCCAGAGGCACCCTAATATGCTAACATGATAGAGGCGGGACTGATCCACATTTGAGACGCCATGGCGCCTTTCAATGTTTCATTTGTCCCTAATCGTGGAAACAAGCTTTTGCCCTCGGTTTTCTTCATCGGGCAAATCGAGGGTTCAAATTTTGGGGTTATGGTTCATGGGGGAGAGTTCGCCTGCATGACATCTGTTGCTATTGGAACCCGAAGGAAACTTTAGCTCACTGTGCGGATGCAGACAAACCCTATAAATCTGAGTAGTGTCTTCTTGTATAAAACTTTTTCTGTAAACAAAAAAAGGAAGGAGATGTTTTAGTATAGCCAGAAGTGCCGTACAAAGTAGGCTCTGATCTTCGCGTACTTTGTGTTTGTCTGTGGGGCTGCTGCTGTCGCCGGGGCAGGTGCGGATGTCGTGGTCGAGTTGTCAGATTGGTTCTGTGCTTCAGAGAGCAAGCCTTTCACTACTATTGCAAGGAAAGAAATGAATCCAGCATATTTGAGTTCATTAATGCTTGTCAGGTAGAGTGCTGTTGCGCCCAGGATAACTAAAACATAGTTGCCTATGCTATTCCAGTTAACGGTTGCCATTTTTTATTTCTCCAATAGTTCTATTGCTGAATTTCGCTTAAAAAACTTCTTGTTAACTTAGCTTCGCATCGGGATTTCCAAGGGCGGTTAGGTTCTCAAGATTAAAATTCAAAAAGGTTCTTGAATCCTTATCCTGAACCCGGCTTAAGTAATATTTGAAGCTGGCGCGTGTGGCATCTATGCTATGTTTGAAGGTGGCGCCATCCGCTAGTTGAATGGCAGGCTGAAAAAGAGATTCAAAAAAGGGTCTGCTTATGTCGTCGTCTTGGGGTTGTTTGTCTTCATCTACTAGGAAAACGTAGGGTTTTTTGTAGCCCATGACGGCTGTTGCGCCGTGTTTTGCTAAGGCGCCGACAAGTTCGGTTCCGGCGTTGCAGGTGAGCAAAAGGGTTATGCGCCCGGTGAAGTAGTCTTCGTCTCCGGCTCTTATGTTGCGGTGTGTGGCTGAGTCATAGCCTTGGGTGCCTATCAAAATGTTTTCTCCTACGCGGAGCGATTTGTAGCCTCCGTGTCCGTTTGCTACTACGAGTTGTGGGTTAAAATTAAGTAAGGCTTCATACAGGACTGGGAGAGTTGGGGTTTTTTGGTATATTACTTTATGTCCTTTGCTGAGGGCGTATTCGGCGTATTTTTGCATCCAGTATGCGCCTATGGCGGTTGCTGAGTCTGCAGGTGACGCAATACATAGGATTGTGCCGATTTTTTCACTAGCTTCTCGGTGCTATATACGTTGATACTCTTCGGCTGGCTGCTGAGGTTACTTCGCCTGTTACTTTTCTGCCGGTGGCTGTGAAAACTACTGCTCCTCCAACGAAGCCCATGATTAATCCGAGTAGGAAGGTAGATGCGCCGTCGTAGCTCATTTTTCTTTTGCCGTAGGTGTCAGGGTAAACGTTGCCAGGTACGATCTGCGCGATAGGTACTTTTGTGTGTTGTTGGATGCCTGTTTGCCAGGGCTGTTGACGAGTTGAGTGTGCAACGTCGTAGCCTACTTGTTTTACAGATATGGGTCCGGGTCGGCTGTATCTGTCTGCGATTGCGGGATTAGGCGTTGGGTAGCCTGTTGAGCCTGTTATGTCCTGGTAGCCTACAGTTTTTATTCCGGGTGGGTTGGTTATGCTTTCGTTAATGTAGCTTCCTGGGTAGACGCCGCGAGGTAAGTTTGTTGGAATTGGGTTTTTCATGCGTTGCCGGATTCCTGTTTGCCATGGCTGGGCGTTTGCATAGTTGTGTTCTCCTTGGTAGTTGTCTATGTTTGGGGTTGTGTGTGGGTACGATGTTTTAATCATTTGTGGGTAGCCTTGAAACTGTGAGGATAAAAGAGGCATGGGGTTGCCGGGTCCTTCAGGAGTTTGATTACTGCGCCTGGGCGGTTGATTTCTCCAACCGGGAACGATAATTCCTACGCCTGGGGGCATAATTTTTACGTCTGGCATTACCATAACTATTACCTACAAGAAGTATATTCAGTTCTGCCTTAAAGTTTTTTTGTAGCGTAAAGTTTACTATTTTTTCTTTTTAAGTAATTCTTCAGCACTCTGTTGAGTTAAAGGACCATCGAAGGTTTTGAATGCTTTTTTCTGTTTGTTTGACATAAAATAAGAAGAGTTGAGGTTGCTTATAGCGTTTACTTTCTTGTGAAGTACAGTACGACGCCGACTCCTACTAAGCCTATGGCTGCTATGGCTACTACGTCGTTTAGGATTCCGCTTGTGTTTCCGGTAAGTAAGCCTCCGATGCCGCCGCTGCCTTGGATAATATTCCATGCTCCTGCAATAACAAGAATTAATCCTGCTATAAAGGTCGCTGCGGTAATTGAAGCTAATATTGCAGGTGGCAAAAGTACCCCGGCTGATGCAATAGCGGCTATTATAGCGCTAGAAATTATGCTTGCACCGAGAATTAGAACTAAGCCTGCTATGATCGCTACAACTGCTGTTATATTGATGGGGTCACTGATTGTTGTAAGGTCATAGGCAAGGGCGACTTTTCCGTTGGAGTCTACCCATCGAGCGTTAGTTACTTGTGAATCTGTGACGTTGTAGCCTGAATTTCGCATAGCGGGATTTACTGTAGCGCCAACTAAACTAACAAGAGCACCGTTTGTTACGCCTTTAAGCGAATTAAGCATACTAACATGATTGCCGCTTTTGATAACAAGTCCAAAAACGTCTTTTATTTGCCATTTAGTATTTAGTCCTGTTGGCATTGTTACGGCCCAGGCTTGCCCTATAGGTGTTGCTCCGAGTGCCACTATGTAACCTGGTTGCTGATACTTTAGCATCTGTGGTGAACCGTCTATTATTTGTGTTATGGTCGTTTAATGCCTCTCCGTTTTTTAGGGTTTAGCTTGTGACGTAGTAGGCTGCTGAGGCATATATAGTCGGGTTGGCTGCGGCGAAGGCTACGTAGAGAACTACGCTTCCTGGGGTAAGTTTTGGTGCTGGACCTGAGATTACTAGTTTTCCGGTGCCGTCTGTTGCGCCAATGTTAAGGGGTGCTGATCCGATGCCGTTAGTGCCTCCTCCCATGCTCAAGAGGGATGTGTTCGGTGGAAAACCTGTTATGGTGAAGGTTACGTTTTGTCCTGATACAATAGGGTTCGGGTTTATGGTGACTTTGGGCTTTGGAAGTATCATGGGTATGAAGTATCCTGCTGCGAGTCCTGCGCCTATTCCTATTATGGCTGCTGCTATGGCTTTTGCACTCATTTGTTTTTTCTCCTTTTTTCCATTTGTTTTTTCTCCTTTTGTTACTGTGAATTTGATGGATGGAGGTTTAGGGTTCGGAATATAGGATTATGGTGTAATTCCCGATAGGCATGTTGCCGGTGTATTCTGCGCTTGCGGCTGCGCCTGCGGCGGTGTAAGCGTTTATTGTTGCGGCAAGTACGACATAATTAACGTCGTAAATGTATAATGTCATGTTGACACTGTAAGTGTATAGGTTTTTTGCGTAGAAGGCAATGTATAAGTTTCCTGGTCCTGGTGTTATCATTGGTGTTTGTCCTACTGGCGCGTTGTTGCCTGATCCTCCGGAGTTGTCCCAATAGCCGTTTGGGTATTGGCTGTTTTTGTCCCAACTGTACCAGACGTCACGAGCTATGTCTTGAATTCGGATGGCTGTTATTTCGCTGCCCTGAAACTTTAATGGCAACCGTATTCTTAGCGGTACAAGGCTACTCACTTTTTCTGACCCTCTTTATTATTTCCTGCTACTGCAACTACACCTAAAACGACAACTCCCGCGCCCAATGCAGCTATGGCAATTAACCAGTTCTTATTTGGTGGGGGTGTTGTTGTTATTGGGTTTATAGTTATGTCTTGTGTATCGGCAAGACTGTGTTTGAAGTTTAGGTCTTCGTATAGTAGAGGCGTTATTTTTACCTCTTGTTTTTATGGTGACACTGATACGGTTATAGTCATTGGTGATGATGGCATATTGAGGGTTATTGGCGGCATTGGAATTGCTACTCCTCCTCCGGCGATGATGTTAGTTACGGTTTGTGCGTTGCCTGAGCTTGGGGTGACTGTTACAGTTGCAGTTCCGCTTTGATTTCCGATGTTTGAAACTACTGCTCCTATTTGAAGCATATTTGTTCCTGGTGTTATGTAAGGTGCGCCTGTCGCTCCCCATGTTCCTGTTGATTCAGACCATAAGTATTGTGTACCTGTTTTCATGTCTGTTACTGCTATTCCAAAGAATTTGAAGGTGGCTGCGATTAAGGGATTAACTGTTATGGTTTGCGTGTCTGCAAAATCTAGATATAAGTAGACTGGATATTTGTGAGTGTTTTCATTTAATCTGAAGACATCTTCGTAAGTTGTCATTTTTTATTTCTCCATTGCAGTAGATTCCTGTTCTGTCTACTGACAATTAAAAACTGCGAGAAATAAATTAGGGGATATAAAAGAAATAGGGGAAAAGAGTTGGTTTAAGTGGTTGTGATCGGGGTTTCGTCGGTTGTCACTGGCAATACTGCCCATGCGAGTAGCCAGCCCTGAATGACTGCGCTTAATGTGCTTGATGTGTTTACGAATGCGAATGTTTGGTCTCCTCGGAAGTTGTAGGCTTCTAGCACTCCACGGTAAGCGCCTTGCTGTTCTTCGAAGAAGTAGACAGGTCTCACGTACCAATCGCTGATGTACTGCACTTGGTTGCCCTGGTACCATTTCATTGAGTACCATGTTGGGTCGTTGTTTAGAACTCCCCAGGGGAAGAATGCGACGTTACTTTTCAGTGTCTTTGTGAAGGCTGCTGTTCCTGGCAATACCCATGGTGCGCTTGTAGTTGTGCCTCCTGTTGTGGCGCCTGCTGAGCTTATGTTCAGGTGTATTGGCCTTAACAGTTCAACTACGGTTTGGATGCCTCTTAGGTTGTAGATTCGTATGGCTTCAGCTTTTGCTGCCGCGTAGGATTCATCAAGGATTGAGGGATAGTCGTAGGTGATGCTGCTCATGAAGAAAGGTTTTAGAGCTGATTCCATCATGCCCATTGCTGACATTTTTGTGGTCTCCTAAATCTCCTTAATTACTTGCCCTACCGGGCTTGTGTATTGCTGAGCCATCGTTGTTGCCATTGGGTTAATCATTGGAACGTTTGGTGCTTGCCATCCCATCGGAGGCTGGAACGTGTAGCCTGTGCCTTTGCGTAGTTGCTCAAGGATCAGTATGCTTATGCCTGTAGCTAAGCTGGCGGCTCCGAAGGCGATCAATGCTGCTTTGGTGTCTGGCTGCATCATTCTGAAGGGTCCGATTTTTGCCATGACTAAGCCTATGTCAACTGCGCCGATTGCTATGCCTGCGACTCCACTCCATTTCAAGCCTATACTTGGAACATCTGCGCCCTGCATTGCGTATTCGATCACTATAGGAACGAAAACTCCTCCCATAGCTCCACCGATAACTTTAACTGACATTTTCTTAACTCCTTACTTTGAAAGAAATATGTTAGTTTGAGCTTATATTTTTGTCAGTAACGTAAAATACAGTTAAATACCCTATACTGTTTTATTTTGCAGAGGCAAACACTAATCCTTCTTCATAAACGATATCCTTGTAGCCTTTGGCTTTTAAGACATCTATTATTTCTTTTTGAACCCTTTCTTCGCTGCCTAAATGGTAACAAGCAAGTGCCAGGTGCAGCTCCACTTTAGGATCTAGCTGCTTAACTACTTCAACTTCTTGCCCTTCAATATCGCAAGCAAAAAGTTGCACTTTAGATACATTTAATCCATTGAGTATATTAGGCAAGGTATCTATTTCGACTACTACTATTTTGTCGCCGCTTTCGCCTAAGCGGTCTGATTTGCCGCCTGCCATCACAAGGAAACCAACCCTTTTACTGTTTGAGAGAGCCTTTTTTACAAGCGTTACCGGTAAGCCATTTTGCACAAAGAGTATTCCTTTCTTTTCAATGGTAAGAATGTTAAATGGGCTTGGCTCAATCATTATGGCTTTGGCACCCATGGCTTGAGCTAGAAAGGCTGTTCTGCCGACGTTGGCGCCGCCTTCGACGTATGTGTCGCCTGGCTGCAGTAGGTAGTGTTTTAGGTAGTCGTGTTCTGCGGGTCCTTCACCGTAGTATGTTATAATGAATGATTCTCTTAATTCGTGGGTGCTAAATCCGTATTTCCATTCCGTTGACATTTTTAGTTCTCCTTGAATTTGATTACGTTTTGTCCGGGGTCCTTCCAAAAGATTCCTGTTCCTGTTGAAACTTTGATTTCTTCCTTGTGGAAAACTGCATGTTCATTCTTGTTTTGTGTTGGGTCTGTTTCGTATTCTGCAGCTACATCTATCATGGCACCGGTGAAGCGGTCCCAGAAGCTACGCATTAGTCGGGTGTCGTGGAATCCGATTATGCCGTAGTCTCTTACGAAGGCGCCATAATCTATGAAGTCTTGCTCTACGTCTTTAGGCCAGTGTTGGGCGTCTATGAATAGGAAGTCTGCTTTTCGGTTTCTCTCAAGCAGGATTTGTTTTACGGATTGCCAGGTGTCCGGTGCATGCGTGTCGCCCTTCACGATCCGTATGTCTACCGGGCTGCTTCCCCAATCCCAAAGTATGTTAGGTCCCCAATCTACTCCGATTAGTAGGCTTTCTTTGTTTTGCGGTAGGATTTGTTCCCATACTTTTAAGCCGCCGCCTTGACAAACGCCTAATTCGATTATGGTGTTTAAAGGCGGTCTTTCGTCTAGCCTTTTAACGATGGTCCAGCATTCTTCGATATCTTGCATTGGTGAACCATGAAAATCGTCAATATAGAATTTCAGAGTTGAAGTCCAGATTTTTTCAAATTCTTCTTTACTAATTCGCATAATATACCGCTACTCCTATTGTTCCTTGTGATCCAAAACTTGCATAAGGAGGGTCTTTTCGGAATTTTTCTACTCTGTTAGGCTCTAAGGTATCTAGGTATTCTTTGATGTCGTTTATGTCGTGGTAGCCTATTACTCCGCAGGGTTTGAGGAAGTTTTTGTATATATCTGTTTCTAAGCGTACAGCTTTAGATGTGTGTTCTGAGTCTATGAATATGAAGTCGAATTTTCGGTCTTTAATGATGTTCATTACTTCATGTAGGACTTCAGGGGTATGTGCATCTCCTTTTATTACCCAAACGTTAACTTCTGATTGCGTTATATCCCATTGCATATTTGGGCTTAGGTCAATTCCTATTAGTATGCTGTTTTTGTTTTGTGTTAGTAATTGTTCCCATATTTTAAGGGTGCCGCCGGATTCTATTCCGATTTCTAAAATGGCTGTTGAGTTTAACTTTTTTACTTTGTCTACTAGCCAGGCGAGTTCGTCAGCGTTTTGGGCGCTATAATGGTTTTTCATTATTCTTTCTACGAATTCAAGTGTGTTTTCCGGTAGTTTTAGGCTTAGATATTCTATGGGTGTTGGCGCCCTGTGGAGCTGTGTGTATTCGTTTGGTTCAAGAAGTTTAACCTGGTCTTTCCATCGTATGTGTCCGTGTTTTTTTGCTAGTTCCCAATTAACAGTGTAATCTTCGGTTATAAGTTCATTGATGAAAGTGTGCCAGAAGTGTAGGTTTACTTCTCCTTCGGGTTCTTTGTAGGTTATTTGCATTGCGTTAGCGGCGTCGTCGTATCGTTTTTTGCTTTGTTTCATATAGGGTTCATAATTAAATAGTCTGGGTAATGAGCAGTCAAAGGATTGTCTTCCGATTGTTGAGTCTTGGCCTTTTTGTTGAAGCATACTTATGTTAGTTATTAATGGGGTCTGTGTCTTTTTGACTATACTTGTTGGGAAATAGCCGTTTCTAACTACTTTTGTCATAAAGGCTACGTCAGCGTTTCCGGTTGCTACGGTTTTGTTATTCCATCCGTTGACTTGTTCCCAGACATCTTTTCGAAATGCCATAACGCAGCCGGCGCCTAATCCTCGTGTGAACATGAAATTTGTGCCGTTGCTGTTTATGGCTTTCGGTATTTCTCCGTAAGTGCTCATGAATGTTAGGTATCCTACGTAGAGGTTTTGAAGCACGTTTACGGTATCTTGGAAAATTGGCTGCTCTATTTTGAGGTCAGCGTTTAGCATTAGGATGTATTTGGAGCTGGCTAATCGGACTAGGCGGTTTATGGATTCTGCTAAGCCGAAGTTGAAGCCGTGGCTGTATATGGTTGCGCTAAGTTTGTTGTCAAGGTTTGGCAGTAGGGCTTTTGCGCCGTCTCTGCTGTTGTCGTCATGGACTATGAGTTCGAAGGGGCAATCTGCTTGGGCGTGTATGGAGTCTACAAGTTGCTGCAGGTAAGAAAATCTATTGTAGCCTGGAATTATAACGGAGAGAAAGGAGGCTTCTTCTGAAAAGCAGCTCATTTATTGCTGTTCCTCTTTTAGTTGTATGCCATTCATGAAAATCTCGTAGGAACGGTCATATTCGTGGTCTTTTGCTGCTTCGGTTAGAACGGTGTAGTAGGCTTCCCATTTGTCAAAGTCTTCTAAAATATAGTCAAACACGCCATCAGGTCCATTTATACCGAAAAAATTATTGTAGGGTATGCCTTCTTGGTTTTGGAAATGATGTTCAGCAAAATTCCATAGAACCGGGACGCAGCCGTAGCAAACGGCTTCTAAGGTTTGCGGGTGAGCTGAGGGGCAGCCGTTAGCTAAGAGAACTTTGCTGAGTGAGAGCTGCATTAGAAATTCGTCGTGTGGTATGCCCCAATAAGGAATATGTAGGTATCTATTGGGTAGTTTTTCGAAGCGTTCTTGAACGTCGTATCTGCCGAGAGCTGCAGCCTTTTCTATAATATCACCGAAGAGGAGTACATGGTAGTCGTATTTTGGGTGCCTTTCCATAAATGCTAAGAGTTTATCGCTTGGGTCGTCGTAGCCTTTGTTGTAGGCGCCTCTGTTGCCCCACAGCATCTTATTACTGTGAAAATTACTGTTGCGGTGAACCTTATCAATTAATGGGGTTGGCATGTAAATGTTAAATGGAAATTTGGAAGCATCTTTTTGGAAGCATCGGCTTGTACGAGCTAAGTAATGGTTTTTTGCTCCTGTGCTATTCTGCCATTCCAGGAAGGATGAGCCTGCGGGGTCGCCTCCCCAACCGTGGACAAAGTGCCTGGCGCTTATATTGCTGAACCTTTGAACTGTGTAGAGGTTGTCCCATCCGCAATCTATGTATATGTCGCAGTTGCCGGAGAAGCCTTTTTGTAGGCTGATGTTTGGCGGTAGCGGAAAACGGTTTTGGTCTCCCCATTGGTAATCTATTATGGTTGTTGGGTGTCCGTGTCTTGCCATGTTTAAGGCTACGCCAAGCAGCCAGGTTCCTTCACTTCGCATGTGAGTGTTAGGTCCCAGGTATTCTTCTCTGGCGCCGGCTGGAACGCCGAAGGGCGAGCCTGGAACGCCGCAAATAACAGTTTCTTTAGTCATTCTCAGATTCTTCCTTTGCTTTTCGCATTTTATCCCATTCGTTTAATCCTATACCAAACGGAATGCCAACTAAAAGACCGGCAAAAAAACCTATCATCACAATCACCAAAGGGTCTGTCATGTGGTTAAAACCGCCTGTTTTAACATTTCTTTGATTAACGGTAATGCTTTTTCGTTCAGGTGTACCGCGTCTGCTGCAAACTCTTTTTCCAGGAAGCCTTTTTCGTCTGCAGCTAGTAGGTAGATATCCAGGTACATGAAGCTATTTTTATTGCAGTAAATCCACATTTCATGATTAAAGAGTTTATAAATTTGGCTTAACATTTGAGGCATAGCATACGGTTTGCCTGGTACGTCAAATTCAAATCTATCGTAGGTTCCTGTTGGCGTTATGCCTAACACTATGGGTTCTACGCCCTGTTTTCGCATCCATTGTAAGGCTTGACCGTACCACTGTACTGTTTCATCTATGATATCGTAGATGGGAGCATGCCTTTTTTGGGCTTGATAGTAAATGTGGAAACGGCAGTCTGTTTCACCGAATACAAGCATTATGAAGTCGCTTTTTTTGTCTATTGAGTCTATGACTTGTTGGAGTTTTTGATGTGAGTTTGATGTGCTTTTCTCGTTAATTAGGTTGTGAGCTGTTCCCGCTATTTCTACAACTTTGAATGCCGGGTCGTTTTTGAATATTGCAGTATGCGAATCACCTACTACGTAAATCACATTATCACCTTTCGGGTCCTGTATAGGGTGTATGCTCGTAAGTTAAGAAGGTAGAAGCTAAAGGATTCATATATAATAACCCTATGGCGCCTCGGTAGTCACAGATTATTTTTGGTCCTGGTATTGAAGTGAAAAATTTGTATGGGTCAGCACAGTCTAAATCGTGGAAGCCTATTATGCCTCCTGGCTTAACAAGTTTGGAGTAGTTGTTAAAGTCGTTTTGTACGCTATTGAAAGTGTGGTCGCCGTCTATGTATAGGAAATCTATGTTGTCGCCTATGATTGATTTTACATGGCTTGCTGTAGATGGGAGAGTGGAGTCGCCAATTACTAATGTGATTTTTGCATTGTTTTTCCAGTCCCAAGGTATAGTTTTTACTATTTCGGGGTTTATGTCTACTCCTACTACTTTTTCTTCGGCAAGTTCAGCCCAAAATCTCAAGCTGCCACCGTTACATACTCCTATCTCTAAAATCTTCTTGGGTTTTAAGGGGGCAACTTTAGAGACCATCCAGTAAAGGTCGCCTGCATGATGCCCGATTGAAGTTACAGGAACAGAAAAAAATAGATTAGCAAATTTTTCTTGCTCCATGTTAGTCCTTCTTTTCTTCCTTCTTCTCTTCCGGTTTTTCTTTTGTTGTTTCCTTTAATTCAAAGGCTATTGTTGGGAGTATCTTTTCAAGCACTTTTAACATTTCAGGAGGTACCTTGAAATCTTTTACTGTTATAGCAACCTCAATGTTATCGTGTTCGAGAATTATTTTTATATTATTCGTTTGTTGTCGCCTCCTTTTTTTATCCTTCGAATGATTGCTTAGGTTTAATTTCTTCTTCCGGGTGTGCTTTGTAGTAGTAATCTTTGAAGGCTTTTAGTTCGTTGTCGTGCCATGGAAACTCGTGTGCTTTATCCATCCAGGCTTTAAGTTCGGAGTCTACGTTACCTACCTTGAGGTATTCCCAGAATGCTATGTAAGTGGTTATGCCGAGTCGGTCTGTGATCTGCCGCAGTTCAGGCCAAAGTGGATTTTTATTTTTGAAGTTGTCGCCGCCGCCTCCGAGGAAGACGTTGCGTATTGCGCGTAGAACGTCTACGCCTTCTTGTTTTACGTGACGGTATGCGTACTCTACTTTACGCGCTACCCAGGGGTAGTAGTTGGGTTTTAGCCAAATATGTGGGTTGCCATAGTAGGGGTCTTTGATGTTGAAGTGCAGTAGTGCTTTGCCGGTGCCTTCGTTTTCAGCTATAACGCTGCCTGTTACGTCTATGGTTTGGTTTCTGGCTTTGAATTCTACCATGTTGTATTTGTTGCCTTTTTCTGACTGTTCTACAAGTTCAGGCAGGTGGCTGGCTAGTTCTGGGGTGGGAATTTCATCATGATCGAGAATAATTATCCATTTGGTCCGGGCGTAGCTTATTGCTTTGTTCTTATAGTCTGAAAACTCATCGCGCCAGGGTTCTACGTGGACTTCTGCGCCCCAATCTTTTAGTTCAGCTATGTCTTCTTCGGTGAAGTTGTCGCCTTGAACATGAATTTCTTTAACATAGTCTCCACAGGTTTCGACTGACTCTTTTATCATGGGTAGGGCGTCGTGGTACCCCATTATGCAGAGTGCTATGCCGTCTTTTAGGTGAGAGACAAATTTCATTTTGTATTCGTCGCTGTTAATGAAAATTGAGGGTAAGGCTTCTCGTGGAATCTCGCCTTTCATTATGGCGTCTACGTAATGGTTTTTGCCCATGTCGTCAGGTGATCTGCCTAAGACCTGGAAATAAGTTTGTATGACGTAGTTTTCTAATTCTTCGCGGCTGCCAGGCAAGGGCGCGGTGTACTCGCTTTTCCAGTCGCCGGTGTTTTCTTCGGGGTGCATTTCAAAGTACCATTTGAACATTTCTCGCACTTCGCTTTCCCAACCGTACTTACTGTCGCTGCGGTGCTTCACCAAGAAGTCTACGATCTCTGGGTAAGTGTGGCCTACCTTTAGTGTTTCTTCGAATTGTTTCCAGGTGTCTACTCCGAGTTTTTTGGTAATTTGATGCAGCTCTACGTATGTTGGGTTCAAGTCTCCTAAGTTGTCGCCGCTGCCGCCTATGAAGAAGTTACGAGTTGCATTCCGATAGATTTTCATTACGCTTTTACGGTGTTCATAATAGAAATCTTTGGTTAGGTGAATGGCGCTGCGGTAAAGGCTTGGAGCGTACCAGGTTTCATGAACGTTTTTTGCGTGTCCTACCCCTTCATATCGGAAATCTGGGGCGATTTTGAATATGAGATATTTCCAAAAGTCTGATTCTTTGTAGGGCGCTTCTTTTTGGGCTATGCCTGGGTCCATTTTTATTTTGTCTATCCAGATGTCATGTGCATTTAAGCCGATCATGTTGTTGCCGTTTGCTTCGGCTGCTTTGACGATTTCACGGAGGTTTTTGCAGGTGTTTTCGCTTATGAGTTCGTCTGGGTCAGATACAACTATCCATGCGTAGGGGTCTATTTTTTTAGCTATCTCTAAGTATTCGTTTCGCATTGCGGGGAGGTTGTCTTTGAAATCGTATGTTTTAACTATACATTTTTTTTCTTTGAGCCATCCGACCTGATCTGTTGAGAGAGAGCCATCTTCTACGATTATAGTCGCATCTACATAGGGGCTGACTCTTTCAATACATAAAGATGTGTCTGGATAGTCTTGGCTGTATGTTGCTTGGCAATAGATTATTTTTTGAGAGGGATGTTTTGCTAACTGTGTTTTTTGGCTTTCATGGTAGTCCTGGATTAGTTTGTTGACTTTTTGTATGTTGGCTTCGTGTTCTTCCGGGGTTACTTCTACTTTTGGTCCGATGATGTTTTCGGCTGCGTCTATTTCGTAGCCGTAGGTTTGGAATTCTTTGATTGTTTTTGCTAAGCCGGCTTGGAAGTTGTATTTTGGTTTCCAGCCTAACGCTTTAAGTTTGGTCCAGTCTACGCTTTGCTTCTCAATTTCTTTTACTAGGGATGTTCTTTTGACTACGCGGATGTTAAGGCTGAAACTTTCAGCTATTGTTTTTACGAGCTGCTCTTGTGTTAGTATATCGTCTGTTCCGACGTTGAAAACTGCTGCTTCTTCTGTTTTAGGTTGCTTCATGATTAAAAGCAGGGCATCTACCAAATCCTCCACAAAAATGTATTGACGGATTGTTTTTTCTTGTCCGTCGTAAATTATTGGTGGATTTTTGTTTAGGCAGCTTCTTATTGAGTTGGGAATTATGCGGCTTGCCAGGTCATAGCCGTAGGTGTTGCATGGGCGAGATATCTTTATATCTAATCCATATTGGTTAGCGTACATTTGAGATATATAGTCTTCACAGGCTTTGCTTACTTCGTAGACTCCTATGGTTGGCTCCATGGCGTCGGTTTCTTTCATGTCCATGCGGTTATTTCCCATTACTTTATCGGTGCTTTGGACAAGAACCGGGATGGCTGGCTTTACGCTTCTTATGGCTTCTAACAAGTTGACTGTTCCCATTACGTTGACGTTGAAGGTTGTGTAGGGGTCTTTGTTAGCGGAGCATACTACGGCTTGAGCTGCCAGATGGTAAATCTGGTCTATGTTGTAGTCGCTAATTATCCTGCGTAGAAGAGTTTGGTCTAAGATGTCGCCGTGGACTAAGATGCATTTGTCTAGGGCTTCGGCAAGCCATAGGTTAGGAACGATGTCTCTTTGCAGAATTATTACTTTATTGTTTTCAGAGAGTTTTTTGGCGAGATGACTTCCAATGAAGCCCGCGCCTCCGGTCACAAGAATTTTGCTCATTTTGTTTTTCTCCTTTTTACTCCATATATTTAATGAATCGAGTGTAGATGGTTTGCATATCCCATTTTTGTTTCTCTTTTTTAGCGTTATTACTCATTTTTATACGTATGTTCTCGTCAGTTAAGCAGAGCACAGCCGCAATCAATGAATCAACTGTATAGTGATAGAGTCTTATGGCGTGGTGTTGTTGCCAAATTATGTCTTCGGTGCGTGTTACTGGCAGCAGTATGCCGGTGTAGCCGTCTTTTACTATTTCGGCTGTTGCCGGGCAGTTAACGCCGATTACTGGCAGGTCCCATTGAAATGCCTCCAGGTAGGTTAAGCCGAAGCCTTCACTTAAGGAGGGCTGCACGTAATAGTCACTTAGTTTATAGAGTGAAGCTACTTTGTCTGGGCTGAGCATTCCCCAACTGTTAGTCCAGAGAAAACGTTGCAAGTCTAGTCCTTGCTGCATTCCTTCGATGTTTATGTCTCCTGTGCCGCTATGCAAAATTAAGTATGAATCTTTAACCAAGTATTGTATTGTTTTGTAGGCTACCATTAGTTTGTCTATGCCTTTTCTTGTTACGTTGCCGCTTATGCAGAACATTACGTTTGAAGGTTGAACGTTTGAAGGGGGGGGTAGAAATTGTTTCATTTTTTCTTTGAACAGTTGGTCCGGCTTTAAGGACAAGTCTATGCCATGAGGAATGACATCTGTTACTTTTACGTTTGCTTGTTTAAGGCATTCTTTTGCGTATAGGCTTGGGGTAATAACTTTTACGCCGTCTAAAACTTGGAGGCTTGTTTGGTCCATGAGGGGTACGCCTTCGGTTACTCCGTAGAATACTACGTTTTTGTCAGGCATAAAGCGGATCATGTGTTTGGCTGTGCTTTGAAAAAGGTTTCCCATAAAAATTATATTAGGTTCTGTGATGTTGGGGTATGTCCAATTATAGAGTTTGGCTTCTAAACCTTCTTTTCTTAGGACACGAGTTATTTGTTTTGAAATGTTCCAGAAACTCACAGCTTTTTTTTCCGAAATTATTGCTATTGGTTTTGTCATGTTTTTATTCTCCTTTTTATTGGACGCCTAGCATTTTTAGGGCATCTTTGACCCATTGCGTTAAAAATTCTGTGCCTCGTTCCCCATATCCCTGTATGACTGTGTAGGTTTGGGGGTTTTCATATTTAAGTGTCATAAAAGTCATGTCTGGGGTTGCTATTTCTTTGAGTTTATGCTGTAAAGTTTTGTTTACCATTAAGATGCCTTTTGCTGTCGCTACGCCTAGTCGTGTGGCTATTGAGGCTTTGCGCCGGGCTTCTTCTACGGTTGTGTTTCTTTCTATCGCGTCTACTACTTCTGTTGGTTGGAGGTTTTTTAGCCATTCAAAATAGAGGTTGACGCTGGACCTGGCGATTGCGGGGACTTGTTGCATGGCTTGTTCCTTGCGGGCAGCATAGAACTTGTATGTCATTTCTAAGCTGAGGGTTTCCGGAATATTACCGTTCGAGGAAGGGTGTGTTTGCGTCGAATCTGTCACGCGGTACTTCTCCTGGGGGTAGCTTTTTAACTGCATCTTCATAGGCATTTGGTTGTTGTGCCTGTTGTGGCGGTTGCTGTTGTGGTGGTTGCGCTGGCGGTGGCTGTGATTGTTGGTTTTGGGGTGGGCCTTGCTGTGTGGTTTCAGGTTTGCCTTTTATCCATCCTTCTTTTACGAGTTCGTTGTAGGCTTCAAGTATTTCCTGTGGCGCAAGCTGTAGGTCTCTTTGGGCTTCATCCATGCGTAGCTCCCCTACGCCTTTTGAGAGGTTCTTAAGTATGTAACTTTGAAGTTTTTGTTTGGCTATTTGTTTTCTGTTTTCTACGGTTGGAGGACCCATATTTCCCTGTGGTGCCTGGGCGTACTGTTGATTTTTAAAGGTTTGGTTTTCTTTTAGGGCGCCTACTACTTCTTTGCCTATTTCTCCCAGGGTGCTTATGGTTGTTGATTTCCAGTCAAATTCTCCTGCAGGTACTTCTCTTTTTATTCTTTTTTCTATGCTTTCGATTGTTGTCATTACAGTTTCTAAGTCGGTGAGGTTTAGTCCTGTTTTTTCTTTTTGAACAAGGCTGTTTTTCATTCCTTCAATTTCTCGTGTTATGGCTGCCATTTCAGGTGTTGGCTCTGTTCTTGGTGGCGGTTCGGCTGCTTTAGCTGCCATAGAAGAGGTTAGGCTTTCTACCGTCTGCTGCAGGCTTGCGATCTGCGGGGTAAAACTGGCGTTTACAGAAGCGATTAAATGTTCATCGTGTTCTCTTTGTTTTTTCTCTTCGGCTTGTTCTTTTAAAAGATTTTGAGTTTCCATAAGTTGCTTTTCCATGTTTTCCATTCTCTCTTTGACTTCGGGGGGAATTTCGGCTGCTGCAGCTTTCGCCGGCTGCTGCTGCACGTTGGATTCTGTTCCTGTGTTCATCATTTTACTCATGTTGCCCATAAAAATGATGTATGGCATATATTTATCCATCATTTTTTCAAAGCGGTCAGCCGTTGCGTCACTTCCGGATGCTAATTGAGGTATTTTTTTCATCAATGCTTGTCCTACCTTTGCTGTATATACGGCTCCAACTGTATCCTTTACTGACTGTGCTTGAGGACTATCAGGTAAACTTTGAAGCAAGCTAGTTACTTGCTGTATGGTTCCCTGTAATTCTTTCAAGTCAGAGTAAGGATCTAGCCCGGAGTCGTAGAGAAGATTTGTTAATTGGATTGCTGCTTGTCTTTTGTCTTTTAGCCCAAGTTTGTTCATGTATTGAGTTAAGAAAAAGTCGAATTCAGGTCGGTCTAAAGGCGTCTGTATAGTTACGAATGATGGTCGTTCAGGCGCGGCTTGTTCTGGCGGCTGCTCAGGCATCATTGGCTCATTTTGTTGTTCTATGGGTTGTTCCATATTTTCACCTTATTTTATGTTACTGTGCTATTTTTGTTCCCATGGCTAACTCTATTTTTTCCATAACGGTACTGATATAGCCTTCTTCTAGCTCGTAGCCAAGAGCACTTAGTTGCATAATTTGAGTTATGAAGTCTACATAGATGCGTGTGGCTGCCATCTGTTTGAATTCAGGTTTAATAGCCTGGACAAGTATGCCGGTTAATGCTTTGAGGTTTTCGTTTTCTTGTGTCATGGCTTCCATTTGGTCGCCGTATTGCTCCCGCATATCTACGCATTTTATAACGTAGTCTTTGAGACCCTCGCCTCGGAGAGCTGCTTTCTGGGCGTACTGCAGCACGAGAACATTGCCTAGCTCCTGCAGCTCACCTAGTAATGCTTTTGTGGCGCCTGTGCCGATCTCCCTGGACTTGGCGCTTATGGCTGGCCCGGCTGGACCTTGAGGCTCGTTTCCAGGAGCATCTTCTTTTTCCTGGCGTTTGAACCATTTATTATATTCTGAGTCGAGACGTTTGAATTCAAAGTCTGTGTAGTCAAAACTTTTTTTCAAAACGTCTCTTAACTTGAAAGTTTTCTGATATCTCTCTTTGAGGGACCTTATTAATTCGAAAAGTTCAACCTCTTCCGTTGGACCTATCACGCCTGTTTTATAATGGTTGAAAAGGTCTTTTGATTCTTCGGTTTGCAGTTCAGGTATGGTAGGTGCCAATGCCATTAGCGTTCATGGACTCCTTCAATGTTCATGTGTAGGTGAATTCTCATGGCTTGCTCCATGTAGAGGCTTATGTTGCCCTTGCGCTCTCCGAACATATCAATGGCTTTGTCATTTATGATTTTTGTCAGCTCATCTGTTAAAAATATGACAACTTTGACCGTTTGTTTTGAAGCGGCAGGTGTTATTTCAAGGTTGGGTTTTGGTTTTGGAGGCGGTTGCTGCTTGTGTATGCTCATAGGTGTACCTAAATACACTATCATGTTATTTAGAGATAAAAGGTTTGCTAACGAAAAAAAGGGTTAAGGGTTTTCGGCGGCGGTGTTTACGTCTATTGCGGGTTTAATTTGATATCGGTTTAGTCTTGTCATGCAGTTTGCGAAGAAAGTGCAAAGGTGTCCTGATGGGTCCTTGTCGTCGCATCGCTCGCGTTTGCCTACGTATCTTTCGCATTCGTCGGATGTAACTTTGTTAACGTCGTTGAGGTTTACCGGGATGTTATGTACTACGGTGTTTGTTTTTTGTATGAAAGTTGGTTTTGGAGCTGGCGCATCTAAAGTTAAGTTGCAAACCCAACAAAATTTTGCTGTCGGGCTGTTTTTATGTCCGTGTGGACAGAGTTTGTAGGCTGTTTCTTGTTTTTCTTTTTTAGGCGCCATTTTACTTCATGGTCCTTAGTTTTTCTTCTTCCTTTTCAGCCCATTTCCGCGCTTTATGTGAATCTACGCATTCAGAACAGAATGCCCATCCTCGCCTTCTCCATTCGCGCCTTATGTACCATTCTAAGCCTTCTGGTATTTGTTTATTGCAGCAACTACAGTTTACCAAATTATTCACCATTCCTTTTAGGGTAAAGTATTTTTGAGAATTTGTCTGTTTCTTTAAGGAATTTTTTGGCTTCTATCCTTTTTGCTCTAACTTGTGACAGGTGGGCATTTAGAGTTGATGGACTTATTCCTAGTGCTTCAGCTACAGCTTTGGGTTCTTTACTAATTAAGTTGACAAGGATTGTTCTTTCTCGGTCTGTTAAAGTATGCATTTTTTACCCCGCTTTTTCTTCATTAAAGACTAAAATATATTAATGGAAAACTATTATTAAAAGTTTAGCATTTTAGCATTTATCATAGGAACATATTTTTGTTAAAATTTATCTCATGATAAATCCTAATTGCTAAGTGCCATAAGTTTTGTTGGTAAACAGCTTCTTTGACTTACAACTATACCTCTGTTTCGTCTGTATCAGTGTGTTTCCAGTCTACTTCTAGCGGCTGATTGTTCTTCTCTGTTGCTCCCGGTTGGGTCCACTGATACTCTTCTGACTCAGCTATAATATTCCAACATTTATCGCATAATGAAAATTTTTCACCTTTAACACAAATATCAACAGTGATTTTTAGTTCAGAATCTTTGTTAATACAATCGAAAAATGGATTAGTACATTTAAGAGACATAATTATTACCCACTAACACTATTTTTATCAACATCCTAAGAATAAAGGCTTTGTATTTTAGATTACTTTAAATATATAATAATACTCAATATGTTTCAAAGTGATAAACAAATTGATAATTTTTAGATGTTTAGAATGTAATAAGGAATTCACAAAAACAGCAAATCAGCAAAAGTTCTGCTCTGTTAAATGTGCAAAACTTAATTGGGAAAAAAGAAATCCTGATAAAGTAAAAAAATACAAAAAAGAAGGATATGTAAAATTAAAGGAAAAAATGAAAACTGACCCTACAGTAAAAATACGACTTAATAATAATCAAAAAAGATGGAGAAATAAAAAATCTTCGAAAGATACCTTAAAAAAACGTGACATTGCTGCTGCTATTAAAAGAAAACAAGTACGTTTAGATAACATAGAAATGATGGGTTGTGCTTGTTGGTTGTGTGGTTTTTCGGAATATACATCAACTTTGGAATTCCATCACGTTAACGGTAGAGTTTTTCCAAACCAACACAAAGCATTAGAAAACCCACGAAGTAAAAAATTCAAAGCTGAGGAATGTATAATTGCTTGTTCAAATTGCCATCAAGAATATCACTGTGGAGATCATATAACTAAAGAAGAAGTAATTGATATATGGAAAAAAGTTTGGTTATTTTTAAACTCCGATTAAAACCACTGGCAAAGGCTTTTAGCTTTGGTCTGCCTATTATTTGTTTTGGAGGTTGAGAAACTTGTGTACTATGGGTTCTTGGCGTAATCGGCATGGCGCGGGAAGTCCACCGGGAACAGCTAACGGTTCTGTTCCTAACTCTCCGCAGAGAGCAGGAAGACCCTATTAGATATTCTCGAAGAATTCTATTAGGGCCTCATTTATTTCTTTGATCGCTTCTCTTGCTGCATAGTTTGAGTCTGAAATATCTTTTACGTTTATGCGGTTTGCGTATAGCCGATTGATTATTTTTTGTACTGGATTTACTTCGTTTTCTGTGATGTTTTCGCCTCCTTTAATCTACCTTTTTAATAGTTATTTCAAGCGTTTGCCCTATACCTGGTTTACCTATGTCGTCGTACTCTTTTATTGTAAGGTTTATTTTCGATTCAACCATAGGATAGGCAAAGTGCATTAATTGTGGTTTAACAGAACGAGGAAAAGGGTCATATCCGAATCCCCGGAATCCCTTTACGAGTTTCAGCAGTAATCTTTCTTCGTCAGTTTCAGGAACTATAATGGTTAGTGGGTCAGGTTCTTCTTCTTGTCGGTTCTGCTCTTCAACCTTTGGTTTTTCTTGAGGGATAGATTTTGTAACTGTGAGTTCTATGTCTTCATATTTTTGGGTAATAGCTCTTACTACATACTTCAATTTTTTTCGCCTCCGTTAGTTGTTCTTTTTGAAGTCTGCGGGTGTCATGCCGTAGGCTGCTGCTAACGTGGCTATGAGCTGTTTGCAGTTGTAGCAGTTGTCTCGGTCTGCGTGTTTGATGAGTTCTTTGATTACTTGTTTGCTCCAATTTTTCAGTGGACCCTCAGACATCTATCCTTTCGCCTCCGGCTGCATTTTTGGTTCGCTAAAGAATGCGGCTATAGGTTTTTGTTTGGGGCAATGGCACCCTCTCTTCTGTTGGTCACATTTCTTTTTACAGGTCTTGTATTGACAATGAATTGACGGCATTTTGTTATGCTCCTACTCTTCTTTTAACTATCCATTTTCCGTTAAGTTTCAGGGTGTATCTTGATGTAACTATGGTTCCGATTTGTCTTAGGCGCGCTGCAGTCTCCGGATCGTCGGTTGCAGGCATCAGGTCTTCGTTTGGGTCGTATTTGCTTGGGTACCAGGTCTGAGGTTCGCTGTCGCCTTCGAGTTTTTTATGTTTAGCTTTGAACTGTTTTTTGTGATCTTCTTTGCCAAAAGCTGTTATGTGTTTTCTTACGTCGTGGTCGCTGCAAAAAAAGCAGTCGCAGCCGGGGCATTTGTAGACTTGTTCAGGTCCGTTCTTTTCCTCGTCTAACTCTTGTGTTGCTTGCGTTTTTGTTCCTCCATAAGTTGTGTTGCTCTGGCGCCTTCTTCCTGTTCGTATTTTTTGTATTTTCCGCAGCCTCCCATTATCCAGGCTTGGTAGCATGTTTCTCTGTTGTAGTGTTTGCATTTTCTTGAGTAGGGGCATCGGAAAAAGGTTTTGCAAATTTCTACGTAGAGTTGCCTAAGAGGGTTCTTCATTTTTTAATGCCAGCGGGGAACATTACTTCTCCTGTCGGTGGATAATGCTTATGGCCTTCTAATCGTGAGTCTATTTCTTCGGTATTGTGTATTAAGTGTAGTATGTCTTGTTTTATACCTGGAATTTCGTCTGCGACTTCTCTTATATTTTTGAATTTTAACTCTTCGATTTCTTTTTCAAGGTCAGCTATCTTTTTGTATATTGGTTCCGTAACTTTTTGAATTGCATTGGTTATTTTTTCTAACTTGTCAAGGTCTTCTTGGTATTTGTTTGTGGCTGCTGCAGGTTCAGGTTTGTTTTTCCTTGGTTTTCTTTGGTGTGTTGTTTTGCCTCCGGTTAATTCATAGTGCATTAAGTAGAGTGCTTGTGCGGATCGTCCTGGAAATTCTTTTACTATCTCTCTGGCTTTCCCCATGGCTGTAGTTGGCGTTACTTCAACCCATCGTTTCATTAGTCGGTCTTTGTCTTCGTCTGTCCATTCTGCTTTACCCGCATTGGTTAGTTTGGCAGGTTCCGGTGTAGTTGTGTGGGTGCTTACGTTGCCTGGTCCTGGGGGTGGGGAAATGGGTTCTTTTTTGTAGACTTCAGCTTTTCTGAGCTGCACAGCCCATTGAGAATGATAATCTATTTGGACTACGTGGCTCATGTAGCCTTCTTCTTTGAGGCGTTTTTCCCAATCCTTTTCAAATTCAGCTGTCGGTATGATTATGCAGTCGCCAAAAAGCGCGATCTGCCTTACAGGGTACTTGTTTTTTAGTTGTTCAAACAAACTCAACTTTGCTTTTCCTCCTTAATTTCAGCTAATACTTCGAATTCTATGCTTCCGCAATAAGGGCAGCAGGGCGATTCAATCATGGTCCTTACTACATCTACAACAAACGCGCCGCTTGGAGGCGGCCTTCTCTCTACGGTTTTGCGCCCGGCGAACAAAAAGGTGCGCCTACATTCAGGATTAAGGCATTTAAACGTTTATTTCACCTTTTTCAGTTTATTGTCTTCTACGAGTATTTTTCCTTGAAAATCCAGGTCGTTGATATATCTTATAGCTGTGTATTTGCTTAGCATTCCTTCGTTCATTATGATCCGTAGGCCATCGTCATAATCAATTTGACCTTTTTCTTCTATTGTTTCTAAAAGTTTGTTTACTATTTGTTTTCTGGTTGCTTTCAATTTCAACGTTTTTTAGCCTCCTTAGTGTTAATTTCTGCATTCCATTGCCACTTATCGCGGCTATCTTTTCCAACAAAAAGCCTGATTAGTTTTAATTCATATAAAGGCAAAATATACCCATCAGTTAACTTCTTTTTTGTAAG
>Ga0116136_1000055_pt1 | contig 74255 bp, 67 predicted proteins | sample June2015DPH_20_5_FD_88972 | JGI IMG/M metagenome (GOLD analysis project Ga0116136, IMG submission 88972) | Peatland microbial communities from SPRUCE experiment site at the Marcell Experimental Forest, Minnesota, USA - June2015DPH_20_40 | ecosystem: Environmental > Terrestrial > Soil > Wetlands... | reverse complement strand
CCCAAACCGTAAAAAATCATTTCCCAACAGCGCAAAAGAACCCCTTCTTGCCTCAACTTCGGCTTAGTACGTAAATCTTAGAAACGATGGTCACTGCGTGTTTAGAATCTAATCCCCAATCGTGAAGCGATACAAAGAGAGGATGCTTGCGCCGAAGAACGTGAACGCTACGATAACGCCACTGCTTCATCGAAGTGGCAGTTACGTTCGATGCTCTAGAACGGGCGGTTAGGGCCACCCGCGTTGATTGGGTGGACGCGGAGGGTCCCGTTGATATTGTTCTCTAGATGCTCCGGCGTCATGGCAGGCGAATACAACGAGCAAATCGTCGACTTCTGTTCCGCTTCTTCAACTCGCAACGGAATGCTGCTAACGAATAGCGTAAAGCAATTTCTGTTTCTGCCCTTGTCGCTCTCCGTTAACCAGCGTACGCTTCTTCGCCCATTTGGCTCAAGTCTAGTCCGGCGTCTTCGTCCTGTGGGCTGACTCGGAGTGGCATGACGAGGTTGATTAGCCGTAGTAATACGTATGAACCCACGAATGCGAAGGCAGCAACGATTGCAACCGCCAACACTTGGATACCCAATTGAGCTGGGTTGCCGAAAAAGAGTCCATTGGGGCCGCCTGGGTTAATGAGCGCCGAAGCAAAGAGACCGGTTGCAATTGTTCCCCACATTCCACCGGCGCCGTGACAAGCAAACACATCTAGCGAGTCGTCAAGTCTGGTTCTAGCCCGTAGGCTGCCAACCCAATTGCAAAGCACTCCGGCTACGAGACCGATTATGATTGACGGCATCGGGCCAACGTAGCCCGAGGCGGGAGTGATCGCTACAAGGCCAGCGACGGCTCCGATCGACAGGCCAATCGCTGATGGCTTGCCTTTTCTAACCCAATCAGTAAACATCCAACTGACCGCCGCAGCCGCTGCCGCCAAATTCGTGACGACTAAAGCATTCACGGCTAGTGTATTTGCAGCTAGAGCGCTTCCTGCATTGAACCCGAACCACCCAAACCACAGGATAGCTGCGCCCAGAATGACGAATGGAACGTTATTCGGCCGGACTTCATGGTTCGCGTCGACACCAGTTCTCCTCCCCAACACAAGAGCGGCTGCAACTGCAGAAACTCCTGAAGCCGTGTGTACGACGAGACCTCCAGCAAAGTCGATAACTCCAAGATCCCTCAACATGCCTCCAACGGCCCAGTTCCAGTGGGCGATCGGACAGTAGATGAAAGTTGTCCATAAGACGATGAATACCATTAGTGGCTTGAATCGGATTCTCTCGGCGAACGCTCCAATGATTAGGGCAGGGGTGATGGCTGCGAACTTCAACTGGAATGCCATGTACAATAGTGCCGGTATTGTGGCCGAGTAACCTGGGTTTGGTGCGTACCCGACGTTATTCAGAAAAACGTTCGCGAAACTACCAATGAAACCGCTCACAGACGGCCCCAAGGCCAGACTATACCCCCAAAGGGCCCAAACCAAGCTCACAACTGCAAAAATAGCAAAGCACTGCGAAATTGTCGACACTAAGTTCTTTCTTCTAACCAGCCCTCCATAGAAAAATCCAAGGGCGGGCGTCATTATCATGACCAAAGCCGTCGCAGTAATTACCCAAGCTATATCGCCAGAATCTAACAAGCCATCTCCCTTCCGAACCGTTTGATTTTCAAGGCGAAAGAGTGCGTCGTTATAACGTCTATCTATATAGAGAAATAGCCTCTCTTCTTCTCGATTGCAAGATTCGCGTTTTTAGATTAGAAGCTTAATCGTTAACCGTTTAACTTTCTATGACGATTTCCCATCGCGAATGCTCGAGCGAGCTAACTCACGAGCTTAACGGAACCCTCTAGGATCGGCGAGAAGTTACGCACGATGAACCTCGCTCTGAATTGAGCTCTGTTACACTGATCACTGATGGATTCTAGTGAAGATAGTGCGCACACCGAAACTTGAACCGTCGTTTCAGTCCGTGTGTTGTACTAATGGTGGCTACTTATGGAAACCAAACCGCCTAAACTAGATGTCGTTGGTCTCTAGAGGGAGATAGAACGCCCTCGGCTCAACGTGCAATGCACTCGCCCATTTTCTAACTACGTCGGTTCAATTTTGGACGTGAGTCTTGATTCGTTGGTCACTCGGTGTTTGTGTACGCTTCTTCGCCGAGTTGCGTAATGTCCAGGCCTGCGTCTTCATCCTTTGGACTGACTCTCACGGGGGTGATTACATTGATTACTCTGAGCAAGACGTATGTCCCGACGAACGCGAAGGCTCCTACGACAACTACTCCGAATACTTGTATTATGAGCTGATACATGTTCCCGTACAGTAGCCCGTTCGGGCCAGCTGCATTGATGGCGGTAGAGGCAAAGATTCCCACCGCTATTGACCCCAAGATCCCGCCTGCTCCGTGACAGGCGAATACATCTAGCGAGTCATCAAGTCGTGTCCTTGCGCGCCAACCAGCCACAAAATTACAGACAATGCCCGCGGCCGCTCCTATGATCATGGACGCCAATGGCCCAACATATCCAGCAGCAGGGGTTATTGTCGCTAGCGCGCAAACTGCTCCAACCGAAATGCCGACCGCCGACGGCTTGCCTTTCCTAATCCAGTCGGTAATCATCCAACTCATCGCACCTGCCGCAGCTGCCAGATTTGTCACGAGCAGAGCGTTAGCAGCTAAGCCATCTGCCGCCAGAGCACTTCCGGCGTTGAAACCAAACCAGCCGAACCATAATATCGCTGCCCCTAAAATCACGAAGGGAATATTGTTGGGCCTAATCTCCTTGTGCGGGCTCAGGTCCTTTCGTCTTCCGATAAATAGGGCTGCAGCAAGTGCTGACACTCCAGCCGTCTCGTGAACAACCAAGCCTCCAGCGAAGTCAACTACCCCCAGTACCCTTAACCAACCACCCACGGCCCAGATCCAGTGCACGACTGGAACATAGATGAATGTAGTCCACAGTACAACGAATATCAAGAGTGACTTGAAGCGAACTCTCTCAGCAAATGCTCCTATGATTAGGGCCGGAGTGATCGCAGCGAACTTGAGCTGAAACGCCACATAGAGAAGCTCCGGAATCGTAGGGGCATAGGCTAAGTTTGGTGCAACTCCGACGTTGACCAGCCCGAAGTCAGACAGACTTCCGATTATCCCTGCATAGGAGTTTCCTCCAAGTGCAAGACTGTAGCCCCACATCGCCCAAACCAGGCTTATGGCAGCGAATATCGCTAGACATTGGACAATAGTTGAAACTAGATTCTTCATTCTCACCAGTCCACCATAAAAGAAGCCCACAGCCGGAGTCATAATCATAACAAGAGCTGTAGCCGCGAGTACCCAGGCGGTGTCTCCTGAATTCAGCAATTCAAACACCTTAAACTACTGAAACTTCGGCGCGTGAAAGATGGTAGAAGTGTGTGGTTAAACTCGAAGAGGCGCACGTTAGCATTCTGAAATTGTTCACCAAGAACACGGCGTTCAAAACAGCTCACGCGTGAGGCTGTAGGATGGTCGAATATTACCGCCGCGACTAATTTCAGGAACTGGAAAAACTTCGTTCCTTAATTATTAACAAAATAAGTATTACTTAATTACTTAACCATTAATTGCTTTCGTTTAAAAGCAACTAAAACGACTTTATAATTGCTCAAGATTACACACACTTTAGATGGTTGGCGTGATTTTTGGAAACCCGATTCGAGGTCGGTTAGTGGCAATCCATACGTCATCGTCCAAAGTAACTTGGGTCTGCGGTTTTTCGTAATGAAGAACTTAACTATCTAACCTTTAGCTCTCTTAGCTGTCGGATTTACGGGCGGAAATAAGTCGATAGCTTTCTAACATGCTGCTTGGTAGCAATAATTGTGGTACAGGCACATTAGAAGTGAAGGAGATGCGACAAACTGCCGTGTCCAGGTTTGACGTTGGGCGCGCGTTAACAGACGGTTTTAGGAGATGGAATAAGCTCGCCGAGAGTAATCTCTCCGAAACCGGATTGTCTCTGGCAGAGTTCCGAGTCTTGAGAGTTCTCTCCGAAACAGGGGCGCGATTGATGGTGACGCTTGCAATGGAACAGGGGATGACGGCTCCCGGCATGACAATGGTTGTCGACAAACTGGAAGGCGCGGGGCTTGTTCGGCGTGTTAGAAGTGACGCAGATAGGCGAGCGATTAACGTCGCGATAACTGGGAAGGGTGGCGAGAAGTATAAGCGAGCCTCGAAGATTCATGACAAGTTCGTAGAAAGAGCGATCAATGGAATGTCAATGCAAGAGGTCGACTCGTTTATCACCACTCTAAATCGAGTTCTGGGATCAGCCGAAAATCTCCACTGAGGGCGTCGGGCGCCTCTTTAGCGATCGATCCGTGGTCCCAATCGAGCAGAATCTTGAAGGTCACATCAATCCAAAGAAGAGACTCTTTGGAGATCGGCGAAAGTTATTGGTTTCAATTGCGATTTTCTGAAAACCAGTTTAATTCTCCGTTAACAGGCTTCCGGGACTAGGTTGAATAGTTTTGGCGAGTCAAAAGTTACTGGATATGTTGAACAAAGCGATTGCGGGTGAGCTTCAGGCCATTATTCAGTATATGTGGCAGCATGTTCAGTGGAAAGGAGTTGAACATTACGCAGTAATCGACGGTATCAAAAAAGTAGCCATGGAAGAAATGAAACATGCTGAGAAAATTGCGGAACGATTGTGGTATCTAGGTGCGAAGCCCACCATTCAACCATCCCCAATCTTCGTAGGCAACACGCTCGAAGAGATGTTGAAGAACGATGCCAAAGCTGAGCAAGAGACAATCGCCATGTACAAGGAGATTATGCAACTCGCCGAGAAAGAGGGCGACGTAGCCACAAAGGAGATCTTCGAAGAAATAGAAGAGGACGAAGAAGAGCACCACGACTTCTTCACGAGCCTACTTGAAAAGTAGACTAACGCCACCATTCGTAATCCCACGAAGCCTCGTCCAAGAAATTTCATTGTCGGTAGCAGCCGCCTAACCGGCTGCGATGCTGTCGCTTTGAGGCGGTAAGCTCATAGTATGAGCGGCGACCAGGCACACTACTTGCTTTATCAGTCATTTGCGGTAACAGAACCTTCCGTACGGATCGAGCGGTGAATGGCGAGTGGGGGATTCCGAGGACAAGAGTTCTCATGGTCTCTCCAAGGAAACTTGGTGGAAAGTCGTAAGGGCGATCGAAGAATCCATCCCGCTCTACGATGAAGTAAACGATCTTATCTCATTCGGCAAGGCGCAAGAAGCCCGGAGACTTGCGGTCCAGAGTCTTCAGTTGACAGACGGGGTCTCGATTCTCGATGGTGGGATTGGACCTGGGACAACGTCAAAGCTGATTCTGGAATCCGTTAAGCCAGGCCTGCTAGTAGGGTTCGATGGATCGGCGAAGCAGCTCAAGACGGCCAGAGCTGGCTTAGAGATGCTTAAGCCGACTACTCTACACCTTGTGAGGGGATCTTTTGAATTCCTGCCGTTCCGCGATGCAACATTCAATGCGATAATAACCTGTTATGCACTGCGCGACAGCCTCGACCTTTCCAAATCCATCGAAGAATACCATCGAGTTTGTGCCCAAAATGGTTTCTTCGCCGATGTAGACATAGGCAAACCTGAGAACCTCTTGAAACGCCTAGGGAGTAGTTTTTACATCAACCATTTGATGCCACTGATCGCTAAAGTCGTGATATTTGGCAAAATTAAGGGAAACCCTTGGCGGATGATCGGCCCCACTTACAAGACCTTGCCAACCACCCGTGCTTTACTAGTTCAGATAGGGACAAAATTCCAGAACATCGAGCTCAGAGAGTTGTTGATGGGCGGCGTAATTGTGGTCATTGGTCGAAAATCATCAAACTAGGGAGTATTCACCTGTCGGTAAGATAGTCCGGCACTTGCAAACGTTGCAGCCAAGTTTCTTACGAATTGGTGTTGTATTGGAACCCAAACCTTTGCGTACCAACACCAGTGATGACGAGAGGCATGGATTGTAATGCATATGCGCTTGTGGGCTGCGGAAGGAGTTCTAGGATCCACAGTTGCTCTAGTTCTTACTTACTACATCTTAGCCCCTGGCAATTTTGCGTCGCGTTACGCGGCTGTTATCGGATGGAGCACAATTACCGTTTTTCTCATTCTTATGATCCAAGGATTTTGGAGCAGGAAGAGGCAATCAAGCATTCGTGGTGAATCGAAAAGTGGTCGCAACGTTTCCTATCAGGTGGCTCTGTTCAAATGGGGTGGCATGCATTCTGCGTTGTCGATTGTCGTTACCGTGTTCCTAATCATACATGGGTTCCTGTTTCTTCCTGGCCTGTTCGAGCCAAGTCTTGCACTTTGGGTGGGCGCCGTAGCTTTCGCAATTTTGCTCGTCCTGAACTTGTCAGGCCTCCTCACCGAATCTGCGAGGAAGTCGCGAAGTTTCGGCCTGTTCAAGAAAATACATGTCTGGCTAATGCTGTTTGTTCTAATTCTTGTCGTCATACACGTGGAAGGTGCCGCGCCATACCTGACCTTTCGTTTGATTCTACCGGGCATGATAGTGGGTCTGGCCGCGTTTCTCTCGTTGGACATTATCATTTTATTGACAGCTCAAATTGGTCGCGATCGACGAAGGGGTCTAGTTGCGTCGCGAGCCTAGCACTCGTGGGCTGGCATAAATGATTTAAGGATAGAACTTACAAGCGCGAGTCAATTTGGGTTGGCGGTAATACGATTTATCTCACGTCGCCATTTGAAGTACAAGGCTTTCAAAAACATAACTTGCGAGTAAATTATGAGATTGGGAGCTTGACAGGGTGAGTCTAATGCGGTTTCATAAATTTACACTCGCTCTAGTTCTCGTGATGACAATCGCAATTGGCATACTCCTAGTGCAGGCTGGGCCGATTGTTGTAAACGCACAGAACGTAAGCGGGAGCATAACCTCCTACAGGGTAAGTGGCGCACCGAATTACGCTCTTCCGGGAACAGAGGCCTTCTGGAACACGATCAGTTGGACTGAGGTACCATTGGTCGCCTCTGTTTCGCCGGGGGGAGGACATACGCCGAACGTTTTAGTGAAATCTGCGAACGATGGATACAATATCTACGTCCTGTTTCGGTGGAATGATTCTGTTGGACCTTCTTTTGGGTCGAGCAGCGAAATGTATGCGGGTTCCAACGGAACGCTATTGCCGCTAAACCCTGCCGACACAGCTCAGGCAAAACAGCTGTTCTACAATTCAACCTACTATTACCCAGATAGAGTTGCCATGCTCTGGTTTGTAGAGAACGCTTCCGAACGGGAGCAGTCACCCGCCATGCAACTCGGGTCGGATGGGGCGATAACTGGGGGGGCCGCTGAAATATGGCACTGGCAATCCAACCCGACAGATAACAGCCCTAATGACACTGGTTTCCCCGGCGGATATACGGATCCATCAGGCGTCGCAGTGTACCCCGCCGACAACATGTCGTTCGCGGAGGACGATTACACTAATGCGACCGGATTCTACGTGATCGGCGGAAGCTTCGGCGCGGGCGCACCGAACCTTGCCCCCTACTCGGACCCTTACATTGTCCACGCTGGAAACTACTTCTCAGATTCAAACAAGAGTTGGACCGTGGAAATGGTGAGAAGCTTCACGACTGATGCATCGGCGTACAGAGAGCAGCTTACGACTAACTCAACCTATTATGTAGCATTCGCCGTCTGGAACGGAATGTTAGGCGAATCGTCACACATCAAATCGGTTTCACAGTGGTATACACTAACCATTAGCGATCAACCACCGTCCCAAGCTCCCGTTTCTCCGGTTCAAACGCAAGGAGCCGTTACCATCGGTACAGCCACTGCAGTAGGAGTTGGCCTTCTAATCGTCGGGATAATCATAGGCATCGCTGTACGGCCAAGGCCCAAGGAAAGCCAAAGGTAGTATCATGGTAGACAAAAAAGCCGAAGAAGGCTCATCGGTTCGAACGGGCAGCTCAAGGCGCAATTTCCTGAAGTTCGCGACGGCTCTTTCAGCGCTGCTCGCGGTCGGCGGAATAGCCGCTGTCCTAAAGTCCATCACCAATACCGCTCCTCCCACAGCCGCGACAACGGGGACATCAGCGCCGATGCAATTCCCAAGAGTGAAGGTTGCTCAGCTAAGCGACCTAACCATCGGCCAACCAATCTCCTTCAACTATCCACTCGACAACGAACCCAATATTCTAGTTAAGCTAGGCACGAAGGCCGATGGTGGTATCGGTCCAGACGGAGATATTGTAGCTTTCAGCAGTATTTGTCAGCATCTTGGATGCATTTACGGATTCCAATCAGCCGGTAGTTCTCCTGCCTGCAATCCATCATACAAAGCAGATCGCCCAGTAGGGTATTGCTGCTGTCACGGAACCGTATATGACTTCGTCAACAAGGCGAATGTGATTGCGGGGCCATCACAAAGGCCTCAACCTCAAGTACTATTGGAAGTCGATAGTTCAGGTAATATTTTCGCGACTGGCATGGGACCACCAACAATTTTCGGTCATGACACAGGCTCAAACGACGTGTCTGGTGATCTGCAGGGTGGAACTCCAGTAGGTAGTTCAGGGTGACTGAAACAAGCGGACGATGGGCCCGCCTAGCTGCCTGGTTCGACACCCGGCTTGGGTTAACGTATCCTCTGCTTAGGGAGGCTCCGAGATACTCCATCAACCCGTTCTACTGGCTTGGCGCACTAACTGTGGTCGCCTTTTTGATTCAAGGTGTAACAGGGATCATGATGATGCTCTACTACGTACCCAGCCCGGCTGACGCTTTCGGATCGACACAATACATCTTTCAAAGCGTGTATTATGGGAGATTTCTTCAAACCGTTCATCTTTACACGGCATACGCTATGATCATGCTTGCCTTCATGCACATGATGCGCGGCTACTTTGTCTCTGTATACAAGAAGCCGAGGGAGATGATGTGGGTTGTCGGCATGGTAATGGGGTTTGTTACGCTAGGTTTCGGTTTTACGGGGTACCTGCTGCCGTGGACTGTTGTCTCAAAGTCTGCGACTGATGTTGGAATAGGTATCATCGACGCTCTCCCCGGCACAATCTCTTCCTTCCTCAGCTTCCTAATCGTAGGTGCGGGCGGTGACGCAACGGAGCTTCTCAGGTTCTATGATTTGCATGTCGTAGTTCTGCCAGCAGTCCTGTTGGTCCTTCTTACGGTGAAAATGTACATGCTTGAGGCTCATGGAGTAGCCGAACCTACCACGGGGCCTCCAATCGAGCAGAAGGCCAGCCGTAGCCTTCCGATATTTCCGGACGTCACGATTTACCTACTTGGCCTTGCGGCTATGTTCGGTAGTGCGATGCTTCTGATCTCTGCGATCTTCCCATTGAGTCTGCCTCCAATGTACTCGCCCCAACTTGCGGCTCAGTTCACAGCACAGCCGGACTGGTATTTCCTTTGGATATATCAGATACTGAAAATCTCAGCTTTCGAAGGATCAGGATTGCCAGTAGCGTTAGGTTTGGTTACTCTGATTCTCGTGGCGCTACTTGCTCTTCCTTTCATAGACAGAGGCTCTTCTAGGCGTATAGCTGAGAGGCCAATATTTGTAACAGTTGGACTGATCTTCATTGCAGAACTCTTCGTGCTCGCTTACTGGGGTCTAGAGTCTCCCGGACAAGTTATCGCAACGGATGACGCGGCCATGATACTTGGGGCGGTCGCTCTTATCGTTGGGACATCGTCGTTCGCGCTCTACACTGTGTTCGGACAAAGAGGTGCACCCAGCCCAGACTCAAGAGAGAAAGTTTCGAAAATGCAAGGCAAATTCGCGACGGCACTGGCATTTGTCCTTCTCCTTTCCGGTGGAGCTATGGCTATTGGGGCATCCTTGAACGCTATAGTGCGTGTAGTCTTGTACGGAACGAGTGCATCGAGCCTTGATCAACTTGGGTTATCAATTGGGTTCCTGAGCGTTGTGGCATTTTCTACGGTATTTCTCATGTATCGGATGGAATTGGCGGGAGCTTCGCTCAAGCGAAGGTTTGATTGGCTTGAAATTGGATGGTCAGCAAATGATTCCAATTAGAAGAGTCGTAACGCTTCTGCTCGTCCTTCAACTTGTATCAACGGTTTATCTGTGGACGGTAAATGGCATTGGAACAGCGAGCGAGGCTAGATTCGCTGTCTTCCTCGCCGTTAATCTGCTGTCTTTCTCAACCGTCACCTATGTCTACACACACGAGAAGTGGGAAGAGGCCGTAAGTCGAGGCTGGATTCTAGCCGCCGCGTTGGGGTTGGCGCTTCTGCTGCTGTTCAGCTTGTATTTCTCTTAGATCCGACGGACTCGAATAATTACAACGTCGCTGCCAACCTACGACTGAACTGTTCACGAAGTCTGTTGGCTTAGGCATCTAAAGCACGATTAATTGGACGCTTTTCATTGCCGCTTCCTTCTGGAACGCCTTGGTCATGGACGCAACTCTCTTACCTTCACCTTCCACGATGAACAACTCCAAACAGTTTCCTGGCTTAATCTTGCTGTGGAGGTGAGTTTTCACAATGTTTTCGAACTCATGCTTTAAGCGGGTGATGGGCTCTTCGTTTTCTTGGTTGTGCGTCACGGTTACTATTGCGCTAACGAACCCTGCAAGTGAATCCTTTTCCTTATTGTCCTCCAACATTAACCGAATTGCTGCCCTGACGAGTTCCGACCTGCCAGTAAACCCCTGAGATTTCTGCAGCTGATCCATCTCCTTGACCATCTGCTCAGGAAAAGACAGGCTAATTATTGCCATAACTACCTGCTCGACTCGATTAACAATAATCAAGCATTCGACTGGTGAATGTTATTAACTTGCTTCAGAACGGGGGCCCGATTCAATTATCTCAGTTCAATTAGACGATGCTTGCTTCAGGCAGCATTAGGCGGCATTTTGAAAACTAGCCTGACTAACTTTCAAAGGCCTAATTCTTCGATAAACAAATCTGACTAGCAAGTAAAGAACAAACACTATGCTGGTTATGAAGAAACTCACTGGATATGGTTCATAAAACGCAGTAAAGAGACCTAGCCAGGTTGCCATTAGAGCAATGGCTACAGATATTATGACCACATGATGTGGTCGTTTTGCTAGTTGCTGAGCGATTGCTGCTGGCGTGACCATTAACGAGAAAATGAGTAGAACGCCGACCACTTGAACAGCAATCGATGTCGCAACCGCAACGAGAATCATGAAAATTATGCCGAGCAGAAACGTCGGCATTCCCTTTGCTTCTGCCACGTCTTCATCAAGTGACGCAAATAGAAGCGGTCGATATACAACTGCGATTATGGATATTATTATCAAAGCAGCAACGAGTGTCAGAAGGACATCGCTGTTGCTTATCCCCAATATTTCTCCGAACAGGATTGAGTACGCTTCGGTCGCGTAGCCGGTATAGAGGCTGATGAATAACACACCGATGCCGAGCATGAATGCAAGGACTGTCCCAATGTGAACGTCGCGATGGGCGGCGCGAGGACTGAGGGCAGCCATCATTGACCCGCCGACGGTTGTAAACAGTAACAGACCGTATACGGGACTGATTCCAAACAATACAGCTCCTGCTGCTCCTGCAAAACCAATGTGAGAGAGGGCGTGGGCTGCAAACGAAGATCGACGCAGCACCACAAAGTAGCCGACGATGCCGGCAATGATTGCAACTAATGTCCCAGCTTCAAAGGCATGCTGCATAAACTGATACTGAAACATCTGCTGCAAGGCGGCGAACAAATTGATGTTGAATGTCAAACTATTCATCGCCGTGATGTTCTTCAATGCCTACAATCGCAATATTGCCTCTGGAGTCGTGGAGAACTTCGATATGAACTCCGTACAGAGCAGAAAGGACCTCTGAGGTCAGGACTTCTTTGGGTCTACCTGTTGCGACCTTGCCGTTTGCGATGTATATCACTTTGTCTAGAAACGACAGAAGTGGATTGATGTTATGGGCTATCAGCAATGCGGTCACAGAGCGCGATCGAACCACATTGTTGACCAACTGAAGCAAATCGTTCTCACGCCTGATATCGAGGTTCGCCAGCGGCTCGTCGAGCAATAATAAGCTGGGGTTGCTGACTAATGCTTCCGCCAAAAATATCCTCTGAAGTTCTCCTCCAGACAGAGCATTCAATGATTGGTGCGCCAGCTCGGTGGCTCCAACAGCTTCCAGCGCGACGAGAGCGGCCTTCCGCCCGGTCTTTGCAGATAAGTGGAACCCCCACCGGTGGCCGCAAAATGCCAGGTGCACTAATTCAAGGGATTCAACGTTAGTTTCACTGTCTATCAGGTGACGCTGAGGCACGTAACCGATATCAGGGTTTCCGCGCTTTGGTTCAGAATCAAATAACTTGATCGTTCCGCCTGCGGGGCGCTGCAGTCCGAGGAGCAAACGAAATAGAGTTGTTTTCCCAGCTCCATTGGGTCCAATCACAGCAACAAACTCGCCGCGGTCGATCGTGAAATTCGCGTCGCGCCAAACGATGTTGTCCTCGTAGCCGGCAATCAGTTTTTCAGCTGTGATAACTTTAGGCTGTACTGGACTCGGGATGATCTGGCGTTGTGTAATGGTCATTCAGCGTGCTCCGAGAGCTTCAGTCCGGCTTGAAAGATTGATCATTGGCCAAGAGCCTGCTGATTGAGCGCGTTCTGAAGTTGGAGTAATTCAGCGTTCATCCACGTTTGGAATGCAACGTCGGGTGGTTGTATAGTTTCTGTTACGCCAACGATCGGGATTTGCTTTTGAGCAGCCAGTGCTTTGATACTTTGGGTGAGAGGAGTCACAGTTTGTTCATTGTAGACTAACACTTTCACACTTCCATTTTGAATCTGTTGCTCAAATTGCACAACGCTTTGTGCCGACGGGTCGTTTCCTTCGGCAACAGCTTCCATAAATGCGGTAGGAGAAATGAGGTCAAGGCCTGTAGCGTTTGCTAGATACTCAAAGATGCTCTCTGTAGACGCTACTTTCGTCCCTGCGAACAGCTGCCTTATCTCGTCGATTCGTTCGTTGTATACTCCAAGGGATGCGTTCAGAGCAACATACTGTTGTTGATAGTAAGCGGAATTGGTTGGATCGAGAGAAAGAAGGTCTGAATACATAGCCTTCACGGTGTCGTTCACATAGTAAGGACTGTACCAGAAATGAGGATTAGCGCCGATTGATTGTCCGATTAGTTCTTGCACGTTCAACACTTTTTGACTTGGATTATTGTCTGCCGCAATAAGTGATAGGGCCCAGGTGTCATATCCGGCGCCGTTGACGATTACGAAACTTGCATTTGCAATTGCCTCAGCATCTGCACTGTTGCTCTCGTATTCATGGGGATCTGCGTTGGGATCTGATACAATGCTAAAGACGTGGACGTGTGTTCCGCCGAGCTGCGATATCAAACTCCCCCAGAAATTTTCGGCTGCTACTATTTGTAGTGGTGATGTAGAAGTCTGAATGATTGTTGAACTCGTACTGGATGATGGCCTGCTTGTGAGATACACTCCTGTGAATGTTGCTACTAGGATTACAACTAAAACCGCGACGACTAGAGACGTATTCTTTTGCATGTGTCTACTTCTCACCAATGAAGTTACTTGCGTATCAGAAATCTGGATATTAAGCTTATTCTAGTTATTCATAACTATACATTAGCCTTTTGAGTTTTGTTATTAACCGCTTAAGTAGCTGACTTCGGGCATGGACTCAGCTCAACCATCATACGAGAATAAGCGTAAGCTCACTTTCATCTAGCAAAATACAATTCCTAGGTTTGTATACTACAAGGGCGCGATGATGGGGGATTTCTTCTGGGAGTATTTGCAAGGCATGAATTGTTTTTGCAACCTGAACCATTCCGGATTCTATGTTCAACTACGTTTTTCAATGGATTCCTGCAGAGGCTAGAAGGGAGTCAGTCGTGTCAAGATTCCAAATAGACCAAGAATTTGTTCGATGGGCGACGACTCGCGGAATGATTCTTCTTGTCTTGAGTTCAACTCTGATAATTGCAATGCTTACGCCCCTTGAACCAATCGATTACGTCTTCTTTGCCCTATCCTCGTGGTTGAATGTGGCACCGGAGGTTTTGCTCATGGTTTCCGACGTATTGCTTCTATTTGCTGGTTACACGCTGGCAGCTTCACTGCGAGCCTTTCTTTCAGCCGGAAGAACGATATCCAGTGACCTATGTGATGCTTCCTCTCTTCTCAGCTCAGTGAATAGAGCAGTGAACTGGAGAGGAGTGCCAAGTTTGGTCGCAGCATTATTGATAATTGCTTTTTGGTACGTGCCATGGATCCTTGATCAGGCTCTACTTCAATTCCAATTGCATTGGATCATGCACGTCTCAGTGTTTTTTGCAGGCGTGTTGATTTACGTAGGGTTTACACACCTGACCTTAGGCCAGCGTTTGTTGACGTACCTTCTAGGGTGTAAGGCTATGGCGATTTTTGGGGCCTACCTGTTGGTGGCGCCAGTAGCGATTTACGGTTCTTACCCAGCACCTCAACAAGTGGAAGCAGGGGCAGCTATGCTTGCCATGTGTGTGGCTTCAGATGCCACAATCATCCCACTATGGATCAGACGCTACTTCCAGCATTGAATAGGAGGAGAGGAATCGGTAAACCTATCTTCGCGGCTGAAACGTGTTCGAATCCGAGAAAGTTCGAACCTGGTAATCCCAAAAGGCTACATCCCCAATGGTTCGCTCCTGGAAATTAGTTACGGCCGGCGTGGCAGTCGCCGCGATCTTAAGCCTTATTTTTGTAACAGGAATTGTTTCCTTTCCGCCTCCCAATGCTTCGGTTAATAATCTACCAGTCGCAAGTGTTACGCGGTCGACGTGCGTGCGACCGCCAGGCTTCTTTCTGATCATCGCTGACCTTTCTGGGTTCAACGACAGCATAGCCCACGGGGCGCCGCTGAATCCATGGCCTGTGATTCATGTAAACGAAGGAGATACTGTTCGAATCGTAGTGTGCAATGAGGACATCTCTCAGGCCCATGCCTTTGCGATACAGACCTACTTCGAGGCCGGCGTAATCTTGGCGCCGGGTGACGCGTTCAGAATAGTCTTCACAGCCACGGTGCCAGGCACGTTCATAATTTATTGTAACATCTTTTGCACTGCTCATGCTTTCATGGTGTCACGGCTAATTGTTTCTAACTAATTCCTAATTCCGGTTAGCACCATATTAGATCAAAGCAGAATGTAAAAGCGAATGGAGTGTCAACATGCGCTGTCGGGCGCGTTCCCTTAACACGCTTCTGTTCTTCGCTTGTGGTTTTGGCGGAACGTAGCGGGTTGGGTGAATTCCGCTTTCTGTAATTGCATTAGTTCGTCCACTGTGATGAACCCTGTTTGGCGCTGTTCCTGCTGAATCGCACGCATCTGGGACGGATCAAAGTTAGGGACCCGGAGCCTAAGGATAATCTCGTTGGATTGCGATCAGAGAGCCATCCCTAGAATGGCGCAGTCGTCCCAGAGGTTTAGCAGACGTTGTATGATGCGCATTCTATCGGTCGGCTCAAAGACTCACTATTACGATTTTTCGTCCTCACGTCTTCTAGACCCCTCTTCCTGCCTCTACTGTCGGTTTTGTTGCCTCTGCATCGGAAAGGCTGTTACTTTCCGTCGAGTAGACGCCCAAGTTCGGCTTTTAGGTAACGTAAAGTCAGAGGGCCATAGCCTCTTAAATCAAGTCTGCTGATACTCTCGTCCGGTTTGATTGATATGGAATTGAAGGGAAAAACAAGTAAAATGGCGAGGCTCTTCCTTTACGCTGCAATAGTTCAAGGTGGTATAGCAGCGCTCATTACTTTCGTTAGCGCTATCGGCGACCAGATTGGCCTGTATCCCGTGGCCGTGGCGCGAGTGATCGCTGGGGGCGAACCTGGGATGTGGTTCGTCATGGGGTATCTGACGTACCTTATTGTTGGCGTTGTCGCTATGGCGGTTACTTCACTATTCTACTTCTACATTGAAACCGTGCTCGGCAAGGGATACATTGGAGCGGCGAAGGCGCTTGCTTGGCTGCACCTAGTCCTCGGGAACGTTGGCGTCGCTGGCGCTGCTATCCTAGCGATGATCGGAGGCTACCTTGGCGGTGCAGGCATGCAACCCGTCAGCTCGGGCGGACAAGGATGGACAACATATCAAGTCCACATACACGTACTCTCATACCTTGAATATCCAATAACCGCCTTCATCCTCATAGCCATACTCGGATTCACACTCGGTGGCATAGGCTACATTCTCGCGATCCGATCCAAGTAAGCATCACCCAACCATTTTTTCAATGCAACACCCGTCCTAGAAGTTCCTACTACACAACAGCACACGACGAACGGTAACAGCCCCCTTCACCAGACGGAGAGGTAACAGCCCCCTATCCAGTATGGGTAGCCATAGCGGGACTATACGTTCCATTCATGGTTGCTGGAGCGAGCCCATACCCATTCGGATTTGTTGACGAATTAACTACAGCCACTCTTCTGGGCCTCATGGGCCATCTCTAGTATCGCGTATTCGAAACTTCTATCATTAACTCCATCTTCGACCTCACGCAGCCAATCACAACAACTAGAGGGAGTTCAAATCCGGCCGCCTACACTCTTCGATGAACCCAGTACACTCATTTCCGCTCAAGATATCGTACCATAAAAAGATCTGAGTGAGCAGAATTCGAGAACGCACGATCCTGGGAATGCTTGTTTTCTGGGTTAGGTGATTCTCGAGAACAAAGCCCTCCGCTTACTCCGATCTTACCATAATTAGAATCATCTTGAACTTAGTGACTGCTTTGAGTGCATGCGGTTCATTGGCGGGCATAATGATAGTATCGCCTTCCTTTAGGCGGAAACCTGCACTAGAGATCTTGATTTCCACTTCACCCTCCACGACCAGAACCATGGCATCGAAGGGTGCCGTATGCTCACTCAATCCCTGCCCCTCATCAAATGCGAAGGCAGTAACCGTGCCGCCGTGGGCGCCCATGAGAGTCCTGCTAACCACTGCGCCAGTCTGGTAGGCAACTAATTCTTTGAGTTTCATGACTTGTGCGACGGCCGTTTTTGAGTTAGCCAATTCACAACACACGTCCTGATAGACCGCAGTTTCCTTATGCTCTTATGCTCTTGCCGCCGAAACATGATGAAGATGGCTTCGGCATGATCGAGTTACGCTACCACCAGTAAAACGTTTGTTGCATAACATGATTTTTAACGTGTGGGTAGGTCTACTTCAGGAGGGAACGATTGATGCTCAGGAGCATCAGGGGATTTTTCTCGATAGGAGAGAGGAAAACGTTTGCTGAACTGTCAGAGATAATCGAGATCGGACGAAAGGCGAATTCCATCATGGTCGAGCTGATAGTGTCCGGAGCATCACTGACTGGTCCAAGCGAGGACATCAGACTGCTGGAAAAGCAATCGGATCGGCTTTCATTCAAGATCAAAGAAGACATCGTGAATGGAGCGGTCAACCCGAACGTACTCGACAATCTGCTGGAATGCGTCGAGTTGGCAGACTCCATCATCGATGATTATTACTTTGTCAGCAGAGAGCTTAACAGAATAGCGAAGGTTAGGTTCGACGGCAACTTCGCCTCGCAGGCTCCGGAAATAGGCACTCTGTTCTCAAAGTCGCTTGACCTTGCCGAGCAGGCGATGGTGGTCCTGCTCAAGATTCTGAAGACGACCGACCTGTCGGAGGTCGCAGAGCTGCGCAGCAAAATCGAGCTGCTGGAGCAGGAGGGCGATAACATCAAGGATGACGGTTTTGATAGGTTGTATATGTCGGCCCTGAACATACACTACTTGCAGTTCGCGCATATTTCAGAACTGTTGCACAAGTTCGACGACATCCTAGATTCGTGCGAGGACCTCGCAGATCTTTTCGTCTCGATAATGACGTCCATCTCGAAGTGAGCGTTTCGACGATCCTCCTCTTCCTCGCGCTTTTCCTGTCTGTCGCGCTTGTTTCAGGTAACAACCTTGCGGCGTGTGTGGGAACTGCGGTCGGAGCGAGAATAGTCAACCAAAGATTTGCAGTCGCATTAGGCATCTGCGGCTTCGTGCTGGGACTGCTGACGCTCGGACACGTCATGATACAATCCGCGCGCTTTCTCCTGCCCGGCGACGTAGGCGCGAACCTGGTGTCAGAGGTGCTGCTCTCGACCGTGGCCGTGTTCGTACTTGGAAACATTCTGAGGGTGCCGCTCTCGGTCACATCGTCGCTAACGGGCGTGCTAACGGGGGTCTCGATAGCGCAGCGACTTTCAATCAATTATGCATTTCTGACCTACGTCGTCGCCGTGTGGGTAGCCGTGCCCGTCCTTTCTATCGCGACTGCGTTTTACTTAATGCGAGCGATGTCCAAGACGACCCCGAAGAATATCTGGAAGAGAGTGAGGACGCAGAAATGCCTCATCGTAGCGGCGTCCTTTCTCACGGCCTACGCCGCGGGTGCGAACTCCCTCGCCCTGATCGTCGCGATCAGCGGGTTCGACATCACGCAAATATCCATAGCCGTCGTCGCCATCGCATTCGGATCGTTTTTCCTGAGCTCGCGCCAGATAAAGCGAGTCGGATCAGAGATGTACTCACTTGGGTATTTGAGCGCGTACGTGACGACTCTGACCTCGACTGCCTTGATCTTATTCGCTAGCACGAATGGGATTCCGCTTTCGAGCACGCAGACTCTCTCGGCCGCCGTGTTTGGCGCGGGTCTTTCACACAAGGACCGATTCATGGCCATGAAGCCATTCCTAATGATAATCGCAGGCTGGATAATCGCGCCCCTGGTGAGCCTGTTCATCGGGCTGCTTCTTTGAAGTAGCAATCCTCTTCTGCTGATTTATCATTTGCATTTAACATCTACATCTTAGTTCTCACGGTCTGAGTGCTGTGCTGCCGTTAGCTATAGGATGACGGCTTAGAGCGGAATTCTATTCTTCCACCACAGTCTACACGGAAACTTGGCGAGACTGACCGCAATTACTCAACGAACTCGTCCGGATATTCCGTGTTTCCATCACCCTAGCACAGGCTACGCGTCTGGAATGATTCAGTGTTCCCAAGGATTTATCGACTGATCATTCACTAACCTCAGAGGTGAGTAGGGGATTCTGACCCCAATTTACCGGGGCAAATTTGCCGCAACAGTATGCTCGTCTAAAGTAATTTTCAGGTGGTAATCAGATATGTGCCTATGCAAATCAGTAGCACTGCAAATGATTTGAGTGCAAGTGTCTTTCTGTCTATTTCTTCCTTCAGAATTTTTGGGAAATGTTTGCTCAGAAGAGTCGCGAAAACAAGTGTGAAGAACGGGGAGGTTATGTTGATTGCTGAGACGAGCGTGATTGGACCCAACGAGGCTGCATAAAAGAACAATATTATCGTAACCGTCCATGAAATCGAAGCGAATGCGAGTGCAAAAGCAAATTTTCTCTTGAGTTCTTTGATCTCTGAGAACAACTTCCTTCTGGCTGAGTTGATTGCGAAGCCAGGAATCACAGGAACGAATCTTCCGAACATGAACAGCATCAAGAACGGCCAGAATGATATTGCGTTAAGGCTTATTTTCGAAAGAACCTGGTCTATGCTGTATGCGAGATTTGTTGCGATTAAGAGGAGTATGAGTGAAATAGGAATGATTTTTTTCACATTGTTTCTTTTGTATGAGATGAGTGCGGCTCCCAAAATCATCAGAGATATGCCAATGTAGGACTTTGCTGGGAAGATCTCATTGACTAGAAAGATTGCCAGAACTGCGACAAAGACAGGGTAGAGCGATGTTAAGGCTGATATTCGTGAAGCTTCTTCCTTCCTTATTGAAATTGCGTAAAGAAAAAACCCTCCACTACTCATCAGGCCTGCTGCGAAAGCGATCAAGGATGGAATAGAGAACACATTTATCGGGAAAAAGAGCAACGCGGATATTGAAAACGCCAACGCGGGCGGAACATACGCTACAAAGTACGAGAATGAGCTGAGACGTTTCCCAAGCATGACCTTGTCAATTATTGTTGTGAATCCAGAAATCATAACGGAAGAAAACGCATACAGAAACCAAACTTCAAACATTTCCATCAACTAAAAACTGTTTTCCATACTTTCTTTATGCGAGTTAATCCTAGCTTTCCTTTCTTCGCTTCAAACTCGATGACGACTCGATCAACGCAGTTCTTCATTGTCGCTATAATGGCGGAGAAACGGGTTGAACCTCGAACGTTCCGTCCTGAACCCTATAGGGCAGGCCTGGGTCCTTAGCATCCTCCTCAAAGCAGAATACTCATGTTGACAATGAGTCTTCTTACTCGATTTCTTCAACTCAATACTCGCCATGATTCCAATTGGGCTCCAAACGGCTTTGCACCTAATCAGGAAAATCTATCATAAGCTCCAGCTGTAAACTACATTTGCAGATTCCTGTCTTCACTATTCAGCAGTAAGCTTTGTTACATTACCTTTAGAATCAACCGCCAATAGAATGATGCCTGTGATGACCTGGCCTACTGTAGCCAGCCTAGGTTAGTCAGTGGTTACTTCCTCTTGCGGAAGAGTTTTACAAGATATCCCAACTCCAGCTTCATTCGATGACTCACTATCAAGAACGCTTGTGAAAATTCAGGTACGCCGGTTCAGTTGGCGTCAGGATGATGACTAACCTTTCTGACTGTTAGCTCGTCTGATTGGCAAAATTCTTTGTGACTAATAGACAGCAGGGAATTGAATGAATGTTATCGCACTGATTCTATTAGTAAGAAACAAGACCTATGTTGGAGCAATGCGAAGTGTCTTACAGAACAATGACTGCAGGAAAATACCTAGTTTACGTTACCATTATCTCGATATTTGCTGTTTTCATTTCTGGAGCCTATCTCTCGGGAAGCGGCTTTGGTGCAGCGTGCGGTGTTGGCGGTACTTCGTTTAGCAGCAACGACTGGCCATATTGCAACGGCAGTCTCAGTTTTCCATCCAACTGGCCTGCGCAGGTAGAGTACATGCACAGATTACTTAGTATCTTCGCGACAGTGCTTCTCGTAGGGAGTAACCTGGCCGTCTGGATTATGAAGCCGCGACCTATCGCAGCGGCACGCGCGTTACTGCTCGCACTCGTTCTGCTGCTGTTGGAGCTGTACTTGGGTGGCGCTGTAATCAACGCCAACCTCAACGTCGTAATCGGAACAATAAGCCTCGCTACAGCGACAACGGTCTTTGGCGTATTGGTGGTCGCAGGGGACCGGATGTACCTACACGAGAAGAAACCATCTTACGGGTAGGTTAGTTTGATTCGAGCCGATGCCTAGAAACCGGAAATTGGTCTTCGTACGCGTATGGCATGGTGGTATCTGACATATCCGTAGAGGAAAGCGATCACACACACCGTTTGCTTCAAGTAGCTGCTTGACTTTTCCAACAAGAAGGTGAGGATCTTCTTGGCGACCTCGACTGTGTACATCTTCGGTGGGGGTCATATTGCTGTGCCTCTGGTCGAGTTCGCAAAGGCGCTTGAGTTCGCTGTGGTTGTAATTGACGACCGAGAGGAGTTCGCTAATGGAAAGCGCTTTCCTTTGGCTGATGAGGTGAAGTTAGGCGATTTCGTTGATGTAACCAAGTGCATTGATTTCGGTGCAGATGATTGCGTCATCATAGTGACTCACGAGCACCAGCACGATGAAGTTGTCTTGAAAGAATGCCTCTCCAAGAAGAGACTGCCCGGCTACATAGGGATGATTGGAGCTAAAGGAAAAGTCTCGGACAATTTCTCTCACCTGAGGGAGCAGGGTATCACAGAAGAGCTGTTGGCGAGAGTAAACGCGCCGATAGGCTTGGACATAGGATCTCGCACGCCTGCCGAAATAGCGCTTAGCATAATGGCCGAAATTATCGGCCACAGGCATGGAAAGAACAAGAAAGAAGACTGGGGCCGATGAGAGATCTTTAGATGACTACTCCAACGAGCGCATCAATCTTAGGGCGGTACTCACACTGCGCCATTAGCCAAAGTCGTCTGTCACAGTGGGGTCACTTGTAATGCTGTCAAGAGCTCACTATGAGTTCGCCATTTTGCATGTACGGGTGAATCGCACAGAACACGTTGCAATACATCCTGAAGCTCCCCACTTCGTTTGCGACAAAGGAGATCGTGTGTCGCTGTCCGGGCGCAGTGCTGAAACCCTTGTCATCATAATGAACTATTGCGAATCCATGTACTTCTCGGCTGTCATTGTTGATGACTGTAATAATCACGGTGTCGCCCTGATGGACTCGAATAACAGGCCACTGTGTCCCTAGGGGTTTGTAGTAGCTACCGTTCATCCCCGCGAGTGGATCAGGTGGATCAGACTCTATAATGGTAAAATCAACTACTTGACTGTTGGACGATGACGACGGCCTGAGGAAACCTGCGTACGAAAATACGATTACCGAACCAACCCCTACAGTGGCTATGACAACAATTACTGCAACAATCCGAATCATTCGCATTCTGCTTTCCTCTCCTCTGCCTCGGCTCTGCCCGCCTAAAAAGGGCGAACGTACTAGTGCAGTAACGCGGCAAAGTAAAGTAGGAAAAAGCCGATTCCCACAAATAGAAAAGTCTTGGCACCCAGATATGAGGGGAGGGTGCAGGCGGTGCCCTTCGTGTTCGCAATCAGTGGACCGGCGAGTCTAATTGCCGCGTAGAATGCGGATGTGACGCCGAAGGCGTAGAAGAACGTCGTATCCAATGACACGAAATAACCCACCACGGAACCAATCACTGACGTAAGCCCAAACAACAATCCGAGAACCGGCAGCTGCCACCAAGCCTTCTTCGCCATGCTATTTCTCTGAACGTATATGGTATAGACGATGCTGATGATCGAAGCCTCAAAGAACTTGTGCAGCGGATAAGAAACGACCGGATTCCATCCTCCGAACGCGGTAACAATATCCGTAGACCCGGAAACCCCAACCGCCACCCCAGCAAAATCCCAACCCTCACCCAGTCCGTGAATACCCATCACCGCAGCCACCGCAACCGGAACGAAGAACAGCGCCCCCGTCACAAAACCAGAAGCCACGCCCTTAGCGGACACTTGACTCGTGGTAGCGACGCCGTTCGGAACGCCTTCATAGGAAGTGGGGCTAGGAACAGCAAGGTGGTCGAAGACCGCTAACGCCGCGATGCCTAGAATAAACGCAAAGATCACAGCGAAATGATACAGCCCCCCGAAAGCCGCCGGAGGCCACGCAGCCGCGTTCACATCAAGGTAAGTCGCATCCCCAATCGTGTCTGTCCAAAACCAAAAAGTGAGCCCCACTCCTAAAGCGGCGAGATATTTTGTTGGCACGGATTTGAGGTTGGGGAAAAGATAGAGCGCGATATACGCCGGAATCAACGTGCCTACTAGGATGCTGCCGAAAGTGAGGCCATAATCAAGCGGCAATTCAACTCAAGACGGCCGCGCTACTCGCGCCAATTTGAACATTACGTCCCTAGCGCGAAATTGGTCCTTTATACTCGGGTTAAACGTGCGACCGAAGACGAGTGTCTAAAACAGCTGTGTCTGTGGGGTTGGTTTAGCACGCGTGGCGTCAAAACCTCAGAAATAGCCGCGGGCAGAGTGGCGGTGGAGATGGTGGTGCGGGCCACCACAAAGAAGGTTAGGTTTTAATGAGTCACTTGTTGCGTCGACGATTAGTACTCGGCATCGTATTGTTGCTTCTAACCTGTTTTGTGAGTCAAACGTGGCACCCGGCTTATGGTCACTTCAATACGAAAGCCCCAGACACTGACGTTCTTCTGCAGTGGCCTTTCGGTGGCAGTTACGCGATGAGCGTGGATGTGAAAGTTTTGAACTCACCCCGAGCGAACGCGGCAATCTATTGGGGGCATGAGTTCCAATTTGCGAATAACGAGTCGGGTTATGTCACTTTGGGAGTTGGTGGTGACTCTAAAGTTGTCAGCTTCGGCATATTTGATGCCGTGCAGGGGAATCCCAATAACTCAAGCGGCGTCTGCGACAACGCCATAGGATTCGCAACGGCCGGTATCGGTTCGGCGTGTTTCATATTCTACAATTGGAATATTGGATACAATTACCGACTCCGAGTTTCGAGGATCTCAGACGTAAACGGGAGCGAACAATGGCAGGGGAGCGTCTTTGATTATTCGTCAAATTCCACTTCGATCATTGGAAACATCCTCGTGTCCCCAACGTACGGACAGTTAGGCACACTCTCATCAACGTGGGATGAGTACGCGACCGCCGCGTCCTGTGACACACCATTCGCAAGCGCAGTTTTTTCCTACCCCTATGCTCTGAACGCGGCAGGTAACCACGCCCCGAGTAAGGCTGAGCTCACATACGGCAGCACAACCTGTCAGGATTCGAACGTGCGATACCTCGGCGGAGGAGCGTATCAGGCGGATGTAGGAAGCAATGTTACACGTACAACGCCCACTAAGACGTGGTTATGGACGCAAGAGCCTGTGCTAGTTTCTCAAAGCCAAACCTCGCTTCCGAGCCAGGAGTTCGAAATCGGTGAACCCGTTTATCCTGTGGCCGTAATGATTTCCACCATCGTATCCCCGGACCTAGTTCAGCGCACAGATCACTAGAGGCGCGACTAGGTTTAGCCTGCTTACAGGCTAGAAAGTACCAATAGAGTAAAATTAGGGTTTGAGGCGTTTCGGCTAAATCTGATCAGTTTGCGCGCGAAAGCACTGGCATTGCTAGTCCTTGCCATATTCGTAATCGGATTAATCGTACCTTTTCAGACTGTTGGAGCGGAAAGGGCACTCGGTAAGCTCGATCCGACTCTGATAAAGCGCATGGAGGGCGTTCAGCAACCAAGTTTACGAGTTCAGGGAAGTTCGGTCTTCGTCTTCGTGCGTCTTAACCCCGGCTACGCTGTAAGGGATGTTGCAGGATATATGTCAGCTAAATTCGCGGTTGGACCTTCTCATTCGCCATTCGCTGTTTATGGAACTGTTAGTGTTAGTTCGCTTTTGCCCCTTGCTTCGTCGCCCGCGGTCTCCTACATTTTTCCGGACGTGAAGCTTGGCTTCGAGCAAATGAAGCCTGACCCAGAGGTTTACAGTCAACGTTTGGCCACGGACATGTTCAGGGTTAGACAGATTATTGGCGCTGATCGAGTGAACCAACTTGGGATTTCAGGAAATGGGGTTACAATTGCTATCGTAGACACGGGAACTGATTTCACCATACCCGATCTGATGGACGCGGTTGCGAGAAACGCGATGGGCCAGGCGATCTCTTTCGACGCTGACGGGCAAAGCTTTGTGATCACAAACCTCACCGTGGCACGTTTCGGTAGCGTCCTCGCCACCGCTGGGAAGGTTGTTAGCGTTTGGAACGCTGCTAGCTACGTCAACACCAGCCCCAGTGAGCCGCAGATTGAGAAGGTGCAATTGCACTACAATTACGTAGCTCCCACTGTTCTCTCAAAGTCGGGATATTACCACTTCGGAATCCTGAGCGAGGAAATTTCAGATGTAATCTCAGGAGAAACCGTTAACCTAGGCTTTCCAGTAGTCGTTGTTGATGCCCATCAGGCGGGGGTATACGATACCGTCGTAGTGGATATGTCTACAGCGTACTACAATTTCCTTGTAAGCTACCGGGATACCTTAAATTCAAACGCCGCGCAAACCCTCGACCTCAACCTCACCTGGCCTTCTCCTCAACCCGCGTGGGATGATCATGGTTTCGCTGACGAAAAACCGCACACGGCAACGCCTGGGAACGATCTGATATACTTCGACCCAAACAACACCGGTGTTCCCGTATTCAGCGCAGGCTTACTCGCCTACGGAGTTGATCTTGGTGGATATACTGGCAAGAATTTTGCTTTGCTCCCTCCAATCGACCCCAACGGGAATTTCATAAACGTCTACTTCGATCTTGAAAGCCATGGAACCAGCACAGCATCAAATGCCGCATCACGGGGCATCCTCAAGCGAGACATATACCAAAACGGAACTTTACTTGCATTACCCGGCGTTGCTCCCGCAGCCAAAGTGATGGGAGTAAAGGCGCTATGGATTGGAGACACAACCTTCGCATGGTATTACGCCGCAGGGTTCGACTGGAATTCGACTGATTTCAGCTTCAAGTACACAGGAAATCATCGGGCCGACATCATAAGCAACAGTTGGGGAGACTCAGATCCAATCGCTGACCTAGGTTCAACTTTCGGTTTCGACCTCATGAGCCAATTAGCAGATGCGTTCACTATTCCGCATTATCTCGATCCTGCTTACCCCGGCGTTGTAATGCTCATCGCGGCAGGCAACGGCGGATACGGGTACGGTACAACTGCGTCGCCGGGAGCCGCAACGCTCCCCATAACAGTAGGTGCATCAACGAGTTATGCCTACAGAACTCAACCTGGGACTCACATAGCACATGAGATCCAAGGTAGCTATGACGAGGTTGTTCCGTGGAGCGCACGTGGGCCAACATCGACGGGCGAGCCAAAGCCGGATGTAGTGGACGTAGGAGCATTCGGATTTACTGATCAAACAACATTCACAGGATACGGCAACGGCACTAGCGCTTACACGATATTTGGCGGAACAAGTATGGCCACACCCGTTACCGCTGGGGCGGTCGCTTTGGTTATCGAGGAATACCGAGACACTCATGGAGGTTTGACGCCCGCCCCCGACCTTGTAAAAGCTATTCTGGCGAGTAGTGCCACAGATCTCTCGTACGATCAATTCACGCAGGGATCGGGAAGGGTCAACGTATGGGATGCTGTCGCCGCGGCCGCAGAAGGGCACGACAGCCGACTCCCAACCAGATTCTACCTATACTCACCTGCTACCTGGGATTCCGTTAAAAAATTGCTTACGCAATCGTGGGCGGTGAATCTACAAACCCCAATTCCAACGACAAGTAGCATGTCAGCAAACTGGTACGCTGGTATAGCACAGCCGGGCGCGACAGCGAGCGCAACTTTCGACATTCAGAACGCAGCCCAACCAACAGCACAAGCATATACATACACGCTAATCTCCTCAACTACATCGCAGCATACGACGAACTCTACAGTTACGTGGGTCCAGATACCGAAATCCTCGATCCCAACCAACGCAGACCTCATGAAAGTGACCCTCGTTTACCATTTTTCAGATTTCGTCAACGCATCAAGTTGGAGTTACAGTAACCTGCTCCTAGCACAAATATACGACACGAATTTCGACTCTGCAGGACACATTAGCAGAATCACCAACGGCGCACCGTACAGCACAACCTCTGAACTCGTGGTTGGGCGACCACTAACAAAGTTCCGCGGCATCCCGGCGGTCAGAATCGTGAAACAGGGACCAGCCTCGAAAATCTCATTCGACTTAATCTTCCGATACTACACGCGATCCCCGTGGAATTGGATAACCCAGCTTTCAACCTCGCGTAATTCTCTCACGGCAACACTAACCGTACCAATGGGTGCAAGCCCTGGAGTGTACGGTGGGTTTATCGGGGTATCCGACAACGGAACTGAAACCGTTATTCCAGTCTCCGTAGTGGTTCCAATTATAGTCGGGGGAACGTATGGGCCTTCGTCTCCTCAAGAAAACACGCCGTACGTTAATTTCGCAGTGTACGGAGCTTTCGATTGGTCGTGGCGTTATGAGGCTGGAGACTGGCGAACCTTCGCAATCATCGTTCCGCCCGGCGTTAGCGAGCTCAAAGTTAACTTATCATGGTCTGACAATCAAACTCTCATTCAAGAACATTTGACTGGACCCGAAGGGTTTCTGCTAGCCTCTTCCGAATACCCTACAAGCATTTACGTTAGTAGTGGAAAGTTCCGTTGGTACACCGACACTGGCGGACCGGCAGAAGACATCGCAGCTTCAAGCATACAGCCAGGCATCTACTTTCTTGTGTTGCACAACGTGCTCTTCGGCGGCACATCGAGTTATCCAGAAAACTACACCTTGAATGTTGAGATGGCTTAAACGTGAGACAGAAGACTCAAGTTCTTTTCATCGCGTTAATCATTATTCTAATCCTCGCTGGGGAAGCCGTAGTCTACATCCCTTACCGCTCTGCAACACGAAGCGTAATCATCCAGTCTTACCCATCAACCACCGCATTGGTCCAGGCCCTCACGAACGGCGAAGTGGATATGGCACCCCTCGAAAACCCCTCACCAGACGCGCTATTGCAGTTAAAGAACAACTCTAACCTAAACGTCGTCCCGATAGGCAACTTCGGGTTCACTTACATCGGTTTTAACCTAAGGGATGCTCCGTTCAACAACTCGGTCTTTCGACAGGCAATGCTCTACGGGTTTAACCGGGAGCGTGTGGTGAATGATGTGCTTGCTGGTTATGGAGAAACTCTTACTCCAGGTCTCTTCTCATCCGCCTACGCGAACCTAGGGTGGAGGAACGGGTCTATTGACTCGTACCCATATAATCCGGATAAAGCATCTCAACTCCTGGATAGCATTGGGTTCGTTCAATCGTCCAGTGGAGTGCGAACGGATCCGTCTACAGGGCAACTGCTGCGCACCATGTTCATCTTCAGCAAATTGACCGACCCGCAAGCAGTTGCTGCTGCAAATCGCTTCGCCCAGGACATGCAGTCCATAGGCCTACCAATCATTAGCTTCCCAGAAACTGACATCGACTTCAACACGCAAGTGAAAATTACGTACTATTACGACTTATATATCGAAACGGAATCTGCCGGCGCCTCACCTACTTGGCTTTACGATCTTTTCGCAGGAGTAAGCGACGTGTCCCCCGTACCATACGCAACGAATCTGGTTGGATACCACAATTCAACTTTTGACCAATGCGCAAAGCAGCTAATGACCGCGTCTGACTCTGACTCTGCCAAAACAGCCGCCTTTAGGTGCCAAGAACAACTCAGCCTAGATGTTCCAGCCATCCCGGTTTACTCCAAGCGCTTGCTAATCGTGACGCAGAAGAGCTTTTCCCAACTATCTCCAATCACAGGAAGCATACAGGACACCATCGCCGCGACACTTGCGAACATGACTGGGGTAGGTCTCGTTAGGATAGGTGAGGTGTCGGGGTTGACTGATTTGAACCCGGCAACGGTTCTTGCGTCCGCAGACTCGTTGACATTGAGACTCATAACTGAACCACTGCTAACGCATAGTGCAGATGGTTCGCCACAACCTGGATTGGTAGATCAGTGGCAAATGAGCGATAACTCCACAAATCTTACGATTGTTCTACGTGACGGACTGAAATTTCAAGACGGCAGCCCCATAACTGCGCATGACTTGGCGGCAACTCTCAATTGGTTGATCCGAAATATGGTCCCATCTACGCCATTCTACTCAACCCTGAATAAGATCAAGAACATTAGTGAGGTAGACAATCGAACAATCAGCATATCCTTGCTTGATTCTGATCACTTTGCAATAGACGCAATCGCGAACGCATTTGCCCTACCTGCAAACCTATTGCCAACTACGAACGGCCCTCTCGATTTGATGTTGACGGGAGCACTCGAATCCTCAGGCGCATTTACTTTGGTAAAGTTCGTACAAGGATCGGGGGTTGAACTGCAATCTGTTCAACCTGGAGGTCGCGGTGTCCTCTACGCCGTTGAAGGGCAGGAAGTCTTTGGGTCGCGAATCGGCGGAAGCCAGGCTAAGATTCTTTCTCAAGCTTTAACCTACGAAGGCGAATCGCTAGGCAATGCGACGTTCACCGTACAAATCTACGATGGAAGTGGAAATTCTGAAGGTAGGATTGAAGGATCGTATCTCGGGTTAGGAATATACGGAGCAATTTTGAATCTCAGTGATCAACCGCTTCCTATCGGAGAACACAGCGTTAGAACACAACTATACGCGCAGCTTCCGGCAGGCGCCATTATTTTGTTCGGCGAGCAAAGCCTGAATGTCAACCCTCCGCAACTTCTGTTGCAGGTGATAGTATACGTAGTAGCCCTCATCGCAGTAGGCGTCGTATTATACAACGCATCCTTGAAAAAAGCTAAGCCTCCAACGAGGAGGAGGGTCACTAAGCGCCGTACAGTACGCGTTAGGCAATTAAGATGGAAAACACCAGGGCGTCGGAGAACGAGCGTTAGGGAATTGAGATGGGAGACACCCGGGCGCCGTAGAGCAGTTGCTAGGAAGTTGAGAAGGAGAAGGTAGTTCCTAGGGTGATGTGATGGGCGACGATGAAGCCGGCGTTCACTTCTAAAACGTACATTGATTTTACATTTGGCGTGATGACTGGGCAATCATAGGGTGGGCACGGTTTAAGATCTGGCTCAGTCCAAATCACTTGTCTGGCTGAATTGAACCAGATTATATCCAGTGGGAAGCTCATGTTGATCATCCAAAAACCCCAGTAGTCTTCGTGGTCGAAGACGAATAACATTCCTTCGTCGGTGGGTAGAGAAGGCAACCCGGAGAGGCCCCGCTCCTGAACTGGGAGTGTGGTGGCTAGTTTAACGGTCAAATGAACTCCCGCTATAACGATCTGAGCTGTAGAATTGTTTGAATCGAGGCCTATGGTTGGGGCAGGGCTTGTGCCTCTGGCCACGGTTATTTCGTAGGAGCTTCCTGTTTGGTGTGATACTGTGATTGTTAGGTTGTAGCGGCTTTCAGTGAACGTCTGGTCCAATTGCCAAACTGCGTCCGTCAAATCAGCAACCCCCGGATCACCATTAATTAGCTGGACCTTCCCGATCGAGAGGTGTTCGTTCACAAAAGTGATTAGAACACCAGCGCCCGGAAGTGCGGCGTCGAAGCCAATTTGTTTTCTGACTTCAACTAAATAATATTGAGTTGAATTTTGCGAATCGCCGACGGGTACCTTGATGGCGTGGACATTGTTCGAAGAGATCTCTGTCGGGTCAACTAGGGTCGTAGAGATCCCTGACGGAGCTGTTTCTAGCATAGGGCCGCTAATGAAACCGAGTTGAATTTTCGCCCAAGCTGTCATGTGCGCCGGAAGCGAACCCGGTGGGTCACCATTCCAAGATCCCTTATCCATAAGGTCCCATGGGCCGAGGATCGTTTTAGCATCGTTCGGACCTTTCGTAGTATTATAGAGGTCTGGCACTCCCAAGTCGTGGGCAAACTCGACGCACCAAACACCGTTTGGAACGTTTGGTGGTGCCTCTAGTTCGGAGACAATGCTGAATCTGGTGAGTGTCTTCGAATCTGCTTCCACAGATGCGTCCAGGTAGGTTACTGACCATATGTCGTTTTGGTTGAGGCTGGTCTCTTGGCCGGTACCGGAGTGGATGAAGACATAGTAGTTGTAATTGTTGAAGTTAACGTCCTTCTCGGCTAAGGGGACTGTATCGTTTGCAATTTTCCACGATTGGTTTGTTCCACTGCAATTCGGGTCGTTGATCCCCTTGCAATCCCTACCGTAATATGATTCAGGATGTGGCAGCTTATACCACCCGAAAACGTCGCCTTGAATCGTCAACTTTCCATAAGAGATTTCATGATAATAGGCAGGGACCGTTCCAAACCATTCCTGCTTTACCTCATTAATACTCAAAGTCGGCTTAACATCAGAGAAAGCCACAGCGATAACTAGAACTCGGATGACACCGAGAACGGGCAAGATTTGTGGGTTAGGGCTGGCCGTACCAACTTGGCCAAGGTATGTGGCTAGGGGAGGTGCTAGACTAGTGATGGGCGTCGAGGGATTGACAGACTGAGTGAGTTGCAATAATACGAGGTTCGAGGACAGGACTAGAAAAACCAGGGCAACTACCGCTCGTCTACCAAACACGATCAAAAGCCCGCCGTCCGAAGTTACGTGCGCGTGTGAGATTTTTCATAAAGTGTTTAGACGCATAGGGAGATACACGACCAGTTGGAGCAGAGATTTCTAATTGACAGAATTGAAGCAACGCAAACAGCGATCAAAATGATTGCGAAAGAATTCTTACCCGTCATACTTATCTGGCCCATTCACCGTTGCGGTTCAATCGTTCGGTGAATCCAGTTGTCAAACCAAGTACACTGCGCACACATCATCGTTAAAACGGAAAAGGACGCACAGTTAGCGATGGAGAGACTGGGTAAGGGTGAGAAGTTTGCGAACATCGCCAGCGAGGTCTCTCTCTGTCCCTCACGAAAGCGGGGCGGCGACCTTGGAACTTTCTCTAGAGGACAGATGGTGAAAGAGTTTGAGCAAGCTGCGTTCGCTCTGCAGAAAGGACAAACTTCAGCTATCGTGAAAACACAATTCGGATATCACATAATTCGACGGCTTGAATAGATGGATTCAACGACGTGAATTCATGTCTTTCTCCATAGCGGCGGCTAGATAGTGCCATGCCTTGGAATCTGCTCGTCTCTCTTCTCGAGCTATTTTCCGGAGCTTTTCTCTCGTGAGAACGTTGCTCGAATAGCAAAGCAGCAGGCCAGTGAATTCGAGTCGAGATCGATTCCTTCCCTGCGGTTCTATCTTGTAAATGAATTCTGAATGGCGGTGGGGGCCAGATACGTGGGTGTTCGTCCAGGAGAGATCAGGCCTGTTCAGCCTGACTAGTTTCGTCTTCCTTACGGTTCTCCTACCTGTAACAGTAGTTTCTGTTAGAAGAATCGCATCATGCGTAAGCTTTCGGATTCTTCGCTTCCCCGTTTCCCGCATGATTGTAAAGTCGTGTGGTTTGTAATCTGTGCACCAATCGAATGCATCTTGCGGAGACAGCTTGAGAGGCTGCTTGAAGCCATACGTCACTGAGTAAACGTGCATTGCCTTCATCTCTTTTCTAACCTGCCTGAGCATTTACGATTTTGTGAACCATTCCCGGAATCTGATTCCATGAGTTGACTCTGGTTATGTGAGGCCTTATAGGATATTCCCTGTTCCAGGGTTGCGTGTACATGATCCCGTACCTGGTTGAGTCCGACGAAAGCTGCGACATCAGTTCAGGCGAGTCATCAATGAAAACATCGTAATTCAGCTTGGCCTTGTCGTTACCTTTCTCTGTCCTAACAAAAGAGTTGAATCGAATACCGTGTTCCTTGAGCCAGAAGTTAGCAGGAGCAACCGTCTCTAGACTTCTGCCAGTGACAATGTCAACTTTCCCAAATTCTAACAAACGGCCCACTTTCTCGCCTATGTGTTCTTCTGTGGGAGGAATCGTTCTCCAATCAAACCAAGCCTCGTCTAGCGTTCGAAAGAATTCATCTTTAGTGATCTGCAGAATCTCCCAAGCTTTCCAGCGATCCAAAGACGAAACGCCGAAGTGCGTAGAATGACGTCTATTGATGATCTTGCAGACTGGCGCCATCGTATTGGCCAAAACCCCGTCCAAATCAACAGCGGTGGAAAAGGTCAAGCGTCTTCTCCGTCGCTGAGCCGATCAAGTCGGTTTCAGAAACCCGGCTGACTTCAATCGCTCGATAGTTGAGTGAAGCATTTCTGGAGACATCGAAAGTTCCTTTGCGGCCTGGGAGATGGAGATCGTACCGTTATGTGCGCTGATGTAGTCAAGGACGCGCTGGTCGCCAATTTGAGGCCCAACGGGATTGGTGAGCATTTCTGGGCTTGTTTGGGGGACTCTCTGAGGAACTCGTTGAGGTGTTCCACAGTAAGGGCAGGTCTGCACGCCATATGGGATCCTGAGGCCGCACGAACCACAAATTTGCTGCCCCGATGGATACGTGTTTTGAACGGTCATTCGCTGGTATTGGTCCCTTCTGCCACTATCCAGTACGTTCTGGGCTTTGGATCGTAGGTTCCGTTCGAGATTGCGGATCGAGGCCATTAGGGGTTGACGTGTTCTTGGGTAACCGCAGTAGTCACAGCGATATCCTCTGCCGTCGTAGGTGAGCGTGTAGCCACATCGCGGACAACGGCCAAGAGGTTGCAAACCTACTCCCTCCGTGTAGGTAAGCGATGGGTAATATCAGTTTCATGCCATCGAGGCAAGTGTGATCACGAGCCTGTCTTTCTCCGCGTCTTTCGCATCTTGTACACGCCATAGCCAATAAGATACGCCGTCGCTAGTCCCGCCGAAACCCTAAAGTCAACTAGCGCGGTAACTACGAGTATAACGGCTACTATGATGCTTACCTTGGCTTCATTCTCCGAGTTTCTGGCCTCCGTGTTGTATCAAGGCATAGACTCCATTCGTCTTACCTCTTCATACGTCTTCGCAAGGAACTGGTCGGCGGTAAGGCCGTGACTCTTTCCAAGTTTTCGAATTGCGTTCTCCACCCCTGTCCCATGTTGAATCGCCTTCTTTCTGCGCCAAACTATGTCATCCGGTACGCCGATCATCTTCGCGACGTTTCTTAGTACCCATTTTCTTGTTAGATCGTTACCCTCCTTCACTTTGAATTCCAAAGGAATCGTAAGAGAGAACCTGATTACGTCCGGGTCTGCGAATGGCGTGCGTAGTTCAATCGGGAAAGGAGAGGTCGCCTGATCATCCCTTTCGTAATTGACCTCAGACGATTCAATAACGCTACGATAAAGTTCAGCTGCAAGAGCCCCACGTCCCTTATTGTCCAACGTTCTCGCGTACTTGTAGTAGCCACCGTAAAGTTCGTCGCTACCTTGACCGCATAGCATCAGTCCGCAACCACGTCGCGCAGCAACCATCGCTGCCCAATGCAGAGGGATGGCAACGCTCACCTTCATCAAGTTTGACTCCTCAATGAGCCAAACAACACGACGAATATACTCCTCAAGCGAATCCGGAGTGAACGTTTCCACCGTTATCGGGACCCCAAGCTCTTTCGCGAATTTTTCAACCGTAGATAACTCTGAAGAACCAGAGAGGCCCACGCTTACAGCCTCAAGCTCGACACTTGCGTTCTTCGCCATGGCAGTTGTTAGTGCACTGTCTAGGCCTCCTGAGAAAGCTACAGCAATCTTTCCGTTGAAATGAGTAATCCGCTTGATTGATCTAGCGACGAAACGAGATAACTCTGCGGAGGCATGCTTGAGCGTCATCTTCTTCTCTATGGGACGTTGGAAGTGAACAAGGCGCTTCTTAGTAAGCCCCCTATTGGTCAATATACATGCAAAGCCTGGGGGAGTCGGTTGTGGGTTATTCAAACCAATCCTCCAAAGAGCTTTCCTCTCAGATGCAAACGCAGTGAGGTGGCGGGTGTGCGCGTAGTAAAGGGGTTTCAATCCGTTAATGTCCCTAAAAGCGTACAACCGTTTTTCTCGCGCGACTAAGCCTGCAAATCCGCCGATCTCGCTCTCGATTTGTCGAATGGCTTTGAGGGTGGGAGACTTTTCCGTTTCGCGAAGGACAAATCTGGCGTTTCCGAGTGGCTCGCGTTTGTAAAATGATCCGTTGAATGCGACTATCGATTTCGGCGAGTTGGCAATATCTAGGTTGACTTCGGGGTGTGAAGAACAACCTACTGCGACCGTAAATCCTCCTCCACCGCCTATTCTCATCGAGTTGCTTTCGCTCCCTCGGTGCTTGAGTGCCCCCAACATCGTTTCAATGATCGGGTATGGATCCGCGCCGTTATTCGTTGCAATGCCGACGATTGCACCCAAAGTCAGTCGCTCACGATAATTGCATCGGTAGTTCACAGTGTTTTAGATCACAATTAAACGGTATGCAAACGGTTTTATGGCGTAATATGAGAATGGCTTCTAGTGGTTTCTTGCAAAGACGGTCAGTCCTCTTCATCATGATCCTTTGCGGCTTGTTGGCCTTTGCAGCTTTCAGTGGTGAGAATTACTTTACCCTCGCGACAGGGGTGAATCAGATGGGAATGTCTACGACCACTCTCAGTGCTACTATCTCCACGTCTCTATCACCGCGGCAACAACTTATCAATCAGTCTTTCACGGTGCCTTCTACGACAGGAACAAATTTGCAGTGCGAGCTTTGGAACTTTACCTTCACTGGAAATCAGGGGCAATTTATCTCTGGTAACTTCACCGTAAATAGCCCACTGGATTTCTACCTTGTTCAAGACACAAACTACCAGAACTGGTTGAAGCAGGGAACTTGTGGGACTGCGACAGAAGCAATCGCAAGCCAACAACTCACGATGTCATACAACTTCAGCGCCGCTCTTCCCGCCTCAGGCAGATATGATCTCGTCCTCGTCAACTCTTCCAGCACCAACAATGCGGGTGGATCTATCACAGCTTACCTATCGTCCCAAGGTTATACAATGACCGAAGTAATGCTAAGCACAATTACAACTGCGGGCGTAACTCCGGGCACAACTCCGGGCACAGCTGAAACTACCCAGCCCACTGCGACGCTTTCAACAAATATTCCAGGATTCCCAATTGAGTCAATACTGGCTGGAATCATTATCGGCCTTATTGCGATATTGATTCTAAGGTTCCGAAAGCGTCCGTGATACGAACTTCATTAAACCTCCCCCATAAGAAGAGAATATTCTCAGAACCTGCCTGCCCGCATTCTTAGGCTGGCTGGAGGCCCGTGTTTTATATTTGGTCTGCTGCTTAGATGAGCCTCGGTTGTGGCTTTGCCAATATTGCCAATCGACACGGGCCGGTACGGGAGCGTAGAGATGCGCCATGTATTCGAGGAAGAAACAAGATTTCAGAAAATGCTTGAGGTTGAAGCAGCCTTGGCACGCGCTAGAGCTGAGGTTGGAGATATTCCGCAATCGGCCGCAGAAGAGATCGAGCGTTGTGCCTCCACGAAATACGTGAAGCTTGAGAGGATTCGCGAGATAGAGAAAACGACTGAACACGAGACCATGGCGTTGGTTGAGGCATTAGCGGAGGCTTCGGGAAAAGGGGGCGCCTACGTACATTTCGGAGCAACTTCGTCCGATATTCTCGACACCGCTCTCGCATTACAGATGAAGGAAGGCCTCAGCATTGTGAAGCGAAGGCTGGACACTCTCGAAGAGACGCTCATAGCCCTTTCGCGCAAGTATCGTGAAACGATAATGATTGGCAGAACCCACGGGCAGCATGCTCTCCCGATGACGCTCGGCTTGAAATTCGCTGTCTGGCTGCGCGAGGTAGGTCGACATATCGAACGTCTCAACCAGTGCAGCGAACGTGTATTGGTTGGAAAAATGAGCGGGGCGATAGGCACGATGGCTGGGCTAGGCAAGCATTCCTTCATAATTCAGGAATCAGTCATGAAACATTTAGGCCTCAGAGCAGCTGACGTTACGAGTCAAATTGTGCAACGCGACCGGTATGCGGAATTAGTGTGCGTCTTCGCGATGGTAGGCAGCTCGCTCGATAAGTTCGCCACTGAGATCAGAAATCTGCAAAGACCAGAGATTGATGAGTTGGCTGAACCCTTTGCTGAGGGGAAACAAGTTGGCAGTTCAGCGATGCCTCAGAAGCGAAATCCATGGCATAGCGAGAATATCTCAAGCTTGGCAAGAATGGAGCGGAGTTTGGTTGGCCCGGCGCTAGAATCGATTGTAACCTGGCATGAGCGAGATCTCTCGCAGTCCGCCACAGAACGCTTCGTCATCCCCGAATCTTTCATCATACTCGATCATATGCTGAACTCAATGATCCGGGTTCTAGGCGGGCTTCGCGTAAATGAGAAAGGAATGCTTGAGAACCTTATGAAGTTCAAGGATCCCTTGATGTCCGAATCGGTCCTGACATCTCTAGTCAGCAAAGGCATGCCAAGACAGGAAGCGCATAATCTACTTCAAAAACTAATTTTCGAAAGCCGAGACAAGCACATGAATTTCAGCGAAACCCTCAAGCATGACCAGGCCGTTACCAAGTATCTAACTACGAGCGAGCTAGACTTGGCATTAAATCCGAAGGCATACCTGGGGATGTCTAAAGAGCTTGTCGATAAGTCGGTTGAAAGGGCAACGTCCGAGCGTCGTGCACGCGGCTTGGCTGCTTAAAGGGTGTCAGTTCGCTTGTAATCTGTGAGCAGGCTTTGCTCCGTCGTTTCGCCGCCTTTTGCCTTCAGCGTCTCCCATTCTTCCGCCTTTATGAGTCCACCAACCTGTTCCTTGATTTTCTTTGCGAGTGCCGGCCCTATCAAGGGTACATTCATTAGGTCTGTTACGGAAGCGTGTTTCAAGTCCTCCATGGTTCTATAGCCTGCATTGAAGAGTGATCTTGCGCGAATCCGTCCCACCCCATCCAGTTCAACGAGTGGGACCAGTTCAGATTTCACGCCTTTAGCGCAACGAATTTGGAGTTCGTAGGCTTGGCTTAGCAAGTCTTTATGGCCGAAAAGCTCAGCCAGCTGATAGGTGGCATGCAAGAGCCATCTTGATGTATCAACCATTCTGAGGATGTCGCCCGGCTCAACCCTGTGAACTTCCAGGATTCCGTCCTCAGAGGTCTCGTTAATCCATTCATACATTACCCTCGCGCATTTGATTTCAGCGAGAAATTCTTCATAGGTGATACCGTTCGTGTCGCCGTAATACTCTGGTACCTCGCACATGTACTCGTCCTGGTGTTCCTTTGCGAACAAGTCGAGCATCTCGTCTTCGCCGCGTCGAGGATACAACTTGGGGGAAATGTCAGGCGTTCTAGAGATTAGGTGAAGGAAGCTCACGTCCGTAACATGTTTCGCCCGTGTGTATAGCCCGTCTCGAAGTATAACGGCTGAAACTGGGTCTATATAGAGTTCAGAGACGCGCCGGCCGAACTTGGTGGCTTTCAGCTCTTCCCCAGCGAACTCGACCATCTGCTCCCTGTGGAGGAATGAGAGTATGTCTCCAAGTTTTCCTTTAATCATCTTAGGGTCATATTGGAATGCGTAGAAAGTTTTCGCGAAGAATCTCTCCAATCCATCCTCTGTTGTTGCAAATCTCGTAGCGACAGTTGCCAACACATGCGGCCTGAGAACTTTCTCTGCTCCAAGCTTCGACCAAATTCTCTCGGGTTCGGCTAATGCGTAATTCTTCAGTAGGTAATCTTGTTCATCCTCAGTTCGCGCAATCAGAATAGCTTCCCCGAACTTATCATACCTCGGCCGGCCCGCCCTGCCACACATTTGCTTATACTCAAGAACCGAGATCGGGTAGCGTCCGTAGCCAGGTTCGTATCGTTCATAGCTGCTGATGATTACAGTTCGCGCGGGGAGATTCACTCCTGCTGCAACTGTAGGGGTCGCTGAGAGGATCTTGAGCCGTCCACTCTTGAAAGATTCTTCGACGATTCTTCGATGCCCGCCGGGCAAGCCGGCATGGTGAAATGCTACTCCGCTCAGAACTTGCTCGGCCAGCGTTTCGCCTAGCCGCGTTCTTTCGCCTGTCGACAGAATTCGTTGAGCAATGCTCTCTAAGCCTCTACGGTCAGGTTTTGCTAGGCTCCTTCGCAGCAACGCTGCAGCCTTCTTTCCCATCTCCACAGCCATACGTCGGGTTTCAGCGAAAATTAGAACCTGACCACCGTCCCGTATGACGTCGAGAGCAGTTTCGAATATTGGGTTCGCTTCCGAATGCGGAATCGCTCGTGAGGAGCCGTCTTTGAATTGGATCTCTCCGTTGTAGTAGACTCCTTCGCGGAGGGGTACGGGTCGCCAGTCGGTCGTGATCTGGGCGGCTTGGAGCCATTCGCCAATCTCAGTTGCGTTCTTTATAGTTGCACTTAGTGCGATGATTTGCAGTTTCGGGTTAATTTTCAGCAGCCGCGTCAGAACCACCTCCAAGGTGGGACCTCTATCTGCTTCTGTGATCAGATGAATTTCGTCAGCTACAACAACAGTCACATCAGCGATCCACGGGGATCGGTGTCTAAGGAGTGAATCAGCCTTCTCGTTCGTCGAGATGATCACGTCGTAGTTGGATAGGTAGATGTCGGAGCTGTCGTAATCGCCGCTGGTGATCGCGACCCTAACCTTACGCCCAGGTGACTTCTCGATTTCGGCGTATTTTTGAAAATCCTCGAACTTCTCACTTGCCAGCGCGCGTAGAGGAGTGAGGTATAGCGCTTTCCCGTCATGCTCCAATATTGACTTCAGAACCGCCAGTTCGGCCACAAGAGTCTTCCCAGAGGCGGTTGGGCTTGCAAGAACGAGGTTCTTTCCGTCGAGAACCCCAGCTCTAATCGCATCTTCTTGCGGCGGATACAGCATGTCGTAACCCGCTTTAGCGACCACCGCCTTTACAGAGTCCGGAATAGGGAGTTCGTCTACTCGCAAGTTTCTAAGCTTCTCTCAGGCTGCCGTTCGCTTCAGATGGCCGGGCTTCGGTGAATAAAGGATTCCTTCCTTCACTAATTGGTCAATGAGCCTCCTCGCTTCATCGTCCGTGAGGTCTACTTTGCGTGAGAGTGCCTGGTAGAGGGTTGAATCCTCAACGATACCAAGCTGCTTCTCCAAATCAGCGAAGGTGCTTAAGACGACTTGCATCTTATCACGCAAGCTTTTCGGTTTGCCGGTCATGATTACGTCGATGTCGATCTTTCCAGTGGTCGTGTCTATGCCCACGTCTTGGAGAGATAGCGTCATCAAGCGAATTATGGCCTGTGCATCCTCAGCTTCGACACGGTCGCGAAGGAAGCTCTTCGCCCTTGCCTCCGCTAGTCTCACTAACCCTTCCAGTTGTCTAGGAGTAATCACGACCGGGGATTCGCTCGATCCGGATAGGGAACGCATCTTCAGGTAATATTGCCGGATAGCATTCACTGAATCGTCAGTTAAGACTGGTTCTATGCGTTTTGCGTAGGCTATGTATTTCCGCAGCATTTCAGGAAGTAGTGGGGGTTCCTCTGGCGTCGTCTTCAATCTGTGAAGAGTGAGTATGTGCTCTGACATTCGACTATCAGAGTCCGCTTCGGGGACGTCCTTCATGATGAAGAGAAGATCGAAGCGCGATAGTAAGGTCACTGGGAGGTTGATGTTGTCGTTAATGTTCCTGTACGGATCGTATCTCCCCAACGCCGGGTTAGCGGCGGCCAGAACTGCCGCCCGAGCATTCAACGTAGCCACGATCCCACCCTTAGCTACGCTGACAGTGTTGTGCAGAACAACGCCATGACTGACAAAGTTGTGCGTGGGTTCAACAGTCACATCGTACACCCACCGAGTCTTTAGAGGTCCATCATTCTGGAGCGTCCTAACGTCTCGGACCTTGAGCCAGCGAAGGTCTAAAAGCGCCCTTAACGCTTCGAGCTCATTTTGAGACTGCAAAACCACAGTTAATGCATATTCCCTGAAAGCATTCAACACGTCCTCGCGCTTAGCTGCGGTATATCCACCTCTTTCAGCATAGTCAATAGTTCTCCTGAGCAGTCCGAGCCTCATCGCGGTTTTCTCCTGAGACCAGCCTAATCGTTCTCTCAATTCTCGAATAGTTCCAGTCTCTGGTATTTCTCGCTGCAATCGAGTGATTCTGTCTTCCAGCGCTCCGATCCGCCTCGTGAGAATGTACCTTGTGATGCCATTTCTGCTCTTGAGGTGTCGCCAGAAGTAACCATCGTCTCGTACACCCAAGACGTGTTGAACGCTGATCAGACTGTGACAGACGTCTGTCGGCACCACGTCGTGTCCGCGCTGGTCCTTGCTCTGTTCGACCAGGGCACTGGCCTTCGCATAACGTTTATCGTTGTCGCCTACAACGACCTCGACGAAGCGTTGTAGAGAGTCGCCGGTCACGTAGGTCTTGTATGATTCTTTGCTCCTGAATAATCGTGAGAATATACCTAGTCTAAGCAGAAGATCTTGGTAGTCTTCTGCGAGACCTTCACTTGAGGTACAGAACGACAACGCGTCTGGTTCAACGCTTCCGTCACCTTTGAAGGCCGATCGTAGAAAGGCTGCGACAACGTTAGTTGGAGCGTTCATCAATTGCGGCGGAAGCCGTTTTTGACGGGCGGTGTTCATGAGTCCCGGAAAGTTCCGCGAGCAGTATTTGTAAAGCCTCGAGGAAATGTATCGATGAGTTCGATTTACCTGACTGTAATCGATGGGTCGAATATGGAACGTCCTCTCCATCGCCGAATCCATCTCGTGGAAGATGGCACTGTCAGTGTTAGCGAATCCGATCTCCGCGGCTGAACCCTTGTATGAGTAACCCTCAGTAATGAGGTAGCCCAGTATAGTTGCCAAATCCTCTGACAGCGTCGAAGGAAGGGTTATGGTCTTCTCATTGTGATGGGAAATCGACGGAACGAGAAGGTTTTCGGTTGGAAGCAAAGATTCAAGCTCCCGTGGTCCGGGAGCGAAGTCGTTCTTTCGGATTTCCGAAGCCGGAACAGTGCGGATTTCGCCGTCTCGGAATACGTAAACAGGATGCTCAGGGGTTACGATTACGCGTCGACCGTGCGAGTACGTTATTTCTACGAAATATTCCGGAGCAAGATGGCGGCTGACGCGATCTACCTTCGTCGTGCTAAGATCCCGGAAGTCTCGCGTAGTGATGAGTGATAATTCACGGCCTTTCAACGGCAGAATTTCGCAGTTTCTGCCAAGCACTCTATCTGACTCATGCTGTCGGAAAAGGGCGTCGACGAACTCTCCTATTTTTACTTTCTTTCCCGATGCGAGGAGGATTTCAGTCTGAGGGTGGTAGCTGTGTTGTTCGAGGGCTTCGTGTATTGCGACTCTGTCCTCTGGTCGCATCTTATCCATTTCATCTATGCAATTGTGGACGTATATTCCAGCGGCCGCGAAGTTGTGGTGTTCACGGACGCAAAGGTCGTAAACATAGCCGGCGTATCGGTCGAACTTAACCTCCCTGACCTCTTCTTCATCCATTTCAAGGCGGGGCCTCTTGCTCTTAGTCTGGCAGTTCTTAGCAATCTTGGCTTTGACGCTCCACGGAATTACCTGATCAACGAACCTAACCATGCTGGGGCCACTGATCTGAACTACATGCACCTTGGGATTTCTTTTGCTCCTTCTTATGGCCCCTCGAATTCCCAGTCTCCTTAGAGCGTGCAAAAGCACTGAAAGGTGGTGTTCGTTAGCGGTCGGCGCAAGCTTAACTGAGGTCAATTTGCCTTCAACTGAATTCATGTTGCCGTCAGAGTCAAACACCCCGGCGAGAAAGGCTGCGACCTCGGAATCGTCAAAGCGAAGAATAGTATCAAGCGAGTTCCCTATCGTAGAGTTGTATATTTCTAGAAGCTCTTTGTTTGATGTCCAGAGTCTGGCAGCTCGCTCAACCAAGACATATTCTCCGAACTGTTTGATCTTGTCTCGTGCGTCATAGCGGGCGAACTTGTAAGGGCTCAATGCTTGCATGTTCGTAATAATGTGCTCATTATTTCTCGACTGAGTAATCGTTATTCCTTCAGGGTTTACGTAACCGTCACCATATATGCAACCAAGCGTGTAGGCTGTTTCTTCTCCCACCGGGAGAAGAATGAGCGGCTTGAACAACGATCTGGGTGCTTTCAGGAGATCGCCAGGCTGAAGGTCCTTCACGGGCACCCAAACTCGCTTCGAGGATCTTGACGATCGCACAAGATGCTCTGGTGTAAGTCTGATCGAGAGCCCTGATTTGAACTCGATCTTAACGACCGGACCATCATACTTTCTTCGCACAATTTTGTTCGTGTAGGCTTTTACATCAAGCCGCCGCTCACCGTAGTACGATGCTGCGGGGCAAAAGAGAGAACGAACTTCCTGACCGTTCGCCAGTTCTCTGTGATGAGTGCCAAGTCCCCAAAGCTCACTTACTGTGACGATTCGGTCGCCCGTGTATACTTCAACGTCAGATGTCAAACAGGCAATTCCCTTGTCCGCGAGTACGAGGGCTCCGGCTTCTAGTACCATTCCTCCAGACTTTTCGCGTACCACTGCTGCGGTGAGGCCTGCTGCTGTCGTACCTCGGCCGCTAGTGTAGAGTCCTCGTGGGGCTATGCGGGAAACGTATTGGAGAAGTTGGCTCTTGGCGACTCCTGGGTCTCCTACGAGGAGGACGTTTACTTCACTTCTGATCGTGACTCCGTCGGGTAGCCTCTTGGGGACACCGCCGAATAGTAGGTAGAGTACGGCTTCTTTGATGTCGCCGTAGCCGTAGATTGAGGGGGCGAGTGAGGCGATGAGTTTTCGGTGGATGAATGGGTCTTTCGCCAGCTCTCGGATATGCCTCTCATCCTCCGGTGTTATCTCTACGACTTCTACCTCCTTACCGACGATGTCCACGTAGTTCGCGTCGAGTTGGAGGTCGAACGTTCGCAGCCTTGCTTTGCGGCCTACGTACTCTTGCTGAGCCCTTGCGGTACCAGTTATTGATACTCGGTCGCCTGGCCGTGCAATGTCCACCATATCCTCGGATAGTTTGATGTCCATTGCCCTAGGCAACTGGCCGGGAGGTAGATCTTCCGGCCTCTCTTGTATTCGGATTTCCTGTGAGTTCATGAAGGTCGACTGTTTCTCTAGGAACTCAAAGACCTTGGATCGGCAATGGGCACATACTCCTGGGCCGCGCATGAGTACGCCGGCCTGTTCGACATATGTCATTGCGTTGCATTTGCGGCATTGGAATGCAGCCTTGAGGAGTAATGGTTTGACGGAGGTCGATCTGACGATAATTCCATCGATGCATAGCATTCGCCCTATGTTTTCGGATCCGATCAGGCGGAGGGAATGTTTCTCGGGGAGTTTCCTGCATCGGACGCGTAGTTTCTTTATGTTTTCCGCGTACTCTGGATCCTCGATCTTGAGCTGCGCCCAACCACTTCGGTCTAAATATTCCATGTACTCATCGGGTTTGTCGAGAATCGAACGAGCCAGTTCCGGGTCGTAAGCGATTAGGTCCTCGAAGTCGACGACCAGGGAGCGTGAGCCGGACAGCGCAACGTGGCCAAGGCGTTTCCTGTACTTGTACTCGCCGTCGGCGGTGAAGGTTCGAAGGAAGTCTTGGAAGCGTTCCTCTGGGTTTTGAGAGGTCAAGATTTCAATGCACTCCCGAGAAGTTTAGTTTTCCAATCCACGATCGTCTTGTTCAGAATCAAGTACAGGATTCTTTCCTCGTAGGTTAGCACTTGGATGAGTTCTTCGGAGGGTGTTGGAGATGCTGCAAGTGAAACTATTTTGCGGATTCTGCAGTTGACAATGTCTCGAACTAGACTCTCTGTTCTCTCTAGTTCACGAAGTTTGACTTGGTCCTGCTTGCTCAATTGTTGGAGGTCGGTTACGTGGCGTCTGAGAAGACAGTAGAAATTTGCTTGCAGCGCAGGCAACTGCCTGGAAGCGGGGATTGTTTCCCGCCAGTGAATCTTGGAGAGGGTGTTATAATTGAGAACGTCTTCTTCACGAAACCTCGCATATCCTAATTGAACAAGCTCTCTAGCTGTCCAATATGGAACCTCGACTTCCTGCCCCATTTTAGAAGCTAGAATTCTAGATAGCTTCGGCGACGAATCCGGAATTTCGCGGGTCAATATAATTCTGGTCTGGGCATTTTCGAAATCGAAATCAACATCCTCTACAGACATCAACGCTTCCGCCAAGAATAAACCACCAACTTTCACCTTCGCTTACGTTTCTGAATTTAAGCCGTTCGAACGAGCAAATTTGAATAGGTTACTACAAATTGCCACTGCAGGGAGAAACCGAACAACAGAGACCAATGAAACTGATCACAGTTTTCGCACCTGATTATTTTACTCATGTTTCGCTGGGGCCAAGGCTTTTGAATGGCGGAGATAAACTTGGGCTGCATTGGAAATCCAAAGGAAATTCGTGCGGGGATTTTGAATGTCAACTGAAACAGGGCTTATGTGGATCGAGAAATATCGGCCGCGAACGCTTGATGACGTAGTGAATCAAAAGGAAACCGTTGATGGGTTAAGGGCGCTTCTAAAAGCACCTGCCACTATGCCTCACCTGCTGTTTGCGGGTCCTCCGGGAACGGGAAAGAGCAGTGTCGCACTTTGCATCGCGCGGCAGTTGATGGGGGACAACTTCAGGAAGCTTGTATTGGAACTGAACGCGTCGGACGAACGCGGCATTGGTGTAGTGCGAGAGCGCATCAAAGGCTTCTCACAAATTATCCAAACGACACCTTCCGGCGTCCAATTTGGGCTCGTGATTCTCGACGAATCTGACGAAATGACGAAGGACGCACAAACCGCACTTAGAAGAATAATGGAAACAGCCTCCAGAACATGCCGCTTCGTACTAATCTGCAACTACCAAAGCGGAATAATCGAACCAATCCAGAGCAGATGCTCAGTCTTTAGGTTCAAGCAACTTGATGAAATTGAGGCTAGCAGTTATCTTGACAGAATATGCAAGTCCGAAAAAATAGAAGCAGACACGAAGGTTCTCAGGAGAATTTTGGAGCTGTCGGAGGGAGACCTTAGGCGAGCAGTTAACTATCTCCAGGTTGTCGCGAGCAGCTCGAAGAGCGGGCGATTGGAGCTCTCAGCTTTGGAGAAGTTTCAGCCCGAAGCACAAAGCAGCCTCATATGCAATATGCTAACGCTGGCGATTAAGGGAGATTTCATCAAGGCTAGAGACGTCATGTATGAGCTGATGGGTAAGTATGGTGTGAGCGGAAGGGAGATTATTCGTGGGGCAAACCGGGAAATTAGTCGTATTCCTGAAGTAACCGCGGATAAGCAGGTGGAAACGGTCCGTGCTCTCGGAGAGTGCGATTTCAGGTTAACACAGGGAGCGAACGAAGACATCCAACTGAGCGCAATGCTTGCTCAACTGGCAGAAATCGGAAGAAAGTAACGTGCAGGCTCAGCTCCAACAGAACGTGGCTTGGACGGAAAAATACCGCCCCCAAACCGCTGCTATGCTTCTCGGAAATGAAGACGCTGTAGAGAAATTCAAGGGTTGGCTAAAGCAGTGGACGCTGAAAAAGAAACCAAGCAAAGCTTGCCTGCTTGTTGGACCGCCCGGCGTGGGAAAGACCACTCTTGCTAGAGCCGCAGCTAGTGACTGTGGCTTCCGGGTAGTGGAAATGAATGCAAGTGATGTTCGAACCGAGAAGACGATTAGGAAAGTGCTGGTGCCCGCAAGCACCTCCATGACCCTCGATGTCTTCTCAACCGGGAGTCGAGGGAACCTAATACTTCTGGATGAGGTAGATGGTGTTTTCGGCCGTGAGGACCGAGGCGGGTTGGGAGCGGTCCTAACCGCGATCAAGGACGCGCCTCTTCCAATCGTACTCACCGCCAATAACATTGACGACGAACGATTCGATGACCTCAGAAAAGCGTGCCTAGTCCTGCCCATGTACGAGGTCAGGCCACGCCTCCTCGTCTCACTACTCAACTACATCCTCACCGAGGAAGGAGCGTCGCTGCAACCCAAGGTTGTGAAGAAGCTAGCTGGTGAGAGTTATGGCGACATCAGGTCGGCGATCAATGACGCTCAGACTATGTCAACAAGCGGAATCTCGACGCTGCGTTCAACGCGAACTAGAGAACTCAGTGAGAGGAATACTGTTCGCGGAATGTTTGCCGGAAAAGGTTTAGCAGCCGCGCGGCGGGTCCTAAACGAGACTGAGATTCCCCTCTATGGTGATGAGCTTCTCCTACTAATCCACGACATCCTTCCCTACGTCTACACGTCGCCCGATAAGTTGGCTAGAGCGTACGACGCGCTTTCTAGGGCAGACATGGGCTACGGAAATGTGGGCGCCCGCAGATCGCGAGGCATGATGCCTCCACCATTCAACATCCCACGCAGAGACCGAGTTCCCGAATGGAGTCTTCTCCCCGTCGCTTTGAACGAGTTGGCTTCGATCGGCATGCAGGAACCCGATGAAGATCCTGACCACGCGTTGCAAGTGGCGCCCCGAGTTTCAACAAAGACCGTTGATCGATTTCAATATCGGCTCTGGGCGCTAGACCACCTTTCTGCACGGCTGGGTAGAGCCTGCCACCTCTCGAAACGCAAGGCGCTACTGGATATAGTCCCATTCCTCGTGGAACTCTTTCGGATTAACGAGGCTCAGGTCAGGGAAGTCGCGTTTCAAATGGAGCTGGAGGAGCGCGATATCGACTTTCTAGCCTCTGAGTCAAAGGTTCAGCCTGTCCCGAGCGGACCTCAGGAGTTACTAGACCCGACCGGGTTCAAGCTTCCATACATGGGTAAGGACAAATTCATCCAACTCATGAGAGCGGGAATCAGCTATGACCGAAACGGTGGGAAGTTTGTAGTTCGACGCCTCGACAACTTGGACGCTGTCGAGGAAAGACTAGCTGGGATTCTGTCCCGCTCAGTTAAGTTTGCGCGATCTGAGGAAAGTGCGGCTCGCGGTGAAGGGGAGGCTACCCAAGAATGCTTCGTTGATGGAGTGAAGGTTGTATGTGATAAATGCGAATTTATTGAGGATTGCCCAACCCACGCGGTCGCATCCTTGATGTTTTGTCTGTGCGATGATACGTTGGCTGATCCAAAGGGTTACGAGAAGTATGTGGCAAAGAATGGACCGCCTCCGAAGACTTCGAGAGCAGCAAAGCCAAAGCAGGTTTCCAGCCGCAAGAAGCGTCAGGGGACTCTGGCAAGCCCAACTAAGTGACCTAATTCTGGAAGAATTAACTTCTCCATAGCTGTCTTCACGGCGTTCGGTGATCCAGGCAAACAGAATACTGCTCTATCCTTTATCGTCCCCGCGAACGCTCTGCTCATCATAGCTGCGGAACCGATTTCGTCAAAACTGATCCTTCTGAATATTTCGCCAAACCCTGGAATTTCTCTATCCAACATTGGAGAGATGGCTTCGAACGTAACATCAGTGGAGGAGAGGCCGGTGCCTCCGGTGATAATGACGGCATCAACATCTCGGTTTGAAAACGCTTCTCTTACAGTTTTGCGAATCATAGGCTTTGAGTCCGAAATTAGTTTTCGGCCTGAAATTCTATGGCCTGCATTCGTAGCGAGGTGTTCGATAGTATCACCAGACTCATCTGAGGGTTCCTGCTTCGCTCTCAGTTGTTTGAACTTCGATGTACTGCATGTAATGATGTAGACCGTGGCTGAATCGGGGGATGATTTTTTGTGTAGTTTTGAGGTTTCGCTCATTTCTCATCGCTTAATTTTCTTAGTGACGCGCAAGTTGGTGATGATGGTGCTCGGGTATTGCCCTTTCGAGTCTTTCTCGTATTGTTTGACCATGTCCCATATGGTTAGCAAGTAGGTTGAAGCAGCCGTAAGGGCCTCCATCTCTACTCCAGTCCTCGCTAGGCCTTTGACGTAAGACTCGACTCGCAACATATTTCCTTGGAACGAATGCTTCGTGCGAACGGTCGTTAACGGTATCGAGTGGCAAAAGGGTAGCATGTGTGGTGTATTCTTCGCCGCCATTATCGCCGCGATCTCCGCCGCCGCTACCGCATCGCCCTTAGCTATTCCTCCCGACCGAAGTCGCTTCATCGTACTCGGCTTCAACCTGATTTCGCCAATGGCTGACGCTTCCCTCGAAATGATGTCCTTCCCCGAAATGTCTACCATCGAGAACCGTTCCATCACAAGATGCCTCTCAGAGAAGTAGGCCGAGAGGGAAGTTATCTGTTGCGCCGCACGTGATGGGGGCTTAGTTAGACTGGTGGGTGGTTACTTTCGTTGGGGTCGTTTTCTGCTCGTGGCTGCAAGTGCAGCCTCTAATTGTTCACGCATTGTGGAGGCGGGTATGTTCTGTAGGCCGAGGAGAGTTGTTTTGCCGCGGACACCTTCGCCCGATTTTGACGCCGCTATGACGCCTATGGCACCTAGGCCACGTGCGTATTTCCAGATCTGGGTGTGTTTTCTGGGTTTGTCGTCGTATTCTTCGCAGACGGCTTTGTATTCGCGTTCAACGGTTCCCATGTTAGCGTAAGCTTCCTGTGACTCCTCAAGGATCCTTGCTAAGGCGAGTAGCATGTATTTTTCGTGGGATGATAGTGCGGCAATGTATTCGCCGCGCAGCAGAGGGTAAACGCTTCCCGCAGCTTTGCGGACATGGTCGGTTAGAACTCGCTTTGAAGGTTCTGAATCTGCATATTTTCCTGCTCGCCAGAGAAGTTCTATGGCGTATCGAGCATCGCCACTCTGCCCTCCTACGTCAGCGACAAGTTCTAGGGCTTCGTCGGTTATCGCGTTTTCTTTGAATGCTATGCTGACGCGGTCTTGGAGTATGTCGATTAGTTGGCGGGAACTGTACTTGTCGAGTTTGACGATGTTTCTTTGAAGGGTATCGATAGTGCTTCTATCCAGTTTTTGTAGGTATTCGAGTTCGCGGAGTATGAAGATGAGCGATAGGCGGATTGGTTTTCCAACTCGTTCCTCTTGGATGCGAGTTAGGTTGTAGATTGGAGTTGACTCCTCCACCCTGATCAAGTGTTCAACCTCATCTAGAGCCAGTATGAGGTGTATGTTCTTGTCGTCAAGCATGTCCATTAGAGTGTGAAGAAGTTCTTCGGGTGCGAAGCCGCGTTTTGGAAATTCAGGTTCGAACTGCGTCAGAACCCGCTTGAGAATCATGAAGAGACTGCCTTTCGCTTCGCGGCAGTTCACGTGAACATACTGGAGATTGACTTTTCGCCCCTTCGCAGCCTTGACTAGGTCTGTGCCGAAGCGTTGAGCCAAAACCGTCTTTCCAGTACCCACATCGCCCGTGATCAGAACTCGTTGGCTTGTGGAGAACGGGCTGTCAAGGGAAAAACGGAAGAGTTGTGTTAGAAAACGCATCTGATCGTCGCGGTGAGGAAGGTTGCGGGGTATGAACTCCAATGAAAGAGGGGTTTCGTCCTTGAAAACTGTTGGCCTCTCTAACGTCTCTTTAACGATGTCGGAAGACAATTGAACGAGAGCCCCTACTCTCGACATTGTTTACAATACCTCCATTTTATGGTGTTTGTTGTCTAAAACGATAAAAATAGGAGAGCAGGGTGAAACTGATTGACGGGCCACATTAAACTTCTTAGTCTCGGGTGCAGGACTAAGTAAATTCTGACTTCAGATGACGGTTTTTCCAGCACACCGAAACTAGGTTAGATACCGAGAACTTGACGTTACCCTCGCTAACGTACCAAACGAAAGGTAACCGCCCTTCAAACTAAACGTAGAGGTAACGGTTACCGAGTTTAACGTTCCTTATGTGAGAAAAAGAGAGAATGCGAGGTTATTGGAGGGTTGCTGGTTCTTAGTGATGGTTATGGTAGCCGTAATGGTAACCGTAATGGTAGTACCCTGGATATGAATAGTAATAGTAGTAGTACGGGTAGGAGTAATACGGATAGCTGCTGTAACAGGAGTAATAGGACGAATACCCGTAGTAGTAGGAATAACCGTTGTAGCAACCGTTCTGATAGCCGTTGTAGTAACTGGAGGAGCCCGTAGAAGGATAAGAGTAGTTGCTGCTGAGATGTATAGTGAGTGTCGGCGAAGATGTTGCGACAAGACCGCCATATTGACCGTTGTTGAAGCTGTTGTAAACTTGGATCTGAACTTGCAGTTGTTGCTCCACTACGGATGAAGGCACTGTGAACACCAGTTGGCCGGAGTAGTAGCCGTTGTTCGCGTTCATCATTATGTTATTTGAGCCGAGGTTCGTGTTGGTAACGGTGTCGTATGCGGTTCCGACTGCCCACAGTTGTGCAGAGGTTGGGCAACTCGTCGATATTGGTACCGTGAGTTGGATGCTGTAAGGATTGTTCTGGCCATAGTAATTCCCCCCAGAATACTGGGTGGTGGCAACCATGGAGCCTACTTGTACGCCGCAAGATTGACCGAATACCGTTCCGGTGCTAGCTGCAACCGTAGCTAACGGAAGCAAGAGAGCAAATGCGAGCAACAAATAATAACGGTTTTTCAAGATACACTTGTCACCTCTCGTGGGATACATGACCGATTCTGCAGGGTTAAACGTATTTCCACCATTTCCACTATTCGAATCACATCCATCCTCGGTGATGGATGTTCAGATACGAGATGTGAACTCTCAGTATGAAAACGGCAAATTGTTCCGACGAAAGATAACGGCCTGACTTATCCGAGAACAATCCTGAGATGGATTGCGAAATATACGGAATTAATGGAACGCTACCTCGCAACCATTCAACCGTCCCGTCCATGCGTATGTCGCGGATATGTTCGGGGAGGTTCATAACAATAAGATGGAACGCATGAACGGCGAAATCCGTGACCGAGAACGGGTAATGCGAACACTTGAGAAAGCTGACACGCCAATCTTAACAGGTATGCAAATCTTCCACAATTATGTTAGACCGCATGATGCGTTGGACGGTAGAACACCGAGCGAGGCTGCGGGTATCAAGGTTGAGGGAGAGAATAAGTGGTTGACTTTGATTCAGAACGCTAGGAAATCCAAGTTGGGTTAGGATTTGCTCGCACAAGCGTTATATTGGCTCCGTGAGAGCAGAGTTCTGGGTTTGCGCGAGTGGGTAAAGTATGGTTTCTCTCTGGACTGGTGTTAGTCGTATTTCTTGTTTTCATGGTCGTTAACATGGCGCAGGTTTGGGCGACGGTCACCTTTAATCCCAACCCGCCCGTAGATGGTCAACCGTTCACGATAACTAGTAGCGGAGGCCCTGGTACCTCGCTCAGTGTATATGGTTCTTGCGGCTGCAACGGCGGTTGTGGCATAACTGCTGGTGCCTCTCCGTATACTGTGACTTTAGCGGCAGGTCAGTACAACGTATTTGATTCTGGAGATTCTTCATGTACGAGTTTCACCGTTGTTCCCGCAGTTACAAGCACAACGACCACTGTGACCACTCCTATACCCGAATACCCCTACGGACTAGCCCTACTAGCTGTGTTCATGGTTCTTGGTTATGCAGTGGTCAAACGCAGAACCCGAAACTAACCTCGGTCAACAACCGAATTCTTAAAACAAGAATCCGATTGTCTCTCAAACTAGGACTTCACACTGGAATATCTAAACTGACGAAAAGTAACAGCGTTCCTTAGCTGACGAGAAGGTACCGTTACCCCTGTAAGGGTAACGTCACGTCTGCGTTTGGTCGAGTAAATTCTTGAGGCTGTAACAAACCGTTTGGTGGCGTTCTTAAGTCAAAGTTCTAAACTGGGCACTATTCGATATAGTAGTAGTATTCTTCACCTTTGTTGCCCGCAAATATCTCGCCTTTGTTCGGAAAGTTTTGGGCGCTCGTATGCGCGTAGTCCATTGGCTTGCGCTCACAACCTCTCCGTTTGTCTTTTATATTATCCACAAATTCAACACGGTTTTGGTATTATCAATTTGAGCAACGACCCAGTGACCTCCATCGAGTCTCTAATCAAAGCCGCAAACGATAACCTCAAGCATTGGGCTGAGGAGGAGCCGAAAATCGACCTTAGTTTAGCTTCTGTCAGTCTTTGGCTTCTATTACCCGCCGTTTTAGAAGTCATAGAGGTCAAAAACAAGATTCAAGATATTTCACAAATCACACCGGGTTCCAGAGTGAACATAGAAGTCGATCTAAATTTTTCAGGCATCCTATATAGAATGGTTATCAAAACACTTGTAAATCAGTCAGGTGCCCTTCAGCTCATGCATTCGGAGATAACCGACATCACTTTCCCATATTCAAAAGAATCAAAAGAAGAAGGTTATTGGGAAATGACAAAGAATTTCGCTATTGAGAACGCCGTGCCGCTGGCAGGGTTGATGCTTTCAATCTTCAACGCGTCAGTGAATGTGCTACGACTGATGGGTAGGGGATAAAATTCCCTATCTAAGAATCGTGTCCAGTTTCTTCAGTACTTCCGTGACTTTCGGTGTGAGATGATAGAATTTTGCGCCTCGACCTGAACCTGGATTCTCCGTAGCAGGATTGATTAGTTTGTAATCTCCTTCCACGAATCCATTTTCTGCAAGCGTAGCTAGATGAAATGACACACTGCGTCTATCTTCACCAATTTTATCTGCGATCTGCTCTATGTAGAGTGATTCTCCAGATTGAAGCAGGTTTACTATTTTTCGACGTGTTGGTTGCATTAGCACATATAGCAAATTAGCTAGTTGAGCATCATCCTCTACCGATTTCTTAACGGACATTTCCATATTCCTCCCTTTATTCGCCAACGGATTTGGCATATGCGGACTGTCTGTATTAATGACTTGAGCAAATATGCTATCCATATGCTAATTGTCTTGGCAGGCGGAATATAAATGTTCATATATGGGTATAGGAATAGTATTGGCTGCTGGAAATACATTTGGCATCGACCCTTCTTTCGAGAGAACTTCGAGGCAAGATAATCGCTGAAAAGCCCAATCAAATCATGCGCCTATCTGAGCGATTCTACAAAGTCGCATCCCAGAACGGGAATGGGATGTATGACGTAACCAAGAAGAAAGAAAGCGCCGCGTGGCTATGCACCTGCCCCGATTTCCAATACCGAAATCTGCGGTGCAAGCACATTTGGGCAGTTCAAATCAGCTTTGCAGTTCGCCAACGCGTCGAAGCTCACGTAATAGAACCTCTGAGTTTTGAGGCTTGTATCTACTGCCGTTCCACGAGCATAATCCGATGGGGCTTACGCCACAATCAATATGGTGACATACAGAAGTTCTCTTGCAAATCGTGTGGCAGATTCTTCACGGTGAATCTAGGGTTCGAGAAGATGAAGCACAGCCCACAGGCGATTACGACTGCTATGCAACTCTACTTTAGTGGAGAGAGTCTTAGAAACACTTCCAGATCGCTACGCCTAATCGGAGCACAAGTCAGCCACCAAACAATCTACCGATGGATAGCCAAATACACCGAACTCATGCAGAAGTATGTTGACAAACTAACTCCACAAGTTAGCGACACTTGGGCCACTGACGAACTATTTCTCAAAGTGAAAGGGAACTTGAAGTATCTCTACGCCATGATGGATGAACAGACAAGATTCTGGATAGCCCAAGAAGTCGCAGACACCAAATACACAGCCGACGTTCGACCACTATTCCAAGCAGCAAAGGCGATTGCGGGTAAGACACCTAAGACCCTTGTATCAGACGGTGCGGCCAATTTCCATGAAGCATACAATCAAGAATTTCGCACCATGAAACTAGAAACACGAACCGAACATATCCGACACATTAGGCTACAAGGGGATTTTAACAATAACAAGATGGAACGCATGAACGGCGAAATCAGAGATAGAGAGAAAGTCATGCGAGGTTTGGAACGAAAGGATAGCCCCATCTTGGTGGGCTATCAGATTTACCACAATTACATCAAACCGCATCAATCACTAGACAAGAGAACGCCAGCAGAAGCCGCAGGCATACAAGTCAAGGGGAAAGACAAATGGCTGACGCTCATTCAAAATGCTGCACGGGTAGATGACTGAGAGGGTTGAACAACGGTTTTTTTCATAGTTATCCTGAGCGAGGGCTATGAGGATTGAAGCTGAAGAAGAATCATCTGTATGTTCTTTTGGTTGTGGCTCTATTTGTCATCGGTGCTATCGGAGTTAACAGCTACGAGCGGTGCAGCAACAAGTGCAGTATTCCAAGACAGTACTGCGTGTAACAAGGCTCTCAATAGTTACAATTCCGAGTGACTACTTTGAGCTAAGTAATTCAAGCGGTTGTTTCGTAGAAAACGGAGCAGAACCCTATGAATCTTTTAACATAACGATAAGAAACAGATATAATCAGACAATCAACATTGTCAATGCCTCTCTCGCCATAATCCCAGACGATATCGTATTCATGGATGGTTACTCTTCTTTCGATTACTACGTGCCTCAGTACTTCTATGAAGCTGGACCGACTAATGCCACGCCATGGACATTTCCGATTCGCGTTCAGATGTTCGGAGCAGCGTATGGACAGAACTTCGCTCAACACACCCCGAGTTTCGTTCCGTTCGACATTGCAATCTATATTCAGGTAGGGAGTTTTACTGAAGGTCCTCTATTCATTGGACATGATCTTGAAGCCAAGTATAATGCACCATCTTGTTAGCTTTCAGTTACTCAGTCACGCAAAGAGACAGGACACCTACCACTACAAACATCAATTCAAGAAGTGAACCCGTCAAAGAAATCAATTCAACCTGAAACATGGGAAGAATTGGTAATCCGAATCCCTCGCTCAATATCGTACCAAACAGCGCGTTCAGAGTTGCGCCAAGAAAACAATATGGCCATACTGAATCAAACCGGGAAGGCAAACTAACGGTAAGTTCGATCCGAGCGTTCTTTCCACCCACGTAGACTCGACGCACACTTTCCACTGATCAGAAAAATCTGAAACAAAATGGTTGACTTTGATTCAGAACGCTTCAAGAAACCCATGCAACATTTTGCGTGACACGCGAATGTTTCATAGCTGCGACATCGGTGCAGCACGCGAACGGATTGTCGCTTTTCGACCCATTGAATTAAATAGTCCTGACTTCCTCACAACCTCCAGTGGTTGTTTACGGTTCAACGATTCAGGCTCATTGCCCTTACGGTCCTTTCAATCCTAGGGCTCACGATTATCGGAGCCGCATTCCTCTCACCAGCATACGCAGTTTGTACCCTTACCACTACTCAATCCTCGTACACCATTACTCAGGGAACTTCCGGTTTCACGATTAGCGGATCAGACCTTTGCGACCCTGCAATTACAACTAGCGTTGATGCTAACCTCTATCCAGGTGCATGTCCTGCGAGTGGATCGCTTATTCTTGACGGAGGCGTAAACACTGCAAGCGACAAGAGTTTCGCGATTTCAAGTTTCACGAGTCCTATTTCTTCGCTCCCCACTGGTACATATTGTTTCTACGTTTTCTCAGTCGTTTCTCCTACTACCAACTTCGTCAATGATCCTCTCACTGTGACTTCTTCAGCTCCACCTATCCCTGAATATCCTGTAGGCTTGGCGATATTGGCAGTCTTCATGGTAATTGGGTACGGCTTAATCAGACGCAAGACTACAACACAACAAAGGTAGGAAGCAACAGCTCGATTTCTTTACCGTAGAAAGCGCGTTCTACCAAACGGTTTGTTACAGCAAGAACTACAGAGTCTACCAAACGAAGAAGTGACGTTACCCCTGTAAGCGTTGGTTAAATAGGGCTGTTACGTGGGGTAACCGTCGCTCTCTCGCCTTTTTGGAAGCTGATGTGCGTCGATTCTCAAGTTTTGTCATCAACCCCCGGGTTCCGGTTGCTGATTCCAAAAACAGTGTCTGGGCTTCTCAGGCGCAGTATCTAGGCTTGGGTCGAGGAGCGGTAAGTTAGTTGGGTGGGGGGGCGTGTGTGTCTGCCCCTCCGCCACATGAGCAGCTAACTTCATCCAGCTCGATAGGATTCAATTACCCTGTAAAGCTCATCACGTTCAGAAGGCTCAACCTCCCTCGCCGACCCCTCAAATCCTACCAACTTTCTACCCCTTCTTCTCGGAGTCATAGTCCCAATGATTCTCGCTGGAATACCGTGCTTCTTCAGGTCGCGCAGGATTCCACTGCTCTTCCGTCTATCCGCCACAATAAGAAGACAACCTGAACTCATCAGGCGCAACGGATCCACCCTGAGAGCGGAACATATCTCCATAGTTTCCGGCTGAATCGCGATGCGGGCTTCATGAATAACAAAACCAACGTGGGATGCTTCTGCGAGCTCCCAGACGCCTTGCAACAAGCCTCCCTCAGTGGGGTCGTGCATTGCCCTAACTCCGCCAGCCCGCACTGCTACCAACGCATCGTCCACCACGCTGATCAAGTTCCTCAGGCCTTTAGCCCGTCTCAACGATCGGAGTCCGATCGTCTGCCGAAGTTTATGCGCGAAGTCAGTGGCTAGAACCGCGGTGCCTTCGATCCCTATGGTTTTTGTCATAATGATCTGATCTCCTGGGCGTGCGCTGTGTGACGTGACATATTTCTTCCTCGATACTACTCCAACCATATACCCGATTACGATCGGGCGTTTCAAGCCTGGCGTAACCTCTGAGTGGCCTCCCACGACCGCAACGCCGATTCCTTTCGCGGCTTTGTCGATTTGTTTCATGATCTTCTCGACTAAGGCTGCGGTCGATCTCTCAGGGAGCAGTAGGTCGCACAGGAACCACTTCGGCCTCGCTCCCCTACAAGCTACGTCATTGGCGTTTACATGAACTGCGAGCCATCCAATATCGAAGGCCGTGCCTGTAACTGGGTCGGTAGTCAAAACCAAAACGTCTTTCCCAAGCGATACGAGGGCCGCATCTTCACCTACCGACGACCCGAGAATTACCGACCGATCTTTGGCGCCCTTGTAGCGCAACACACTGCGAACTAGGACCTCAGTTGGAATTTTCCCAGTTCGAAAGAATGCCATATCGCATCAACCAGTAGGATGGTACATAATCCTTTAAGTAATAACCCGAGCACTAGTAAACCTAGGCTAGTTTCATGATCAAGTCCATTATGGATATGTCTGTTGTAGTTTCGAACGCGAAAAAATCAGCGGAATGGTACAAGGAAAAACTCGGCTTAGAAGTCCGAGATAACGAGGGGCACTGGATCACCGTGGCACCAAAGGGGTCCAACGTGGTTCTGCATCTTTGCGAGACAAAGCCGTTGGAACAGGGAAATACAGGCATCGCCTTCTACGTAGACGACCTTGACAAGACGTACAATGAATTGAACGCCAAAGGTGTGGAATTCACCACTAAACCGAAGAAGACTGAATGGGGTACTTACGCCATGTTTAAGGATCTAGACGGAAACGAGTTTTGGCTCTACCCTGAGCAGCACCCTTAAGAGTTATCGGACGAATCACCTGAGACCTGGATTGTTATGCAGCCTCTTCCACAAAGGCCGGACACAGTATTCTGCGATAAATGTGGGATGGGGAATCCAACTAGCAACAAATACTGTTGGGGTTGCGGCAAGTCACTTTCCGCGTCGACGTGTTCCTACTGCAGCACCGTAAATCCACATTACTCCGAGTTCTGTGGGGCTTGTGGGCGAGAACTAGCGGCTTGAGTTCGCGATCTGTCAGCGAACCCTTTGAGTAACTCATTATTTGGCGAAAATCGCTTAGGCCTGAGCCATGAGCCTCGAACGTACGCTTCTCGTTCGTCCTGGGAAGAATTTTAGGCTAAGAGATCACGATCCCGACGACACTCTAGGCTACAGGAACGACGGCCAGACGCAGGCTGCGTTGAAGAAGCACCTCGAACGCCTAGACAAGTTGCAATACTTGCTGTATGCTTCAAAAAAATGCGCGTTGCTGATTGTTCTTCAAGCGGTAGACAGTGGCGGAAAAGATGGAACAATAAGGCACGTTATGTCAGGCGTCAACCCGCAAGGATGCAGAGTAACCTCCTTCAAGAAACCTACACCTGAAGAAGCTGCACATGATTTTCTCTGGCGAATTCACAAAGCAGTACCGGAGCGCGGCGAGATAGGGATCTTCAATCGCTCACATTACGAGGACGTGCTTGTAGTTCGCGTGCACAAGCTTGTTCCGGAGTCTGTCTGGTCAAGACGGTATAAGGAAATTAACCGTTTCGAGAAGATCTTGGTCGAGAATAATGTGAAGATTCTGAAGTTCCACCTTCACATAAGCCGCGAAGAGCAGCTGAAACGTTTCAAGCAGAGACTTGAAGATCCAGCCAAATATTGGGAACTCTCCCCAGCAGACTTTCAGGAACGAAGATACTGGAACCGTTACATGACCGCATACGAGGATGTTCTGAAATTCTGCAGCACCGAATGGGCCCCATGGTACTTGATCCCTGCCAACCACAAATGGTTCCGGAATCTTGCGGTATCGCAAATCATAGTCGAGACACTTGAAGGTCTGAACATGAAGTTTCCCAAACCTGCCTTTGACGTTTCCAAGTATCGCCGAAAATGATCGCCAGTGTGGCGAAGGGCAATCATTGAACTCCGTGCCTAACCATTTCTCTCGTATCTCGGCACTCTTTTTGCTAGGAATCGAGGCTCACTCTTTTGTAAAAGAAGTGCTTCAGCACCTCAGCTAATGCGAGATAAGTGATTATGAATACAGCCAAGACTAGGTAGAACGTGGGTGGGGGAATCACGAGGCCCAGTATTGGGCCTATTGGGGTGAATGGTAGTAGCATCGGAACGATTACAGTTGCTAGAGTGCTGAAGATCAACGGTTTGCTTGGGTGGCTTTTCCAGAATGGGGTGCGCTGGGTTCTGATGACGAAAATAATTAGCGACTGGGTACTTATGGATTCAAGGAACCACGCTGTTTGGAAGAGTGCTGGCGGAGCGGCGAATACGAATAGCATGACTCCGAAGGTCAGGTAGTCGAATATCGAGCTCACCGGACCGAAGAAGGCCATAAATTGCCGCACGAAATGCATGTCCCATCGGCGCGGCGCTTTCAAATATTCAGCGTCGACGTTGTCTGTTGGAATCGCTAATTCGGAAACATCGTAAAGTAGATTGTTAAGTAGAATCTGCGAGGGCAACATTGGCAGGAATGGTAGGAATAGGCTTGCTCCGGCCGCGCTGAACATGTTACCGAAGTTAGAGCTCGTGCCCATCATGATGTATTTCATCGAGTTCCCCATCGTCTTCCTTCCCGCCTGAACTCCTTGGGCTAGGACGGTCAGATCATTTTGGAGGAGAATGATGTCAGCTGCGGCCTTAGCTACGTCTACGGCGTTATCGACAGATATGCCCACATCGGCGGTTCTTATGCTTGGGGCATCGTTTATTCCGTCTCCCATGAAACCAACCACATGCCCGTTCTTGTGGAGGGCTATCATGATGCGGTTCTTCTGGTCGGGTGTGACGCGAGCAAAAATATTCGTCTCTTCGACAATTCTCTGGAGCGCTGAATCGCTAGTTTGCCTAAGCTCGTCCCCCGTTACTATCGCATCGACTTTGATGTTGAGCAGCTCGCAGAGGTGTCTTGCCACAAACTCATTGTCGCCTGTCAAAATCTTCAGAGCTATTCCCGTTTCTCCCAACATTTTCAGTGACGCTGCTGCGGTTTGCTTGGGTGGATCCGTGAAAGTTGCCACGCCGACAAAGACCATATTCGTTTCGTCTTTGACGGTGTAAGACGAAGCCTTTTCGACTTGCCTAGTCGCTACAGCGAGTACGCGTCTTCCTTCCTTACTAAATTCTTCATATTGAGCGCGTATCTTGTTCCGAATATCGTCAGTTAATGGAAGTTGTTGGTTCCCTTCTTGATACGAGCTGCATACGCTTAGCATTTCTAAGGTGGCGCCCTTTGAGATCAAGAGCGTTTTGCTTCCATCGTTCACGATTACTGAGACTCTTCGCCTTACAAAATCGAACGGTATTTCATCAACCCTCGAGTATTTCGTTAGATCCAATGTTTGATGATTGAGTATGGCGTCGTCTAAGGGCGTGCGCACTCCGGCCTGGAGGCTGCTATTAAGCTGTGCCAGCAACAGAATGTTGTCGTCTTCTTTGCCGTTAACGTCAACATTCGAAGTTGAGCTTATGACGTTCTGAGTTAGAGTACCGGTTTTGTCGGTACAGAGGGTGTCCATACTTCCGAAGTTCTGTATGGCTGATAGTTTCCGGACTATCACACCTTTGGCGGCCATCTCCATGGCTCCCTTGGATAGGTTTATCGTAACTATCATCGGAAGCAGTTCAGGCGTAAGGCCAACGGCCAGAGCCACGGAGAACAGTAAAGATGTAAGTATGTCGCGTTTGAACAAAGCGTTGATGAAGAAAACAAAGACTACGAGGAGTAGAGTAACCTGCATGATGAGGTAGCCGAACTTCTTAAGTCCCCTATCAAACTCGGTCTCAGGCTCTTTACCGACCAATTCCTTCGCTATTGCCCCGTAAGCAGTTATGCTACCTGTTTTGGTAATCCTCATTGTCGCCGTTCCGCTAACAACTGAAGTACCCATGAACGCCAAGTCTGTACGGTCGATGTCTTCCTTCGCTTTGGTGTCTGGTGCCGCGTCTTTTTCAGCCGGGAATGATTCTCCAGTCAGCGCAGATTGATCAACGAATAGATCCTTGACTGATAGCACCGTGCCGTCTGCTGGGACCATGTCGCCAGCTGACAGGTACACCAGGTCGCCTGGAACAATATCGGAAACGGAAATCTCGACCTTGTGTCCATCCCTGTTTACTGAGGCAGTTGTTCGGATTCTCGCCCTGAGGGCGGCTGCAGCATTTTCAGCCTTAGACTCCTGATAGAAACCAAGAACTACGCTCATACCCACGACGAAGTAGATTATTGAGGCGTTGACGATGTCTCCGAGAAAAGCAGAGATGCCCCCCGCGAACACAAGTATGATGACTAAGGGGCTCTTGAAGTAAGACAAGAACATCGAAAGTCGGGATCTTTTCTTGCCACCGACTACAACGTTGGGACCGTACGTCTTTAGGCGCTTCTCTGCTTCTTGCTGAGTCAGCCCACTGATAGTGGCGTCGGCGACTTCACTCATGGTTAGCGGAACCTCGAATGCTCACTCCATCTCAACCTTTGTTCAATTGAATATATCGGATGACCAGTTGAATCGGTTCATGTAGTCGCGGGCTCCCGCACTCAAGATCTATTTCACTTTCGGGTCAATTGGGCCAGACTCGTCATCGCCCGCTCCGATCATTGCTTTTTACGCGCTAATTTGCGTATCTAAGTCTCATCCTTATTTCCACCATAATCCATTCTCGTGTGAACCACAGACCTTGAAAGTGCAGAGCGATGCCTGTCATTCATGTTACGCCGGTGGGTTTCGAAAGCCTAGGCGTCAGATCCATGTGCACCTTTGTTGAGACACCCGACGTTAGGCTTCTGATTGACGCTGGTGTGGCGTTGGGGCCTCGTTTGAGAAGGTTACCGCATCCTAGAGAGTACCGAGCTAGGAACGAATGCCGGGCAAGGATTCGAAACTACGCGGCGAAGGCAGATGCGGTTGTGATCTCACATTATCATAATGACCACCATACACCGAACTACACGGAAAATGTCTGGCTCGGATCAAGCGCTGCTGAAGCGGAAGGGATCTATCGAGAAAAGATTGTTCTCGCCAAAGATATTCGAAACGCGATTAACTTCAATCAGCGGAGGAGGGGTTGGATGTTTCAACGCTTCGTAAAACGAATTGGTAGCAGGTGTGAGATAGCGGATGGTAAGTCGTTCGACTTCGGAGCAACCAAGGTCACGCTCTCGCAGCCCGTGCCGCATGGGGAAGAGCGTTCGGAATTGGGATGGGTCCTCATGACCTGTGTTAGATCAGGAGAGGAAACCTTCCTGCATGCGTCTGACGTCCAAGGACCCATGTCCAAGGAAACGACACAGAAGATCCTCCATGAGAAACCAGACTGTCTGGTGCTTGGAGGGCCACCCACGTATCTCGAAGGCATTAGAGTGGGTCAGCCTTCGATTCGAGCAGGTATAGAGAACGCTGCAAGAATCGCAAGCAAAACCCCAATCGTGATCTTTGAACACCACATACTACGGTCCGAAAAATGGAAAGAACATTCAAAACCGGTGTATGATTCCGCCTCAAGCGCCGAGCATAAGGCCATGACGGCAGCTGAATACCTGAAAACCCCAAACATGCTTCTAGAATCTCAGCGGGAACGGTTGTATGAGGATGAGGCTCCATCCCCAGAGTTTGTGAAGTGGACTGAGCTTAACCGGGAGAAGAGGCGGTTGCAGAATCCGCCGGTTTGAACAAGGTGACGGAGGAAAAGATTGGACCCAAAAATGGGTCCGTCAGGGTCTGATTAGGCGCCCGCCAGTTTCGTAGCCAGACGGAATTTCTTTCCACATTGCGGGCAGGAGAAGTGTTTGATGTGTAGGGCGGGGCCACGTCCGTCCTTTGGATGCATATCCCATTCCTTTGCCGGGCCAATAACTTCACCACCGCATTTGAGACATTTCACCAACAAGTCTTCACCTCGTTGAGATCGGCAGTCGGATGTTGGACGTGAGGAGCGGAGCACGTTTGATAGTGACGCCACTTGGGTTTGGCTTGGGGTGTGGCATCATTGGGTGCGTGTTATCCTCATGTCCAACGACGCTGACTGCCATGGGCCGCCCATACACTTTTGATGGTATATTAATGTTTCATTTATGGTACGTTAATATACCAGCACGACAGAAGCATCATAAAATTTCAGAGGAGGTTGCAACATGAACGGAGAATCAAAGCGAAGCTTCGCCGTCGCCCTCGCCTCATTCGCAATCGGCGCCGTAGTCGCAGGCGTACTCGGTAACTCAGCAACACGCCAACGAATAGCACGGGCAGGCAAGAAGCTAGCTAAAAGAGCTAGGACCGCTGACCTAGCGTAAACAATTCACGGGAGCGGAAACAAGCCGCTCCCTACCCTCTCATTCTAAACTCGAATTTGAATTCGAAATTTTATTGTGTGCAGCTTTCGACTCTGATCCTAGATGTAGAGCACAGAGTCTGAGGAAAGCTTAATTCGTAAGCCGAATTTCCTTTTGCAATTGGGCGCGTGAGTGGGGCCTCCCACCCGATTGCGCCGAAGAAACCCCGGAGTAGGGAGGTTAATGGATGAAAGCTAAGAGTACGATCAATATCGCGTTGACCGCGGTTTTCGCGGCAATCTATTCCATAGGTGTGGTCTTTCTTGCCCCGATCAGTTTTCAAGTCTTCCAAGTTAGAGTCGCAGACGCTTTGCTGCCCCTCGCTATGCTATTTGGTTGGCCCGCCGTTCTGGGCCTATCGCTAGGCGCCTTCGTAGCAAACATATTTGGCGGCCTCGGCCCCATCGATATGATCGGAGGCTCCGTAGCTAACTTCATAGCAACATTCGTTGCTTGGCGAATCGCAACCAACAAGGGGAAGCGCTGGGCACTGGTTGGGGTTGGGGCGGAGATCATCATCGTTACGCTTGTCGTTGGATCCTACTTGAGCTACCTTCTGGCCGTACCGCTTGAAATCACCTGGGCAGGAGTCTTTGTGGGAAGCTTTATCGCGATGGGCGTGCTCGGATCGATGCTCTTCTTCGCACTCTCAACCGATAGAATCGCAGCCACGTTGAGAACATACGGTCTCGGAACCTACACGCCACAGACCGAGAAGTAGCGTAAATGGTATTGATATGCTAGCCGAAATTTCTGGTGGCTGAGAAGCCGCCTGTTGGGATGTGAGGGAGGTCATTTGCAATCGCATCGGTTCGACTGATTCTCGGTGACATCACAAAGCAGAAGGTAGATGCGATCGTGAACGCTGCCAATACGAGTCTGCTTGGTGGCGGGGGTGTGGATGGAGCGATACATCGAGCTGCGGGTCCTAGACTTCTCGAGGAATGCCGCAAGTTGGGAGGTTGTCCGACTGGCCTGGCGAAGATAACTACGGGGGGTAATTTACCTGCTAGTTTTGTTATTCATACGGTTGGCCCGATTTGGAGAGGGGGTGGGAATCGGGAAGATCAGCAGTTGCGTGACTGCTACCTGAATTCTATGAAGCTTGCAGAACAGAATGCCATTCGAACCATCGCTTTCCCCTCGATAAGCACCGGCGCTTACGGTTTCCCTATTGAGAAAGCAGCAAGAATCGCTGTCTCTGCCGTCCGCGAATGCCTCGGCAGGATGCCGGAAGTTCAAACCGTTCTCTTCGTCTGTTTTTCACAAACAGACTATGACGTTTACCAAGAAGTGCTTGAGCGAGAATAGGTTCGGTTGAACCTCGAAAGATCTGCGTTCTAAGCGTTTAGTTCTGCCTTAAGGACTGTGACCGCCTTGCCGCCGATGAACACGCGTCTATCGCCAACTCTCACCCGGATCACACCGCCCCGCTTTGAAGCCTGGTAGGCTAGGAGTTCGTTCTTGTGAAGCCTGTGCTGCCAGAACGGCCCTAGGACTGAGTGAGCGGATCCGGTTACTGGGTCTTCATTGATTCCAGCTCGCGGGGCGAAGAAGCGGCTGACGAAATCATATGGTTCTGTTTTGGCTTTGGCAGTTACGATGAGCCCTCGGATAGGAACGGTTGAGAGCAGGGTGAAGTCTGGTTTTATACTGCGAACAGAATTCTCCGAGCTAACTTCGGCTATGTAATCGAACCTACTTCTGCCCACGTACCTCGGCTTAACTCCGAGCGCCTTCGCCAACCCTTTAGGAGCCTTAACTTGCCTGTCGGGCAGAGATGGGAAGTCAAGTTCGATCCATTCATCTTGTCGTTTGGCAGTTAGAAGCCCGCTATGTGTATGAAACCGCGCTTGTTCCCCTGGGCCGAGTAGTCCAGTCTCCCATAAGATGTGGGCACTTGCAAGAGTTGCATGGCCGCAGAGGTCAACCTCGACTAGCGGCGTGAACCACCGCAAACCATACCCGTCCTCCCGCTTGTGGAGGAACGCCGTTTCGGATAGGTTCATTTCTTGAGCTACCTTCTGCATCCAAGCCTCGCTACGCGGTTCTTGCAGGATGCAGACGGCGGCTGGGTTGCCGGCAAACGCCGTATCCGTAAAGGCGTCGACGTGGAAGATTGTTAAACCCATGGACTTGGGCGATGCGATGCAGCCGTATAACCTTTGGTCTGTTTTTTGGTCTCGTGTATGCACCCTACTCAGGGCACCGTCCCACCTTATCTGGTAATTCTAGGGTGTTAACCGGTGTGTTACACATGTGTTACACCCCCTAGTAGGTGTCTTACCGCCCCTCCCAGAGCAGACTCAAGGTTCGTCCACTTCCCGTCATGACTGTGCAACTGCCAGAGTCTTCCTTTGGGTGGGGCCTACCCTTGACTACGGGTGTGGTCCACCCAACCTTCGCCGCGACCCTACCCTACTTTCCTGTTGAATGCGGCGCGGCTTTCCCGAAGAAAGGTGCCGTTTTCGGCAATCCAGGCATATTCGAGAAAATCAGTGAAAGATCGTAGACCCATGGCTCGCGCGATAAGGATGCGGCCGTATACCCTTTGGTTTCATTTCCCAGTTTTCCTTAGCTTTGTTCTCTGCAGACTAGCTAGATGGGTTGAGTTAGGGTTCCGAGTTTATCGGTGAGTTTGATGTTCTCGGTGTAGTCGACGGGGCAGGCGATTACTGAAACAGTTTCGTCGTGAAGTGCTTGTTTGAGAGTAGGGAGTAGTTCGTTCGATTGCTCAATTCGGTAGCCTTTCGCGCCGAAGCTCTCAGCGTATTTGACGAAGTCAGGGTTGCGAAAGTCAACAGAGGCATGATGCCCAAGCTCTAGATCCATTTTCCATTTGATCAACCCATACGACTCATCGACCCAGATGAGAACCGCGAAACTTACACGCTCGCGCATTGCCGTCTCCAATTCCTGCGCATTCATCAAGAATCCAGCGTCGCCGCACACGGCCAGCACTTTCCGGCCTGGACAGGCAAGTTTGGCTCCGATGGAACCAGGGAAAGCGAATGCCATAGTGGAGAGACCATTGGAGACGAGACATGTGTTGGGTTGATATGTTGGATAGAGGCGGGCCATCCACATCTTAACCGCACCCGTATCTACTAACACAATGTCTGATTCATCCATAGCCTTTCGAATGTCCGAGACCATCCGGGGAGGCTTCATGGGAAAGGCATTGTCCTTCGCCCCGTTCTCAAGCTCCTCTCGAAGTAGAGCGCGAATCTTGTGATGCGTCGAAGTCAGACCTTTCTTTGGTTTCACAGCCCGAGAAAGTTCGTCAAGGGCAAACGATATGCTGCCCTCAATGCCGACTGCGAGGTGGTAGTGAGAGTCTACCTCGGCGGGGTATTGTTGGATGTGTAGGATTTTCTTGTTCCCATCTGGGTTTATCTGGGCTGGATCGATTTCCTGTAAATCGTAACCTACACAGATCAGGACGTCTGCTTCATCAAAGCCGAAGTTCACGTAATCACGTCGCATGAAGCCCATCGCCCCTAGAGCATTGGGGTGGTTATCCGGAAAGACCCCTTTGCCGTGGAAGGTTGTTGTGACAGGGATCTGAAGTCTCTCTGAAAATCGAATGAGCGCGTCCCTGGCATTACTGCGTGCTGCACCGTGGCCGGCCAGAATTATGGGCGTCTTCGCGTCTTCCAAGACCGCAGCCGCACGTTTGATTTGTGACGGCGATGGGGCATCTTCGCGAACCACGTTCACTGGCAATGGCTTTGCATCAGCGGGGACAATCATCGCCTCAATGTCTTCGGGGACGGCGAGATAACAGGCCCCCGGCCGAGGTGATTGCGCTTCCTTGAAGGCCTTGCGCACCATTTCTGGCAGAGCGCTCGGGGACATCACCAAGCCTGCATATTTTGTCACGGGCTTGAACATGCTAGGCAGATCAACGAATTGATGTGTTTCTTTGAATATGCGGTTGAGGCCAACCTGCGCGCTAATTGCAACCAAGGGAACGCTGTCAGTAAACGCGTCAGCTGTTCCTAGCAAGAGGTTAATGGCTCCCGGTCCAAGGGTAGCAGAGCATACTCCTGCTTGGCCGGTAAGACGACCGTACATGTCAGCCATGAAAGACGCCGCTTGCTCATGACGAACCAATACGAAACGAATAGAAGAGCCCTGCAAAGCGTCGATAAAACGAATGTTCTCTTCTCCGGGAATGCCGAAAATACACTTGACACCTTCGTTTTCCAAACATTCAACGAGAAGTTTGGCTGCATTAGATTGCATACTTACCATCCGAACGCCTACTTGCTTGTACGATCATATTTTTTGAGAACGGCTGGCAGAGCCTCAGTAAGGTCAGAGGCGACCATGTGGAACCCCTTCTGCCTGCAAACGATATCCCCTGCCACACCATGGATGTAGGCTCCCGCTACAGCGGCGGAGAATGGTTCGGCACCCTGTGCGAGAAAGGCACCGATTATTCCTGATAGAACGTCACCCGCACCTGCCGTGGCCATTCCTGGATTTCCAGTGTGGTTAACCTTTGCGCGGTTTCCGTCTGTCACAATAGTGTCGTGGCCTTTCAAGAGAAGTACGCAACCATGTTCCAGGGCAAACTTTCTGCAAATAGGCAGCCTGTCCCGCCATAGTTCGGGAGCCTCCGCTCCGGAGATTGCTTTGAACTCACCAGCGTGAGGCGTGATGAGTCCACCCTTTAGCAATTCCTTTGCTACGGTAAGCGCTCGGATGCCGTCGGCGTCAATTAGGATAGGCTTTCTTATCTTGCGAGCTTCCTTGATGATCAACGGAATCGCCTGGATTGTCTCAGGGTGCCGTCCGATTCCCGGGCCTAGGACAAGCGCGTCGGAGGCCGCAAGTAACCGGGAAAGTTGCTCGATCTCCTCAGAGCTGACTACGTCGCTGTTCAGCGAGTGTACTATGAGGTTGGGGGAATATCCACGTAAAGTTGCAGCTACCGATCTCGGTGCAGCAATCATCACCAAACCTACTCCAGTCCTTAAGGCCGCCATTCCAGCTAAGGCTGGAGCACCAGAATAGACCTCACTTCCGCCTACGATCAACAAGCATCCGAAATCTCTCTTAGACGAATACCGGCCTCTAGCCTTGACGACCAATCTAACGTCTACAGGACCAGAATACAAGATGTATCTCCGTCGGTTGACGGGAAGGTATGTAGGAGCTGCTTGCACTTCTGTATTGCTTCTTGGAAAGTAATTCGCCATTCGGGACGTAATACAAAAAACAGTGTTTCAGCTATAATTCGAACAAGGTGTCATCGTGGAGATGAAGAACCAGCTCGTAGCCCAGATCCTGAACGAAGTCGCTGACATGCTCGACATGGAGGGCGTCGAGTTCAAACCACGAGCATACCGTAGAGCCGCAAGAACCATAGAGTCACTTGCGGAACCCATAGAGCAAATTTACGCGGAAGGCAAGCTTGAAGACTTGCCCGGTGTTGGCGAAGCCATTGCTAAGAAGATCGAAGAGATAATCGAGACTGGTTCACTGAAGTATCGTAACGAACTCAAGGCAAAGACGCCAGTCGATTTGGAGGGCATCTTGGCAGTAGAGGGAATCGGGCCAAAGACGGCGGGGGTACTTTTCAAGAGGCTGGGAATTAAATCGTTAGATGATCTCGAACGGGCAGCGAAAGAACATAAAATCAGAGAGATCAAGCGGTTAGGACCAAAGACTGAAGAGAACATACTCAGCAGCATCGAACTTGCCAAGACGAGGAAAGTACGCACACTACTCGGGGACGCGCTCCCAGTTGCCGAAGAAATATGCCAACACCTAAGGACAAACAAGAAGGCGGAGGCAACCCAGGTAGAAGCAGCAGGATCCTTGCGAAGAATGAAGGAAACTATCGGCGACATCGACATTCTCGCAACTTCCCGTCACTCAATTCCGTTGTCTGAAGCCTTCACCAGTATGTCGGGTGTAAGGAAAATTCTTGAAAAGGGGGAAACCAAATCTTCAATCATTCTGGAAAGCAATCTTCAGGTCGATCTTCGCATCATAGATGAACAGAGCTTCGGCTCGGCAATGATGTACTTCACTGGATCGAAGGATCATAACATCGCCCTACGAAAACTTGCCATATCCAAAGGCCTCAAGCTCAGCGAGTACGGCCTGTTCAAGGGCAACGAACGAGTTGCCAGCCACGCTGAGGAAGTGGTCTACAAGAGACTAGGGCTAGACTACATTCCACCCGAACTCAGGGAAGATCACGGAGAAGTGGATGCTGCAATGAATCATGAACTTCCGGACCTGATACCCTATGACGCGATGCAGGGAGATCTGCACGCGCACACCAAGTGGAGTGATGGGCAGCGAACTATCGAAGAGATGGCTCAAGCCGCAAAAGCCCTAGGTTATTCGTACATCGCGATAACCGATCATTACAGCACAATGCCAATCGTCAACGGGCTCAACGAGCAGCGCTTGCGAGAACAAATGAAGGAAATAGACCACGTAAACGAAAAGCTAGAAGGGATTGAAGTTCTCAAAGGAGCTGAAGTGGACATTGCACCCGACGGCGCACTGAAGGGAGAAAAATCTGTCCTAAAGGAGTTGGACCTAGTCGTCGGGAGTGTACATGGGACATTCAAACAAACAAAAAGAGAGATGACTCAACGCCTAATTACGACGATGGAAAGTGGTCTCGCAAACATCATCGGCCACCCAACGAGCAGAAAGATAAACGAAAAGAACCCTTGTGAAATCGATTTCGATCAAATCTTCGAAGCTTCCAAACGAAGCGGAACCTATCTTGAAATAAACTCATCCCCGCATCGACTCGACCTAGACGACGCGAACGCCAACCTGGCCTTGAAGGCGGGATGCAAACTCGCCATAGACACAGATGCTCACGACAGGGATGAGTTGAGGAACATTCGGCTTGGGATCGGTGTTGCTCGAAGAGGCTGGTTGAGGAGAGCCGATGTGATCAACACGCTGCCCTTAGAGAAGCTTAGGAAGATCCTGAAAAGGAATTGAATAATTGAATAACTGATCGAACGCTCCTATGTGCGAACAGACTCTTACGCAGTCTGATGTTGAGACGAGGCATTCTTCCGGCGAGCTGATCCTCGTCTAACCACGATGAAGGTACCTAGCGCTACGCCGGCTATGACTGATTCTGGTGGGAAGCCTGGTATCGCAATTACCATTATGTTTCCCCTTCCCTGCATCATCAAGAAAATTAAGACTACTAGCGATATGAGGCTCAGAAGGGTGATTGCTATCAAAATGACACCGACCGGCCCTTTGTCGCGGACAACCACCACCAAGTTTCCACCATCTAACAGCATCCTCTGCATATGGGACGGTAAGGGCTTTTCGTTGCTATGGTCCATTTTCCCTAGGTTTGTTCCTGCATGCGTCTGGTAACTTTTGTTACCCACTGCCTTGGCATAATTCGGACCAAGAGGGCTGTGATTCTATTCTTGAAGCCATGTATGACCACCGTCTTATTGCTCATCAACCCTGAATAGCCAATTTTTGCAACTGTTTCTGCAGGGAGGATGTCCAACATTCGGTTGTGAAGAAGCCTCGTTTTGTCCGTCCCCGTCTTCACTTGAAAGGCTGTTTTGGTTGGCCCGGGACAGAGAGCTGTAACGCTTACACCTGAGCCACTCACCTCGTTTGCGATTGCCTCGGAGAATGACAGGACGTAGGCTTTTGTGGCGTAGTAAAGAGCCATTAGCGGTCCCGGTTGGAAGGCCGCCGTTGACGCTACGTTGAGTACTTTTCCTCGACCTCTGTTGAGCATATCTTTGAGGAACAGATGGGTTAGTACAGTTAACGCGAACACATTTACCTGAATCATCTTCATCTGTGACGCAAGATCCACGTCAGCGAACAGTCCTAAGGTCGCAGTCCCTGCACAATTAACGAGCACATCTACTGGCACTGACTCGTTGTGGAGTAGATCGTAGATCTCTATGGGCGCGGATTGGTTTGACAAATCCCGCGGAATGACCTTAACGGTGACGTTGTTTTCTTTCCCGAGTTCTTTAGCTATCTCATTTAGCTTAATTTCGTCTCGTGCGACGAGTACAAGATTGTGACCGTGTCGCGCAAGGACCCTAGCAATTTCCAAACCGATTCCACTAGAGGCTCCAGTTACAAGGGCAGTGCTGCTTTCGCCAACTTTTTCCTTTCCAAACAACGGTACTCATGGCTAGTTGGTTGACTAGCCAATTTTAGTTTTCTTAGAAAGTCGGTTGTGTCGTGGCTTGCATTATGAGCCGGTTGGGTAGGTTCAAGTTGCCGCGGCCGAGGTTATCGTGATGACTCGCGGAACCTAATGTGAGTCTCAGTGTGTTCTACGATGGACCAACTTTTTCCATACTGGGCCGAAAGAGTTCTGGGGTATCATGAGGCCCACCACCCAGTTGGGCCTATCAACGATTTCGTGAACTCTTAGGTCCCCGGCGACGCTGCAGAAGATGTACGCCTCCTCTCTACTGAGCCCTCCGATCGTTGTTAGCTCGCTTATCATCCTTCGAACAGCTTGCTTACAGGCATCCATCAAGTCAGGTGCTATTCCGGTTGTCACGTAACTTCTCCCCACCGTACCTTCCAGCGCTGTGAAATAGTGTGGGGCCTCAAGGTTTGCTCCCTTAACCAAGCCGATTCGCACGGTGACTGCTCCAGGGCATTCGATAGCTGTCACACAAACTTCTCCATCTCCTTGAGCAGCATGCACATCGCCGACTGAAAACAGGCCGCCGTCCACCTTAACTGGGAGCAGAAGCCTACTCCCGGCGGTCAAGTGGCGTATGTCCATATTACCACCGTGAAATCCAGGAGGCATGACCTCCGTCGGCATGTCGTTGGCCGGTGCCACTCCCATCACGCCACAGAAAGGCCTGTACCGGACTCTCAGGCCCTTCTTGAAATTCACCCAGTTTTTCTTGCTGAGCTTCCACGTCCACAAGAAGGGCTCGTTGAACTCCTCAAGCGCTCCCAGGCCAGAGATGACCGCGGACCAACCCAATCAGCGGTATCCACCTTCAGGATACTGACAGCTAATGCATCGCCTTTTCTAGCGCCTGCCACTCGGACTGATCCGGCAAGAGGATAGAACTTCGACACATCAAGGTTGGCGATATCGCTCGTGGTGCTTTTCCGAGTTATTTGGGACGATGTAACCTCATGGATCTGGAATGTAACATGATCACCCGGGTCTATCTCTAGAACGGGTTTATGGTTCTTGCTCCACATGTAGTGGTAGCCTTCTTTTTTCACGAGGTAGGATCGCGGCAATTTTCTGTCCTGCTCTCAAATCTCCGCGAACGCCCGCACTGGAAATGATGCGCCATTTACGATTGGCGGTGGAACAGCGTAGAATCTGAAGCCTGTTCGCGGAAGCGTCGACAAGTTAGCTAAGTGTTCTACGATCACAATATTCGCTCCTAGAAAACGAGTGTGAGCTGGCCGAGCTTTGTTTTCAACGTTGTCAATATTCCAGAAGTCAACTCCCACAAGCCTCGCCTTTGAGCGAACCAAGAGGTCGATAAATTCATCGCTTAGGTAGGGACCGGACTGCCAGTATCTCTCTGTTCCCCATCGTTCATCCCATCCCGTCCTTATGAGTACCGACTTTTCACGTAATTCCGATCCGTCACAATCGACCATGATGGAACCGTCGGCGGATGCCTTCCCATCCATTACGATGCCCGCTACGCCTGCGATGCTTTCGAGTGGGATTTGGCTCAGGTCGAGACCTTTGGCGTGTCTATGAAACGGAGAGTCAAGGTAAGTTCCGACATTACCCACCATCTCGACTTTTCCTATGTAGAATTCAGCTTTCCCGTCATAGTGGGGCCGTGAGTCTTCTCGGGTGAGGAATGCTTGAATCTTAGGACTGGGAAAGCCTGGGTATGCTTTCATGCCATCTTCAATAGAGTGGCTAAGGTCGATGAATCTTGTCGAGCTAATCATCGGCCTTCTTATGATTTTCTAGTTTTCTTTCGAGCTGTCCGCTGCCATAAAGTCAATGGTATTGCACTTATCGCGAGTATGAGGATGGCTGCTTGGCTTTGTTGAAACTCCGGCAGCGAGGGATCTCCCACCTGAATTGCAACAGTCGTTGCGTTTACCAAGTATTTCCCGCTCACTCCGCCAGCTTGAACCAT
>Ga0116136_1000045_pt1 | contig 80124 bp, 83 predicted proteins | sample June2015DPH_20_5_FD_88972 | JGI IMG/M metagenome (GOLD analysis project Ga0116136, IMG submission 88972) | Peatland microbial communities from SPRUCE experiment site at the Marcell Experimental Forest, Minnesota, USA - June2015DPH_20_40 | ecosystem: Environmental > Terrestrial > Soil > Wetlands... | reverse complement strand
TACCATGGTAACCGACACCAGCACTAACGCAACGCGTGGGAAAGAAATGGGGGTCTATGATTTCGCGAACCTAGGAGGGTATATGGTCGGCATTTTAGCAGCAGGAATTCTGACGCGAATTAGTTCACCAACGACTCCCTTCTATTTTGCCGCAACGCTCGCAGCAATCGGCGCTCTCTTCGCCTACTTCAGAGTCAAGGAAACTAAACGGCAAGACAAACAACGAGCACTCTCTCCAATCCAAACATTGAAGATTCTTTTTAGTGATAGACGCGCAGCGGCGATGTTCCCGATCTGGTTGGCCCTAACCACCTTTGTCGGTATAGCGCTGACCTTCGGCCCACGCCTTGGCCCATCGCCCCTCTTAACGAGCTTCCTGTTAGCGGGAATCGTATTGATATTGGCGCTCACACAACCATTCTTCGGCCATCTATCTGACAAGTATGGCCGGGATAAGCTCATGATGCTGGGGCTGCTTTCGGTCATAGGACTGTTCGTTACAGCCATATACATTGTTAGGGGCAGGTTGGACTTCTGGTTCGGTGCCCCCTTTCTCGTAGTGTTCGGAATAGGATGTTTCGCCTTTCCCCCTGCCGCGCTCGCAACATTGGGCGATCTAGCCCCGCAACGAAGCCGGGGAACGACTATGGGTGTCTACAGTGTCGTGATAAGTTTGGGAACAATTATCGGCCCACTTCTCGGGGGTTATCTGCTAGATAGATATGGAATGACAAGCCTGTTCTACGTCGGACTTGTAATATTGATCGGAACATTGGGCCTGTCGATTCTCATAGCTGGCACAGGCTTCAGAATCACAGCGCCTCTCACACTTCGCAGGCAAAGTCGAAGGCTACATCTCGTGCTTCAAATCTGGCACAAGCGATAAATCGACCTATACCCTTCTCCGCTTACATGGAAGCAGTATTCTTAGTCCAACCTTGGGTTCAGGCCCGAACGGCGATGGACTGTTGCAAGCTGTGTTACCAGGAGAGAGAAAGCAAAGACCATTTGGATTGTAAACGAGCCCACCTGGCCGCATACAATTCACTCTTGGCGGTTCTCAAACTCGAAAAGGGAAAAGAATTCGAAGACGCCCTGAACCATTTGGAAGAAGCGAAAACCAAGTGCCTCTCAACAGCTAAACCGGACAACCAATGCCACGGCAAATCTCAGGAAGCATTGAGTCAGACGCTTGCGATCTACGACAAGATCTTGGAGAATTACAAGAAGATGATACCGACGCGGTCTGCTCCAAGACTATAAGACAGGCTATACGTGGGTCGGCGTATAGAGCTGTCAAAAGTTTCCTAAACCCATCTTCCATGCAACTTCAGAGTTTATGTCTCTTTAAGACGAATGGGAGCAGGAGAATGAGAACGCATGCAACAAGAGGTTAAGATCAATTGGTTGGATTGGACCGATGAAGCATTTCAGAGGGCCAAAGCAGAGAAGAAACCAGTTCTACTAGATATCAGCGCGGTTTGGTGTCACTGGTGTCACAGACTCGATCAGGACACTTATGCAGTTCCCGACATTGCGGAATATATTCAAGCTAATTTCATTCCGATCCGGGTGGACACAGATAAACGACCAGACATCAACCGTAGGTACAACATGGGTGGTTGGCCTACAACTGCCTTTCTAACACCGGACGGGCGCGTTATTGACGGTGGGGCTTATTTCCCTCCAGATCAGATGCGTCAGCTTCTGCGCGACATCAAATCATCCTGGCAGAAATCCCAAGAAAAACCCCCAGCTGAGACTTCACTTCCTGAACCCGAAACGATGCCTGCCGGTGCATTGTCAAATTCCATAGTAGACGAAATACTCGGGGAAGTCGCCAACAACTTCGATCCCATCTACGGCGGCTTCGGGTCCCAACCTAAGTTTCCCAACACAGAAGCCCAAGAATTAGCCCTTTTGAAATACCATTACACTCGCAACCGCGAATTTCTGGGAATGGTACTCGTGACATTGAACAACGCCGGACGAAGTGGCACCTATGATAAGGAGATGGGGGGCTTCTTCCGATATTCAACAGCAAGAGACTGGAGCATCCCACACTTTGAGAAAATGTCTGAAGACAACGCAAAATGGCTCGAACTTTACCTGCACGCCTACCAATCCACCGCCGACCCATTCTACGCTGAAGTGGGCAGAGGCATTGTCGAATACGTGAACTCGTGGTTAAGTGATCAGAAGCAGGGTTGTTTCTATGGAAGCCAGGATGCGGATGAAGAATACTACAAACTGAGCAAAGCTGAACGCCTCAATACAAAGCCACCTTTCATTGACAAACGAATCTACACGAATTGGAACGCAATGATGATCTCCGCATACCTCGACGCCTCCTTCATCCTAGCGGATCCGCTCCCAGGAGAATTCGCTCTCAAAAGCCTCGATAGGTTACTTCAGCTCAATTTCAAGAGCGATGAAGGCATGTACCATTTCTACGACGGCAAACCGGAACTGGAGAATCAGCTTGCTGACCAAATACAAACTGCAAGTGCTCTTTGTCGTGCCTTTGAGTGCACAGGAGAAAGGAAGTATCTCAAGACCGCCACCGAGCTGATGGCTCTCACCGTAACAAAATTGCATGATCCGAAACTCGGAGCTTTCTTCGATACCGTAGTAGACCCTAACGCGCCCGGCTTCCTAAGTAAATCAACAAAACCCCTCGAGGAAAACAGCGCTGCAGCACGCGTTCTAACAAAGCTGCATCACCTAACCGGGGAAGAATCTTACCGAATGCACGCGGAAGACACTCTGAAGCGGTTCGCGGATTCGTATCTCAGCTTTGGATTCTCATCGGCAGAATACGCATTGGCTGTTGACGCGTTCTTGAATGAACCGAGTATGATACAGATCGTGGGGTCTCCAGACAGGCCCCAAACGAAAGGTCTACTCGCGGAAGCCAACCGCATCTATGAACCAAGAAAAATAGTGAAGATCTTTGACCCGCGAGAGGATGCAAAGGAAATAGAAGCGATGGGTTACGCGGCGTCTGATACTCCAACCGCCTACATATGCGTCGGAAGAACCTGCACAGCACCCATTATAGAACCGAAGCAGATTGCGCTGTCATTGGAACAGATGATCACGGCTAACATCAAACATTAAGCTTCAGATCATCAACTGTCAGTTTTTTCCTGACTTCCTCCATTTGTTCTGGCCGCATGAGTTTTCTTGCAGTGAAGCCGGCGTTGTCGTTCGGGCTTCGAGGAATTATGTGAACGTGCACGTGGGGTATGAGTTGGTTTGCAGCAGCACCATCGTTTATGGAAATGTGGGACGCCGCTGCCCCCATCGTGGAGGTTATGAGCTGATTCAAAGCGTGTACACGCGAGTAGAGCGCACAGAACTCACGCTGGGACATGTTGTTCACCCGCTCGAAGTGCGCCTTGGGTAGAACGAGAGTGTGCCCTATTGAGATTGGATACTTATCGAGAAATGCAACATAGCCCTGGTCTTCGTAGATGATATATGCTGGCGTTGTTTTGCTTACGATGTCGCAGAAGACACAGGCCAATCCATGGATACTCCCTGAGCACCTTAGCTTATACTATTAATGAGGCGAAAGTTAGATAAAACGACTCACAACTATAGAAATACCTCATCTGTAGGCGAAGAAAACTGCCAAAACGAAAAAGAACCAGGCCTAAGAAAGTAAGAAGCCGGACCGCGAGGAGAACGACGCCGAGAAGGGCGTCAAGAGCTAGGCGAAAGCGCGCGACGCCAAAAGAAACTCACTTCAATGCTTTGCTTGTTTTCATGATGTTCCTATACATGCTCAGACTCGTGGACGAGAAAACTCTCAAACGAATGCAAAAGGACCTATCTCCACAGAAGAAACGTACCGCGAAGCGTAGAACGAAACCTAGCAGGAAACGCACAACGAAGCGTCGAAGACGCCGAAAGTAAGACGGCCTTAGAGGACGCTTGGGTAGCGGTACCTCTACAATTGATAGCTCAAATTCTTCTACCAGTCGGTTGACTCTAATTCAGAACGCTTCAAGAGACTCATTAAGCACGTTAATGTTTCAGTCATGGAATATTGCTATTGGTAGAGTGTTCTTCGACGTATTACGTTAAATAGAGCTTTATTCCGTACCAATGTCTAAATCTTGTGGGCGGACTATCCAGTTTTGATGGGGTAGAATGATGAATCGAAAGAATGGCAGAGTAACGATTTTTGTTTCAGCTCTTCTGCTTCTCACAATAATTCTAGTCGCAGCCAACACTCTCGTGGTCAACAATGTGTCAGCAGCAGCCACGTCGCCATCTTTGGGGGCTGCGGCAAGTTACTCGCTTTTCGGGGGCACGGGAGTGTCGTGTACCGGCGGGGCCTCCATGACGGGTGATGTAGGTATCTCCCCAGGGCCAGCTACTGCCATTACTGGCTTTCCGGGGCTGTGTACCATTGTTTCTCCAGGCGCGAATCAAGGTGGTCCTCCAGGCACGAATGCCGCTCGGGCTGCCATCGGGGCTGCATATACCACTCTCGCCGGTGAGACTTGCTCACCGGGCAACTATCCGAATCTAGGCGGTTTAGTTCTCCCGCCGGGTGTATACTGTGCCAGCAGTTCCATGTCGTTGACGGGAACACTCACCCTCAGTGGGTCAGGCGTCTGGGTTTTCGAGACAGTCAGCGGGCTCACTTTCAATCCCGGCGCCAAAATTGTGGGTGGCGACCCATGTAACGTGTGGTGGCAGGTGGCCAGCCAAGCTACTCTCGATACAACCAATACGATCATAGGAACTATTATCGCTGGTAGTGCGATCGTCTTGAACGGCGGCTCAATCTTGAACGGTCGAGCCCTAGCGCAAAGTTCTGGAGCGGTTACATTAGCGTCCGGTGGGGTTGCCGGACCGACCTGCGCTACTTCCCTCACCACCACGGTCATTGGTACCACCACGATACCAATATTGATAGTACCACCAGTAGGACTGGTTTGTAATGATAGTATTAGCTGTACTCTAGTAATACCTGAGTATCCATTCGGGTTAGCGATACTAGCAATCTTCATGATAATCGGGTACGGGGTAATCAGACGCAAAACGAAGCACGAAACCTAAACACTAAACCCTAACAATCAACTGAACGGTAACGGTACACGCCTAGGTGATCGTCAACCGACAACGTACCGTTACTGACGCTTGCCATCCCTGCCCAATCTCAAATCTGCGTTTCTTAGAGAGAAACGATTAGCTTCACTTAACTCTCTTGCTTATCTTTGCAGGGGGTCTATTGTTCCCGTTGAGTAAAATTGCCACTGCGACCTCTACTCTTGAAGACTTTGGGGAGCGAGGCCAGGTTAAGGATCCTATTAGTTCTTGCCCGAAGTCGCGGAGAAGATTTGACGATTTACAAGATTGCGAAGTTCAGCGGGTTGGACAGGAAGGTAATACGGAAACATTTAGGAAAGTTAGTTGAAACAAATCTTGTGCATATGAAAAGTTACGGCCCAATATCCGTATACAGCATAAACAACGACAACGGCCCCGTCCAGCGGGTAGTAGACTTATTCAACGAAGCACGCCTACTCGCACAAGCACCCTTAGCAACGGTGCAGACAATGCACTGGTATGACATTCGCGCCTGAACCGAAAACCGCTATCTAGTGAATCGTCGGCCACTATTTGTCATCCAGGGAAACCTACCGGTATCTTTAGAGTATTCCCCGGCCTCCCACAGCCGGACCACGATTGACCCTCTGGAAAACACTCTACGCAATGATCTGGCTCGCCTCACTGCAGATACTTATCATCGTAATGCCGCGCTTCACCCTCTACCTCGTTGACGTGCACGCGCTCCTCGGATTAATAATCCTAGGATTGGCACATTACAACAATGTGAAGATGAAGCACACTGAAGCGCCGAATCGGCTTAAACGGATTACAAAATCCACGGCTATTTTGGCAACATTTCAGATAATTCTAGGCCTAATACTCTACGCTAACCTCAGGATGAACGTGACCGTGCCCCTGGTAGAAGTCATAATCTTCATTCACATCGTAATAGCATTGGCAATCATAACTCAGGCCTCGTCGGTTGCGACCGCTTACGATATGTGGGAAGACCACGAATACGACGCTCCCAAGAAAGTAAACTGAACAGGTTCAGGCCTGAAGAGTTGCGGCGTTAGTATTATGGGTGGCCGGATTCATCAAGCTACTCTCGGAAACATGCGAGAGCTTCTGAAGAGCGAGAGACCGGTTGTTGTGGATTTTTGGGCGAGCTGGTGCGGCCCTTGTCACGTGATGACACCGATTATCAGAGATATGGCCAAACGGTTCGAAGATCGGATAGTCTTTGCTAAAGTAGACACTCAGAACAGCAGGGACTTGGCTCAGCAATTTGGGATCAAAAGCATCCCAACCCTCATTCTCTTCAAGAATGGAAAAGAATGGGATCGATTGACTGGAGTTAGGAGTCGATCGGAGCTCAATAAACTCCTAGAGAAATTATCTTCCTAAATGGCTCTAGGAACAAGAGAATAATTAGTCTCTCTAAGTGAATCATAGCTGAAGAATCATGGCTGCGGTTCGTCCCGAACAGATCCTGAAGATCCTTGAGGTGACGGACTCGCTGAATTTGCATCGGGAGTCAGTCCTGATTCCACTATCGACCGAGGATGAGGGGAGCGTTACGATTCTTGCCGATCGGCGCGTACGTATCGTTGTTCCGAGTAACAAGCCGTTCGAAGAGTGGCTTACTGAGTTGCGACCAGTGTTGGCGAAGATGAATCTACCAAGCACGCAGGAATAAGTTAACTCACTTATTCGGATTGGCCCAACGAAGGATGCTCTCTTGCTCTGAGTCTACACTTATCAGACTTGACACTCGAACGCCGACGAGACGGATCTTACGGGGGGGATTCTCGAATTCTCGGAAGAGTTGTTTTACATATTCTTCGATGATGGATTTTTCGTTAGTATACCTCGTATGGGTTCTTGCTCGAGTAAACGTTTCGAAATCTTCTAGCCTAACCTTGATACCGATAGTTCGAAAGAGCATCCTTTGAGATTGAACTCGAGCGTGTACGTCTTGGATGATTGAGTCAAAAGCCTGCATAACCTTCGTTCGGTCTATCACGTCTTCTTCGAAGGTGGTTTCTGAACTGATGGATTTGATCGCTGATGAGGTGATGACCTCTTCCTCGTCTATTCCGTTCGCTATTTGCCAGATTCTCATCCCATACTTACCGAAAATCTCTGTTAACCTGCTGGGGTGCGTTGCCGCCAGTTGGCCGATAGACATGATCCCCGCTTGGGTCAATAACTCTGAAGTCTTCTTGCCAACTCCGCTGATCTTTGTTACTGGGAGGAGGTCTAGGAATTCCCGTACTTTCTGCGGAGGAACGCTGGTCAACCCGTCTGGTTTCTTGAAGTCAGAGGCAATTTTCGCGATGGCTTTGTTTGGGGCGATGCCGATCGAGCAGGTGAGTTTTGCTTTCTCACGTATCTCTCGCTTAATTGTATCGGCTAGAGCTGCGGCTTCCTCAATGCTGGATACTTTTTCGGTCATGTCTAGAAAGGCTTCGTCGATGCTCATTTGTTCAAGTTTCTCTGAGAAAGTGCGAAGTAGCTGGATAATTTGCTCTGAGGCCTGTTCGTATCGGGTGAAGTTGGGAGGTAGGTAGACGCCGTTTGGGCAAAGCCTGTAAGCGATGGATATGGGTAGGGCAGAGTGTACTCCGCACTTTCTTGCCTCATAAGAGCAACCCATCACGACCCCCCGCCCTTTTCCTTCCTTCGGGTCAGCGCCGACAATCACGGGTTTCCCGATCAGGAGCGGATTCTCGCGTTGTTCAACTGAGGAGTAGAATGCATCCATATCGATGTGCATTATGACCCGAGTCAAGGCCTTGGCTCCCGGCTGATTGGGGACTATTCAAGTTTGAGGAGTCTGTCATTCTACCGGCTATAGGGTAACAGTATCTCTTCATCGGATACGGCATACTGTTACTTTTCGTCGGATTTTCCATCGTGTGGGTATATCCAATCGGTAACGTGACTGCCAGCATTTATCTTCAAGAGAATCGTGCGTAGCTCGACTTTCGATTGCTGATTGACCCTTCTGTCTTTGTAGCGCTGGCATTTCTGTTTGGCATCGCAGCTCAGTTCAGGGCTATGGATGGCTATACGTTTTTGAGACAACTCATCTCCTTGTTCGAAGGAAGATTGGGAGTTCTTTATGCCGTAGTGCTCGTCACTGCTGTGTTCTCACCGTTTATCCTAAATGATGTCGTGGTTCTCGTACTGACACCTGTTCTTGTCAGCTACTCGAAAGAATTTCATGTTGATATCGCTCCGCTCTTAGTTGCGGAGATAACGTTCACTAACATAGCTAGTTCGCTAACGCCTCTTGGAAACCCGCAGAACATCCTCTTGTGGCAGGCATCAGGAATCTCGGCGCGACAATTTGTTGCTGGCACATGGTTCCCCTTGGCGATTTCTGGATTAATCGCTGCCGTAAGTCTGCTGACAATTAGGAGTAAGGTTGGGCACATTCAGCACGAGAATTTACTGCCCAAACGTTTCCCGTTTCCTGTGGTCTATCTTTGTGCTGTAGGTGCTATAATCTTCTCTTTTGACATCATAGGAATTTCAAATGAGATAACATTAGGCATCGCCTTTTTGTTCGGTTTCATATTTACATCACGCTCGTTAAAGAGACTCGTTGGAGAATTTGATTCGAAGAGCTTTGTAATTCTCTGCTTCCTTATCGGGTCTGTTGCTATTTTTTCTGCGACAATTCGGTCTACCTTAGCTCCTTACGTGCTTCCTGTAGCTATAGGGACGCAACCATACTCAGCGATCTTTGTGGCACTTGTTTCGAACATTATCAGCAATGTTCCAGCAACTCAACTTATCCTTACGACCGTCGTTCTTCCACCTCATATTGTTCCGAAGATAGCCGTTGAAGCTGGTCTTGCAGGGAACATCGGCCCTATCGGCTCGTTTGCTAATCTCATCGCTCTTCTCATCGTACGACGCAATGGTCTGTCGATTAGGAAAGCGATAATTCTGCAATTGGTAATAGGAACCATATCGTTTCTACCGGCTTTGATCTAGTTAAGATCGAAAATCATCCGACGAAAAGTAACAGCCTAACCTATCCGACGAAGAGGTAACGTTACTCAAATGAGGGTAACGTCAAGTTCTCGTCACCCAACCACTTTTTCGTGCCCGAAATCGGGCTGTAAAATTTCGTCACCTTGACGAACTATCGCTCCTTTCGTCTTTGATCGAATGTTTATGGCAGAACTAGAAGGTCATAAATTTCTAATCCAAAAACAGTAAGATCCCTCATTTCCCACGTCAAAGTCGCCTTATCTACCCTAAACATGAGACTACGAGCGAGATCAGGATCTGGTGTTTCTGGAACATTGAGCGTTCCTTTGCTTCGAGACTTCTTTCTTCTAGCACTCCCACCAATGTACAGGTATTTTCGATCATGAGTGAGCCCCCTCAAATAACTCCTAAGTTGTAATATTATTTCATCCTTACCCGTCTTTGAAATTCTATGAACATTTCCCGTCTTGGATTCTAGGAAAAATAAACTACCATCAATTTCGGTCAAAGAATGAGGATGACCTAGATCGTTAACAAGTTCCTTGTCTTCAGTTATCTCCAGTATCGATCCTGCTGTAGCAGATTGCTATCCATCTTCTGGTTTCTGTCCAAACAACGAAACAAAGTTTTTCCCATTTACACAAGCAATTGAGTTTAGGTGAATGGTATCGCTGAAGTCCGCATTGTATTTCCAAAACTCAGTTTCTTGTATTTGTTTTTCATCATTTGATAGGGTAATCCTGTTTATTCTGTTCTTTCCGGTATCCGTGATGAGGAAACCGTCTTTGATGGGTATCAAAGAGTGTGCTTCTGAGGTCTTAGATAAGTGAAAAGCACGGTCTACTTTCAGATCCCTATTTAGACCGTAAAGTCCAGGACTCGATTCTTGACTGACGAACCAGAACCGTCCATTGTGCATGGCCAATCCTGTGATCCCCCTGATGGCCATGTTGGTTTCAAGATCAATCCATTGCAAATTGTCACCTGAAAAATCGAATATTCCTAGGGAACGGTCTCCGGGAGAGATATTGCAGAAACTCACGAGCAGTCTTGTTGATTCTGAATCAGTCTTGGTAGCTTGGAGAATATTGCGTAGATATTTCTCAACCACGGAAAGTGCGCTTTTGATGGTGGTATGTATACTCTTTTCCATTGGCTGATAGCTCGCTTTATGGCAGAAGCTATTGGCTCACAATCGGGTTGTGAGCGGTTAATGGTTTTGGCATCAGATGGTTAGTGTGCGTGAGTTGAACGAAGCCCATAGGTTTAACCTACTCTATGGTTCGACGATTCCTACCGTTTTCATCATTGTCACGTTAGCGTCCCGGTCTCCACATGTTATTTTTTATGCAGTATGCCCAGCATAACGAACGCAACCGTTGATTGTGTAACACTGCTGCGCGCACGCGGACCGAGTTAGGAACCATAAGCCCTTTCTGTAAAGCTGATTAGCGTTCCTGGTACAGGTTAGTGGCAACTTGACTGAGAGGCCAGCCGCACCTAGTTCCGCGTTGAGGAGTAGAGTTTCTACAGGGTACGCTACGCTTGATGGGGCGTTTCAAGGCGGCTTCTTAACTGGTTCGGCCATCGTTCTGTGCGCCCCTGCAAGCGACGAGGTCCCAATGCTTCTACGCAGATTCCTTGAAGCTGACCCCGTGAGTCTGCTTATCGCTCGAAGCCTGTCTTCTGTGGAGCCAATTCTCGGCAACAAACCTGACGGCTTGAAGTGTCTTGTTTGCAGCGACAAGCCCGTTCCCCCAGCCCAGAACACTCTGCCCGGCAAGGGCATCGAAAACCTAACCGAACTAAGCCTCACGATCACCGAAACCATAAACTCTCTTCAGCCAAGCCGCGTTGTCGTTCAATTCCTGTCTGACGTTCTGTTGCGGCATAAGGCGCTTCAGACTAGGAAATGGCTTTCGGAGCTCTTGGACAAGTTCAGAGCCAAGAACATCACGACGCTGGTCCTCCTGAACCCACTCATGCATTCGAGCGAAGAGGTTCAAGCGATCGTTGACCTATTCAACGGCAACATAGAACTCATCGAGAAGCCCCAAATCGAAGGCCGATTGAGGAAGGCTCTCGTAATCAAATGGATGCATGGAATCGAAACCGCCGAGAAAGAGTTCCCATTAGAAGGATTAGTCTCCGAGAGACAGGCGACGAGAGACAAGAGACAAGAGGCGGCCGAAGCTGGTCTGGACAAGAGGCGGATTGCAGTCCTGCCTTTCGCAAACCTGAGTTCCAACCCCGAAGACGGGTACTTCGCGGACGGAATGACTGAGGAGGTGATCACATCGCTCTCGGGAGTGAGACAGCTGGCAGTCATCGCTAGAACGTCGGTCATGAAATACAAGGGGTCCCAGAAGAGTGCCTCGGACGTGGGAAAGGAGCTGAACGCCGGCAGCCTGATTGAAGGCAGCGTCAGAAAGGCAGGCAACAAGGTGAGGATAACAGCGCAGCTTATCGACACATCAACTGAGAGTCACCTTTGGGCTCAGAACTATGACAGGAACTTGGACGACGTGTTCGCGATCCAGTCGGAGATTGCCGAGAAGGTGGCTGGGGAGCTCAAGGTTCGACTTGTGGATTCGGAGAAGCGCGTGATCACGAAGAAGGCTACTGAGAACACGGAAGCGTACACCTACTTCCTGCAGGGTAGGGAACTGTTGAGAGAGCAGACCGATGTTTCACTTAGGCAGGCCATAGCTCTCTTCGAGAGGGCCATCGAGCTCGATCCTAATTTCGCTAGAGCCTACGTGGGCCAGGCAGAATGCCACCAATTCCTTGCCGACAAAGGAAGTGAGCCCAGTGACGTCTCCGTCGCGACTGTGAGGCGATTACTGGAGCGCACCCTCAACCTTGACCCGAACCTTCCGGAAGCCCACGCGGCGCTCGCTGTGATGTTCTTCAACGAGGACGACGTTATAGCTTCAGAAGCTGAGGTGAAGAGAGCGTTGGAACTTAACCCGAGTCTCCCAGATCCCTGCTGGTTAATGTTCGAGCTGGCGGCAATCAAAGGAGACCCTGGGGAGATGGTTAGACAGATCGAGGCAGCTTACCGCTTGGATCCTGTCAGGCCCGACTTCATCCTCCGGGTTGGGGTAGCTTATTTCTATACGGGGAGGGAGCAGGAGGCGCTGGAGTTCTGGAAGAAGACTCAGCAGCTGGCCCCGGCGTTCGCGGGCAGGGGTATGACGGAGTATTACATAGCCAAGGGAGATCTTGAGAAGGCTAGGGAGTCCCTCGCGAAATTGGATAAGATCGATCCAACCAATCCTCGCGTCACTTGGATGGGAGGGGCCATCGCGGCCCTGGAGGGTGACAGAGAGAGGGCGGTGCTCGCGATCAAGAAGATGGAGGATGCCAAGATAAGTCCGGTAGTCTTCAACTTCATCGCGTACGTATACCATGCCCTCGGAGACCTCGACTCCTACTTCGAGTACCTGAACAAGGCTCTCGAAGGCCATGCAATAATTCCCTCAACGATGAGGTACTCGCCACTCTTCGCTAAGGCAAGGGCCGACCCACGATACCTGGAACTAGTGGAGAAGCTTAGGAAACAATGTGGCCTAACAAAATAGAAGTCGCGCTTAGTCTGTAGTGTCACTGGTGCGGTCGCCGGACCGTCGGACGGTCGTCGTTTGCATGTCGAAGTGTGTGTGTAGTATTAGCGGTGCGCGTCAAGCTGACTAGCGGCGTCACGTTTTCGTACGCGTACGATTGTTTGTTCAGGTTCCTAACCCACTCCTACCGTTCAGGCTCCTACCGTTCCAATCAGGCTCCTACAGTAACCTACATTAAGGGCGGAACGGCGGCGGCGCACCAGCATACCCACACACACACTTTACGTGCACCCCTTCGGGGCGGATAGACGTTGATGGGATGTGATGTTATGATTTTGAGAGAGTATAGAAGTATAGGATACTAGCCACTACACTTTCTATGAGGCGGCTGGTAGAGTATACTACTAGACTCTTTGCAATTCACAACAGTTGATTTACCAAAAGCAGTAGCAACAGAATGAGAGAATTCAGAATTGTGAAAAGACTTTCTCAGGAGTTATTTCTACGGCGATGTGTTTTACCTTGAGTATCTCCGCGGTCATTTCTTTGGTTTTCTCTTTACCCATGTATCGCTCGACTTGCCGCTCAGTGTCTCTTTCCACATTTCTCGACGTATTGATCTTAGCCCGGCCCTTGATTGCTACGTACTCGTACCCGTCATCTACTAGAATGCTCACGCGCGGATCTCGTCGTAGGTTTCTGATTTTGACTGATTTCTCTGGGGTTACTACGATGAATCTGCCGTTCTCAAATGTGAACCAAGTGGGCGTAATTTGGGGTGTTCCGTCCTTTCCGATTGTCGCGATCTTACTGAACAGGGGCTTACTTACTAGTTCGGTCTCTCTTTTGCTGAACGACACTTCAGGCAGCTCTTGCATGGTATAACCACCTTCCTTGCCTTTTTCCTCCCCTTGAACCTATGCCTCCCTAATTGTTTGGCGGGCGAACAGGTCTACGAGGCGTTGAAGTTCATGTTGTTTGCAACACGAAGACGCGAATGATCCAACGATTTACAATGGTAATCTATGGTACTGGACGACCTCGGTCCGATTTCCAACGGTCGCACCAATAGATACACACACACTTTTGACGACGACGAACCACATTTCGTCGGCGGGTCAGGTCACTGTAATCGTGGCGGTTGCTTTGCTTGGGAGGTATTGTGTTGATGGGTTGTGGGTGTAGTCGCCTAGGAAGAGCGCGTCCACCCTGTACACCCCAGTTGAGGACGGCGCTGCGACTGTGTAACTGTAGGAGCCGGAGCCGTCGGTGGAGGTCGTGACAATTGCGATCTCCGTGTTCCAGCTAAACACCAACACGATCGTTTCGCTCCCAACCCCAGCACCGTTCGCTGTCAATGCACCCGAGACGGTGAGGGATGTTCCACCCATAACAGAACCTGGGGTTGCTGAAGCAGTCAATGAGGTCGAGATAGGCTTCGATAATGATCCAGTTTTAAGATTCAGTGTGATCGAGCCTGAACCCGTTACTGTCACCACCGTGGGATCAGTAGACTCTGCGCAGGATAATCCGCCTGAACAGCTCCAATTGTCGAATGTGTATCCGGATGGCACGTAGCATGCCGCGTAAGTGCCGGTTGGCACGGAGAGATTCTGCTCATCTGTGTAACTGGTTCCGGAGCAGGAGCCCCACTGAATCGATCCCTCTGCAGATGGGTTCGTGTGGAATGTCACCGGAGAGCAGACCGATTCGCTGCCTGATGGGAGTAGCTCTAGAGTGTCGCATGAATTTTGTAGTACGAGGCTCGAAAGAGTCCAGCTCCATGAAGCACTGGGTTGAGCGGGGTAAGTTCCTCCGAACTCTGTTCCCAGTTCAATGCCCATGAGTACGGCGCTTGCAGACATTGGATGGTATGAGAGAGCCTTCTCAATGAAGTCTTGGAGTTGCACCGCAATCGAACCAGTGGAGGTTGGTGTTGGAGAGGTGAGAAGGAAAGTGATCGTGGTGGTTCCTGCTCCTCCGATTCCCTCATAGATGCTCCACACAGTCGACTGCCCACTAGGATTGATTTCTGAGAAGCAGGATGAACAAATGGGGTTGCCATCTGGTGGAGCATTTGAGTTGTAGAGAAATAACATGATTTCAAGGTCGCCGCTTTTGGGGCCAACGCCGTGAGAGGGTGACGCCTCTATCCACAGGTCGTATGTGAGGTCGATGGTGAGATTGGTGGGGGTTGGTGTTCCGAGTGAGTATCCGGCACTGATCCAATAGTTCAAGTTGTCAAAGGAGTTCACTGGCATCGGAAACGAGGATAGGGTGGTTTTGGTTGAAAGGGGGCCGAAGGCGACATCATAGCTATCGATGCCGTACCCTATCTCGGGGGATCCCGCTGGTGCTCCCTGCATTTCATACTGTATCTCGTTAAGTGAGATTGTTGTATGGAGCCCAGTTGCGTCAACACATTGCTGAACCTCACCGACGGCGGAAGCGGTGTTCCACATATTCGTGCTGATGCCGCCAAACGTTAACGCCTCAAGTGTATACTGATTACCCGTGCCAGGATTGGTTAAGGTGTTGGTTACCGGGCAAGAAGCCTGCCGGGGTGCTTGAGCAGTGATCGAGAATGCCACAGCGCCATGGTCTTGCGTGACGAGAATAAGACACACCAAGCTCGCTAGAAGGACGACCATGGAACGCATGCTTTTCAAGTCAATCGAACATTGACTGCGAAATGGAATTAAGCCGTGTATACGTATGGCAGTCGAATCTTACGGATTGGAAATTAACGTATTGATTCTTGCATGAATCAATAGTAACTCGTTAGGGTTGAGCGTCTTCGCGGAAGAGACATACGCTCTGGAACACCTATACGAGGATTAGTTCGAGACGTCCCGCGCGATTTCGATTTACCGGCCGTAACAGGGAGTAATAAGTTACCCTCATTTGGGTAACGTGAAGTTGTCGGTTGACGGTTTAACCTGTGAAAAGTCGGTTGATGAAGAAAAGCGGCATGGCTCTATCTTGATTTGACCTTTGCCGTTTGGTATGGACAGCTGTTTACTTTCGTTTGGTTGGATCCCGGCTTCTCCACACGTCAATACATATGGCAACGGGTAGTGTAACTAGCACTATGACGGCTAGAAACTCAGGCAGACTCAAGGTAATTCCGTTAATCTCCGTAGGCCAAGTCCATCCTTGATTCGCGTACACAATGAGCGCGGATACGCCTGCAACAAAAGTCAATCCGACACAATACCTTACAATAAAATTTCGTAGAGTGGGCTTTCGCAGGTCGTAGAGTAGCGAGCACAAAATTCATCACCAAGATAGAGGTATGTGTCCGTCAGGAGATTTTATCCCTATGACTCCACCAAAATTGCACATTTAGAAACATTGCAAGCAACTCCATCACTGTTATTCCGAAGACTATCTGCCACGTCAGGTAGAAGTACCACATACGAATCAAGATGATCGCATTCACTATAGCGACAATTGCAAGCGTCCTCACAAGAAGATGTCTGTAACCGTATGGGCCTAACTTCATCTTTCTTCCCTCGTTTTATTTCTTCCACCAATAGATTAACGCAAATATTATGACCGTACAGACATTGGCTATTAGTCGATAGGTGAAAGCGAGAGACTTCATAGGGGTTAGTGCGTCAACTATCAAATCCGCTATCACAATAGTTATCACCATTCCAACCACTATCGTTAATGCGAATATCTTTCTTGTTTCTTTCATCTTTCTTCTCTTCTTGGGTAAGTAAGGCGCGTCTCGCTCTTACTGGTTCCCCTGTTTTTCACGAATCGAAACACGATTATGTGCGCAGGAAATCAGTCAATTTCTGCTTCTTGCTGCTTGTCTGATTAGGTCGAGCGACCACCCGATAAAGCAACAGTGTAAGATTTTGGGGGGGATGTTAGCTCGCAGTGTAACTTCGGAATATGCTTGGTAGTGGACAGCTGAGGATGGTATGCAGGGTAACGTTACCTTAACGGTTGATCGATGAAATTCTTGAGGTTGTTACCAATCGATTGATGGCACTGATTTCCACTCAAGTTCTCGTGTCAAGTACGCAGAAGAGATTGCCTTCGGAGTCAGCAAGAACTGTTAAGTCCTCGTCAGGTTCCTAATTAGACACTTTTCAGTTGTCCGCCAGTAGCAACTTTCATGGTAGAAACTTTTCTCTTCTTATCAATTTTCCTGATGACATAAGGAAAATGAACACGACAACGGCTATTATTGCTGCAATTGCAAGGTCTGCATATATTGCGGCTTCGAACGAGAATATGAAAGGTACCAGGTATCCCGGGATCGTGATAAGCCATCCTACAATCAGGCCGAGTGGTTGATTGCTTCCTGCCCTAGTTTTCTGCAACGAGCTGAATGCCATCATAGCGATGACCATGAACGCGACTGCGGCCAATGAAAAAGGAATTGCGACCAGTGGGATCGGAAGGATTGTTGCAACTGTACCTGCACCACCCCAAAATGCATAGGTATATGCCAAGACTGCTGGAGCGAATATTATGGAGAATACAAACGCAAGCAGGAGAGTTGCCTTGAGATATCGCGTGTATATGTCGCGCTGCGTCATGCCCAGCGAGAGCAGGTACTCCAACACACCATTATTCTTGTCGTAAACAAAGAGCAGTATGACTGGAGTGGCAATCATCAGCAACGGAATCATATCAAGTGGCACGGCTAGCGCTGGCGTCCCCGTGCTAGTACCGACGTACATGACATTGCCCCATACCGCGATTGCCATCACTGACATGAAAATCGCCATGGCAATGTAGGTCTTTGTGATGCCAAGTGCCCTTCTTGCAGTGACCATCGTTGGGCCGTTCATGATTCCTGTCTCTTTTGTTGGCATGCTACTTCGCATCCTTTCCGAACAGTTCCTGCAACGGATTGTCCAATTCTCTCATCTCTGTTACCAGTATTCCACTCTTCACTATTTTCTGGAGCGCCAGCCCCGCTTCTTCAGGAGTTGATACTGTGAGTACGTAGTAGCCTCCCTCACCTTTCTTCGCATCAACAATCTTTGAGATGTCGCTCGACGCCTTTATGCCAACCCTGTAGTTGCTTGATCTTATGTTCGCGATCTTGTCGAACATCGCGAGGTTACCCTGCTTAATGAGTATGAGATTTGTGCCTATGTCGCTCGCCTCGTACAGATTGTGCGATGAATAGAGCACGAGCTTGTCTTTGCTCAGCTTTAGTATGATGTCCCTTATCTCCTTCGAAAGCGCGGGATCGAGATTTGCAGTCGGCTCATCCAATAAGTATAGGTCTCGCTCCCTGAGGAAAACCTTTGCAATCGAGACTCGCTTCTTCTGTCCCTGCGAAAGGTCTGAGACCCTCTTGTCAATGAACTCCTTGAGGTCCAGTAGGTCTATTACCTTTTCAGGATCTGCGCCCTCCATGTCTGAGTAGAACTTGAGCGCCTTGTATACCGTCATCTCCTCGGGCAAAGCATTGTAATGCGAGAGATAGTTTATGCTGCTTCTGAGGTCCTTTGATGATTGTATCTCCCTGCCGTCAAGCATGATCTTTCCTGATGTCGGATCAAGTATTCCGGCAATTGTCCTGAACAACGTTGTTTTTCCAGCACCGTTCGGCCCCAGCACTACATATACTGACGACTCCTTTGCGGTAAAGCTGATACTGTGGAGTACAGGCTTACCATTGTAGCCTGAATCAACCCCTTCTAATTCTAAGGTATGCATACTAACCATCGATGTGTTTAGAGAACCCTGTCCGCTAAAGGAATCTTTCTGCCCAATCAGGCCGCGCCTCAGTTCTCAGCTCCATGGTCTTGTTCTGCTTAGACTACGAACAAGCCGTGGGGCCGATGGGATTTGAACCCATCAGTATCGTGGGTTCCACCTAGGTTGAGTTCTCTCACTCCAGTGGAAGCGCGTACATGGGGTCGCTCAAATAATACAATTCCCACATTGCCCTTGTCCATGAACCTGACAATTCGTCAGCTAGGAAAAAAGCGTTCTGAAATAAGGTTCTGTCACCCGAAGAGTAACAGCACCAGGAACTTGGCAAATCAACCGTTAAGGTAACGTTACCGTATGCAGGTCGATTCGACAGCGTGTCCGCTTTACTGACTCACCCGTATGTCTTTACGAGGGCGTCAAGTTTCTGGGTCGCTTGCGTTGTTACGGCTTTCTTTAGGTCGTTTCCTTGGTGGTCCTGAGTTACGAGCAGTGGTCCAAAGTCCTTTACTTCCCATATCCAAACAAGTTCAGTCGGGCCGAGTTGCTCGAGCAACCGTTTTTTCACACGCACGATCTTTGAGACAGCTAGGGCCGAAGCTCCGCCTGTGAACTCACAGAAGACGGCGCCGAATGTTGCTAAGCCTTTCTTTCCTATTTCTCCTAAACCGCCTTTTCCGATGATGATTTTGGTTTTGTATTTCTCTAGAATTGGTGGAGTCAGGGCATCCATTCGTGTGCTTGTGGTTGGTCCACCGGCTAAGATTTTCCATTCGTCGCCAACTTTTTGCGAGATTGGACCGCAGTGGAAGATTGGGAGTCCAACCAGTTCGGGAAGGAATATTTCGAGAAGTTTCTTATGTGCTTGATCCCTAGCGATTGCTATGTCGCCTGTAACATAGAGAACGTCTCCCGCGCGAATGTCAGGGACCCGACTGTTATCCTGTGGAACGTTAAGCCTCATTTCTGTCATCATATATCACCTTGTGATTTTGAAGCCGCCGTCACTCAATTCGGCTTCTGAAACTCTGTTTGCCCAGCATCCGAAGGAGATCGCGATAGGCAAAGAGGCGGTGTGGGTTCCAGCGGTTTCGATGTGGGCGTCGAGAATTGTCGTGTCGCCTCCCAAGCCCATGGTTCCTATTCCAAGTTCATTAACTGCCTTCACGATCGACGTTTCGAACTGTGCTACATCGGGGTCAGGGTTTCGTGCGCCTATTCTTCTGAGCAATGCCAATTTTGAGTTGAATAGGGCTTGAACCGCAGATCCACCAATTCCAATTCCAAGAATGTTGGGTGGGCAGGTTTTTCCTCCCGCATCTATGACGACTTGGAGAATATGTTTCATTATGTCTTGTCTGCTGGCGGTTGGGACCATCATCTTCAGGTTGGTGAAGTTCTCTGAGCCGCCACCTTTCAAAATCATCTTCATAGTAGTCTTCTCAGTAGACCTGTCCAACAGAACTTCTGGTTCGTTAAGGCCAGTGTTAGTGCCAGTGTTCTTTCGTGTGAGCGGGTTAACGACGTTTGCCCTCATGCCGCCTTTCGCGGTGAGACCTTCGACGGCTCGGCTCAGAGCAGTCTCCACCTCGGGTACGTGCCCGATCAGTTCTCCTGAAATGAATAGCGTGACTAAACCTGTGTCTTGGCATAGGGGAAGATGCATTTCGTAACTCAAGTTAGCGCTGTTCAGGATGGCTTCGAGTTGTTTCTTTGCCAGTTCCTTTGTCTCATGAGCATGAGCCTCCTTTATCGCGCCAATAATATCCGGTGGAAGCCCCACCGTAACTTGCGCGAGCATCTGATTCAATATAGGTGGCAAATTCTTTGTATCGAATCCCATGCGACGATCAACCCATAGGCACCATGAGAAAGAGGGGACTTATGGAGCGCGCTCTTACTGCCATTAGAATATATTCTAAATAAACTAGGTCGATAGAATTAGCGAAGATATACCGGGAAGTATTGAAACTATTTCTGAAGCTTGCCTTCTGATACTCGTCTGACGGATGATACGATTAGTGGAATGAACCAGAAATAGAATCGTAAGGGTTGGTCGAAGATTTTGACATTCCAGAATACTGGCAGCACGGTGACTGCGAAGAGGGCTGCAGATATGAACAGGATGTTCTCCACTCTCGTGTATTTCGCGAGTGATTCTTTTGGAACCAACCCTTTCTCTTCCGAGGCTAATTGATGTGTGAATAACGCGAGGAGCAGCATCAGCCCAGCCATGTCTAGGGCGTACAGTATTGAGGCGTAGTAGAGAAATATTTCATGGGTTAGCAGGTCGAATGTTATGTTCAGGTAGAAGAGGTATGGTTCAATCGAGACAAGAAAGAGCAACACGAGGTTGAGCGAAACGGTGGTGCTATCCTCCAACGGAAGAACCGACATTATGTTCGTATAACTTAACCACACAGAGATCAAGATCAGAAAACTAAACCCGAACTCTAACATGTCGATAAGGATTCCAGACGGGTGGGAGGGAAGCCGGGTTATCAGGGGGATGGTACTGATCGCTAGGGCAAGCCCGAATATGATGTCGGAGAGTGATTCGATTCGGGACCTAGCAATTCGCGGTCTAGTGGGTCCCATTGTTTCGTCCAAGGAGCAATCACAATTAGTAGAGGAACTTGGCTGAAAAGCTCTTTGTTCTCCAAACTTGAACTCTCGCGGCCCCGGTTCCTGAACGTCTTCTAACTATGGTAACTGTATTTTCGTCAGCCGCAGTAGACTGTTACCGTTCGTCTGTAGGCTCTTTGCGTCCCTGGAATCTAGTTGATTGAATATGCGATAAGCCAAGAACTTAATTATTCATCTGCCCAAGAGTAGGGCAAGTGTTCTATGACTGCCGGCATTCCCTTAGTGCGGCAACTATGGGATAAATTCGGAATGCAAGCCGTAAAGTTCTGTACGATAGGCGGAAGTGCTTTGGTGCTAAGTTCGGTTCTATTGTACGCGTTCACTGAGTATGGGCATCTCTGGTACGTGTACTCGAATTGGATTGCGGTAGTACTCGGACAAGTGGTCGCGTTTTGCGGCTACAAGTATTGGACTTTCAAAGTTGGAAAAGACCAAGCCGTTTACACGACTAAGAGACAGTTTTGCATCCATTGGCTTGTGTGGGGAGCCGGTTTAATGATTTCCACTGGCCTGATTTATTCCCTCACAACCTATGTCCATGTTTGGTACTTAGCCTCTAGCTGGGTTGCGTCGGGAGTTTCAGGTGCAAGTAACTTCTTCGCCCATAGGTACTGGACTTACAGCACCAAATAGTTCCCGCCAACTTTTCGTCGAATCTCAGTGGCGCCTGTAAGGCTGTCCGGTAAAGGTGAACGTCTTGAACAGCTCGTACACTTTGTCCGGTATGCCTTCGACGACATTGAGGCCTATGGCTCGGGCTACGTCGAGTGTTATTGGCGTGGCGTGGGACATGTAACCGCGGGCGAGGAAATCTGCAACGCGTTCCGCTTGTTCCTTGCCCATTTTTCCTTCCAAGAGCCACATAACAAATGCTTTAGCGTTCTCTATTTCGAGGTTGGCGACGTCCGACATTATGACCATCCGGTCGGTGATATTCTGAATCGGTTTCGTTTTCGCCAGAGTGGTAATCGAGCCAGCTGGGTACATTCCGTCGGGGGTTGGAATCTGGGGGTCCACGGGACCGAGAACGCTGTACTTCTCCATCCGGATTTCCCCGGCTGCTAAAGTCATAAGCGAACCTCCCGACATCGCGTAGAATGGTACCATGACGGTAACTTTGGATGGATGAAATTTAATCGCCATAGCCATCATCTGAGCGGCCAACGCGTATCCTCCGGGAGTGTGGATGATGAAATCCACAGGGGTGTCGGGTGGAATTTTCCGGAATTTTTGAAGAACTGTTTCGGTGTCCTCAATGCCAATTTCGGGATCTTCACCAGGCTCGGTCCAAAGCTCCTTTTTGTGAATCATCGTGAGAACCCTAGTTCCACGCTCCTTCTCCAGATCTTCGATGATTTGTTGTCGCCACGCTAGGATCCCTGCCTTGGTCGTAGGCCGCATGAATTCTGTCGGGGTTTCCCTGGGACTTAGCGCTCCCTCCCTTTCCTCAGAGGATTCAGTTTCCTCATCTTCCTCGTCTTCGGATTCCCGTTTACCAGTGGGGGGGTTAGTTTTGCGAAGCGCATACAGGAGCGCGCCTGAGTTAATGGCGGTTATAGCTAGTAGCCCTAGGCCGAGGAAGAGTTCCGCGTCATCCATCCTTAGATCCCTTTCACTGGTACTGTCTACCTGGCCTCTGGCCGCCCGTGAACTCGATTGTTTCGAAGAGTTGGTGAACTTTCTCAGGCACACCCTCCACAACATTCAACCCGATAGCACGTGCCACATCCAACGTGATCGGAGTACTGCTCGACATATATCCCCCAACTAGGAAGTTGGCTACCTGTGTCGCTTGTTCTTCATTCATATGATCGAGCAAGAGCCATTTCACGAATTCCTTTGCATTCTCCTCTTCCATGCGGGCGGACTCGGCGAGGAGGATTGTTCGATCGGAGATGGTTTCGATTGGTTTACGCTTCAGAATACCCATAACCAAGGTCGCGGGCATATCATCGATGAGCGGCTCGAGGGGAGCTAGGATGCTGCATTTCTCCATCATAATCTCGTCCGCGGCCAAGACAACGTACGTGCCGTCGGACATAGCGTAGAACGGAACCATAACCGTAACCTTCCCCTTATGATACCTCAACGCCATTGAGATTAGGTCGGCCGCGAATGTTAGTCCGCCTTCTGTGTGTACGATGAAGTCTATCGGTTTGTCCGGCGGAGTCTCACGTACTTGCTGAAGTATTAATTCAGAATCCTCAAACCCGATCTCTGGTTCCTCATCGCTGGCGCTCCAAGGCTCCTTCCGGTGAATTAGAGTTAGAACTCTTGACCCACGCTCCTCCTCCAACTCATGAACCAGCTGAGCTCTCCGGGCGAGAATTGCTTCTTTCGAAGGGGTTTTGTCAGTTTCATCTTCATCTTCAGCCTCATCCTCATCCTCGTCTTCCTCATTACCCCCCTGTGTTGTGGGTTTGGGTGTCTGGGGGAGCTGCCAGAAACGGCGAATCACGAAGAGATTGGTCAATGAACTAAGTGAAGCCACTACGACTATCGCTACAGCAAGCAGGAGATCCAACTCTTCCATCATGCTTCACCTGCAACCGCGACACAAAATCTAGGTCAGTAAAGTAGTAGGAGTCTAAAGGTTTTCGTGTACTGAGGACCCGTACCTGTTACAGAACCGTAGTCCAACAAACTGTTTGCAAGCTCACACGTGGACATTAGGCATAAGTGAGGCAATCAAGAGGCCTGAGGATGACATTGAAGCCCTTCCAATGCCCCGAATGCAAAGTCATCATTACAAAGGAAGAGAACGCTAAGCGCGTTAAGGGTCGGTTGGTTTGTGTCTGGTGCGCGAGAATACCGTGTCTTGCTCCTGGTAGCTTGTTAGGGCTAGTTGGGATTCCAGAATAGCTTGTCGGTGTAAAAGTTATACTATCAGTAACTAGTACACATGTCATGTCAACGATTTAACCTCCAATTTCGTTTTAATCCGTGGCTCCGTTCAAGTTGCTTGAAGTGACAAGTTGTATAAAACATGACAAAAATTGGTAACTTAGAGAAAGGTCGTGTATTGTGTCTTCAAGGATTTGGTGACTTGTACGAAGTCTTGGAAGATCCTAGACAATACACAGATGAAAGAACAGGTAAATCATACATCATTGTAAAACTAAAACGGTAATGACTGATGATCTATTTTGAGCACTTTCTGATTTCTCCAATGTGCGCGTCACGCGTTTTCTATCTCAAATTTCTCCATTCATCCTTCCCATTTTATTGCTGAAATCGCCCCTGTAACCTGATGTGTCGAATCTTCTGCTTAAACAAAGAATCTGAACGCAAATTCTCGCGGGACCAAGCTATTTTCTATTATCTTGCTTATGCTCAGTGTTCTTTGGTTGCGTCTAGGTCATTGCTTGACTAATGTCGCGTTCTGTGAGTATGTTGTACTTTTGCTGACCAATACGGCCCGACCATATGATTAGAACTGCACACGTCTGCGCTATGCGTGCACCCGCACCATTAGACCCGCACACAACAAGAACTGGAATTACTGTTGCAGTTCAGCCTACGGTCAAAATTGTTTGCGCAGAGTCTCCTTGATTCCCCGTAACCTGAATCACATATGAGCCAGGCAGAACGTTCCCGATAATGAAACCACCATAAGCAACACCCGTCCCAACTGGAATCACACATGCACCCGTACCAGGTAGAATCACGTTCGGGGAAGAGGGACTGGAGATACTACAGGTCGTATCTGTAGGGAGTAAACCAGTGGCTCGAACTGAGACTCTGGATCCGACTTGGAAAACACCGTTGTAATAATTTGCACCGTTATAGTAGTTGCCACCGTTGTAGTAATTTCCACCATTATATCCGCTGTAAACAGTTGTCACTCCACGTGACCAACTGTGTTGCGACCAACTATGTTGCGACCATGTATACTGCGACCAAGACCCTGACCACGAATGAGAATGCGATTCCGCACTTACAGAGGCAGCATTGCCATAACTAGAAAAAACACTCATTAAAGCAACGCAGACGACAAGGCACAAAATTAGAGTACGAACCTTGCTAGACACAAATCAACCCTTTCTACGCAACTACACCGCGTCGTTAATATGTAATACTTAAAGAAAACGGACGAATCATCCATAACATACCAACATACCAGCAGATGGCAAGAAAGCTCAGAATTTGACGAATGAGCAGTCTTTTGACATCAAGCCGTTCTAAGCAAAAACTCTGAACGCAAATTCTCGCGGAAACAAGCTATGTCTCATTATCTGGCCTTATGTCCAATGACTTTTGATTAAAGAGATAATTCGGTCCCGATGTCAGTGCTTTCCCTACTTCCACTTTGCTGTCTGAATGTGCTCGTACAATTTCTCATAGCAGTTGTTTATGATGTCTGTTTCCATTTTAAATGAAGGTAATTGCAGTAAACCATCTCTTTCGCGTATGCCCATTGTCAAAGTCAGCGTTGTCTTCTTGAACCAAGCAGCAAAGACCTCTCTTCAAACGTTTCAAGATGGAGGGTAAGTCGTGGATGAACAATGAATATATGTGCCGCCTTCAGCAGCCGAGAGGATCGAGTGATGGAATTTATATGAACATCAAGAGAAATGGGTCACAGCCTTCCGGCAAAGGACCGGCCGAGTATTTTACCGGCACTGTGCGTATTGACCCACTGTTTCAGGCACCCGATCCGGCGCGTGCGGTCGGTGCCAGTGTCACGTTCGAACCAGGCGCTCGGACAGCGTGGCACACTCATCCGCTTGGCCAGACCCTGATCGTGACGGCTGACTGCGGGCTCGCGCAATGCTGGGGAGGACTGACCGAGGAAATTCGGCCAGGTGACGTCGTCTGGTTCGCGCCGGGTGAGAAGCATTGGCATGGAGCCACGGCAACCACTGCTATGACGCACATCGCCATTCAGGAAAAGCTCAATGGCAAGACCGTGGACTGGATGGAGAAAGTCAGCGACAAAACGACGACGTAAGAGTACGAGTCTATGTGACTAGTGTTGCTTCGCCGTTTTGTTTAATTTGGATCTCGTGCCATCGAGTATCGTGCGGTTGGCCTTTCAGGCTTCTGATGCGGAGGAGGTCCTTCACTTCCTCGCCTCGCTCCATAACCCGCAAATCGATGATCCCATCGAGGCGGCCTTCCAACTGCTTGTAAAATGATTCCGTATGAATACCACGAAAAATCGCTGACAAGTCTATTCGTTTGGTTCTCCGCTCGTTTGGGATGACTCGTTCAGAGAAATGAGAACCGGGACCTCGTCCTAACGGCAGTGCATCGAATTTACAACTGCCTTAACTGCATCATTTTCGCAGATATCGCGAAGAGTGCCACGTCTTCCGCAACTCTAGCCGCCAAACTTACAGAATTGTCAAAGCGATTTCGCGATTCTATAGATCTCACAGGTCTAGACGTCGGTGGGCTTTGGAACATGAGCAAAGGTGCGACTATAGCACCATAGGTAGATGAGTGCGCTTCGACGCTATCCGTGAGTTTCTTGAACGCCTAGTTTTCCCCAAGGGGTCTATGCACGTTCCATTGCTATTACCTTACACCGACGAGATTCGTTGCATTTAGGGCACTTGCGATACTGCCACTCATGCCCTGGCAAGCCTACTCCTGCTCTAATATGAGGTGCCCACCGATCAGTTATATGAAAGACAGTTTTGCATTGACAACATTCTAGAGTCCATTTCATTTTAATGAACATCAAAGGAATAAATGCCATTCCTAATTGCTCCTAGCTATGAAGGGCCTAGTTGCTTGTCTTTAAGGGGTAGGCCGATGGCCGCTAGGTACGATTGAAACAGCCTTCAATCGTAGGTCAATCTGTTCTTCCCTGTGTCAAGGACACGATTTTCCCATTCATCTCACCCCTCCCCAAGAATATTCAGGCCGCCTCTCCAATGAGTGCATATAGTATGGTGCGCACACACACTGAGGATTAGTTTGAAATTGTAGAAAGGCAAATGATAACCCACATTGACAATAATTGGTATCGACACTGTGGCAGTGGTTGTATCTAACCGAAGAAAAGCCCTGCAATGGTTCAGAGACATACTGGGTCTGCCTGTCGCGTACATTGGACCGAGTGAACCAGATCCGAATCCCAGTCTACAGGGGACGCCTGATAATCCTGGTCACTGGATTGAGCTTGGATCGGGAAGACCGATGACTAGGATTCACCTTTGCGAATTAGAAGACCACAGAATCGAGCCTGGACCGACAGGCATCACCTTTCTCACCGACAATATCCTAGCGGAATATGAGAGGTTGAAATTGAAAGGCGTACGTTTCATGAATGCGCCAAAAGAAATGGAATGGGGGGAGTGGCTCTGCGAATTTCTCGATTCAGACGGCAATGAATTCGACCTTAAACAACCTCTGCATCCAGAGAAACGGGTGGTCAGCTAGTTTTCGCGTGTGTGCGCGCACCATTAGTACCGACGACGAATTACGGCCTTTCGCTTTCTCCGAACGACTCTAACGCGGGGCCGCGCGTCTTGTCGCTACTCGATCGCGTTAGGTGAAGCCGCGCGTAGAGCTTCTTAGCGGTGTCGTACGCGTAATCTACGCAGATTCTGCGAAGGTCGGCTGGCATATGTCGAGAGCTTCAGGTGCGTTTGGGATTTTTGACGCGTAGCTCCACTGTCAATAAGTTCACGGATCTCCCTCGGGCTATAGCCGACTAAACGCAATATGCGGCGAGTGTCCATACCAAGTCGTGGAATGCGTGGTGAGTGCGAATCAAGAGAATGATTGGACAATGAAAACGGTAATCGCGGAACGACCACACTTCCACTCGAACCGGGAACCGAATAGAAAAGAGAATTTGCCTCCGCCTGCGAATCGTGCAGTAGTTCGTCAACTTTCTGTAGACGCGCTACTGGAACATTCGCCTTCGACAGGATCATCTCCCAATTCTTCGGCCCCTTTGTTCTCAGCATCTCTTCGATCTGATCTCGCAATTCTCTCCTGTGCGTGACTCTCGACTCATTCGATTGGTATCTCGGGTTTCGGATCCACTCTTTACAACCTAGGGTAACTGCTAGTCGTTCGAACTGACGGTCGTTAGAGACTCCAATGAAAATGCATCCGCCTCGACCTGTTTTGAAGGCCCCATAAGGACTGAAGGCTGAGTGATCGGAACCTTGAGGAACCGGATTTTTGCCCGTCAGCTGTTGGGAGGCCAGGTGATAACCCATGAAAAATACACCTGACTCAAAGAGTGATGTTGAGACGTATTGACCTCTCCCGGTAATCTCGCGCTCGTAAAGTGCCACTAGGATTGCTAGGGCTGCCCAGAGACCTGAGCTCAGGTCCAGAATTGAAACTCCCACCCGGATTGGCGGTTGATTCTCATATCCCGTTACAGAGAGAAGGCCAGTCCTTGCTTGTAGTAGGGCATCATATCCTGGACGGAGGCGGTCAGGTCCCTTCTGACCGTATGCGGAAATTGATGCGTATATTAGCTTAGGATTCATCCTATGAACACTCGTCCAACCTAAGCCTAGCTTTTCGGCAACTGTGGGTCGGAAGTTTTCAACGAATACATCGGCATGAGTAATTAGGCGTCTGATTATCTTCTGGCCTCCCTTGCTCTTGAGGTCCAACGCAATTGACTGCTTGTATGGGTTGATTACTGTGAAGTATGCTGACTGACCCTTGACTAGCGGTGTCATCTGTCTAGTGTCATCCCCTTCTGGGCGCTCAACCTTCCAGACTCTGGCACCAAGACTTGAGAGAATGTGAGTTGTGTATGGCCCGGAGATATTCGTGGTAAGGTCTACGATCGTTAAATCCTTCAATGGCCCTCGGTTATGCATTGCGCGCACTTCAGCTAGACATCAATCTAGGAGTTAGTCTCGGCGCTGATCTGCTTTCCCTTTATGAAGATAGTTCCTTCCTTAGAGTAGGTAAGGATGACTCTCGGTCTTACTCAGATTCTTAGTTACAGCAACCAACTGCTCTTTCGTCTCGGCTGAGATTAATCAGGAGCTTATTTCGGAAATTGTGCGTTCACAACCCTCCCATGAACGGAGGAAACTTTTCCGTAAACTCGCAGCCCTCGCTCCTTCACCCCAGACGAGTATAGCGGTGCAATCTGGTGAGAGCGGGCACTCAGACGGTGGTTGAGGCGGGGTCAACACCACCCGATGCGGTCTGGAAATCACACTCTTGGCTCTCGATCCAAATCTTAATACCTAGTTGACTGATCGATCGAAGCGACCAAGATGACCAAGTCCAGAGTTTTCTTCACTGACCGAAAAGCCGAACCTTACTACAATATGCTTGACAAGTTAGAACACGTGCTGAAAGAACTCGGACTTCCCCAGTCAATCGAGAAAGGGGACAAAGTGATGATCAAGACTCACTTCGGTCAATGGGGAAACACAAACTACATCCGCCCAGCATATGTGCGGAAAGTGGTTGATTTTGTCCGTGCTGCAGGCGGTGATCCATTCGTGGCTGAATCCTGCGGGTTAGGTTATGGTGACGGAGGACCGTACGGAGGAAGGACGACTGCTCCTGAATACATCACCATGGCGGCACTAAACGGCTTCAGCGAAGGAACATTGAGCGCTCCAATCATTATGGCGGATGGTTACTGGGGAACAGACACCCTAGATGTTGTAGTAGATGGCGAGTTCATCAAGAAAGTCGACGTTGCATCTGCCGTACTGGACTGTGACCGAGTGATAGTCCTTAGCCATGCCAAAGGTCATCTTCATGGCGGCATTGCAGGCAGCCTCAAGAATCTTGGGATAGGCCTAGTCGGCAAACGGGGCAAGGCAGCAATGCACATCACCGGCGAGATCAAGGTTGACCCTACCAAGTGTCGGGGACCTGAGTGCTCGGAATGCCTTGACGTGTGTCCCGTGAGATGCATCACGATGGATGAGAAGGCTGAGATCGACTCAGGAAGATGCATTTCGTGCGTTCATTGTAGCAGCATCTGCGACAGGATTGACGCAAGAGCTATCTCAGTTCACTGGAGGCCCGACTACGATCAAGCTCCGCGGTTTGTGGAGAACGCGCTAGGTGTAGTAAAATCCATCGGCGCCGAGAAATTCTACTACGTCAACCTAGCAATAGACATCTCTGACAAATGTGACTGTTGGAACGTAGGTGGCGCTCTATTAGTGCATGACATCGGGATCTTCGGATCACGGGACCCTGTAGCCGTGGACCAAGCCTGTTTCGACGCTGTCAATGATGCAGAGCCAAATCCAGAATCTACGGTGGCCGATGCAAAACAGGGAATGGACAAGTTTGCGATCGCTCATTCCCTCAAGGATCCGAAGACAGGAGAACTCCGACATCTTGCAGAGATCCAACTCGCACATGCTGAGAAGATGGGCTTAGGAAGCAGAGACTACGAGCTAGTCACCTTGACTAAGGATCAACCCAAATCTCGACCGCATTGAACCATGGAACAACAACGCTATGCCTACGAGTATTGGTGATCGAATCCGACAAAAAAGAGGCGGGGATTTCACGTGACCTTGATTAGTTCTTGTAATCCGTTCGATTTGACAAGTCGCGGTACGTCGAAAACGTCATGAGCATCGCTTAGTAAGGCTCTGACTTCTCCCACGATTGCGTCGACGTACCATTCGTCCGGTTTGGAGCTTTCGACTGCCGCGAGTTTCGTTATGAAGCTGTGAATTGGTTTCGGCATTGAAACGACGACTTTAACCTTAGACTATCTACTTGGGTTTCTGTCGTTCATCTGGGCTCTTCCACTCTTCATTGTCGAGGAGCGAGTAATACGCCGAGTTATTGCTACTCGCTGGAAGCGTTCCTAGCTAGGTTTCATGGCCTAGTGTTCTTTTTGCTGATAATGCCCAATCCGGATCTGCGAGCAAGGCCCTACCAACAGCAACTAGGTCTACCCTGCCCTGTCTGATCGCTTGATCTGCAAAAGCGGGGTCAGTGACTCCGCCTACGCCAATAACTGGTGCTTCCACAGCCTGTTTGATCTTCTCCGCCAAGGGCAAGAAGTATCCTTGCCCGGTCATTCCCTCAGGTGCGTCTCCGATTAGGCCACCTGACACGTCAACTATGTTGACTCCAGCCCGAACGAGTCTTTGGGCGAAAGTTTGCGACTCGCCGATGGTGACCCCGCGTCCCTCACCGTCAGATGCGCCCAGGCGATAGAGTACGAGAAAATCTGATTCCACGACCTTCCTAACCTCCGCGACGATTTCAAGTGGGAATCGGATTCTGCCCTCAAAGGAGCCGCCGTACCCATCAGTTCTCCTGTTACTCAGGGGGGACGTGAATTGATTCAGCAAGTAGCCGTGGGCCCCGTGGACCTCAACAGCGTCGAACCCCGCCTTACGCGCTCGCCCGGCAGCCTCTCCAAAGAGGGCGACGAGATGTTGTATCTCACGCTCTTCCAGTTCTCTTGGAACCTCATCTGATTCACCTGCTGGTATTGCAGAGGGACCAATCGGTTGACTGCCGCAGATACTACTACGAGCTTTACGGCCTGCATGAGTGATCTGGATACAAACGGGCGTTCCACTTACATGAATCGATTTGACCAGACTCGCCAAGCCGTTAAGTAAAGTATTGTCATAGATCCCAAGTTGTCTGGAGGAAAGCTTGCCATCCCTGGAGACGTACGAATGCTCCACAATCACGAGTCCTACCCCCGGTGCACGTCGCGTGTAATGCGCGATTAGTCGGTTGGTTACTCTCCCCTCCGCGTCCGCTAGGTCGTTGGCCATCGGAGGCATCACTATTCGATTTTTTAGCGTCAGATTACCAATCACCAGAGGATCAAAGAGCTTTACCACAAACAATTCACCGGTTTCTCATCTTGCTTAGATTTCAAGATTCGATTGGCATGAGTCATTTTCATTTCGCTTTGAAACTGCTTATGCCAAGTAAGCGGGCGATCAACGTTCCTTTTGAAATTAACGGCGTCACTACTAATGCTACCCTATGTTGCTCTAAAACAATTTCGTGGTCTAGCGGGCGATACGTTAAGGTTCAAATTCTGTTGCCCGCACCACTAGACCCCCACACACAAATCGAACGAACGAGGATGCTCGGGAAGGCTTAAGATTCACTCTTGGCGAGAAACTTCATGAATCAATATGACGGTTGATCTTCCAAAACCAAACCCGGCGTTAAAGCGACTAGAAAGACTAGTTGGCATGTGGATCATAGAAGGTCGGACGCTTGATTCGAAGGATAATAACGTAAGCGGACGGGTTACTATCGATTGGTTGCCGGGCGGATTTTTCCTTCAACAACGCGGGGAGATAGAGGTTATGGGTCTTAAGGTTCGCAGTCTGGAGATTGTCGGTTACGATGCATCAACCAAACTCTTCTCCTCATACGTCTTCTCCAACATGGGAGAGGTTCCGGCTCGCTACTATTGGGATGTTCAGGGAGATGTCGTAACACACTGGACGGAAGGGTCGAAGTATACGGGCAGCTTCAGCAAGGACGGAAATGTTCTCTCCGGCGGCTGGAGACCGGAAGAAGGAGTAGAGAGGACTCGTGAAAATACCTACGACGCGACGATGACTCGCGCAAAGTAGACCACAGTTTGAACCCGCGCTCAGTCAATTCTCAAGTGTGTGTGTGCGCACCATTGGTACCACACACACAATAACGACCAATCTAAGCATTCAAATTACGTCGCTCACCATGCGGTGCACAAGCACGACAATGACGTCAGCTAATCAGTGATGATTGAGATCATGCTGCAGTATCTGGTTTTCTTGTCGGCTGCAGCGTTGTTAGTTGCTGTATACGTCTACGTGAAGTCGATGTTGAAGGGGGTTGTGAAGCCGAATCGAGTAAGCTACTTGCTGTGGGCTATCGCGCCGATGATTAGTTTTGCTGCGGCGATTTCAGATGGCGCAGGTTTGGCGGCTGTGCCAGTGTTTATGGCGGGTTTCTGCCCGCTCTTGATCTTCGTTGCCTCCTTTGCTGTAAAGGGAGCTCATTGGAAGTTGGTCAAACTGGATTACTCTTGCGGCCTACTGTCAGCATTGGCCGTAGTTTTCTGGGCGGTAACGAGCGATCCGGATATTGCGATTGTTTTCGCAATTTTAAGCGACGCCTTGGCCTCAGTTCCGACGCTTGTAAAAGGGTGGCAGTATCCGGAAACAGAATCAGCATGGCCGTACTTGGTTGGAATCTTCGCCGGCTTCACGAGTTTCCCCGCAATCACTGTATGGACGTTCTCGCAATATGCCTTCCCAGCGTACTTCGTGATAATGAGCGTTCTTCTGGTTTTGAGTATTTACCGCAAAAGGATTCTTACCTATTTTTGAACAAATCCAGATTAGCCGACGTTACACTTATGCTTCCAAGAATTAGATTCGATAGAGAGGCCATTAGCGGACTAGAGTTTCGAACCGTTCATTCAGGCGTTTTTAGTGTGTGTGCGCACCACTGGACTCACACACACAAAATGACGGCCCCCGTGACGGTTCAAATTTGACTTTTTATCGTTTTCCCCCCTTTTCGTTCTTTTACATGGGAATTTCAAAATTAATTGGAGTGGTTGAAATAATGTTGTCATCACTGTTTGGTTTCGCTTTTTCTTCATGGAAGCTAGTTTTTTTTTGTTGGAATTGTGTTCAGTTGGTTTATTGTCGGCTTGTTTTCTGCGAGAAAAATATCGGATTTACATGGGAGAATTGGTAAGAAAGTTTTAGCGAACGGCAATATGATTGCAGCATTATTGGTGTGGAAATTCGCAAATTCAAGAGTTCAAATTCCGATGCCCGCACCAGCATACGCACACACACAATTACCGCATGAACGACGGACGACGGTCCGATCTACGACGGCCGCACCATGAATATCACACACACATTTACTAACGACGACGGGCGGCGCACCATTGAGGGCACACAAGAGAAAGAATTGTTTTCTAATCTCGTTTGTTTAATTTGCACCAAAGGTCAATCAAGCAATGAGCCACTATTGTAAACTGTGTCAACCAGCTGAGGTATTTCGATCAAACGACCAGCTGCATGAACATCATTGGACGGCTCATCGAGGATTGTGCTGTGATTTTTGTCATCATTTGCGTCGATTTCACTCAGGATTTCACGCCTGTGCAGTCTGCGGTTGCCGATACACGAAGAAGCACCCGGAACTAAACTAGATTAGTTGATTGCCTTCATGTCGGATTGTTGCGCGTCCGATTAGTGGCTTTTTTGTTCTCTAAGGGCGCCGCTGCATTCGTGAGTATTCAGGCAAAGCCGTAGTTCAGAGCAAGGATATTCTTTCGATGTACTTGTATCCTTATATTGAACCATGGCGAGAGTGCACGAAGTTGGTTGTCGAGAACGAGAGGCACGAGTCATTTGCAACGGTTGACCGCATGTTCTTCTTCTTGCTGCAACTGATCGAAGTCGCCGAAGTCTGAGGAAACAACCGAAATCTCGTTCCGACGATAAATGAAAGACGGAACTAGTCTTCGGTTTTCATCTTGGACCCGCGACGTGGAAGATAAGGAGAAAAGAATCAATGAGTACTTTCGAGAAACTGGGCTTAAGCCCAGAAATAATGGATGCTATCAAAGCACTTGGATTCGAACGACAGTTTCCGATCCAAGAAGCAACGATTCCGCTTCTGCAGCGCGGAACCGATGTGATTGGTCAAGCTCATACCGGAACTGGAAAGACCGCAGCTTTCGGACTACCGCTCTTGGAGAGCGTTGACGAAAGGAATTTGAATATTCAGGCGCTGGTGCTGGTTCCAACACGCGAGCTTGCGATGCAAGTAGCAGACGACATTAACTCGTATGGTAGATTCACTCGCAAGCGTGCTCTTGCGATCTATGGTGGTCAATCAATTAATGTTCAAATGCACGCCTTGAAAGATTGCCCTCAGATTATAGTTGGAACACCCGGCCGAATCATCGATCATATAGAACGCGGGTCCCTTCACCTTGACAAAGTCCAGTACGTTGTTTTGGATGAGGCCGACAGGTTGCTGGACATGGGTTTCATTGATGACGTTGATCACATTCTAACTAAGACTAGAAGTAGACGTCAAATCGCGCTCTTCTCGGCAACGATGCCCAAGGATGTACTGAGACTTGCCCGTAAACATATGAGGAACCCTAGCGAAGTTCTGATCGAACCGGAAGACCTCAGCGTTAAGGAGATCAGCCAATACTACTACCAAGTTGACCAGGGAAGAAAACTTGATGCGCTGCTGAGAATTCTGCAGGACAAAGAAGTGCATCGTGCCATAGTTTTCTGTCGAACCAAACGGAGCACGTTTCGGTTGAATCAATCGCTCCGGGGGAGAAACCAGGATGCCATAGCACTGAACGGTGACCTTAGCCAACATCAACGAGATGGAGCAATGAGGGCGTTTCGAAGCGGCCAGAGTCGTATTCTAGTTGCCACCGACCTAGCTGGAAGAGGCTTGGATGTTGACGGAGTTACACACATAATCAACTATGATGTTCCTCCGAATCCGTATACTTACTTCCACAGGATTGGCCGAACTGGACGAGCGGGCAAAACAGGAACCGCAGTGACGATAGTATCCGCGGAGCAAAATAGCGACTTTCGAGCAATACAATCTATGGCAGCCGACCGGATTGAGCGACTTAGCTTCACCTCTGGCCCTGGCGTATTCACTGGGGGGAGAGAGGAACCGTGGTTATCTGTTGGTCAAGCTCGTCGCGCGTTCGGAGGAAGATCACGATACCCAAGGCACCGCCGCCGTTCAAACTATCGATATTTACGCCGCTGAAGCTGGGCGTTCATGAAATACTGTAGCGGCTGGTATCCTATTCTTCTATACTCCACCAAAACCGCCCGAAGGGGGCGCGGCCTTGAACCGTTAACCTAACGGATGTGTGTGTGGGTCTGCTGGTGCGCACACACACACTTTCTAACGACGAGCGATGGTTCAAATTGCGTTGTCGCGCATCAGTGATACCGCCCCTGGGGAATTCAGAGGAAACTTTGCAAATCCTCAAGTACTTATTTCAGGATGGATCTGGGTTAATCTAGAGAACTGGAAGATTTTGCGAGCTAAATCGACGATTGTGCTTCTACTCTTGGTCGTCATCCCATTTGTAACGCTCGCTCAGACTGTGGAGGGAGCTTGTGGAGTTTTTGCAAATGTTATTGGAGCACCCATACAGGTTGGTGCACCTTTCGTGATCTCGTATTACATGGACGTCGGGTGCAACGGCATGGCCACTGTTTTCGTTCGGCCTGCTCTCAGCGTTACGCCGATCTGGCAGGCAGGGCCAGGTTCAGTTAGCGGTGGGTTGGACTATGAGGTGAATGCTCCCGGCATAAACACTCCAGGAGGTTACTTTGCAGGCGTATCGTTCGTGGAGACCGGCGCAAAGACTGCTGATGTAGGGGAGAAACTCTTTCAAGTGGTTGGACCGGCGTCCGTATCAACCGACTGGGCGATCCAGTCAGTCTCACTAACCCCTCCTAACCCTCAAGTTGGTGACCAAGTAGCTTTCAGCGCCGTGTTGGTGGCGCTCTCGACGACGGGTTCATACCCGCAGAGTGTTGATGTGGAATGCACAATTGACGGTGCTTCATGCGGAGGGGGCTCCCTCACCTATCCCGGACCGACTGGCAACCCGGCTACTGTAAACACGCAGACCCCGTGGATCGCAACGCCGGGAACACACACGTTAACCTGGTCGGTTTCGACGAATAATGATCCGAACCCCAGCAATAACGTCATGAGCACTACGTTCAACGTCGGACCAGCGGTATCAACGACAACGCAACCGGTCGCGCAATTTGATTTCTCATTAACTGCCTCACCCACCCAGCAGAGCGCCACCCCGGGTGGGAGCACAAGCTACACTGTCACCGTAAACCCAGTATCAGGACCACAGCAGAGTGTCGCTCTCAGCGTGTCAGGGTTACCGGGCGGAGTGTCGGCGTCATTTAACCCAACCTCAGGTACACCTTCATTCACTTCAACTCTGAGCGTTACGGTGGCGCCCTCAGTATCCCCTGGAACATTCACGTTAACTATCGTTGGGGTTGGTGGTGGAGTAACGCATACCGCTTCCGTCACCGTCACCGTTTCGGCTGCACCTGATTTTGCAATTAGCGTGAGCCCTCCTTCTCAGGTTGTGCTTCAGGGACAGACGACATCGTACTCTGTGAACGTTAACGCGCTCAACGGCTTCAACTCGCAGGTTTCACTGTCTGTCTCAGGGTTGCCTTCGGGCGCCAATGGGGTCTTCAGCAATCCTACTGGAACTCCAAACTTCGCTTCAACGCTAACGGTCACGTTACCAAGCGATGTATCACCTGTTTCGTATACGTTGACAGTAACCGGGAGTGGAGGAGGATTAACTCATGTCGTCAACCTAGTTCTAACGGTTAACGCAGCCGCAACGTCGCAAACTTCAACCTCATCCTCCACAACTCAAACATCAAGCGACCTGATGAGTATGATCCAACAAAACCAACTCCTCATACTCGCAGGCGTAATCCTATTGGCCGCTGTCATCATTGCGGCCGCGTTGCGGGGTCGACAAAAACCAACCCACCCCTAAAGAAAACATCCCAACACGAAATGACGCTTCAGTTTTGCGACGCTCGCACCAGCTATACCACACACACTTTCTGAACAACGAACTACGGTTCAAATTCTAATGCCCGCACCACACAAATCACATCTTCTTCGCTGGTATTGCAATTGTCCAAAATTCCCGAGATACCTTACATTTGCTCAACTTGGTTTCGCTCAAAATTGGTGCTATTTCGTCTGTCGTGTAGGATGCGTTGAGTGACATGAGAAAACCTTTCTTTCTTTAGGTATAGCCCGTTGCAAGAGCACTCTTGCGAAGAGACTCATGTCCCTACGTAGGTCGCTTATGTAATACACCCCGCCGTTTTGCGGGTAACGTGAAGTCTACGGTTGATAGAATCAGGGTATGAAAAAAGATGGGGATTTTCGGTTACGTAGTTCTAAGCTTATCGAGGTGGCGGTGGTGGCGGATATACTGGAACCCAAGCTATTGAAGGGGGTTGCTGTCTACGTCGTCCGCACACGACTAGGCCTGCTGTTGCGATTACGACGGCTGCGAGTATTGCTGCGATCGCAATTAAACCGAGCAGGTTTGATCTATTCTGGTGTCTGTACTGGTACTGTTGTGAGGGTTGTTGGAATGACGGAGCCGGGTACGGAGTCTGGTCTGGGTAGGAGGTCTGGTTTGGGTACGATGGTTGGTATGAGTACGGGGTTGAGACGGGGGGTTGGTACGGGTATTGGTATGCTTGGGTTACTGTTGTAGTGACGACTTGCTGGACTTGCTGGTTTCCTGTTACCGCCTGGAATGTCTCGCTGGTTGAACTTACTAGAGCGCCGTACTGGTTGCTGTATAGGGAGACGGAGATTGTGACTGTGTCGCCTTGGGTTGCCGGGGGCAGGTTGAATCCTAATTGTCCGTTGAAAGTGGTGCCGCCGTCGGTGGATTGTAGAACACTGTTCACCGTGCCTAGGGCGACGTTTGAGGTGGCGTCGTATGCGTTACCGGTCGCGTATAGTTGGTTGCCGAAGTTGGTTGTGCAGGTTGCTGACATGGGCACTGTGATTGGGACGTTGGAGTAGGAGTACGTTGTGGGCATCACTGGATAGCTGAGTACTGCCGTACAGGGTGCCGCCTGAGCCGAGACGAGGTTACTGTTCGCTCCGACTGCGATGATTGCTATGATTAGGACAACGCCGAGTAAGGTCAGGTTACGGGTTTTCGCGTGTGTCTGAACCAATTTTATCACTATTGCTCTAGTGATGGTTACAACTGTTCCAGTTGTTGCAGTGTGGGTGGTTATTGTTGTAGTAATAATGGTGATAGTAGTTGCCTGGATATGGGTTGTAGTACGGGTGACCGTAGTAGTAATTGTTGCTTGGATAGTTGGGGTAGCTCGGGTAGGTCGGGTACGTCGGGTAGGTGGGGTAGCTCGGATACGTGGGAGTGGTCGGGTAGGTTGGATACGTTGGGTAGGTGGGGTAGGTTTGGTATGTTGGGTTGACCATGTATGTTATTGATGCTGTTGCTAGAGGTTGGCCGCCGTAGTATTGCTGATAATACCCAGATTGGGCGTTGTAGATTGAGACTGAGAACTGTACCGTTTGGGCTGATACTGGTAGGGTAAACTGGAGTTGTCCGCTGAAACTGTTCCCGTATGTTGTGTATAGCACTGTGTTCGCGGTTCCAATGTTCGAGTTGTAGCCTGTGTAGGCGTTGCCGACGGCGTATAGCTGATTGGCGTAGATGGAGCAGGTAGTTGAGACGGGCACTGTAACTTGAATGTTTGAACCGTAGTATTGTGGCAGTGCCGTTACCGGATTGCCAAGTTGAGCTTCACAGGGCTGAGCCGAGACGAGGTTGCTGTTCGCTCCGATGATTGCTATGATTAGCACAATGCCGAGTATCGCATAGCCACGCGGTTTCGTGAATGTTTGAACCAATTTTCGTCATCAACTGACTACAACGTGTAGTTGCCTATAACATGATTGGGAAAATCATTCACATCAAAGCCTCACAAACTACGCGTATTACAACCAATCCACGCGTAGTACACGATGTGTTGAGATAGTCGAACGGAAGGATCATTTCGAATATCTCGTGTTTGTGCATACGAAGCTAGAACGAAGTATGCTACGAGGCTGAGGTGGAAAGTCGCAATGCCGAATATGCCAGATAAGTAGCTAAACGACCTCGCGTTCAGAGCTATCCTTTCAATAACGCTATCAACAAGAGATCTGACTTCACAGCGTACCTATAGCATTCCGGCTTTCCGGCTCCGGCGAGCGAGAGTCAGACTACAGTTGTAGCGATGTGTGTGGCAACGCTGTTGCGCACGCACGCCAACCCGCTCCATGACGTGGAATTTGTTGTTGGATAATTTTTGTGCGTTCGTTGATCGATTCCAAGAAAAATTGGACACTGGTACGTGGCAGTCGTGATGAGCATGATGCAACAACTTGGGCTGATGGCGTCGAATAGAAGGTAAAACTCATGAGCGGGATTCGGTAAGACGAGAAAAACGTTATACCATATGAAGCCTGAAGGGCAGTACGCCAGCGGAGAAGGCGGGTATTAAGGTCAAGGGGAAAGACAAGAAATGAGCTTAAGAGAGAACGCAAGAAAACATACAGAGACTCAACTTGTCCGAAAATAGGAAAGAACGCGCTGCCGCTATGCTTTGTTTGGGGCTATCGCTTCTTTTCATTGTACTAATTGTTACAGCGATTGCAAGCGAACCGAGCAACATTGCACCACTATCGTTACCTGAACCTTACGGAATGGTATGGGACACAATCGGCTTGCTCTCTTTTCTGCTCGTAGTCTCCTCCATTGTCCTATCGGTGATAGTTCTTAGGAAACCCACCAAACAAACGTAAACAACCCTTCAGACCAAACGTAGATGTCATGTTACTGTGAGCTGACTGTATCAACCGACAAAGTAACGTTACCCCACAAAAGGTAACGTCAAGTTAACGGTTGACGACTCAAGAAATTCGAGTTGTCAAGTTTCGGTTGATGCTGTACCTCATAGGCCCTGTCAAGTCCTTGTTTGGCCGAATTGACTGTCAAAAAACATTTGGTAGCTTACTTTGGCAACCCGTTGAACAGGAAAATGAAAATGAGCCAGATTGACTGCGCTAAGTATCGCTTAACAGTGATATGTGTAGTAGGGGTTGTGCCACCAGAAGTATGGGGAGTATGTTGCGTAGCCCGGGTGGTAGGTGTAGGTGCAGCCTGGATGATAATATGGGGAGTAGCCGTATCCGTAGTAGGGGTAGCCGTAGTAACCGCCATAGGGGTATCCGTAGCTACTGCAAACCCATTGACCCCAATTGTTGTAATAACAGTAACTTTGCGCCATCACAGGATGTGAACCCACAACCGCAAAAGCTCCAACAGTGAACAGCAGACCGAAGATCAGTAGCCGAAGTTGAGATGAACGCATGCTGATCCCGCAACAGAAGCAAGTATCCAGTTACCTAATTAGGGTTGATTGGAACATTTCTACCTGCAATTCGGGAATCGGTGAACTTAGCGTTCTGGATTAACGTTAGCCACTTGTCTTTACCTTTTAGCTGTATTTCAGCGACTTCGGCAGACGTTTTGCCGTCAAGGGCCATGTGAGGCCGAACGTAGTTGTGGAAGATTTGCATTCCTGAAAGAATCGGAGTATCGAACTTCAATATTCGTATCAAACGTTCTCGATCGCGAAGTTCACCCGGCAACTTCAACCTCAAGGGCCAAGTGTACAAAAGCGCTAAGGAAACTTAGGATTTTTCCAGTGGATACAGCGGTTCGAGAATAAACCGGGTTGTAAATCATGAGGAAAGTTTTCGGCTGAATTACGCCACACGTGACGTTCGAACTCATTTAACGCCCCTCCAGGCTCAGCGGTTCATGCTTCCTCAGCCTAGCGTTCAAACCCAATCTGTTGAATATGCGAGGTGTAAAAATTGTGGACACCCTGTCATCAATCATTTCGCAAATAGCTCACCAGTAAGAAAACGTTGCATAGAGAAAGAGTGCACATGTGATTGGGTTTGGGATGGAGCGAAAGAGACAACCCCGCATTAGACTCCTTTGATTGTATCACTGTCCGCTTCAACATCCGTGAACCCTTAATGTTGAACGTGCGGAACTGAGGCTTAGTAGCCTTGGCCTCGAGTCCCGCGTTAAACACATTTATGACTTAATAGAAAAGAAGCAAGGAAATATGTCGACAATCCGTTTTGAAGCTAAACTGTTTAGAATTGGCTCATGGACTCTTCTCAGGCTGCCTAAGAGCGCAAGCGCGAAACTCGCATCACGAGGCATGACAATGGTTCAGGGAACCATCAAGGGTTTCCGCTTTCAAGCCGCGCTCTTACCGGATGGTAAGGGAAGCCACTGGAGCAGACGCAGGCGACACTGTAACGCTGGCGATTGAGCCGACTAAAGAATGGCCAGAGCCCGAGGTGCCAGCGGATTTGAAGAACGCTCTCGCGGGCGCCCCAAGGGCACACGCCCTATGGATGGATACTACGCCAAATGCGCTGGGACTGGATTCGTTGGATAGGCTCAACCAAACAACCGGAAACGCGTAGGCGACGGATCGAGACGACATGCTCGAAGCTCAAGGCCGGAGAGCGAATGCCATGTTGTTTTAACCGTAACCTATGTTGCGAACCATATGTATCGAATAATGGGATGCTCCTCGAGCCGACGCAAACGACGGCAGCAAAAGCAAAATGAATGAAGCCAAAAGCTGTGAAGACTGCCGAAAAACTGAGACTTAGCGCTCTATAGCACATGCCCTTATCGTGATGTGACCGAGTTGTCCCAAACGCCGTCAACAAAATTCCTGCACTCCAATACATTTACCGGCGAGCCTGATGAGCGGTAGCGTTAACGATTGGAATGCACAAATTATTGCCGAGTTCCGGAAGAACCACGGAATGGTAGGGGGCGACTTTGAGGGCGCGCCATTGCTTTTGCTTCACACAATCGGCAAGCGGAGCGGCAGGCCACGTGTGAATCCGGTGATGTACCTTAGAGACGGGGAACGTTTCCTGGTCTTCGCGTCAAAAGCTGGCGCTGACATGCATCCTGACTGGTATCGCAACCTCAAGGCGCATCCTGACGTCCAGATCGAGGTCGGAGATGAGACAATAGACGTACAGGCCGATGATCTCCAAGGTCCCGAACGAGACAGGCTCTTTGAACGACAGGCCACTCTATATCCGGGCTTTGCGGAGTACCAGCGCAAGACGAAGAGGGTAATCCCGGTAATCGCTCTCACAAGGAAAATCTAGAAAGAGCTTTCTTCAAACCGTGGATGATGCAGCACAACCAAGACTACCAGTGCCGTTAGGCCTGCACGGGCAGTACCTCACGAACCTCCACTGAACCGCCGTTCTCGAAAATCGGACATGCTTTAAGTTTTGAAACAGCACTGTCGTAGTCGTCAGCTTCTATCACGATATATCCTCCGACTAACGAGCCACTAAACTCAACATCGGAGATCTTTTCGCCGTTCTTGCCGGAGATTATCTTGCCTTCCGGCCTAAGTCTGTTTCCAAGCCCCCCTCTTCAGAGATAATGATGCGGTAGAATCTCTTCCTGAAATTGTTGCAGCACCTCCTACCCTCTTAGCGCCAAGGCCGTTGAGTGTTGAGGATGTCATTCAAGTCTTAGCGTAGTGTGGAGTTTTCTGGATAGGTTCTCGAGGTCTTGGACGACGTAGAAGAAAGCCATCCACGACCACTTACCCCACCTACGAATCCCTTCCCGTTTCACGATCTCAACCGCTGCCCTGCTGTTCTCTGGCTCTTTTCCGTAGAACAATTTTCCGAACACGGTTGCTGACCAGACATCGATTGGGAAACCTCCCGGGCGGTTGATCATGTCGGCAGAGTAATCGCCTATTCCCGGCAGTTCCATCAGCACTCGTTTTGCTTCTTCTCGCGTGAGCGCTTTCAGTTCAGCAAGTGTCGGTCCGGAGTTGCTTGACATCACCTTTGCCAGTTTCACTAAGCGTTTGGCGCGGTAGCCTACCTTACAGGTTTTCGCGAGCTCCTTGGCTGTGAGTCTGCTTATGCGTCCGTATGTTGGCCAGACTCGGATGCGTCTTCCGTCGAATTCGGCCGTCTGACCGTAATTTACTATTACACAGTTCATCATTTGGTTACCTCGCTTGATGCCGGTCATCTGCAGCAGAATCGCGAGGGTTGCCCGCGCGAACAGTGAACTTGAAAACGTGTCATGCATTCCGTATAAGTCTACAATTGCATACTTCAGTATGGCGTCGTTCTTTGCAAGCGTGTAGAATGGGGCTAGGTCTTCATTCACCCCTAATAGGTCATTCAACCCATCCTTCAGATTCTCTCTCACAGCCGCAGCCGCGTACTTCTTTGTGAACACGTCTACTCTCAGGTGGGGGTGGTCGGTGTTCCCAAGCGATCGAAGTTTAACGCCTACCAGTTCGTCGTTAAGGTGTAGGGCTGACCATAGGGTTTCTTTCTCGTATACTTCGAATGGGGTGAAGAGAGACCAGCCTGATGGTTTCTTCACCGTGAGCTTGAAACAGTAAGGACTGACAGGCTTGGCTTGGTACGAGAACCGATGGGGTAACTTCATGTGCGCCACGAACCGAAACTAAGGGGAAGAGGATTGCTTGGGTGTGGGTTATGTGAATTGCCAGAGCCCGACTACGTTGCCTTCTGTATCTCTGAAGTAGGCGGCGAAACCGAAGTTTCCGACGGGCGTTTTTGGTTGGATGATTTTGCCTCCGTTCTGCTCGATAGTTGCTGCTGCCTCGTCAATGTTCTCCACGCTGATGTAGATGACGGGGGACTTGACTGAGTCACTCCGCTCCACCATGCCACCGTTTATTGCGCCGGGTTCCTTTGGCTTTCCCCGTACTCCGAGCTTATCAGCCTCAACGGTTCCGACTTGTGTGTAATGCATCGATGGAATCTCGTTCATCTTCCAATCAAAAACTGTACCGTAGAATTTCCTTGTTCGCGGAAGGTTGTCGGCTGGTATTTCGAAGAATATTACCTTGTCCAAATCCTCACCTCCAACACCTCATGATTCGGATACTTGAATGCCCTTCAGCACACGTACGTTGACCATAGCTTCATCGTAGGCTTATGTCAGAGGAACCAGTTCATGATTTTGGATGGTTCCAACTTTACAATCACAGTGGAATCGTTAAGCTTGAACTTTTCTCTGTACTGAACGTATTTCTCTTTTAGAAGCGAAATGCCTTTCCGCTGTTCCTCCTGGCCCGGTTGAAGGAAGACCGCTTTGCCATAGACAAGCAGCCCCTTGTTACCAGACCAATCGTCTACGTAAGAATCAAGTTCAACGGAGACGACATTGTTCTTCTTGAGATTCCGCCATCTCTTCGCGCCCGTGTTTCCGCAGTGAACGTAGAAATTGCGTCCATCGAACGCGAAACAAAGCGGCACGCTATGGATCTGGCCATCAGCCGTCAAGGAATTGAATCTTAAAACACCTTGGCTGGCAATGAAGACCTTCTGCTTCTCAGAGAATTCACTCACCATGCTTATCACACCTTTACGGGCGACTTCGACTCGGATATAAAATCGAGACTCTGCTGGTGCGGGCGTCCGGGTTTGAACTCGGTGTTGTTGGTTAGCGCCCTAGCGGTTTAGTGGAAGATCCATCAATAGGGTGGATGTGAGCGAATTGTCCGACGAGAAAACTCCGAGCTCTGACAAGGGTCCGGTGTTCGTCCAGCCCCGCACAGGTAGTACGGGGGTTCGATTCCGACCCACCGCAAAAATGAATGAACCCTCCGTATTGCGCAAACCAACAAGCATTATCAGTTAAGTGGGGCTCGATTTCGCCGGAGTAATCGTCCAGAATTGAGGCGATTGACGAATAGCCCCATCATCACATGATGGAGAGTCCCTTCGGCCCACCAAGTTCGATGACTGTACCCATTCGTTCTAGACAAGCGTTAGTGTCGGCATTAGAACTTCTGACCTTTGACTAGGTCATAGCTATCGGAGGAGCAGGTGGAAACTCACTCGGCAGCCTCACATCATTGGACTAGTTGTGGGACCTCGATGTGGGTTGGTTCGTAGTCTTGGAGCTTGCCGGTTAGGAAGGCGTCGTATGCTTGAAGGTCGAGTAGGCCGTGCCCGGAATTGTTGAACGCGATGACTTTCTTCTCTCCGGTCTTTTTGCATCGTAAGGCTTCATCAATTGCGTATTTCAAAGTGTGCGCGCTTTCGGGCGCGATTATCATGCCTTCTGTTCGTGCTAGGGTTTGTGCGGCTTCGAATACTTCGGTTTGTGAGTAAGCGACGGACCTCATGTAACCCTTGTTGATCAGGTAACAGAGCGATGGTGCTTTGCCGTGGTAACGGAGTCCGCCTGCGTGGATGGGGGGTGGTAGATACTTGTGCCCAATGGTGTACATTTTGAGTAGTGGTGTCATCTCGGCGGTGTCTCCATAATCGTATGTGTAGACCCCGCGGGTTGTTGATGGGACAGCTTTCGGTTCACAAGCTACAAATTCAGTTTCGGACTTTCCTTTCAGTTTGTCAGCCATGAATGGGTATGCAAATCCAGCGAAGTTTGATCCGCCGCCGATGCAACCGCTGATTATGTCAGGAGTAACGTCGATCATTTCGAATTGTTTCTTCGCCTCCTCTCCAATAATTGTCTGGTGCAGGAGGACGTGGTTGAGAACTGAGCCGAGGCAGTATTTTGTATCCTCATGGCTGACGCAGTCTTCTATGGCTTCGCTTATGGCCATGCCAAGTGAGCCAGTGTTGTTGGGGTCAGATTCGAGGACGGTTCTGCCGTATTTTGTGTTCTTGCTAGGTGAAGCAACTACATCGGCTCCCATAGTTTCCATCATGATCCTTCTGCCGGGTTTCTGGTCGTAGCTTGCTCGAACCATGTAGACGCTACATTTCATACCGAAAATTGCTGAAGCCATAGCTAACGCGGAGCCCCACTGTCCTGCGCCGGTCTCGGTTACGACGCGTTTTGTTCCCTCGGCCATGTTGTAGTAGGCTTGGGCTATTGCGGTGTTGGACTTGTGGCTACCCGCGGGATTGACGTATTCGCATTTGAAGTAAATCTGAGCGGGTGTGTTCAGAAACTTCTCCAGCCTCCTCGCTCGAAGTAATGGTGTTGGGCGGGGGAGGCGTAGGTATGCATCATAGATTTCGTCGGGAATCTTGATGAAGCGCTCTGTCGCCACTTCTTGCATGACGAGTTCTTTCGCGAAGAGTCGCAGTAATGGTTCTGGCGACATGGGTTTGAGGGTTCGTGGGTCAAGGGGCGGAGGGAGCTGTTCAGGAAGGTCGGCGAGAATGTTGTACCAGTGGTCGGGCATTTCATCTTGGGGAAGGTAGACGGCATGTTCCTTATCGACGGAACCTGGTTTGCTCATAGGTGAACTATCCTGCTTATTGATGTCGCCCTGAAGCTCTATAGCAGCATTTAAGACTTTGTTGCACAAATATGTACGTCAGAGGTTAGACTGCGAATGTGGAGGCAAATCTCAGATCGACTCAAGGAATATCCTGGAAGACAGAAGGTCGCAAGAGCGCTAGTAGAGTTTGGGTTGTCCATCAAGGAAGGCAACAAGATATACTGTGGAGGCATCGAACTCTCGGATGTCAAGATTGCTCGATACCTAGACGTAGATCGACGAACTGTAAGGGATACAGCACAACTCATAACCTCAGACCCAGAACTCAAGTCCGTCTTTGAGAAGCTCAAACCCGCAGGCCCATTCCTCGCCGATGCCGCCAAGTTTCTCGGATACAGTGTAATCGAAATCTACGCCGACCCTCACACCGTTGGAGTCGTAGCGCAGGCCGCGGCTTTAGTTGCCCAAGAAAACATCGCCATCAGACAAGCAGTGGCTGACGATCCCGACCTTACGCCGGAACCAAAGCTTACCCTGGTTGTTGAGAAGGAACCCAGCGGCACGACGCTCCAGAAATTACTCAAGATCCCTGGTGTGCTCAAGATTTCGACGTACTAAACGGTTGGCCGAATTTCTCGCTGTGCACAATTTCGCTTAACGGTTTACGGATCTTCTTACGTTTCGTCTTCAGTTCGATGGGATAACCGAACGGCATGACAGTAATCAGTTTCATTCTTTGAGGAACGCCAAGCAGATCTTTCACTCCGTCATCATAGAAATTGGTGACCCAACATGAACCGACTCCCATCTCCCATGCCTCGAGTACCATATTTTGGACGGCACGCGCTCCATCGATCTCAGGAAGCTTTGCTGCGTCCATTAGTATGGCGATGGCCATTGCTGCCTTAGCGATGTGTGCGCCGGTGGGCGTCAATTCAGAGACCTTCTTGAGCGTCATTCTGTCTTTAATTACTATGAAGTGCCAAGGTTGGGAGTTCTTCGAGCTGGGGGCTAGGCGACCTGCTTCTAGGATTCGCTGGACGGTTTCGTTGGGGATTGGTTTGTCTAGGTAATCGCGGATTTCGCGACGCGTTCTGATGCAGGTGTAAGTATCCATAACTACCCAGCGAAGGTTCACTGTACCTTCTGTGAATTCTTCTCGATGATTTGCCACAGTTCCTCTTCGAGGGTGCCGCCGTGTTGCGGCTTTTCGACGAATCGGCCAATTTCACGCCATGCCCGATCGTGAACTATTATGGTGGGTATTCGCAGAACTCTCATTTCATCAGCAATATCCCGGTTCTCATCAAAATCTATCACCTTTATGTTCAGGGCAGCGTTGTTCGCCGCAACGAAAACTTTAGCCAGATTCGGTAGTTGTGCCCTGCATTCCGCGTTCCATTCTGTGGCGAAAACAACAAAGAAGAATCGATCTGTTAAACTTGAGAACTTCTCAATTACCACACGATTGGGTTGGTATTCTTGCACGCGTTTCTTAACTGTCCCTTTCACAGTTTGGTTTTTGATATTATTGATGTAGTCCCCTAGGTTAGGGTGGGGGCCGATAACGTTTCGGAGAAGCGACAAATGGTCTACCTACTCGGAATCTTTGGCTTAATCTATAAGAAGAAAAAACGCGGCGTCATACGGACTGCATAATCTCCATTTTGTTGTCCGATTTCCACGTGCTATTTGGCTGGTGCAAGAGGTTATTAGATTTTCGGAATACATGGACGTTGGTTTTTCATGGAACATAAACTCGTTGCCGCCTTAGGGTGTGCTTGCCAGCAAGGCTTTTTTGGCAATTAACTCAAACTTGCCATTCCCAGCTAATTGCTTCGCTACTCCGTAAACTTCGATCTCTTTTCCAACCACATCCAATAATTCTCCTTTACTCAGCACGACCTGGGACTCGTGATCACTAACCATCTTATGCTTGGCCTCAGCGAGGTTCAACATTGGCAGTGCCTGCTCATCAATGTCAGAGAAAACTACATCCACTAAGCCTGTTCCGTCATCTACTCGCACTCGCCCCGTGAACACGAACCTTCCAGGTCGTGGGTGTTTGCAAGTTTCGCACGTATACTCATTTTCCGAAGCTCTCAACGTTGAGCCACAGGTTTCGCATACGGCAATTAGCTTGGAATCTTCAGGTACCTCAAGCACTACGCCCTTTATCCAAGTGCTTAACCCTGGTTCGAGAGCAATGACGTGCCGTATGTCCTCCCAAGCAGGCCTTTCCCTTACAACCTCATCAAGAACTTCGATGCGGGAGAGAGGGATCGAACTAAGCTCGAATTCTCCCGTCAGCCCTGTCCGTACCCTGAGCCCTTGAATTCTCACGCGCACGCCTGGTCGAAGCTTTAGCGCATCGGCGGCTTGGTCTCGCCAGAATGTGACCTTGGCGGAGCTCGTGCTGTCTCGAAGAGTGAATGAGGAGAGGCTTATCGTTTCACCTTTTTCAGTGACCACCTGTCGGGCTAATGGTTGATCACTTACTGAGCCCTCCACGATAACGAGCCCTTTCGACTGTTGAAGGGCGTTTATGGTGGTAGCAGGCCTGACGCCTACTGCTTTCTCCGAGGACTTCTGCAGTCCGCCTGACCTACCTAGGCTTAGCATAACCTCGCCCATTCTTTCGCGGATCGAGACGCCCTTAAGATCAAGGATGTCTCCCTCTTCGAAGTCGTTTACGAGTTGTGCCTTGTCATCCCATAGAGAGAGGGAAACGATTCCGGACTCGTCTGCGACTATGAGCCTTGCCACTTTGACAGACTCTCCGGTCGGCCTCTTGATTTCCTGAGGCAATCCTTTAGCGAGAACGCTAACGCGAATGTCCGCTGAACCTGTTTGATCGTTCAGGTCTGCGATCTTGTAGGACTTGGGTTTAGCGCTTGGGATCTTGAGGTAGTCGGGCGCAGATTTGAGAAGTTGAATTTGGCTTCTACTCTCCACATGTAGCTCGAGTCTGGCGTTTTTGTCGAGGCGTACTCTGCCATTCATCATCTGGATTATGTCCCCGTTCTTTAGTTCTCTTAATTCCTCAGCCCTCTCATTCCAAGCAACGAGTGGAATGCTTCCAGACTCATCAGCGACTATTGCGCGAAGTACACTCCCCGTTCTTTCTTCCTTCGCGAAGCTGTAGTACCTAGGTTCCGACTGAACAATTGCAACGGCATTCACTTGGCTTGCGCCAGCCTCTAGTTTACCGAGCGGTGTGAATAGATCGCCGAATTCTGGCAAATCAGACTTAGGCATGTCCTCGGGATCAATCTGTATGCTACTTCGGTCACCTGCATGAACTTCCGTGTCTCCAGAGAGCCCCTGTCGCGTGTAGGCGTGGCCAATTCTCATTACCCTACCCTGCAGATTATCCGTTCGAGAGAGTACGTCGACGTGTCTGTCCCATATCGCGCAGCGAACTCGATCAGACTTGTCTGCGAGAACAATCCGCATGACGCGTCCTGGTGTTCCATCCCGTCTTTGGAATTGTTGCGGTGGCCACGTCATCAGGATCCGTCCAGAGATGGTCACATCGTTCAATCCGGAGACGAGGTCTTTCACCTGCATGCGTCCGAGGTCTGTACCGCGAGTTTGTATGAGAAGCTCTTCTGCAACTAGCCTCGCCGCGCCTTCGTCTGAAAGCAATCCGCGGCCTTCCCGCTTCTTCTCTTCGATCAAGGCGAGAATTTGTTCCTGCGAAAGCTCGCGGCGCTTGGAGAGTATGTCTTCCACTATAGTTTGTACGATGGACAAAGGGTAGTTCGCCTTACTGCAAATTCACTCCAGAAAGTTGACCAGAGGCTAAATCCTCTCGTCGCCCTTTTCAGCGGGCATAAGAATCAATGTACTCATTTTTGCAGGGACGCACATTAATATCTTCACCCCCGATACTCGCGAAACAGGACACAATCACACATGGGAACCATCTTCCGTTCCGCCTAGGTTAGCGAGAGGAACCGCAACGGATTCAAGGTTGGGCAGCGTAATCTTCACTGATGCGACTATGGAAGTGCCCTATACTAAGGTAGGTCGAATCGAACACTTCTACTCTAAGGCAAGCGTAGCTATCGTGGAACTGTCAGCACCGCTTAAGCAGGGAGATAAGATAGTGATTCGAGGCAGTACGACCAAAGTTGAGCAGACCGTGGACTCGATGGAGGTAGAACACAAGCAGGTGCCCCTCGCTCAAGCTGGGCAGCGGGTCGGTCTCAAGGTTGCAGATAAGGTCCGAGAGAACGATCTCGTCTACAAAGTGGCGTAAGGTTAGAATAGCTCGTTACTGAGTACGAGCGATTAGGATGCAAAAGCCTTGGCGGATGTCGTAATCGAAGGAACCGTTCTAGTCGTTACTCCTATCCAATCTTCGCAGGGAAGGCCTATGGTGCAGGTTACATTGGGCGATACGATCAAGGGCCCAGTTACGATGCCTCTGGATATGGATCGCGAAATGGCTGGAGTTACGATTGCTGTTCAAAGGGTACTCACACAGTTACCTGGCGTTGGACAGCAGCTTGGAACGCCGCGTCTAATCGTTACATTAACCGAAGAAGAATACCAAGAGTTAGGACGTCCTCGGTATCCTGATCACTTGTCGATATCGTTGAAAGTGACTTCCTGACCAGGCCAACCTGAGTGCGTCCACTCAGTCCCAGAACAACCTGGTTCTCGCGTATTCTCGTTCTGCTTTGAGTATGTCTAAGTATAGGTCTTCTTCGGTCCGGTGAACCCTTCTAAGAATTCGGGTCGCGGTTGCTGGGCCTACGCCTCGTCCGCTCAGAACAACGATCGCCTCTCTGCCTTTTGTTTGGACGAGGCTCGCGCTGAAGCAGGCTTGTCTCCAGACATGGTCTTCCTCCGGTGTCAACTTAGCGTTTCTTTTCTTCTTCTGAACCACTTTCAAGAGTTGATCATTCCTTGTATAGGTTGCAGCGATGAGCGTCGACCCACACTTGGGGCAACGAACCTTCTGATTTAGTTGGTCGACCACTCTTATGGCGTCCCAGTCGCCATTGAAGATGCAGACCAACCGGACCGTTTCTGATAGGAGTCGCTCTCGAACAATTTCGGTCAGCGACTTGGAGGGGACTACAGGCCTGAGTAAGTCATGCGGGATTATCTTGTCGACAATTGGTGTAGCGTACGGGGAGCACGTGCCGGTTTTTTCCGTGACTACGTCGACGGCAATTTCTCGATCAAGGATCTTGACAACGGTCTCCTTTGCAGTTAATAGGTCGAATTTTTCGAGTAGAACCTCTCTTTGGGTCTCAGTGTTGACCGGTGACTGCTTCATCGCACGGACGAGCATCCGCCCTCGGCTTGATCTGTAGTCGGCCTTCCTCTCTATGACACCAAAGCGTCGGGCTACGTGCCAATGTCGCCATGCGAAGAGATCTGAATTCTGAAGGGCTTCCACCAAAACCTTCTCAACGTCTTCCGGCGTGAATTTCAGAATTTCAAGGGCCACGGTTTCAGGTTCAACTTTGAAGGGGCATATGAGCGCTATTCGGTATGGGTCGGTTTGGGTTGCTACGTTCACTCCATACTTCGAACTCAGCAGGGAGGCGAGTATCATCGCGAGTGTGTCGTTAACCGTACTACCAAAGCACGCGTGCAGGATAATGCAGTTCTCGAATTTCTCGATAATGATGTGCCGATCTGATGGTAGTTGTGAATGTTTCAGTTGGGCGCTTATAGTATCAGTAATCTTGACAAGGGCGTCTTCGCTAAGTTGGAGCTGTCGCTGTAGCTTTCTGAGTTCTTCCGGTTGATCTATCATCGAAGCTATGTAGGCTCTTAACCTGCCGACTTCTTGAGCGGTTTCGTAGCTGACGGGAATGATTTCTCCTTCCCAGCTCGGAATCGCGTCGAGTGTGGGAGCGGTGGGCTCTACTTCGACCGAGAGCTTCTCTTCGTTTACGTTGATGATCTTCCAGGTTTGTCCATGGATGATGAAGATCGTGCCCCCTTTACATTTCCTGGACACGAATCCTTGATCCAGGGTGCCAATTCGACGTTTCCTGAAGAAGTCGAAGACATCGAATCTCTTCACGTCAGGGATGACTGAGAGATTTTCATAGTAATAGCGGAAGGTTCTCGGGAAACGGGCTGATACCACATCGTCTATGAGTCTGATTATTCTGATTGAGTCGAGAAACTTTACGAAATCGTGTAACTCTTCGCCTGTGAAGTTGCGGTAGGGGTAACACTTTTGAATAATCTCATAGATCTCGGAGAGTTTGGCTCGCTTCAAATCGAGTGCGATGCCGGCTATTTGATGTGCCAATACGTCGAGCGCGTTGTCGTGTATTACTGTTTTCTCAATTCTCGAGGCTTTGGCGTTAGCGGCCAACACGGCAGCTTCCAGAAGATCGTCGGCCCATGCGCCTATGATCGTTCCTTGGGCGATGCCTCGTAAAGTATGGCCGCTTCGGCCGATTCTTTGAATTAGGCGCGTGGACATCCTGGGGGACATATACTGGACGATGTATTCGACTCTGCCAATATCCATCCCCAGCTCCAGTGAAGAGGTACAAATTACACCCTTCAGCGACCCGTCGTGAAACGCCTTCTCAACCTCTTCGCGAATTTCGCGTGAGAGTGATCCGTGGTGGACACGTATGGGTAAATCCGGCTTCAAGGCACGTAGCTGCGACCCTACCGCTTCTGCTTGTTCGCGTGTATTTGTGAAAACTAATGTCGAACGTTTGTCTGAAATTATTTCCCCGATTCTCTTCGATCTCGCGATGGTTGTTGGTGGTAATCCGAACCTCTCGGCATCTTTGGTGTCTTCGGGATTGGGGATGACGTATTGGATCCCAATCTGAACTTGTCGTAGTTCACCTGATTTCGCAACCGTCACGCTTCGGTTTGTCCCTACCAGAAACTGACCGACCTTTTCTTCTTCTCCAACGGTAGCGGAAAGCCCTATTCTTTGAAACCTACGGCCAGTCAGGTATTCCAATCGTTCTAACGCTAACGCTAACTGGATACCTCGTTTGTCAGTAGCAAGTTCATGAATTTCATCGATCACAACCCACATGACACCTTTGAGGTGCTCACGCATCCTCTTACCCGGAAGGATTGCCTGCAGGGTCTCGGGGGTCGTAACTAGCATTTCGGGTGGCGCCCTTGCTTGCGCGGCGCGAACGCTCATGGTGGTATCTCCGTGCCTAACCTGGACTTTGATGTCCAATTCCCTACCAATATCCGTAAGCCTACGGACAATGTCCCGGTTTAGTGCTCTCAACGGAGTGACGTAGAGAATCGAGATACCTTTCGTTTCGCCTGCAGACCGACGTTCAAGAAACATATTGAAGATTGGGAGGACGGAGGCAAGCGTTTTTCCGGTGCCGGTGGGGGCGATTACGAGAACGTTTCGGCCTTCAAGTATAGGCGGTATGGCAATTTTCTGTATGTCGCTCGGCTCTTCTAAACCAACACTCTCCAAGTGAGCACGGATGGGCCTATGCAATTGAGCGAACGTATTCTCCATCAACCAATTCACCCTATACGGTGCAGGCTTCCAGCCCGCTTCGCTTTACTATCCATCGAAAACTATCTGGTGCAGTACTCAGCGAAATAATCAACTTGCTTATGCTGAAGGTTTCTCATAGGCTAGATAGACGAAGATTACAATTACCGCTACGAACGATAGGAACGTTATACCAATCTGGAACAGTTCCCATGCCTCATCAGTTGTCAAGATCCTAACGCCCGCCTGTCGCTAGAGAGCAAATTCTCATTTAAAAACTACTCAGTCCGATTTGCCATCTGTATCTCTTGCGCGCCATCGATCTGTGACGGTTGAATATTGTGAATCATTCTTTTGTATCTTCTCGAACTTACCAAGGGCCGCAGCGATACGTTGTGCGATTATGTGATAACATAAGCCTCGCTTCTTATCCATTACTCGGAAGTAATAATCGTCACAATAGCAGAAGGGTATGTCAGGCATGACCTGATACTCGTTTTTCCTACCCTGAACGACCCACACCGCCCGTCCGCTCGGAGTGAAGTCGTATCTTCTGACTTTCTTTGAATTTGCGAGTTCCCAGCCGTTAGTGAATCGCTCTCCAAACAGTTTCTTCAACGCCTCATTAAGTTGGGCGGAGAGTGCCCTGCCCGATTCAAGCTCGCTAAAAGCTTCATCCATCAACTCCTTCTCTTGATGGAAAGCGGCTGACATTTTCATTCCACAACAATGAAACAAGATTGCCGCTGTGGACTGGCATTTTAAGTTCTTGTTTCTGGATTCCTCTATTTATTGACGGAGTATTGGTAGATTGTTGCCGCGTCCAGCATAGTCAGGAAACGTTTTTAAGTTGTCACGCTTCGGTCTACACATTCGCGCTAGAAACTTCTCCTGCGCGTTGCCTTGTGCTCCGGAATTCGTTTTCGGAGGGAAAGAAAACTCATGTACCACGAACAGAAAAACAATATGCCGAAATACGTACTGACTGGAACAACCACGATGGGCCTTGTCTGTCGTGACGGGATAGTTTTAGGAACTGACACTCGCGCCACACTCGGAACCTTCGTAGCCCACAAGAGAGCTAAGAAGGTCTACCAAATCGACGACCATGTAGCCATGACAATAGCCGGGGGCGTTGCAGATGCTCAGAACGTTGTCGAGACGCTACGTGCAAATGCGAAACTCTACAAGTACGAAAAAGGGCTGCCCATGCCCATCAGCGCCATTGCACGCCTAGCAGCGAACTTACTATTTTCTGCTCGATACTATCCGTTCATACTTCAATCAATTATTGGCGGAATGGATGATGGAGGCACACACATCTTCGCTCTTGACCCCTTAGGAAGCGTTACCGAAGAAAAATTCGTGTCAACTGGGTCCGGATCACCTGTCGCTTATGGTGTACTTGAGCCTGGTTACAAGGAGGGCATGTCCATCAGTGAGGCCATACCTCTTGTGGTTCGCGCAGTAACTTCCGCGATGAAACGTGACTCTGCGAGTGGTGACAGTTTTGATGTCGCCGTCATATCGAAGGAAGGGTACAGGGAGCTAGACGAGGACGAGAAGAAGAAAGTGGCCGCTCAAGCAAATTAGCGCTTTTAATGAGAATTCTAAGTAACTAGTCTTCAAGGTTGATTCGGCAGTGGCTAGAATAGTAGATGATACGCAGGCGAGGATACGCGAAACAATAGTCACTCATATGCCGAAAGAGGCTGAGATTACAAGAATTGAATTTGAAGGGCCACGCCTCGCAATCTACGTCAAGAATGTCGGACTTCTACTTGAGCAGAGCCACATCGTTACCGAAATCGTAAACCTGCTCCATAAGAGGGTTGTAGTACGCTCTGACCCGTCGATTCGACTGAAAGAGAAGGAAGCTGAACACTTGATAAAGGGAATCGTTCCCTCTGAGGCCGATATTACCGAGATAAACTTCGACCCAAGCCTCGGCGAGGTAGTCATAGAAGCCAAGAAGCCTGGGTTAGCTATAGGGAAGGATGGTTCCACACTTTCAGAAATCATTAAGACGACGAGTTGGCGGCCTAGAGTTCTCCGTGCTCCGCCGCTTCCATCAAAAATCATAGCAAGCAGCCGGCACATCTTGCACTCGGAAAGCGAAGAGAGGAGCAGGATTTTTCGCGATGTTGGAGAACGGATCTTCCGTCCCAGGTTATCCAAGACATCAACCGTCTTCTTCACGCCGCTCGGAGGGTTCCACGAAGTCGGCAGATCAGCAATGCTCGTGGAGACAGAGGAAAGCTGTGTCTTAATGGATTGTGGCATCAGCGCTGGTGCGGACCTTCCCCAATACGCTTATCCGCGAATAGATTCAGATGATTTCGACATCGGCAAATTAGACGCCGTCATTATCTCACACGCACATCTCGATCATTGCGGCTTCGTTCCGTTCCTCTTCAAGTATGGGTACGATGGACCGGTGTACTGTTCGGAGCCGACGTCGGTGTTGATGACTTTACTGCAATTGGATTACTTGGATATTTTCGGTAAGGAAGGGGGCCACCCGCCTTATGACCAGAAGGACGTGCGGGAAGTTGTCTTGCACACCATATCTGTCAAGTACGGAGTCGTAACGGACGTGGCTCCAGACATCAAACTTACCCTTCACAACGCAGGCCACATAATCGGAAGCTCCATCGTTCACCTCCACATCGGCGAAGGCTTGCACAATGTCGTCTACACTGGCGACTTTAAGTTCGGCAGGACAATGTTGCTTGAGCCGGCTACTTGCTCTTTTCCGCGCGCTGAGACATTGATCATGGAGAGTACGTATGGTGGGCCCGATGATGTGATGTCGGATAGGGAGACAGTGGAGGGTAGACTTGCAAAGATTGTGAATGAAACAGCTGAGAAAGGCGGCAGAGTTCTAATTCCGACACTTGCTGTAGGGCGTGCTCAGGAGATCATGCTCGTCCTCAACGCGTACATGAAGAACAAGCAAATCAAAGAACTCCCGATATTCATGGAAGGCATGATTTCCGAAGCCACGGCCATACACACGGCCTACCCAGAATACCTCTCACGCGACCTCCGAGAACAGATACTATACAAGGACATCAACCCATTCCAGTCAGACTACTTCACCAACGTAGACCACCCCTCTGAACGCGAGAAGATCGCAACAGGGCCACCATGCATCATACTCGCTACTTCGGGGATGATGGAAGGCGGGCCTGCGATAGATTATTTCCGTTACATGGCAGCCGATGAGAAGAATACCTTGGTTTTCGTCAGCTACCAAGTTGAAGGAACATTAGGAAATAGACTGAAGAATGGCGCTCGGGAAGTTTCCTTGATGGGACGAAATGGCAAAGTTGAAGCTTTGAAGGTTAACCTACGCGTCGATGCAGTTGAAGGGTTCTCGGGTCATTCCGACAGAAACCAACTCTTCGCTTTCCTTAAGCGGGTGTCACCTAGGCCTTCAAGAGTAATAATGGGACATGGAGAAAGACGAAAGACCGACCTATTTGCACATCAAGTTTCAAGAATCCTGAAACTAAGAACAGTAGCGCCCGATCTGCTTGAGAAATTGAGACTGAGATAGGCTAACCGCCCAGTTCACGGCGGAAGAGACGTGCTATGCTTCCTCGTTAGCTGATGCGCCAGTCGCCGTAGCTTCCATAGGCACGTTTTCTCTTCCACGCCAAACCTTGACGGTCGGTGGCGTCATAACAATTCGTTCTTCACCGAGCCTTGCAATATCTCCTTGAATGGATTTCACGAATGCGACGAGTTCACTGATTGCAGACTTCGTTTCTTCGACACTTCGTTTTGCTATAGGGGTGATTTTAACGATCAATATGTTTCCTTCAATTATCTCAGCCTTGATCCTCGGCACGTCAGTTAGTTCGCGAAGCGGGAACGCTTTGACATAGATCGGATGCTGAATCGAGGGGTTAACTAATGGAAACCTTTCGTCTCCTACATAATTAGAGCCTATCAACTTGAGTCCACCGGTTTAGATGGTCGATTTGTCGGTGGATAGCAGTTTAAGCGTTTGCTTCCAAAGAGGGGGATTCTAACATGCACGTGTAAAGACTTAGGAGGACATTGAGAGAGAAGTGTGCGGAGTTTGTCACTTCCGCGCCAGGAAATTTGGCATAATTTTCACAGGTGATTTGCGTCGATTTCCACTGGAAAACGGTTCATCAACTGGGCTTATTATACGCGTTCCAAAACTCGTCACCCACAAAATGAACGTTCTTGATAACCTTGCCCTTACTCATTGACTTCATTTCAGTCGACTCTACCTCGGCTAAGCCTAAAGCGAGTGGCTTACCGTATTTTTCATCGACGATTACCAGCAAATCGCCCTTGGCAAAATTGCTAGGGATATCACGGATTCCAGGGCGCATAATGTCGGCGCCGTTCGCGACATGGGCCACTGCACCCATATCAACAACAACTCGCGGCAACGAATTGATACATTTTTCGAACTTCAATGACGGTAGTAAACCAATCGTCCTCCGCAAAATCAAGGGCAAATTATCCACGAAATAGACCATCTCTTGATCAACGGCAAGTTCATCAAAGCTCTTTGCCGATACGAGAAATTCTTCAACTCCAGGATAGCGACCAATGAAATCTCTAAGAAGCCCCTTAACTTCTCTGTCTTTGAGACGGCGCATCGAAGGCAATGATTTCAGTCCAAACGTCTCTTTGCGAATAGACGCGAGTTCATACGAAAGGTCTTCTAGACAAACTGCCTAGCAGATTACGTAGCCTAACCTTTAATTTGGAGCTTCCTCTTTTACGGAAACCTTACGTCAACAAGTCAGGTCAGAAAGAGCAATGTCTGCAGTCGCTGATAAGATATTCCAAGAGAGCCTTAGCAAAATCGTTCTCGTGGAACTGAAAGGAAGCCGCACTATACGTGGGAAACTCTACAGCTACGACCAGCACATGAATTTGGTCCTCGAAGACGCGGAGGACGTTTCGAATCCTGAGAATACTCGGAACATTGGCACGATTATTGTCAGGGGCGACAATGTAGTTCTCGTATCACCACCTCCGAAGAGGTAGCTTACTTACTTTAACAGATTACAGGGGTCGCAAAGGTTTTGACGAAAGGAACAGCCTCATTTGGAAGACGAGGGCGTTCGAAGACTCATATCCGATGCAGACGATGCGGACGGCACTCGTATCATGTCAGGTGGAAGCGTTGTTCGGCCTGCGGTTTTGGAGTGTCCAAGAGGCTGCGAAGCTACTCGTGGCAGACGCACAGTATCAACAGGGATCGAAGAATAAGGTAGCTACAAGAGTACACTTCATCGTTAGCCCGCCAGCCTTAACCCATTTTGCAACCATTCCGTTCCTAAAGTCGAAGTGTAGATTATTCTCGACTGCGGATCACACGTAGGCTTAGTCTAGTTGACTAAGTGGTTGTGGTTGTGGCAGGTTGAACGGGTGCCACCGGAGCTGGTGTGTCGGAAGGTGCCGCCGGAGATTTCTTGAAGGTCTCAAGAAACGTAACTGTTTCCATCTTCGGCAGGTACTTTTCCACATCAGCAGTCAGCGTACGCTTAGCAACTTGCAAACCTTCTAAGAAGAACGCTTCTTCTGGAACCTCGACCTGGAGCTTACCATTCTCGATTTTAATCGAGAACTTTTGTTGGTCCACAGATGGAATCCGTTTGTGAACTAAGTTGCGTACTTTCTCATCTTCGGCTTCAATGACTTTTTCTAGAGTTATGTCGTATATGAGTGTCTTACCAGCAAATGGATGGTTGTAGTCTACCTGAACTCGGCCTGCCCCCACGGAGCGAACTTGGACTGTCTTCCCGTCGATGTTCACTTGCAAACCAGGGACTGGAGTTACGCCTTCGGCTGCGAATTTTCGAAGCGGAACAAGTCGAACTTTCTTCGGATCACGAACACCATATCCCTTGTCTGGAGGGAGCTCGACTGTGGTTGCCTTGCCGATTTCCAGACTCGACAGAGTCTCGTCTAGTCCCTTTGGCACCCATCCTTCCCCGACTATGATGAAGAATGGTTCGTAATGCTCCTCGCCGCGATAGAGCTTCTTTTCTTTAGCTACGCTCTCTAGAGTGGTCCCGACGGTCTCTCCGGTCTCCTTCACCCGTAGCGTATAGTCGGCGAGTACGAAATCTCCATTCTTAACTGACAATCAAGTGCACCTTGAACTTCGAAGGTGCAGCTAAGATTTGTCCGTTCTACATTAATCTTTCAGCACAAGATGACATTCACAGACTATTCGAAAGTCAGCACGGAGAGAGAGGAGCATTGTTGTTTTCTCAGTACTTGGCCGGTTTTGAGCATTCGACCCCACTCTTTTATGTTCGATATTTGAAGTCGTCAGCATGCGGTGCTGATTGGTGAAGTTATTCACTGTTGGACCAGTGGCCTGCTATCCTGAAGTGCTTGAAGCTATGGGGAGGCAGATGCTAAGCCATCGAAGTAAAGAGTACCTCACGATGCATTATGAAACCGTTCAACTTTTACAGGATTTCATTTCGACGAAAAAAGAGATCTTCCTGTTCACCAGTACTGGAACAGGTTTCATGGAGGCGTCGGTGAGGAATTGTGTGAGGAAGAAGATGCTGTGCTGCATAAATGGAAGTTTCGGCGAACGCTTCGCTGAAGTCGCAGAATCCAATGGGATAACGCTCGTGAAGCTAGCCCCACCCCTCGGCCAGCCCATATCGGCAGTGGAGTTGGATAGGGCGCTGGGGGAAAACGCTGATGTTGAAGCCGTAGCCCTCACCCACAATGAGACAAGTGTCGGCCTCATCAACCCACTAAAAGAACTAGCCACCACCGTCAAGAAACATGGTAAGCTACTGTTCGTGGACGCCGTCAGCTCAATGGGCGGCACGGACATTAACGTGGACGAATTGGGAATCGATGTTTGCTTTTCAAGTTCACAGAAATGCTTCGGCGTTCCCCCCGGCTTGGGGATGGGCAGCGTAAGCGAAGAGGCGCTGAACCTCTCCGCGACGGCTACAAACAAGGGGTGGTACTTCGACTTCAAAGTTTGGGAAGAAGACCAGAAGAAAGGCCATGGGACACCAGTCACCTCAGTCATACCACAAATCGCCGGGCTCAATATCGCACTGAAAATGATTCAACAGAAGGGCGGAAAGAAATGGTACTTCGACTTGTACAAGGAACGAAACCGGAGAATTCGCGAAGGGATCGAGAAGATCGGCTTATCCACCTTCCCACAGAAAGGCTCCGAGAGCCCTACAGTGAACTGCATCAACGCACCAAAAACCATGGAGGGCGGTGTCGTTTATGAGAGGATGCGGCAAAATGGGTTCGAGCTGGCGGAAGGATATGGGCCGCTCAAGAAGAAAACTTTCAGGATCGGAAACATGGGTTACATAGAAATGGCCGACATCGATCTCATGCTCAAAACTCTGCGCGATGTCATATCATCTCAATGAGCTATCCGTTTAGGATACCTCTCCACCAGCAAGGCATCTTCGCAACCCTTAGTTGAGACGTAAGTCTGCACTTGGATTATAGAACCTAAGAAGGCTTTTTGCACAGCCAGCTTCTTCGACGCGTGAGGAACCATGTCGATCAGTCTTGGGAAAATTATGGGGATCCCCGTGCGGATACACTACACGTTATGGTTTGTTTTCCTTCTAATCGCTTGGTCCTTAGCCTATGGTTACATGCCCCATCAATACCCTGGGCTTAGCGAGCTCACATATTGGACCATAGGAATCGCGTCATCAATCGTCTTGTTCGTTTCCGTGTTGATCCATGAGCTTTCGCATTCGTATATTGCGAAGAAGAATGGGCTGCCCATCGCCAGAATAACACTCTTCTTCTTTGGCGGGGTTTCTGAGATGACGGAGGAACCGCGGGACCCGGGCTTAGAGGTTCGGATGGCTGCTGCCGGCCCGCTGATGAGTTTCCTCATCGCCGGCATCCTCGGTGCAATCTGGTATATGGGACAGGAAGCTCACCTACCAATTATCATAACGGCGACAGTTGGATATGGCGCTCTAATCAACGCTGTACTCGGTGCATTCAACCTGTTACCCGCTTTCCCGCTTGACGGAGGCCGCGTCTTCCGCGGGAGCCTATGGAAACACTCAAAGAACCTAATCAGCGCAACAAGAATTGCAACCCGAGTCAGCGAAGTCCTTTCACTGCTCATGATGCTTGGTGGTTTCGTAGCGATAATTTTTGGGGATTTCGTTGACGGAATCTGGATTGTAGTGTTAGGTTGGTTCATCAAGTCCGGCGCAGAAACCAGCCTAAGACAGACGCTCGTCGGTGAAACGCTCAGTGGAGTGACCGTAGCGAGCATTATGACACGAGAGGTCCTAACAGTGCCGTCTAACATTACGGTTCAGCAGGTGGTTTCTGATTACTTCCTTGTCCACCCACACGGTGGCTACCCAGTTGTCAGGGAAGGCCAGCTGCTTGGGTTGATAACACTGCAATGCGTTCGCGCTGTTCCCAAAGAAATCAGAGGCTCTGAAACTGTTGCACAAGCGATGATACCCATCGAACGCACAGTGGCCGCTCCCCCTAACCTCTCAGCTTTGGATGCTTTACAGAAGATTGCACGTGAGAAGGTTGGTAGGCTTCTGGTTACAGAGAACGGACAGCTACGAGGCATTGTGACTAGAGGGGATTTGATTAAAACCATCCAGACTCGGCAGGAACTAGAAAGATCAGAATGGAAACAAATCTCATCTTCAGCGCCTGCGCCGCAACTTCATTCCTGTGTACAATGCGGCGCACAGCTACCCTTAGGAACGAGCATTTGCCCGCATTGCAACGCCACCCAACCGCAATGAGGCAACCGCGGACTCAGACGTCAATGCGGTTTGCCGGCCTTCTGAAGCCTGTCCTTGTGTCTCTCCTCGCCCTCCCTCCACCTCCTTTTCTCCTCTTGAGTCTCTGGTGTCAGTGGCGGGAGGACCATTGGTTTTCTGTCCTTCCCGAGGCCGACGTAGGTTAAGAAACATGTACCAGCGTGCCTTACCTCGCCGGTGATGGGATTTTCGGCCTCTAGCCGAACCCCAAGTTCCATTGAGGTCTTGTGAACGTAATTGACTGAAGCCTCTAAGCGAAGCATATCCCCGATGTAGGCTGGAGCTAGGAAATCCATACGGTCTATTGAAGCGGTTACGAGGTTACATCGAGCGTGTTTAATTGCAGCCAACCACGCGGTCTCCTCAATCAAACTGAGAATCCTGCCACCAAACACATTACCCAACGGGTTGGCATCCATGGGTAACATGATCCTCGTCACCGTAACATACGATTCACTCGGCGACTTGCCCACTTGACTCATAGCGATCAACCTCAACGAGCATTATAGCTAGACGAACTGTAAGACTTTGCGTCTCAAAACGATCGTCGACAACTGTTGATCGCGTTGAATCCCCGTTAAGGAGTAGCAGACGAGAAGGTTGAAAGAGCTGAGGCGAAATTGAATTGGTCAGGTTAGTTCCTCTATGGTTCAAGAAAAATCCAGCGGCTCACCCACGGAACTAACACAAGTTGGGAGACGGTCATTTCATTCACTGAAGAGCCTGACTTCTCTAACCCATTACTTCTGCGTCCTCATTCTGATAGCCATCCTGATGAACCAGTCTCTTGTCCCTGCTCTATCAACTCAATCATCTGAAGCGGAGACAAAGTATGCGAAGCTCGGTTTGGAAGCTGCAAACTGGATCGCTTCATTCCAAGTAACCCCTCTCAACGATTCGTGGGGCATACCATACCAAGATGAACGAGCTTGGGGCTTGGATCCGTACTTCTTTGCGAATGGGACCATAACTGCTGGAGTGGGAAGCATCGCCGGCGGACAACGGCAAAAGTTGGCATATCTAATCGGAGGGCACGACGCGGGTGAAGGAGCCAATGCTGCCCTCGACGCTTACCTAGAAACAGGCGATCCGAAATATTTGGAAATCTTCAACGTCTACTACGGATATTTCCAAGGCGCCCAAATACCAGGTACAAGAACCACAACCCCCGCCCACACTGTACTTACCGCCGATGGAGAAAACATCACCGTTGATAATTCCGGATTCTGGGCAGAACAGGCAAGCGTTTCGGCTGGTGTCAATGGTAATTATGGAAGTGAAGACGATCAAACTACGCTCCAAGCGATTTATCCCGCCGCTGAACACGGAAACCCCATCGCCACAACCCTGATCGCATATTACCGACTGACACACGACCAGGCCGCACTCGCCATGCTCAACCGTTATGGTAGTTGGCTAGTAGGAACACAGATCCATAGTGGACAGTATGCTGGCGCTTTCCCAGTCACTCAATATTACTGGGCGATAGGTTGGAAACCGAGAATGTACGAAACCACTGAGTCAGCGTGGGTTCTCTCGGAATTGTACATGCTCACTGGAAACGAGACCTACCTCAACTCAGCTGAGGCTGCTGGACAGTACATGTTGTCAAGACAATTCGTCGGGCCCCAATGGGAGCACACGCCGGTCTATGGTGCACTGCCCTATGAGTGGAATGAGACACATTATACAAACAGCGTTTCCACGAATCACGCTGGCTTCACGATCCTAGCTTGGACTCAACTCTTCCGGATAACAGGAGATCAGCGGTACCTGACGGCAGCGGAAAAATACGCCGATTGGCTTCTCAGCTTCCAAGTTACGAATACCACAACGAACTGGGGGAACCACACATACGCGAACGATAGCATGGCCGTAGGAGGGTTCTACTATGGTTACCAGACGGAAAAACATGAATTCGGTTGGCGCGTCGCCGAATCATTATGGAGTGCATCCTACGCGATACCAGCGCTCCTAATGCTCTCACAACTCACAGGTGACGGTAATTACTACAGCTCAGCCTTGCTCGCGGCCAACTGGCTGACCCAGATGAGATACCCCGACCAAGCCCCTGTGCCGCTCCAGGCCCTAGCGATCATCAAGTATCCAATCTCAAGTTGGTGGGGGCTCTACCCACAATACTACCAACCCGACATGCGTGAGGTGGAAAACGCGGGCATCGTATCCTTCGTCCAAGAAGGCATGAAGAACGCGTCCTCGATTCGAGACCAACAACCGACATGGTTCGAAAAAACCTTCAACATAGACTTCAACCTCATCAATTATGAAATGGCAAGTCGCGGCCCGACATTCATGAAGATGGCGTGGAGTTGGTGGCCGAACATAGGCTTCGAACCCAGGTATGGCGGAGACATAGCCTTCGGAGCGTTTGCCATTGATAGCTATCTAACCTTCAATACTAGCTCGTATGAGGCGTCGCAGGCTCTTGCGCAATTCGACCAGATGACTGGAAACAACACAACCTCTCTGCCCCAGAACATCACATCATCGTATGACCAAGCTGTCAAACTCGCGGCCGCCGCCCAAGAGAACTTCGACCTAGGCTGGTACACAGTCGCGAAAGGACAGATCAACGACGCATTAACCTACGTCAACGCAGCACTAAGCGAACTTCAACCGCTCATCCCTCTCAGAGAACAGAACACGACCCTTCTAGCACTCTTTGCAACCGCAGTCGTCATTATTCTGGTGTCGAATCTATATTGGTATAAGCGATTAACCGGGCTAACCAAGTACCGACGCATTCGTCACAAGCAAAGACAAAAGTGACAAGACAGCTCGAAGGCTCTAGCCAAAGTCTTTTCAGCCTCAATCGTCATTGAACTGCAAGGACTTGTAAATGGGTAAAATCTCTAGACGACAATTCGTTTCTACATCAGCTTTTACTGCTGGCGGCTTTGTACTAGGATACGCAACCAAGAGCCTGATCCTATCACAAACCCTGCCACCACCCGAATCTGCGGTAAACACGCCCGACGATGCCTTGAACAATCTGATGGCTGGAAACGCACGTTACATGCAGGGTTCACCAATTCACCCGAATCAATCAGCGGAACGACAGGCAGAGGTCGCCCAAGGTCAACAACCATGGGCAGCGATTCTTGGATGCATAGACTCTCGGGTGCCCCCGGAAATTGTCTTCGATCAGGGATTAGGGGACCTCTTCGTGGCGCGGACAGCAGGCCAAGTTATCGATAACGTCGTCCAAGGCAGCCTCGAATTCGCCGTCGAGGAGGGCGTGAAGCTAATTATGGTACTGGGCCATCAAAGCTGCGGAGCCGTAAAAGCAACTATCCAGACACTTCAAACCAACGGCCACGCAGAAGGCCAAATCGCAACGCTAGTTGAAGCCATTAAACCGGCAGTAATCGAAGCAGAGTCGCAACCAGGCGACCTCTTGGATAACTCGGTGAGGGCAAACGTAGCATTGGAAGTCGAATACCTGAAATCATCAAGTCAAATAATCCTTGACGCCCTAGATCAAGGCACAATCGAATTGGTTGGCGCCCGGTACGATCTTGGGACTGGAGCGGTAAGCGTAATATCCTAGGGTAAATCCGAACATTCGAACAACTCAGCCCGTTATTGAAACCAAAAAGGGAAAAATCGGGACGCACAGACATCAGACAGGGTAGACCTATGCTACCATTTCCTCTTGTCTAATGTTCTTGTCGTGCTCAGTACCCAACTTCATCTTAACCTTGCGTTTCTTCGCCATCTCAACTCACCTCCATCAAAAGCCTAACGAAAGCATATGTGGTCTATGCAAGTATTTAACAGGGCTTGGAGAAAACATCTACAACGGAGAAAATTCCGCATTTCCACTTAATCCACCAAGACCACTCCCGTTCAGATATGGAGGCTAGGCTGAGTTTCTAGCCATATAACGATCCGCAATTACTCGCGCTCTTTCATATGCACCAATCCAGTCCCTCGGTCCTTTGGCGCAGCCCATTCCAATGAGCTTCCCCTTCAAATCACTTCTCGAAACTGGATTTGTCTCAAACGCGAGAACTGCATAGCACCGCTTGGGACGCGCAGTGAAAATGTCAATCATGACATACTTGCTCTTCGCTCGTTTTTTCCAAAGGAAAGGTTTGCCATTAATCCCCTTGTCTACAACGCGCCATGCTCTTGTCAAAATTCAATCACAGCTTGTCAGCTGGGTTTAGGGTAGAGCGCTTGGTATTGAACATGGAAGATAACTATCGTTGTTCGCGATTCTATTAAGCGTCGGTGATTGGAGTCTCTCTCAGAGTAGGTTGGAGCTTCACTATCCTTAGGCTGATTATCTCGGTTTTTCGGCTGGAGATGCTCTCGATCACTTGGTTTGTCGGATACGTGTCAATTTGAATATGTGCCACCGCTGCGTTCGCCCCTTCGAACATTACATTGTGAACCTCGTGCACGCTCACTCTTGATTCCCTCAGATCTGTTAGAATCCTGGTAAGCACGCCAATCCTGTCGTAATGCCGAATTATTAGTTCGTATAATGCTGAAGTCTCCTTTGCAAAATTCAGACAGTTCTCAACATCCCCAGTCCTTACATAATGTTCGATAATTCGAACTGTTTCGTCTGCGGTCGCCGTTTGTGCTTGCATAGTCGAAGCCCCAACATGGTGGGTTCCAACCCAGTTTGGCACACCAGCGAGCACGTCCGCGAAATCTCCCTGTCCCTGCCCAGGTTCTCTCTCGTACACATCAAGCCCCGCCCGGACTCGACCATTCTTGAGAGCCTCCGCCAACGCGACGTTATCGATGACGGCGCCGCGAGCTGTGTTGATTATTATGGTCCCTTGCTTCATTCGCGCGATTCGTTCTGATGAAATCAGATGTTTCGTTTCAGCGGTGAGAGCGACGTGTAAGGAGATGATGTCGCATTTTTCTATGAGTTCATCGACTGAGGAGATTCGGGTGACGCCTAGTTCTGCTGCTTTTTGATCTGTGAGGCTTCGGGACCATGCGACTACGCGCATGTCGAACGCCCTGGCGCGTTTAATCACTTCCCGCCCGATAGAGCCCACTCCTACGACGCCGAATACTCTCCCCTTGAGACCGTCTGCATGTTGGAAGGCTGACTTCTTCCACTTTCGTTCCAGTAAGGCGGCGTTCTGCTCTGGGATTCTTCGGTCAACTGCAATCAATAGGCCAAAGGTAAGCTCAGCAACAGCGGCAGCGTTCTTGTCTGGACAGCTGGTCACGTAAACTCCTTTCGCCGACGCTGCGGCCATATCAATGTTTTCCGTTCCCGCTCCAGCCCTTACAATAAGTTCCAGATCTTCCCCGGCCTCAATCGCTTGCCATCGAACCTTCGTTCCCCTTACAACTAGAATCTTGGCTCCCTTTATCCGATCTACCAACGAGCCCTCAGTCAAGTCGGGATCGTATTCAACCTCGCCCACAATTTTGCGCAATGTATCAACGTGGGATGGTGGTAGAGTATCAGCGATTAAGAGCTTCAAATCGAAGCCTCGGATTTGTTTCGGTGTTCTGGTTACTTAGTTCTTGTGACTGCCACTCAGCATGATACGTAGCGTTTTCGTGTCAATCGGTTGGGGCCCTCCAAAAATCAAGTAGATATTCGAACGTCGTTCCCATGGTTATGTAGTTGGATGGCCAACCGAATATTCCGACTTTGTTCACTATGTTCGTTCGGTCCCATATGATCGTATTACGTAACTGGTAGCCTGCTTCGATAAGGGATTGATAGATGCTAATGTGAATGGGGATTCTCTTTCCGTATCTTTCGCTTTTCCACCACATATCTGGAACGTTGATAACCGCATGACCGCGCGGCTTGAGGAGAGGAAGTAACCTCGCATAGATCACCTTCATCTCTTCCGAATAACGTTCGACTTCAAGCGTTCCTAGGTCTTTTGGATCTTGACTGTACTGCTCAACTCTTAGAAACTGCTTGTTTCTTCTGAGATCGCCGCGTCTACTCTTGTTGAGCCGAACTCGGTTTAACAGGTTTGCGTAGGGCGGCGAGGTAAAGATCAGACTGAGAGATTCGGGTTCCAAATACTCTGGAATGGTTCGAGCGTCGTCACAGATCACAACCTGTTTCGTTTTGCTGGCGATCTTGTTCTTGGAGAGACGCTGTTTGGCGACGTGGCAGTACGTGGGATTTATGTCGAAACCGATACCGTTTCTTTCAAGATCATTGCAAGCAATGAGGGTGGTTCCTATCCCGTTGAATGGGTCGAGAACCAGTTCCCCGCGATGCGTAAACAGCTCAATGACCTTCCGAGCTAAGGTAATTGGCATTACAGCCGGATGGATTCCTTTGTCGCGGACATCTCGCCCTTCGTAGAAAACCTCCCACACACCTATCTGAGCCTTAACCCATTCCTTCGCAGTCATACAGTTGAGATGATTCTCAGGGCAGTTGCATAGCCTTCGACCTGAAACTTCAACCCTCTTCGCAACCTGCACAGAACAAACCTAGCTGCATGAGCTGAATGCCTTACTATTAATCTGGAGACATTGTCAGGAATTTCGCGTAACGCAAAGGCCGAGGGGTAGGTCCACATGCTTCCTAAGTTAGTGAGAGAGACGAGCCAAGGACATACGGGCTGCTCGTGAGACGGCTGTACGAGCTGGCAACTAGAACGCATAGGCTAGTTCGAGGCGGGGCTTTTCAGATGACTGCTGAATCAGTCAACGATTACGCTGAAATGAGGACCAAATGGTCCACAAGCGCGAGGGTTGCCTTTCAGAGTGAGAAAAAGAGGACCACTAGAATTGGCCTATTGCACAACTAGTCGAGATTTGCATTAACTGCGATTCTAATATCGTGGCGTCGAGGGGTCTATCTCGACTGCCCACTGATCGATGCCTCCTTTGAGGTTCTTTACTTTCTTGAATCCACGCTGACGTAGGAGGTTGACCGCCCATGCACTTCGCTCTCCAACGTGGCAGTAGAAAACGTACTCGTTCTCGGGATTAAGCTCGTTGACACGCGCCCAAATTTGACCTATAGGAATTAACGTGCTGCCTTCTATGTGGCAGAAATCGTATTCGTATTTTTCTCTAACGTCAACTAGGCGGACTTGGGTTCCACTTTCGATTAGGCGCTTAAGCTCCTTGCCTGTGATCTCCATCTCCTCTTCCATTCATGTTGCCCTCAATTTTATGGACTATGTTGGTGTCGGATACATGGTGCGTTGTTGGCTGGCTCTAGTCTTCTATTGTGACCTCGTATAGAATATCTCTCTCGTTTATCTTCTCCCAGGGCCGTTTGTAGAGCATTCGAATCAGCGTTATTCCCTTCTCGAGCGGTATGAAGCTGAAGGACTCTGTTCCACCACCTCCTGTACTTTCTGAGACGCGTTTGTAACTTGTGCTTGAAAGTTGAAGGAGTGACTTGTCGTAGTTGGCCTCCCACTTATGTCCCGTGGTTCTATTAGACGGTAATTCAATCAAGAATTCGTTTTTGAGCTTCACGTTTAATTTCTGTGTTGGCACGGTCATTCTGGTTACAAGAGGTGCGATGTTTCGTTCTTGGACCTAAGGGTTTTGTAATCCTTCAAACGGCGTGTTCTTTAGCTTACTACGCGAATTGTCCAGAAGTCGCTCGCTAGATTCTGCTCGAGCAGGTATGCGTAAGGGAGGGTGAAGTATCCTTCCATGCCCCATCCGACGCCCCAAGAGTTTCTTACGATGAACCAGTTCTGTGAGTCATCGTAGCCAACAGCCATAACAGCGTGTCCACCAATGGATTTCTCCGTGGGTGCGGGCATCGGAGCATGGCCGGTCTGGGCTACTTGCGGGCTTTCGAAACTTTCGTACACAGAAAAGCCGAAGACAAACGGGTAGCCGGAAGCTAAGCATCCCTTTAGTTGGTTAAGAATCTGCGAAAGCCTCTGATATTGTACTGCCTTGAACTTCAAAGCTTGCTGATAGCATTGTTGAGGAGGTTTAACTGCGAATTTCGTGATATCATATGGCCATAGGGTTTCGGGGCAGTCTCCTTGTTGCGCAACACTCTTGATTCCGTCTCGGATTTGGCCGCCTGAATCCTCATTTACAGTGCCTTCCATTGCCCGCTCGTTATAGTAGATGAAAAGTCGCGATGGTACGAAGACATTCGCTTGTTTCTCTTTCATCTGGTCGAATTCCAACGCGGCCGCGATGGCATTGGCGGTGCAACTTCCAAGTTGTCCCTGGTCGTACACGGTAGGGCACTGCGGTCGCAGGTCAGCACTAGGTGGGAGCTTGAGTAGAAATTCAGGAGGTGTAGCGTAGAGATGATCTCTTTGGTCTGGAAGATCACGAACCCAACCATATCGTGCTATTTTACGCGGCATTTCTCTACCTTTCTATTCAGCTCATGGTAATCTAGCGCTTTGTCACCGCGTGGTGTTTGCTTGGGGTTTGGTCGTGCACCCCGGCCAATGTGACTGGGCGCTTCCTTAGCAGAGAAGGCAACAGTGGCGCTATTTAGATAGTGCCTCGATAAGTTGTTGTTCATAAAGCGCTTCAGGTTTGACCCAATTAATTGCGGTATTCGATTGATGTCGAAATCAGACCGAAGTTATCTGAATTTAGGCTGATGGTGACTGGAAACCGGTCGACACCGAGATTAGAGAGACCCCGAGCAATGGAGACGCTTGAGTGCTTCTGTGTGGGCAGCTATGGGGGATGAGGATGAATGAATTTCTACGCAACTCTAACCACGGATTGTAACCAGAGGTGCAAGTATTGCTATGAGAAGTCGTGCGACGATTTTGGAAGCGATTTCCATGATCTAGCAATTGACTATTCAGTTCCTTCCTCTGTGAACTACGACATTGGCTTATTACGGCGGTTTCTTGAGCAGGACAGTGACCCAGTCCTAATTTTCTATGGTGGCGAGCCTCTCATCAAGCTTCGCAGAATGAGGGAGACCATGGATGCGATTCCAAACGCCCACTTCGTTGTTCAAACCAATGGTCTACTATTGGACAGGTTAGAGTCAGAATATCTGAATCGGTTTGACTCAATTTTCGTGTCACTTGACGGCGACGAAACAACCACCGACAATAACCGTGGGAAAGGAACGTACAGAAAAGTGGTCAGTAACCTGAAGGCAATTCGAGAGCGTGGTTTCACAGGTGAGATTGTTGCGAGAATGACAGTTACCGAGGAGACTGAGATCGACAGACAAGTTTTGGTACTCATTGATCAGAACGATTTGCCGATTTCCTCTGTCCATTGGCAGTTGGACGCATTGTTCTGGCAAAACGATTATCCGAAACGCCGATTCTTGGAGTGGGCTACAGACAACTACAACCCGCGAATTAGGAGGCTGATCCGTGCGTGGGTTGATCAAATGAAGGTCTCCGGAGAGGTCTGGCGTTTGTATCCGTTCGTAGGTGTTATGCAATCGATGCTTAACGGGGGATCAAGCCATCTGAGATGTGGATCTGGTTGGTGTGTGTTCAACATTCAAACTGACGGAAACATTACCCCCTGCCCAGTCATGGCGGGCATGAAAGACTTCTACCTAGGCAACATCCGCGACGCCTCGATCAGCAGACTGAAGGATACTGTGTTCGTGTCCGAGCCATGCACGTCATGTGAAATTTTTGCGGTTTGTGGGGGGCGTTGCCTCTACGCAAATGTTACGAAACTTTGGGGGGCTAATGGATTCAGAGAAGTCTGCAGCACGGTCATGAACATGATAGCAGCACTCGGTGACGCGCTCCCAGAAATCAAATCACTGATAGAGAGCGGCAGAGTTCACCAAAATGACTTTGAGTATCCAAAATACAACGGTGCCGAAATAATCCCTTGAAAAACCCGATTCATTGTTAATCGCTGAGTGAGCTGCATCCTAACCTGACTGTCCTAACATGCAACGCTTCTTGCTTCTGATTCGGTGAAGATATTTCCAGGGCACATAATCATGTTAGGATCCAATGCGATCTTAGTTCTCAGCATTTGACTTATGGCCTCTTGGTCGTACTGGATACTTAGTAGTTTTCTCTTCAGCTTGCCAATGCCGTGCTCTGCAGAAACTGTTCCACCCATTCCTACAGCTTCTCGCGCTAATTCCTCGGCCAATTTTTCGGCTTTGGGTAACTCCTCTGCGTTGCGTGGTATAATGTTCACGTGGAGGTGATTCTCGGCTATGTGTCCGAACATGTAATGCTCAAGGCCAGACGCGCTCAGTCTTTCTGTGTATTGTCTCACGAGAAAATCGAGTTTATTGTTTGGTACCGCAGTATCGGTGCTTATCTTATGCATGCCCGGTATGTTGCTTTTTCTCCGTGCGACGATCTTATTGATGGCCTCAGGAATCGCGTGTCTGAGCGTTCTCAGGGATTTTCGGTCGCGTTCTTCCAAGCCACTAACAGCGGTTTCCAGCGATGAACCAAATTTCTCTAATGGAGCCTGCAAGAGGCGAATTGCTTCGGTTGGATCGTCATACGCGAATTCAGAAAGGATCGCCGTCCCAGTCTTGTCCGCGGGTAACCTTATGCCGGTGGGCAATTGGTTCTCTTCAACGAGATTACGAAGCAAACCTAGTGAGTTGGAGTCCATATACTCCATGGAGTGGAGTGTCAAAGGTTCCCGCGTGAATCGTAAAGAACGAACATGCTGCACAAAGCCAATTGCTGCATCTTGTGAGGGAAAGAAAGCTAGGAACATAGCAACATGGGCTGGAGCAACGGTCAGGGCAATTTCAATCTCGGTAATTACTCCCAGAGTTCCCTCTGATCCTATGAAAAGGTCGATCAAGTCCATTTTCTCCCGCGTAAAGTATCCTGTAGCGCACTTTACGTTGGGTCGAGTATAGGTAGGTAAAGGAACTCGCTTCGTTGAACCGTCAAGGTGTCTTATCTCGATGGTCATCGTCGAGTCAACTTGATTCTGGCCACGGCGGAGTGCAAGAACATCTCCGGTTGCAAGGACGACTCGAATTGCACGGACATGCGCCCGGGTACGACCGTAGAAGTACGTCCTAGCTCCAGAAGCGTCCGTAGCTACCGTTCCCCCCAACGACGCGGACTCCTCGGTTGGATCAGGAGCGTAGAAGTATGTCGCACGTTCCCTCAGGAATCTCGACAGATCTTTCCATTCAGAGTCGACTGGATTAGTCGTGTCATTCCCAAAGTTCTTTCGGGCGAGTTGCTCTTGTAGTTCGCTGAGTCGGATACCTGGCTGGCAGATCAGAGTCCATTCTTGTGCTGATTCGTTCCATCTAATCCCTAAGACTCTGTTCATCTTCTCTAATGAGATGATGGCTCCTCCGATTGGTACGGCGCCGCCTACGATTCCGGTTCTAGCTCCAGAGATAGTAACTGGAATCTTGTTTGCGTTCAGCTCCTTCAGAAACAGGGAAACCTGGGCTTCAGTCAAAGGGAAAAGAACGGTAGTGGCTGATCCGGGACCAAAGGATGATTCATCATGAAGGTATGATTCAAACCTCGAACGAATCGCGGATTCCGATTCAACTCTTAAGACCTGTATGCTCGACGCGTTCGACCGAGGCTCGACGGCCGTTATTTCAATCAATGATGAACAGGAATCCGTCTTACCGCGATCTATTTGAATTCAACTAGGGTTCCGTGAGCCTGTCGGCAGTTGCCGGCGTCCCTTGATCCACGATACATTTTGCCGAGACCGTTCGATTGTTTTTGTTAGAGAACTTCGTCAAACCAGTCGAACCAGACTAAGTAGTTTGGGGAATTTTCAACCTTTGCCCTGATTCTTCTGGGCTTTGGGTGTTTTGGGGTTTCGGTTAATGTACTTTGGTGGAATTGTGGGTGTGGAGGTGGAAATGGTGTAGTCATGGATAATTTGGTTGGTGACATTATGGCTATCTGTGATTTGAGATGGCGAAACTTCGATATGTCAGACCGACGTTAGCCTCTGCAGCCTTACTTCTAATCGTAGCTTCATTGTTTTTGGCTGTGGGTGGTGTTAGTGCGGCTCCAGTTCCAGCTGTTGATCAGCAGTGTTCTTTGATTGGGGCTTCCTACTTGGACGGTGTTGGGGTGCATGCTCCGGCTGGGCAGACGTTCATTCCAACTCAGTCTTCGATTGTGGGATTCGCACTCAACCTACAATCCGACAATGATTTCGCTACGTCGATGACTGCTAATATAATCTCTAATGGAATTGCGGGTGTGAATGGGATAGAGGGTGGTTTGGTGGGTTCGGTTACGTTTACCGTCCCAAGCCTCTTCGGCCAACCCAACGGTAACTGGCTTCAAGTACAGTTCCCAAGTGGCATCCCTGTCACTCCAGGTGCAGTTTACGCGCTTAACCTGGTGGATAATTCTGGGGGTTCGGGAATTAGGTGGGATGCGTGTTCGGCGCCCTACGGGAATGGATGTGGCTATGCTGCGGGTCAGTGTCAGGCTAATTCCTGGGGGTTCATCGAGTATAACGGTGACTTTTCAGTAGCCTTCTCAACGACCGGCATCGGAGTCGCTCAGGGGGCGTCCGGTTCTTTGAATCTGTACCTGACCTCGGTGAATGGTTTCGTCTCCCCAGTCACACTCACCTTCTCCGCACCGGCGGGTGTGACGGCTTCGTTTAATGGGCCGAGTAATGTTGAAACTTCGGCTGGGGGGACGGCTTCACCTACGTTGACTATCTTTGTGTCGGGCACCATGGCGCCGGGCACCTATCCGTTTACGGTGACGGCGTCGAGCGGCGCAATCTCGCATACCGCTACGTTGCAGGTGAACGTAACCCCAAGCAGCCCTCTAATCTCGTCTGGAGTCACACCAGACTTCATCACTCAACCCACTCCTGCCACGATCAGTCTAACGCCTGACGCTGCGAAGTTCAGCACGGTAACCCTCTCATCCATCAACGGGTTCAACGGTCCAGTCAGCTTAGCCGCGTCATGGGTTGGAACAACACCCGCAGGAGTCAGCATCACTCTACCCAGCCCATTGACTGTTCCTACGGATGGTGCAGCTACCTCAACCCTTACGCTAACGGCTGGCAACTTCCCCTCAACAGGCAGCTACACGCTCCTGCTCACCGCGACGAGTGGAACGGTTTCGCATTCAACTGAGATCAGCGTCACAGTAGCCGCAACACCATCCGTCCTAGCCCCAGTTGCAGCCGTCGCCCCAGACTTTGCCATCGCGCCAAGTTCGGTTGCGGTTTCCGTCATCCAGGGTCTGAGCGGGTCGACGAATGTGGTCGTTAGCTCGGTTGGAGGGTTCAGCTCACCAGTAACCTTCTCAGCCTCCTGGGTCGGCAACGCCCCTACAGGCATCAGCATCACCCTCCCACAAACCGTGACACCGCCAGCCGGCGGCGTGGGTAGCTCATCCGTCGGCTTCACAACAACCTCAATAGCGTCGACCGGAAGCTTCACGCTACAAGTTACAGGAACGAGTGGATCCGTAAGTCACAGCACTGACATAAACCTGCAAGTAAACTACCCATAACCACAACCACCTACGAGTCGACCGTCCACTCCACAAGTCCATGTGTAACACATGTGTAACACAACTTCGACAATTCAATGAATTTCTCTATCGCAGCACAGCTACCACTTCGATCTCGATGAGCAATTCCTTCATAGCGAGACCGGTCACGCCCACAAGGGTGGTTGCAGGAAGACGATCTTTAGGCAAGTATTCGTCGCGGACTTTCCTGAATTTGTCAACCTGATCGAGACGTGTCATGTAGACGTTCTGCTTTACGACATCTGCTAATGTCGCGCCCAACGTTTTCAGAACTGACAACAGGTTTTCGTAGACCTGCCTTGTTTGGGCCTCCACATCACCGACCCCAACTATTTCGCCTTCCTGATTTCTAGCAATCTGCCCCGAAACGTACAGGATCTTCCCAGGTCCTTCAACCGAGACCACATGTGTGTACCCAGTAGGTCGGTGTACAGTCTCAGGGTTGACAAAGGAAACATGCATAATGACCGATTCCGAACATTTTGAAACAATCATAAAGGATTTGCGAACAGCTCTACAAAATAATTAGTCGATAGACGAAAATCGATTGGTCTAGCGGGATTGCCATCGTTACCGTCGGTGGATATTCGCATTAATGAAAAAAGGAAGGAAAGGGTTTGGTTTCAGGATGGTTTCTTTAGGTTACGGTGGCGATGAAGCTTAGTTGTACGCCTGTTGGTCTTCTGTTTGCGGGTGATGGTTGTTGGGTTGTTGGTGTTGCTGGGTTTGGATTGTAGCCGCTGACTCCGTTGAGTGAGGCGATTACGGTGCCGTTGTACATGACTGCGAGTCCTCCCAAGGCCCATCTGTAACTGTGACCGCTAGAATCTGTTAAGTTTCCACCCATCAGTATTCGATCTAGTTTACCGATACCACCCTTGCCGCTAGTTATGGTTAAGGTGGTTCCGTTTTCATTGATTGAACCGCTCGTAATAGTCCAGATAATACCACCATTTGCAGTATCATTTGTCACTTGACCGGTTACTGTTAGTGACGCGTTGAAAGACGGTGGGCCTGTCTGATTCCAATTTCGCGTTAGGCTTTGGTTATTTTGTCCCCAGCTGTGGCTTCGATTTCCTTTAGTCCAATTACCTTGGTTGTTTTGTCCCCTAGTCCAGTTACCATTCCCTTTAGTCCAGTTACCTTGCTTATTTTGTCCCCTAGTCCAGTTACCATTCATGCCACCCATGCCTGGATTGAAGAACGGCATTCCTCCTCCAACACCGGACACTGACGTGACGGTTACTGTGGAACCGATCGGGAATTGCGTTTGCGGGTTGAAGGAACCGTTAGCGCTCTGTGCCGATGTTAGTGGCGTAGTTGCTAGAAGCCCTGCTAAAGCTAAGAGCAGTATAATTCCTGTCGTTGTAGACTTCGTCATTTTCTGCATCAATTTCACCAATTAAAACTACGACAGGTAGTTGTGTGACATATAATTAGAATGGACGATTCATTCACATCGAAACCCGACAAACTACGCGTAGTACAAATGGGGTTTTTGAAAGTCTAACCTGAAAATGAGTGAGATTTTGGCAGTAAGTGACCACCAACCGATCATTCTGCCGCCAATGTACCAATACACATAAGCCGGGGCTCGAGGGTGAGGGAGGAGAACCGATAAAGCATTGGTCGTTGATCACTGATGACGTTGTTGAGGTATGATGTCTAGATTCGAGAAAGAAGGACAACGATTCGTGTGCGATAAGTGTGGTTTTGAAACGAACAGTTCAGAAATTTTTCCTTTGCACAAGAAGAATTGTCCCAGAGTTTAGTTTCTCCTGCCCGCACATAAGACGACGCACACGAAACGGTTGATAAAAAAAACTGGAATTTCCCGTCATTATCGGTCCTAGGATGTTTGCCTAGTATTTTCGGTGCTTCTGGTAGCAGTCTCTACAGTAGACTGGCTTACCAGTTGTTGGCACAAACGGTACTTCCGTATCTGCGCCGCAGTCGGAGCATTTGACTTTCGTCATTTGCCTCGGGGCACCGTCACGTCTATTCTCATAACCCATTTCGTTTTCCACCGTCCCAATTTTCTAGTTATACGAAAGATAATACTTCCGCGATAATCGGCACGAGCCTGACGGCCCTCCCATCATCCACGCAGGTAAGATCTCCAGTATACCACCTGCCCAATGGGTAAGACCAGCATAAAAACTGATTCCGTGCTCATACTTCGTGATAATTGAGGATGGACGATCAGAAGATGAACAAACGTGCCTCAATCCCAGTTCGACATAGGATTGCTACTACGTTTCCTGGAGGGAATACGGTTCTTTGACGAAGTCTCAAGGAAGAGAAGGGAAGGATTAAATGTGTATATGATTGCACGCCCGCAATTCGGTTGTAATCTAGTATGCAGTTCTGTCCGAAATGTAGTCTGGCGCTTGTTCCAGTTAAGAAAGAGAAGAGTGTTGTACTAGCATGCCCTAAGTGCGGAGAGGAAACTAGACGGTCGGATCCGATAGTACAGAAATTCGGAACGGCCAAGGAATCCGTCGTGGTAATCGGTAAAGGCGAGAAAAACCTACAGACTCTTCCGAAAATGAAGGTTATCTGCCAAAAATGCGGGCATGGAGAAGCTTTCTATTGGATGGTACAAACTCGCGGTGGCGATGAAGCCTCCACTCAGTTCTTCAAATGTGTGAAATGCGGACGGACGTGGCGAGAGTATTCATGAATTACAATAATTAGAGGTATGTGAACACGATTAGACCCGCTGTCACGACCGACAAGAACAGGAAGCAAAGCAGAACTAGCAGAGGGTTCCGCTTCAAGCTTGAAATCATTTCTTCGATTGCATGCTAATTTTACCAAACTATTTGAACAGGTCAAGAAACGCACGCTGTGTAGCTCAACACTTTGGATTCAAACATAGTCTTGATGCCTTCCACACCGAAGATGTTGGTCGTAGGAGGCAGTTAGCCTTACTCGACGATCATTACCGGTTCGCCCAGTACTTCCATTTTCGGTTTGATACCGAGTCCTGGTCGAGTGCTCGCTGCCATTCGCCCGTTGGCGCGTCGTGGCGCGCCTTCGGCTGTCTCGACGGTAACATAGCTATTGAAATCCGTCGTGGTAAACAAGAAGTCTGGTGGTGTACTGTGCGCCAAGTGAGCAATGGTCGCGGTCGTGATATCGCCGCCCCAACTGTCTTCGATCGTCATGGCGATGCCGAGTGACACGCATAAGTCCCGCGCTTGCCGCGCTTTTGTCAGGCCACCGAATTTACTAATCTTGATGTTCACTACGTCCATAGCGAGATCGACATTCCCCTGTACTATGCTATCGACGCTGTCAATCACTTCGTCTAGAACGAATGGATGAGTGGTTCGGCGGCGAACGGAGAGGCATTCCTCGTAAGTCGAACATGGTTGCTCGATATACACATCCAAGTCATTTATCGCACGTACGACACGGATTGCGTCATGCATCAACCAACCAGTGTTCGCGTCGGCCACTAGGCGATCATCTGGTTGAAGCTTGGCTGATGCTGCGCGGATGCGTTCAATGTCG